>Ga0075030_100000954_pt1 | contig 25889 bp, 24 predicted proteins | sample LitLauG_LLR_2012_FD_71393 | JGI IMG/M metagenome (GOLD analysis project Ga0075030, IMG submission 71393) | Freshwater sediment microbial communities from Pennsylvania, USA - Little Laurel Run_MetaG_LLR_2012 | ecosystem: Environmental > Aquatic > Freshwater > Creek > Sediment | place: USA...
ACGGGCAGCAGCGGACAAGGCGTGTGGGGCGAGAGTGGCGGCACCGCCGTTGACGCCGCCGGCACCGGACCGGACGGAGTACACGGCGTCTCCCATAGCAGCCTGGGATCTGGCGTTGCAGGCGTCAACACCGACCCAAACGGCACTGGAGTTACAGGCATCGGCAGTGGCTGGGCCTTTGTCGCCGACGGAAACGTGAACCAGCAGCGCGCTAGCGGCGGCTGGGTCAAAGCCATGGTCTATGCCAGCGGCTTGAGCAACGGCAGGATCGCGACCTGCTTCAATTCCACTCTCTCAGGTGCAGCCGCCTCAACACCGCCTTGCGGCTTCAGTATTGTCAAGCCTTTTCCCTTTACTGCCGGCGACTACATCATTGACTTTGGTTTTGAAGTGGACGATCGCTTTTTTTCCCTGACGCCGAGTTACCTGGCTTATCCCGGCCAAGTATGCACATTCACGAATGGCGCTTTTTGCCCCAGTGTGGCCAGCCTCGGACTAACTCAGGCGGAAATCACGTTTTACGATTTTTCATCTACTCTTGTCGACAACAAGTTCTACCTGATCGTCTACTGACATCGCCAGAGACTCAACTTTCCCTTTTCGGCTTCCCCTTCACTTAGAAAAGAGAAAAAACCAGGAAGGAAGAAAGAGAACCTATGACTCACACCGGTGTTCGTTTCGCGTTGTGTGTTTTCTTGATTTGCTGTGCCCTGCCCGTGATGGCCCAGCACTCGGCCAGCGCCGATAGCGTCGTTCCCGCCATGGTGAAGTTCACCGGCACATTGAACGACGTCAACGGCAAACCGCTCACCGGCAGCGTGGGAGTCACTTTCTTGCTTTATAAAGAGGAGACCGGCGGCGCGCCTCTGTGGATCGAGACCCAGAACGTGCAGGCCGACAAGAACGGACACTACTCGGTCATGCTGGGTTCGGCCACCAGTCATGGCCTGCCTGCCGAAGCCTTCACCGGCGGCGAAGCCCGATGGCTCGGAGTACAGGCCAGCGGTCAAGCCGAACAGTCGCGAGTGGTGCTGGTGAGCGTTCCGTATGCTTTGAAGGCGCTCGACGCGGAGACTCTGGGCGGGAAACCTGCCTCGGCATTCCTGCAGGCAATGCAAGGGGGGAGCGGTCCCGAACAGGCCGGGCCGTTGGTCACGAAACTGCCGCCCGTCGTCCACGGAATCGGTACGGTCGGTGCCGTTCCACTGTGGACGGCGAAGAACATCATCGACAAGTCGATCATCACGCAGAGCGCCACTAGTATCAGCGTCGCCGGCGACGAGAGCGTGTCAGGTAATATCAGCACCGGCGGTAACCTGCTTGCGAGCGGCAGCGTGAGCGCAAGCGGCAGCGTGGGCGCGAGCGGCAACCTGAACGCGGGCGGCAACGTGAATGCGAACGGTAACGTCAGCGCCAGCACGGTGAAAGCAACCGCAGCCGGACAAGCCATGATCGGCACGATGACTGGGAACAATGCCCAGAATGCCGCGATTGTCGGCTTCGCCAGCGCGACGGGGACCGGTAATACCTTCGGAGTAGAAGGATTCTCCTTCACCACCAACGGAGCTGGCGTAGTTGGAATCAACCAGGCCAGCGGTTACGGCGTTTACGGATACATCAGCGGCAGCAGCGGCCAAGGCGTCTGGGGTGAGAGTCATGGTACGAGCGTGTCCAACGGCGCGGGACCTGATGGAGTCCACGGGGTCACGCACTCCAACGTGGGCTCGGGTGTAGCTGGCATCAACGACGCCGCCGGCGGCGCCGGAGTTACCGGCCTCGGTGTCGAATATGGCGTTGTCGGCACCGGATTCGTGGGAACTTACGGCATCTCTGATGCACCCGGGGGTATCAGTGTTTACGGCGATGTAACCAACGGAGGCTTGTCCGGGTTTTTCAACGGCAATGTCGAGGTCCTGGGCAACCTTTCCAAGGGCGGCGGTTCCTTCAAGATTGATCACCCCCTTGATCCCGCCAACAAGTACCTCTATCACTCCTTCGTCGAGTCGCCCGACATGATGAACATCTACAACGGCAACGTGACGACGGACGCGCAAGGCAACGCAATCGTCAGGCTTCCAGATTGGTTCGAGGTCCTGAATCGCGATTTCCGTTATCAACTCACGGTCATCGGCCAGTTCGCGCAGGCCATCGTGGCCAGTGAAATCGCCGACCGTCAATTCAGCATCAAGACCGACAAACCCGGAGTGAAAGTGTCCTGGCAGGTGACCGGCATTCGGCAAGATGCGTGGGCCAATGCGCACCGCATCCCGGTGGAGGTGTTGAAACCGGAACAGGAACGGGGATTCTACTTGCATCCGGAACTATTCGGCGTACCGGCAGAAAAAAGCATCGCGTCACACCGCCATCCGGATGTGCAGAAGCTGGCGAAAGAGACGGGACACCAACAGCGGTCCGTGAATCGCTAACCACCTCGGGCGAGCCACAACTGGCACCCAGATGTTCTCGAGGTTTCTTGGCCCCTGGTCCTCAGTCTCGGTGGGAGCCGCAGCCCGGAGGGTTGAATGCGAGGAGCGAATCGGGGCGTAGCGGGAGTTGGGGCTTCTGCCACGCAGCAGGATCCGAAACAATTGACGAAGTGCAAAGGAGAATCTATGACCCGCACCAGCGTTTTCTTGACAGTTTGTCTTTTGCTGATTTGCGGCACGCTGCCGAGCCAGGCTCAACAGATGCCAGCCGCAACCACCAGCTGCTCGTACGGCTACACCTCCGGCTCCAGTAACACGTATTTGAGATATTGCGTGACCGTGAATGGGAACATTATTGAACTCGAGACCCCTCAGGGCCACGAACAAATTGAATTTGGCACGATCGGTGAGGGGTATGGCATCTGTAATGAGACTCCAGCCACTGAATACCACGACTACGCGGGCTTTGGTGACAGTGGAAACTGGGCCGCACCGACCCTGTTGAGTCACACCGCAACCTCCGTCAAGATTGCCCGCACCACCAGCGATGGCGACTGGACGCTCACCCAAACCATCACCCAAGTCGCCCCAACTTCGTCCATCAAGATCGTGATGGCGCTCAGGAACAATACCAGCACCGCCAGAGTCGCGTACCTCCTGCGCTATGCGGACGTTAGTGCCGACGGCCGCTTCCTGAATACCCTGGATTCAACCCTGAACACTGTGGCGGGATGGAATACTTCCGGAAGCTCAAACCCGTATGGATTGCAGTTACAAAATGTGGGCACACCACCGTTCTCGTTTTGGAGTGGATACGCACAAAACATTCCCGACGGACCCAACGCTTGTAACTTCGCAGGAAATTACGTGGGAGGGCCGCTAGTCGCAACCAATGGATCGCTGGTGATGGCTTACGTCGGAACGGTGCCCGCGCACGGAACGAGAGCTGCGACTTTGACCTATCGGGCTTTTTAGTGCGGCCCTGCACCAACTGTCCTGGCCTTCTGCTCCGACAGCTTCGCTGAAAGTCCGAGGCTGAACGAAGTCAACCGCAACCGAAAGCAGGCGCGTGGGCCACATCAACGCCGGGAGTAAAACCCGGGGCGGGGGCCGAGCCTTCCACTGGCAAACCCCACACACGGTGCCCGCTCATCGCAAAATGCGCGATGAGTGGGGCACCCCGCAACCAGTCGAACTCGCCGATCCGGCTTAATGACGATCACGGTCGTGGTCACGATCATCACGATCACGATCCTCATCCTCATCATGATCATGGTGCTTACGATGGGCACCCGGCTTGATTCCCCGGAAACCCGGGTTATACTTCCCCGTCAAGGTGGCCCACCCGCCTCAGGGGCATATTCTCACGGGCCTTTGTCCGTCTGGCCAGCGGCGGATCGTCAGCGCCACACGAGGATTTCACCATGCGCAAGCGTCGCCCCTTCAGGTTCACGGTCTCCTTTTGTCTTCTGGCAGGGCTGGTTGTTGTAGGTCCCATTCCCCTGGTTTCGTGCGGCTCGGCCAGCAGGTCGCTTAACTTCACAACCATTGATTTCTCAGGGTCCCATGAAACCATAGTCTTCAGAGTCAACTCTAGCGGGGAGGTCGTGGGCAGCTATTTCGATAGCTCCAATGCCGAGCACGGTTTCCTGTGGCAAGCAGGAAGTTTCACTACTTTCGATGTTCCAGGTGGAGTCGGCGCTACGCAAGCGCAGGGAATCAACGATCTGGCCGAGACCACGGGAGAATATGGTAACAACCAGGTAGTACTTGGTTTTCTGCGGCAGCCCGATGGAAGCACCGTGAATATCGATCCTCCCGCCTCTGCCGGCTACACCGAGGCAGACGGGGTCAATAATGCCGGTGCCATCGTGGGCCGGTATTTCGGGAATAGCCCGGGCTTCCAAGGCTTCGTGTTCAGCAACGGGAGCTACACCACCATAAATGTGCCGGGTGCTACCAATACTTCTCTGTTCGGAATCAACAATCTCGGCGATATCGTTGGAGACTACATAGACGCGAGCGGAGCAACCCATGGCTTGTTGATGAGTAATGGAAACATCACCACGATCGATTTCCCGGGCTCTACCAATACAAATGCCCAAGACATCAACGACAATGGTGAAATCGTGGGAAGCACGGTCGTCAACGATGTGAGGCACGGCTATCTGTTCAGTAACGGCAAGTTTACGATGATCGATAATCCTGGGGCCAGTCTCGCCCCATCCGGTCTACCTCTCTCCGGCACCGACGTTCATGGTATCAACGCGAGCGGTGAAGTTGCTGGTACCTACCAGGATAGCGGCGGCGTCATTCACGGCTTCGTAGCCAAGTAGTCTGGGGGCGGATCCGGCCGCGTAGAGCGGAGTCGAAAGGTGTCAGCGGTTCGGAAAATCCCGCCCCTCGCTTCGCGATAGGACGGGGCACCCATGCGGATTGATGTCAGGGCTGATTGGGAGGGCGGCGCCACTGCTCAAACATGCTGCTCGGAAAGAAATTGATTCTACGTGCTCAGCGCCCGCAACTGGCAAAGCGGCCGAGCTTGCGCGAAATCCGCGCCGTATAATAATCGGTCCCTTATATTCCGTCGACGCGCGTGGCAGCTCTCTCTCGAATCCAGCGCCCGACGAACAGGAGATTTCATCATGGCTACTCTTACTGAACCTGCCACCAACACTCGCATTGAATCCGACAGCATGGGCAAGATCGAAGTCCCGGCGAATGTTTACTGGGGAGCGCAGACCGAGCGCTCGCTGCTGCATTTCAATATTGGGCGCGACACTATGCCTCCGGAGCTGATTCGGGCGTTTGGCATCCTGAAGAAGGCTTGCGCGCTGGTGAATCAGGACCTGGGCAAGCTGCCGTCCGACATCGCGAAGCTTATCGTGCAGGCGGCCGACGAAGTCATTGCCGGCAAGCGGAATGACCAGTTCCCTTTGCGCATCTGGCAGACGGGCAGCGGCACGCAGACCAACATGAACGTGAATGAGGTCATCTCGAATCGCGCGATTGAAATTGCCGGAGGCGAGATGGGGTCTAAGAAGCCGGTGCATCCGAACGATCACGTCAACATGTCGCAGTCGTCAAACGACACGTTTCCGGCCGCGATGCACATTGCGGCGGCCGAGCGCGTGAGGAACGCGCTGATTCCGGCGATCAAGACCGTGCGCGATGCGATCGCGGCCAAGGCTAAGGAATTTGACGGCGTAGTGAAGATTGGCCGCACACATCTGCAGGATGCCGTGCCGTTGACCGTTGGACAGGAAATGGGCGGCTGGGCCAGCCTGCTGGATCGTGACATCCACCGCCTGGAGCAGGTGCTGGATGGACTGTACGATCTGGCAATTGGCGGGACGGCGGTGGGCACGGGCCTCAACACGCATCCGGAATTTGCCGAGCGCGCGGCTAAGAAGATTGCTGAACTGACGGGACTTCCCTTCCGCTCGCACGGCAACAAGTTTGCCGCGCTTTCGGCGCACGATGAGATCGTGTTTGCTCAGGGGGCTATGGAGACTTTGGCCGCGTCGTTCATGAAGATTTCGAACGACATTCGCTGGCTGGCTTCCGGTCCGCGATGCGGGCTGGGAGAGCTGTCCATTCCGGAGAACGAACCGGGATCGTCGATCATGCCCGGCAAGGTGAATCCCACGCAATGCGAGGCAATGACGATGGTCTGCGTGCAGGTGCACGGAGCGACGGCCGCGGTGGGATTCGCCGGATCGCAAGGCAACTTTGAGCTCAACGTGTTCAAGCCCGTGATTATTTACAACTTCCTGCACTCGGTCACGCTGATCACCGACGCCTGCCACGGGTATGTCGAGTACATGGTCAAGGGCATTGAAGTCGATCGCGCCAAGGTGGACTGGTACGTGAAGAATTCGCTCATGCTGGTCACGGCGCTGGCTCCGAAAGTGGGATACGACAAGGCCGCGCAGATCGCGCACACGGCGCACGTCGAGCACTCGAGCCTGCGCGAAGCGGCGTTGAAGCTGGGATATCTGACGGGAGAGGAATTTGATTCGCTGGTCAAGCCGGAGAAGATGACGCATCCGTAGACATGTCGACCTCAGCGGCTGAAGCCGTTACTGAAAACAGGCTGTTTATCGCAGCGGTAAACCGCTGCGCCACCCAAAATCAAGTACCGCATCGACTTTTCCCGCAAGTTGCGAAGCGCTGCGTCACCCATCGTCTGCTGCAACAGAGCCGGCGGGACGCCGGCGCTACCTAGTTCTTCTTCAGGAAGCGGCGTCGGTTCAGATGGGTGCTGGCGGTGGGCTCGATGTCGTCGTACTTCAGGACGCTGATCGAGCCGTCCACTTCGAGCACAGCCAACGCCGCTTCTTTGTAGGTGCCTACGCCGTGCTCGCGCAGGGCGCGCTGCAGTTCGTCCATGCTGACGTGCTCTTTGGCCATGTGCGATTCGATCACTTCGCCATCATGGACGAGCAAACTGGGCTGGCCCTGAATGAACTTGCGGAAACGGCGGTTGGCGCCGGAAAACTCGGCCACCAGGTAGTTCAAGATCAGCAAGGTCACGGCCGCCACCGCGCCTCCCGCCAGCGACGTATCAGGTCCGGTCATGGCGTTCTGCACGGAATTGGAAAGCAGCAGGAGCAGGACCAGATCGAACGGGGTCATCTGTCCCACTTCCCTTTTGCCGCTGATCCGAATGCCGATCAGCACCAGCAGGTAGATGACTCCCGTCCGGAGTGCGATTTCCAGCAGCGTATGCGGGTTCGCAGGCAGCATCGCTACTGGGGTGTCGCGGTCACGGGGATAGGAGCATTTTTCGGCGTGCTCAGGTAGCCGGTGATCTTGTTCTTGTCCACGGTCCAGACCACGAGCTCATAGAGCATGTGATCGCGTCCGGTGTAGAACTGCACCGGCTCGCTCTGGTTCTTGTCTTTCTTTTCGATGGTCTTGTCGTCCGACGTCACGTTGAGCGTGTACTTGCCGCGCTTGGGATCGGTCTTCTTGAGCTGCAGCGCTACCGTCGATATGGCTTGCGGCTTCGCGCCTTTCAGCAGCGTGAACTCGTAGTAGCCGCGATCGCCCTTGTGCTTGAGGGCCTCCAGGTCGCCGCGCGTGTTGGCGATCAGTCCGCTCTGCACGCCGAGGTCTCCGATGGTGTTCTGCAGTTTCGCGATGGTGGCCTCGAGCGAAGCCTTGGTGGCGGCCACGTCGGTTTTCACGCCGCCGACGTCGGTCTTCACATTTCCGACTTCGCCGGCCACTTCGCCGACATCTTTTTTCAGCTCTTCCGTCTGGGCCGCGCTGCGCGCCGCCGCGGCTTGCTGTTGACGCTGCAACTCGGCGGTCTTTGCTGCCAGTTCTTTCTTGGTCATGCCCTGTTGCTGGGCCAGCGTTTCCGAATCTGCTTCCGCCGATTGCATGCGCTTCGTCAGATCCGCAATCTGTTTCTGGTTGGCGGCTTGTTCCTGCGTTACTTTATCCAGCTTGGCGTGCGAGTCGTAGATGAAATACGCCGACGCTGCGACATACGCGATGGCGACTGCGATGAGAATCCACTTCCCGGTGTTGCTGGGGGCCTCTGAGTGATATACAGGCTGCTCGCCTTGCTCCGGCATAGGGGTGTGTCTCCGATTGAGAGTGGGAACCGTACGTATTCTTCGGCACCGACGGCAGCCCTGTCAATTGTGATTCAGGTACTTGGCCGGATGTAACCGCTAAAATGAAACGGTGAAGAACTGGGACGCGATCATTATCGGCGCTGGGATTATCGGGCTATCGCTGGCGATCGAACTTCGCAAGAGCGGCATGTCGGTCCTGATCGTGGAAAAAGGTGAGCCCGGACGTGAGGCCTCGTGGGCCGCCGGTGGGATGCTGGCTGATTTTGTACTGGAGATCCCTGCTCCTCTGCAGGCGTTGGCGACCGCCAGCGCCCGCTTGTATCCCGAATTCGTGCACGAACTGGAAGATGAATCCGGGCTAAAGATTGATTTGCGCTCCGAGGGAACTCTCGTCTTCCTGAGTGGGAGCGAGGGCGTCGCCCTGCAGGAATCTCATCGTCTACCGGCGGCGCTGTCTACGCTCGAACCAGCATTGGAGATACCTGAGCATCCGCCATTGTTCTTGAAGGAGCGCAGCGTCGATCCGCGCCACCTTACTGCAGCCGCGATCGCCGCCGCTCGCCATCGAGGCGTTGACTTCTCTTCTGGAGACCGCGTTCTCGCAGTCGAAATCGCGGACGGAAAAGCGGTCGGGGTGCGCACCAACAAGACGCAGTTTGCTGCCGCTAGCGTTGTCAACTGCGCGGGAGCGTGGGCCGGCCAGATCGGGCCACACGCATTCCCGACGCGGCCGGTCAAAGGGCAGATGCTTTGCGTAGTGATGCCGCAGAAAGAACTTGTCCGCCATGTCGTGCGGACTCCTGACGTCTACCTGATCCCACGCCGCGACGGCCGCATGCTGATCGGCGCCACGCTGGAGGAGGCGGGATTCGACAAGCGGACAGTACCGGAGACTCTGCAAAAACTCAGAAAGACCGCGCTGGACCTTGTTCCCAAGCTGGCGGATGCGCGAATTCTGGAAGCCTGGGCGGGTCTTCGGCCGGGTACACCGGACAATCTGCCCATCCTCGGAGCAACGGCCACGCCAGGCTATTACGTTGCCACCGGGCACTTTCGCGATGGCATCCTGCTGGCGCCCATCACCGCTAGAAATATGACCAGTCTCATCACCGGAGGAGAGTGCGTCCAGGATCTCTCTGCATTCTCAGCCGCAAGATTTTTGCAGTAGGTTACAGGTGCCCGGAACTTTTCCCGGTCCCTCTGCGTTCTGCATTAAGCATCATTCCCGTTCCATGCGGAGGAATCTTTGAAGCTTGTCATCGACCGAGTCAGCAAACGATATGGAAGCGGCCCACCGGTCCTGCGTCAGTTCAGCCTCGAGTTGGGCACCGGCGTACTGGGACTGCTCGGGCCCAACGGCGCCGGCAAAACCACGTTGATGAGCATCCTGGCCACCATCACCCGCGCCACCGAGGGCAGTGTTTCATGGGCACTACCGCAGCGTCCAGTCGTGCGGCGACCTATGCGCTTCTGGCTGTGGCGCTGATGGCCGCTTCGTACGTGGGACGTCGCGCTCGGCTGGGCTATGCGTGAGTTCATCGCATTTCGTGAGGGCGGACGCGCCATTGTTGAGCGCCTGCCGCACGAGCGGCTTTTTTTGAGGTCTTAGAGACTACGGGGCCACTGTAACGGGGGCAGAAACACTTCCCATGCGATTGCCCAGAGCGTCGCGCACCACGAAACGAACTGTGTACTCTCCGGGCGGAAGTTGAAGTCCGTTGCGATAGGTCATGCCGTTCTGCTGGATCTGCTGCAAGCCTGGGGGCTTGAGATGGACGTCGATGCGCTGAGAAACGTCCGCTGCCACCTCTCCTTTCAGATCTCTTGCCACCACGGCAATGTCGACCACCATGTAATTTTCATCGGACTCGTCCACAGAAGCGAAATTGGGAGGCATCACGAGATCGAATTGCACTTTAGTCTTTCCCGGAATCTTGCCGGGTTCTCTGCCCTTCCAAGTTGCTGAAATCGGCACGCCTGTATAGTCGAGCGGCGAAGCCAGCGCTAACTGAATGTCCTTCTGGGCGGAAGGTGTGGAGGGATCCCTGGAAAGCAAGAACCCTTTTCGATATCGCACGTGAACGCCCCTGGTACGGACCGCTACGGAGACCTGGTGCCAGCCCGGCTTGGTGGTCCGTGGGCTGACATAATAACCAAGCATGTAATAGCTGCTGTCATCCTGAACGGCCTGACGAAACGACTGGACAAGATTGCTGCCTCCGAGAAAAACTTCCCCCCCTGTGTTTTCCGCAAAGAGCTGGAGCGTACTATCCGTGTCCGCCCTTCTCTCTTGCGCTTGAGCACCCGTATCGAACTGGGGATCCCCGAGATCAGACGGACGAACACCCCCAGTGGAGATCAGCGTGTCGGCGGTAGCTGATCGAAGGTCAACCGCATAGATGGCAATCTGCGCATCGTTCATCATTCTCCAAAGATTGTCGTACGCCGATTGCATCTCATCCCTCCGATGTTCCGGACATGCTGGTTCGCACAGAGGAGCCGAGGAGGGACTCAACGAGAACGGGAAACCAGAACTGGCCCAGATCAGCGATTTCCGTCCGGGCAGGCCACGGAAGGCCTTTGCGATTTGCTCCAACGCCTGGACTGTGATCGAAGCGGCCACCTTGTTTTCCAGGGAGGTCAGTTGGGCTTCCGCTTGCAATTGACCCCTGATGATCTTGGTGAGGGCTACCGCCAGCCCATCTCCTACCGGATGATGGGGGTCTACTACCGGTTCATCAACCAGGGGTGCGGCATTGGTCACGGCCCTGCGCAGTCCGGCCGCGAGAAGCCTCGGGTCGTCCGTGAAATCACTTAGCAACGTCAGGCCGCCGCTAGTAAGCACCAGCAAGCACATCGGCTCACCAGATTCTGCGGCCCCCGACAGAAAGTCGACCAGTGCTGTCTTTGCATTCGCCTGGTCGGCGAACGGAGTGTTCATGAAGTCCAAGACGATAATGCTGAGACGATGATAGTCACTGATTCCAGGTTCTACATTGGTGAAGGTGTCATGTGCACCTTCGGAACGACGCAGCCGGGAGGAGTTGGTTTTCACTTCCTCGAAAACGGCTAAGGGTTGAAACTTCCCGTCTTGCTTCAAGACAAAGTCTTCTTTCTTGAGACCCGCAACATGGGAGCCGGACCTGTCGTTGACGACGGTGGGAATCAGGACCAGTTCAATCGAAGATGTGATTGTGGTTGCTTTGGGTTGCGCGGTCTGAGGGGAGAGAGGTGTCGTTAGGAAAAGAGCGATTCCGACGGCGGCGAAACCTAGGTGTCCGCTAGGCATGGGAGGAATTGAACTGTAACGTGGCGGCTGCCCGAGTCCGGTCTTATGTCCTTGAGGACCCTCGCAAGGATTATAGCCCGCCAACGAAGTGCGCTTGAAAGAATACAATTTCGCCGGCAACGCTCAGCATCAAAGTTGGTGGATGAGGGCTCCCAGCACAGTTCGGGTATATACTGAAGCGTTTTCGGCGCTCTCCGGCCAATCATCCAAATACGCCGCGCCAGAAAGGCAAAACTATGGCTTCCGCAGCAGTTGATTTTGCACGCAATAATCAGCCCCGTTTCGTGAGTGAACTCAAAAACCTGCTTCGCATTCCGAGCATCAGCACGCTCGAGGAGCACAAAGGCGATGTGCAGAAAGCCGCCGAATTTGTCGCCAACGAACTGCGCCGTATCGGGCTCGACAACATCGAGATCATCCCCACCAAGGGGCACCCGCTGCTCTACGCCGACTGGCTGCACGCCGCGGGCAAGCCGACCGTTCTGATGTATGCGCACTATGACGTACAGCCACCCGACCCGGTCGACGAGTGGCACACTCCTCCCTTCGAGCCCACTGAGCGCAATGACAACATCTACGCCCGCGGCGCAGTGGACGACAAAGGCCAGCTCTGGATGGAAGTGAAAGCTCTTGAATCGCTCATGCAGGCGCACGGCGGCAAACTGCCGATCAACGTTAAGATCATCTTTGAAGGTGAAGAAGAAGTGGGCGGCGAGTCAATCGCCGACTACGTGCGCAAGCAGAAAGCGAAGCTGAAAGCAGACTTCGCGCTCGTGTGCGACACCGAACTGTTCGCGCCCAATCTCCCGACGCTCTGTGTCGGGCTGCGCGGCCTGGTCTACACCGAAATCGAGGCCGTCGGCGCCAAGACCGACCTGCACTCCGGCATGTACGGCGGAGCGGCGCCGAACCCGCTGTTCGCGCTGATCGAGATGATCGGCAAGATGAAGGATTCCAAGGGCAAGGTGCTGATTCCCGGGTTCTACAAGAACGTCAAGGCCCCGAGCAAAGACGAACTGAAAGCGTGGAAGCGCCTGCCGTTCAATGAAGAGCACTATCGCAAGACGGAAGTCGGGTCGAAAGTGCTGACCGGCGAGCCCGGCTATTCAGTCCTCTACCGCACCTGGGCTCGCCCCACACTTGAAGTTCACGGCATGCCCGGCGGATTCACGGCTCCCGGCGCCAAGACTGTGATCCCGGCGAAGGCGTCCGCTAAGGTTTCCATGCGCATGGTGCCGAACCAGGACCCTGACGACATCCTTAAGCGCTATACGGCCTTCGTGAAGAAGCACACGCCCAAGGGGATTGAGACGAAAATTAAAGTCTGGAGCAAAGGCCCGGCGTGCGTGGTGGGAACTGACAACCACTATATCCGGGCGGCGACCGAAGCCTTGCACGACACGTTCAAGAAGGACACCGTATTCATCCGCTCCGGCGGTTCGATTCCTATCGTCACCGATTTTCAGGATGTGCTGAAGATTCCGTCGGTCATGATGGGCTTCGGCCTGCCCGACGATAACCTCCACGCCCCGAACGAGAAGTTCCACATCCCAAACTTCCATCGGGGGATTGAAACGATCTGCCTATTCTTTGAGAAGCTTGGCGGATAGAAGGGCTTCAACCACAGAGGGCACACAGGTCACAGAGGAAGCTGATTCCCTCTGTGACCTGTGTGCCCTCTGTGGTAAGGCGTTCCTCCGCACCTCCCGAGTACTCGGCCAATCCAGCGCCTTCAGGTAAAATAGGTCTTCCGAGGTGATTCGGTATGCGGAAGCGTATTTTGGCCGTCTCGATGCTCTTTTTGCTGGTCGCGATGGTGTCGGCACCGTGGCTGCAATCCGAAGAAGATCAGGGAGTTCCACATTTCAACGCGGCTCCGGCGAAGGGCGCCAAGCTTGATTCCATCCTGAGCAAGGATCAGCTTTGGGGCGACAACGCGCAGTATCCTTACCAGACCCACGCCTACGAACTCGCGGCCAAAATTCCGAACGTGATTTACCAGCAGCCCTGCTACTGCTACTGCGATCGCGGCATGGGACACAACAGCTTGCACAGTTGTTTTGCCGGAACCCACGGGGCGCAATGCGGAACGTGCCTCAAGGAGCTTTACTACGCGTATACGATGCATAAGCAAGGCAAGACGGCCCGGCAGATCCGGGCTGGGATCATCAGGGGCGAGTGGAAGCAGCTTGATCTATCAACGGCTGCCAGCATCGAGTGACAGTTTTGCAGAATTTCGTTTTTCTATCTCCATATTTCTGACCCGAGGCGGTTGAATGGCACAAAAGGTAACTCTCAAGAAGCAAGTGGCGGAAGATCCGCGTCACACCCAGGCAGTCCAAAGCTACGAACAGGGGCTGCGCGCCCTGCAGGAACACAAGTTCGACAAGGCGAAAGGACACCTGCAAAAAGTCCTCACCGGGCCGAATAAGTCGCTGGTGGACCGGGCGATGGTCCACATCCACGCTTGCGACCAGCACCTGGAAAAACCGGCCCTCCAATTCAAGACCCCCGAGGAGCACTACGACTTCGCAGTTTCGCTGATGAACACCGGCGACTACGTGGCGGCGCGCGAACACCTGGACAAACTGCTCAAGCAATCCAAGTCGGACTATGTTCTCTACGGCCTGGCCGCCCTCAGTTGCCTGACCGGGCACGTCGAGGACGCCCTCAAGACGCTCGACGAGGCGATCCACGCCAACCCGGCCCTGCGCTTTCAGGCTCGAAACGATTCTGACTTCCAGAATCTTGCCGAAGATCCGCGCTTCACCGAGTTGCTGTATCCGGATCCGGGAGCCGAAGATTCGGACTCGCAGGAAGAAGTCAACGCATACTAACCGGTTGACGATTGCCTTTTGAGGTGCTGCATGGCCCCCCAGCAGCGCACGAACGCGTCCGACAAACTCGTTTCTGATCTCCGCGTGGTCGCGATTGGCGGCGGCACCGGCCTTTCGACTCTGTTGAAAGGCCTGAAGCGGTACGTCCTTACACCCTCGCTCGCCGCCTCCGGTCAGCTTGCGATCCACGAGTTATGCGGCGTAGTCACGGTGACCGACGACGGCGGCTCCAGCGGCCGCCTGCGCAAAGAGTTCAACATGCTGCCGCCCGGCGACGTGCGCAACTGCATCGTTGCCCTCTCGGAAGACGAAGCGCTCCTTTCGAAGCTCTTTCAACACCGCTTTCAGAAGGGCTCCGGCCTGGAAGGCCACAGCTTCGGCAACCTTTTTCTGGCCGCGCTGACGTCGATCACGGGAGACTTCGCCGAGGCCGTCCGCCTCTCCTCGGAAATTCTGCTTACGCGGGGGCGCATCTACCCGGCCACCACCTCCAACGTCGAACTCGAAGCTTTGATGGAAGATGGAACCCGCGTTCGGGGCGAAACCCTCATCACCGCCAGCAAGGGAAAGATTCGCGAACTTGTCCTGATTCCACCGGACGCTGAGCCGCTCCCGCAGACACTCGAAGCCATCGCCAACGCAGACCTGATCACGATCGGCCCGGGCTCGTTATTCACCAGCCTGATTCCCAACCTTCTGGTGCACGGAATCGCCCAGGCGATTGTTGTTTCGTCTGCTATTAAAGTATTTGTTTGCAATCTAATGACGCAGGCAAATGAAAGTCTCGGTTTAACAGCGGCGGATCACATCCGCGCCCTCACTACTCATGCCGGAGCCCAACTGTTCGACTATGCTCTGATCAACGAGAAGGCTGCGTCAGCAGAAATGAAGGCCAAGTACGCACTCGAGGGAGCCTCGCAGATTGTGGTCGACCTCCCCGCTATTGAGGCGCTTGGCGCCTGCCCCGTGCTGGGCGACTACCTCGACGAGGGCGCCGTCGCCCGCCACGCTACCGACCGCGTCGCCCATGACCTGATGGCTCTGATGGCCCAGGCGCCGGAGCGGCAAACGCAGCCCAGGTAGAGCGGGAGCTGTCGACTCCGCCCAAAGATCTTGCTTGACCGATGTAACTTGTATCGTTACACTTTACAGTGTGATCAAGAGCTTTCGGCACCGCGGACTGGAAAGGTTTTTCCGGACCGGGTCGAAGGCGGGCATTCAGCCCAAACACGCCGGCAAGTTGCGGCTGCAGTTGTTTGTCTTGGACAACGCTCGAGGTCCTGGCGACTTGAATGCTCCGGGATGGAAACTACACCGGCTGTCTGGATCACTTGAGCAGCACTGGGCCGTCAGCGTGAGCGGAAACCGGCGCTTGACGTTCATGTTTGAAGGCGAGGATGCGATTCTCGTTGACTATCAGGACTATCACTAAGGAGTTGCCGATGCACAACCCGCCCCATCCTGGCCTGGTTCTTCGCGAATATTTAGGAAACATGCCGGTATCCGCCGCGGCCGCGCACCTTCGTACCACGCGTGTAACCCTGTCGCGCCTCCTGAACGGCAAGGCTGGTATTTCCGCCAATATGGCTCTGCGGCTGGCGGCTGCACTCGGCACTTCCCCGGAACTTTGGATGAACATGCAGTCGCAGTATGACCTGTGGCAGGCTCGGCGAGAAAAACATCCGTCGGTACGACGTTTCCCTCACCTCGCGGAGTCGCATGCTGGCCGTGACTTGCATGCCTGATGCTGCCCTGTGTCTCTTATTTGGCGGCTAGATCGTTTTCATTTTCATGGGAACATTGACTTAATATGGCGAGCATAACTCGGAAATCACAATCATCCAGCACTCACCCGCCGCGCGTGGCCATCGCAATCATGGCTGCCGGCAAAGGAACCCGGCTCAAATCCAGGCACCCCAAAGTTCTCCATGAAATCGGCGGCAAACCTCTGCTCGCCCATGTGATTGCTGCCGCGGCCAAGGTCGTGCCACCGGCGGATATCTTCGCCATCATTGGGCACGAGGCGGACCGTGTGCGCGCAGCCCTGGCGCACACCGGCGTGAACTTTGTCCTGCAAGCCGAACAGCGCGGCACTGGACACGCCCTCATGGTTGCCCGGGATGCGCTTTCGCCCTATGACCAGGTGATCGTGCTTTCCGGCGACGCTCCGCTGATCACCCCCGAAACCATTCAGAATCTCGGCAAGTTCCACACGGCTCAGAAAGCCACCATGACCCTGCTCACCGCCGATCTGGCCAATCCCTTCGGATACGGACGCGTGCTGCGGAAGAACTCCAAGAGTCCAGAGGTCCGCGCCATCGTCGAAGAAAAAGCTGCGACTGCCCAGCAGAAGAAGATTCGCGAAATCAATTCCGGTTTCTACGCGTTCTCCGTCCCTGCGCTCTACGAGCACATTGGCGACCTTTCCACCGACAACGCCCATCACGAGTACTACCTCACCGACATGGCCGCGGTTCTCAACCGCGCGCGCAAGAAAGTGGTCGCCACCAAGACCTCGGACGCCGGGGAAGTCCTCGGCAGCAACACCCGCGCCGAGATGATGGAACTCGACGCCCTGCTGCGGCTGGCGAAATGCCGGCAATTGCTGTCGGAAGGAGTGACCGTCTATTACCCGCAGACCTGTGTCATCGACAGCGATGTCGAAATCGGCACCGACACCATCATCGAAGCCTTCGTTCAGTTGCTCGGCAAGACAAGGATCGGCGGCGATTGCCGCATCCGCTCCTATAGCGTGATCCGGAACTCGGAAATCGGGGACAATGTAACCATCGACCCGGGCACGATCATGGACGATTCTCGAGTTGCCGCCAACGCCAGCATTGGCCCCTACTCCCGCCTGCGCCCCGGCAGCGATATCGGCGAAGGCGCACACGTCGGAAATTTTGTCGAGACCAAGAAGGTCAAGCTGGGCAAAGGCTCGAAAGCCAGCCACCTGACCTATCTGGGAGATGCTGAGATTGGCGAAGGAGTCAACGTAGGGGCGGGCACCATTACCTGTAATTATGACGGCGCACAGAAGCACAAAACCATCATTGAGGACGGCGTCTTCGTTGGCAGCGACTCAACTCTGGTCGCCCCCGTAAAGATTGGCCGCGGTTCCTACATTGCGGCCGCCTCGTGCATCACCGAAGATGTTCCTGGCGATTCGCTTGCGCTCGGCCGGGCTCGCCAAGTCGTGAAAGAAGGCTGGGCTCGCGCAAAGCGAGCATCCACTCATAAGACCAAAGGGTAAGCAGAGTCGAACGCAGAAGCCCGAAACGCGACTGAAGCAAAGGGTTCACTTCTGCTCTGACTTCTTACTTTTGACTTCAGTCTGACTGCACGGCCTCCGCCTGCATTTCCGCATGACGGTCGCCGCGCTGTACGAGCACGATCGCGCCCAGGATCACCGCGGTCGCCATCACGATGCGCAAGTTGAGCGGTTCGGCCGCCCAAAACCAGCCCACCAGCACCGCCACTAGCGGATTTACAAACGTGTGAGTCGCTACCAACGTGGGCGATATATGTTGCAAAAGCCAGGTATAGGCAGTAAAGGCCACCACCGACCCAAAGACGATCAAGTATGCCAGCCCCATGATGGACTTCAACGAGACAGCGCTCCCATGCAGCGCGCGAAACTCCCCCGAGACTCCGGCGGCGATCAGCAACATGGCACCGCCACACAGCACCGGGATAGCCGCTCGTCCCATCGCGTCTCCCGGCAGTCGGAGCCGGGGACCAATACAAACTCCAATCGCCCAGGAAGCTGCCCCGACCAATACCGCGATCACCGCCCACGTCAGCGAAGTGACTGCCCTAAACTCATGCGCGGTCAGGATCGCCACGCCCGCCAATCCCAGCAGCAGCCCTGCTCCGTTGAGCCAGTTGATTTTCTGCTGGCGCATCGCGGCACCGATCAGCAGAATCCATAGAGGCTCGCTGGCAACCAGCAGCGCCGCCAGGCCCGATGACACATACTGCTCGGCCCAGTGCAAACTCCCATGGCCGATCAGAAAGAACAGCGCTCCGATTACGCTTCCGGCGATCCAGTGTTCCCGGCGCGGCCGGAAACCTCGTGACCACGCAATGCCCATCAGGATCACGCCGGCCGTGGTGTGCCGCACCGCGGCGGTGACCAGCGGAGGGATCGTCTCTACTGCGTAGCGAATCGCGAGGTACGTCGTGCCCCACACGATATAGATCACGAAAAAAGCAAGCGCGATCCCGAGACGAGAAGGAACGCCACGTCCGCGGAACTTAGCCTCGGCTGCTTCAAGAGTTGGCATAACCGTCATCTATCACTTCACTGGTTAGATACTACGAGAGGGCACATAACCTGTCAACATGATCTTTACAGGTTATAGTAGAATGCAGATGAGGAAAGCGGCGTGAAGTTTCAAATTATTGCCGGCGAAATCTGTCTCGATTTCATCAATACGCTCGACAACCGTCCCGACCCCGCGCGGCAGCAGGAACTACTGAACTCGTACCGGGATCTGGCGGACTGGGCCGCGCAGGCTGGGGCAATCAGCGCAGGCCAGCGCACTTCCCTTTTGCGCCTGGCCGAGGAACGTCAGCAGACGGCTCGGACCGCCCTTCGAAATGCCATACATCTCCGCGAATGCCTGTACCGGTTGGTGAACGATCTTCTGGAGAGGCGCCACCCAGCCGAGGCTGACCTGCACACCTTTAGCGGATACCTGGGTGAGGCTCTTTCTTACCTGCAACTCCGGTCCGCTGCCGGAGGCTATCGCCTGCAATGGATCGACGAAGACTTCCGGTTGGAATCCATCCTGTGGTCCATCGCCCGCTCGGCCAGCGGCCTGTTGACATCGGGCGACGCTCAACTGATCCGCCAATGTGGCGCCGAAACCTGCCGCTGGTTCTTCCTCGACCGCAGCAAGAATCACACCCGGCGCTGGTGTGACATGAAGGTATGCGGGAATCGCGCGAAGGCTCGAAAATTCTACCGGCGCCAGAAGCAGGCCTGATCAATGCAGCCGCTCACAGCATGCCGCCCGTTTGCACGCCCAGGATGGCCAGGGCCGTTTCCAGTTTGTTGATCGCTTGCCCTAGCTCCGGGTGTTCGCCAATTTCTTCTTGCAGAGCCTTCAGCAGAGTGTGCGCCCCCGTCACATGGTCGGTAGCTTGTTCAAGCTTGGATTCGTCTTGCGTTGGCATAACGCGACCTCTTTCTAAATTGTAGACCCACAGAGACGCGAAGGAGGTGGGATGGTCCCAGGTATTCCCTTCCCCTCGCCTGGCGCGCAGCGCGTCCAAAGCCTATCCAGCCAGCAGGTCCGCGATTCGTTCGCCGGCGTGCCCATCCCAGAAAGGCGGCACCGTGCCCTTTTTAGCTTTGCCGGCGAATACGAGGGACAGTTCCGAACGCAACTTGTCGCGATCACGTCCGACTAGAACGTTTGTGCCCAGAGAAACTGTGACAGGCCGCTCGGTGTTCTCGCGCAGGGTCAGGCACGGTATGCCGAGATAGGTAGTCTCTTCCTGGATGCCTCCCGAGTCCGTGATCACCACGGTCGCGCGCGACTGCAGACCCAGAAAATCTACATAGGGCAGCGGATCGAGCAGCCGGAGTTGACCGAGATTCAGTCCGATAGCAGAAATGTTTCGGCGCGTGCGAGGATGCGCCGGAAAGACCACAGCCAGATCGCGATTCACCTCGAGCAACGACTGCAGGATGCTCTTCAGCGCGGCGCCGTCGTCAACATTCGCGGGGCGGTGCAGGGTGACCAGGGCATAGCGCTCGGGAAGACCGTCCCTGCGCTGACTCTGCGCCAGCGGCAACAGCTTTACGAGAGTGTCGATCATGACGTTGCCGACGCGGAAGATCTTCTCGGGCGCTATGCCCTCGCGCTGGAGGTTCCTGTCTCCGTCTTCGGAGGGCGTGTACAACGCATCGGCGAGCTGATCGGTGACCAGGCGGTTGATTTCCTCCGGCATCGTGCGATCGAAGGAGCGCAGCCCGGCCTCGACGTGGCCGACGCGGATGCCAAGCTTGGCGCAGACCAGAGCGGCCGCAACCGTCGAATTGACATCACCATAGACCAGTACGATGTCGGGCTTGCGTTCGAGCGCGACCGGCTCGAAGCGCGTCATGATTTCGGCCGTCTGGCGGGCGTGCGAATGGGAACCCACGGCAAGGTTTACGTCCGGAGCGGAGATGCCCAGCTGCTCAAGAAACACGTCCGACATATTCGCGTCGTAGTGCTGGCCGGTGTGGACCAAAGTCTGGGCGACGTGCTGGTGGCATTTCAGAGCGTTCAGCACCGGAGCGACCTTCATGAAATTCGGGCGCGCGCCGACGACGTGGAGCACCTTCACCGGCCTCTCCTGTTGAGGATCACGCTGACCAGATTACTCGATTCCCACAGGAGAAGGGTGGCCGGGCGGGGCGCCCCGCGATCCATTGCCGATCTCGGGTCTAGTGTGAAACTGCCGCAAACAAATCGGAGTGCATCAGGGACTGAAACTTCTGATCGTCGCTCTTGAAATGCACCTGCAGATTGGAACTGTCGGAATCGACCGTGGTGCTGTCAATCGCGGTCTTTTCGACGGGGGTTGCATTCATTTTCTTGTAAAGCATCCCGGCCTTCACCAGCGAAGAAAGGGTGGCTGCGGTCATCGAATCCGAAGTTAGAACGCTCAGGTCGAAATTCACTCCGTTTTCGAAATTCATCGTGTAACGTGAGGCCAGGATCCGCTTCTTGACCGTCTCAAAATCCGCGACCTTGGCGGCCTCGCCCAGGGCCGAGCGCATCATGAACTGGGTACCCTGCTGATCGAGAATGCTCCAGACCGGCGCCCCGTCCACCGCAGCCATCTGCTCCGCCATCTGCGGATTCGAATCCAGCGACGACCGCTTCCCGTCCCGTGTATCGAGCGCACTCTGCAGAGACGCCTGATTACCGAAAGCAAGCGTGTTGTCGTCCAGGAACGTCATGATCAGGCCACCCTGCATGGGATAGAGAAGCGCGGTCCCGTACTTGGTGCCCGTGATCTTCTTCACTCTCATCTTCTTGAGCACGGCCTTGGCGGAGAACGAACCCTGCGCCACGCCAATCGTCTGGATCCCCAGTTTCCCCGAGCGGAAAGAGGCAAACGTCAACTGCTCGAGATCGTGATCGGCATCAATTCCGATGCCTTTCAGCGAGGTCTCCAGCTGCTTCAGATTATCCGGCAGCACCTGTTCTTTCAGTTGCTGCGCTGTCGGCGAATCCTTCAGCGCGCGATAATCCACTCCGATGAGCTGTTGAATTTCCGCCGGCACCAGGGCCCGGGCCGAAGACGCGATCGGCATGGCATAGCCAGCCGTGGCACAAAGAAGCAGCGCTGCAAACCACACATTCTTCATAAATTCCTCAAGACGATCTGCATCCGTTAGATGCGAAACATACGTTGTACGTTAGAGAACTGAGTTTATTTTAGTCCGGAACAGGGCCGGCTGACTGGTACTAAAGTGTAGCCTCCGGGCTGATCTTAGAACGCACGAGGCAAGACGACTTGCGGGGATGATAATCGGCGCCTTATCTCAGGGCTTCGGATGCTCAGAGTGAGGCGCTGGGCTGCCCTTGGACGTCTTTTCGGACTCTATGTACTTTTCGATCATCGTCAATCTCTTGTCTAGAGCTTTCAGATCGATCGTCGTCAACTTCTTGTCCAGAGCTCTCAGAACGTCTTCTGCATTCAGCGGGTTCGTGGTCTTGCTTTTCAGATAGCCGTAGTTCTCAACCGGAGGCCCCGACGCTTGGCTAATGTCGATGTCCACGTAGCGCTCGCCCAGAATGCCGCCTTGTTCGATCGCAGCGACTGCATCCTTGGGAACGCGCACCTCATAGGAAGTTGCCAGGGCCATTTTCACTTCAGCCGGGCAGTTCTTGTCCTGTGGATTGGCGCGAACCGAGCGAACGGTTCCGACATCCACTCCCGCGATCCTCACCGCGGCTCCAGCCCTGAGCCGCTGGACGTCGCTGAAACATGACTTTATCTCTTGGTGCGATAAGCGAAGATTACCGACCAACAGAATACCGATGGCGGCGAGACCAACAACAACCATCAGCACAAGGGCCGACTTTCTGAGCATGATTATCCCTTCAGGGCTAGCGCTCTCTTCCTTGTCTCGGCCACGAATCCTTCGTCCTTCAATGACTCCAAGTTGATCTCCACGTTAGCCAGCGCACCCGTGAGCGCCGCCTTTGCCAGGGCGACCGCAGTCGTCAAATCCGACTTCATGTTGGGGTTAGTGATCGGCCCTAGCTTTCCGGCAATCTGCGCCACCTCGACCACCCGCTCAGCCACGCCCAGCGGAACGCTGGTCGCCTGCTTTAACGCTGCGTTGATGGCACCATCGCCATCCGAAGATTCCTTCGCCGCCTTATACGCCTTCATGACCAGGTTGTAAGACTCCGCATCCGCGTCAATCGCGGCTTTCAGTTCCTCGCGCAGCTGGCCCAAGCGCGCGATGGCTTCGCTGAGCGCGCCTTCATGCTGCAGGTGGGCCTTTTTTCCTCGCGACATCGAAGCGACCATTGCAGCGAGTCCAGCCGCCATTGCGCCACTCGCTGCCGCCGCGCTGCCTCCGCCCGGAGTCGCCGTCGGAGCGGCCAGTTGTTCGATGAACGGCTCAACTCCGGCCCGCAGCCCGCCCACCGCCATCTTTCCGCCCATGACGGCGGCCAGTCGGTTCTCTAGAATCAGCGACGAATCAAAATTCTCCACCTGAAGGAACCATTCCGCCGCCTGCTCCAAAGCCTTCTTCGGAATGAGCCCGACGATCTCGCTCGAAACCGGGATGACGCCGTAACGGGCGGCCTCGCGCTTTACGTATTCGAAAACGCGATGGATGGGCGTCTGCTCGAAGTCGGTCAGGTTCATCGAGACCTGTGCCAGGCCGCGCACCGGAAATCCGGCGCCCTTCACATAGCGCAGCCCGCCGCTCGAAAAGCGCACCGCCTTCGCAATTTTCTTGGCAATCTCGACATCCGATGTGTTCAAGAAGACGTTGTATGCAATCAGAAACTTGCGCGCCCCTACCACCGTCGCCCCAGCTGTCGGATGCACGCGCGCTTCGCCGAAGTCCGGCTTGCGCGCTGGATTGGTCGCAATTTCCGCCCGGATCCCCTCGAACTGCCCGCGCCGGATGTTCTCCAGATTCTGCCGCTCGGGCCTAGTCGCCGCCGCCTCGTACAAATAAACCGGGATCTGAAAGCGCTTCCAGATTTCCGCGCCCACGTGGCGAGCCATGGCCACGCAGTCTTCAATGGTCACGCCATCAATCGGGATGAACGGCACCACGTCGGAGGCGCCCATGCGCGGGTGCGCCCCCTGATGCTTGGTCAGGTCAATCAACTCCGCGGCCTTCCCCACCCCGCGAATGGCCGCTTCCTGAATGGCGTCGCGCTCTCCCACCAGCGTGATGACGCACCGGTTGTGGTCGGAGTCCATCTCGCGATCCAGCAGAAACACGCCAGGGATCTTCATCGCCTCGACAACGGCATCGACTTTCGCCTTATCGCGGCCTTCAGAGAAATTGGGAACGCATTCAACCAGAGTGGTAGGCATACGGGAGAAGGATAAAGGCCGATGGTTGAGTCAGGCAACTTGGACACGAGTGTCGTGACCGTGTGATGAATCATTCGGTGGAGGGACGGGCGTCATGCCCGGCTCTCCACCTGTTCCCTGAGAGGCCAGGCAAGCATAGGATTTGAATATGATCCGGGTCTTTAAGCGGTACATCCGATGGTTCCTGAACCTCTACCCTCCGTTCCTGGGAGCAGGCATCCGCGTCAAGCGCCTCCAGCCCGACTGGAAGGCGATTGATGTCGAAATGAAACTGCTGTTCTGGAACTCCAATTATGTCGGCACGCATTTCGGAGGCTCACTGTATTCGATGACCGACCCGTTTTACATGCTGATGCTCATCGAAAACCTGGGCCGCGATTACATCGTGTGGGACAAGAGCGCGACTATCCGTTTTAAGAAACCTGGGAAAGGCAAGATGCGTGCGGAATTTCGCTTGACCGACGCCCAACTTGACGAAATCCGCGACCAACTACGGACGCAGGACAAGATCGAGCCGGCTTTCCAGGTCGAAGTCCGGGACGAATCCGGCGATCTGGTCACGGTGGTCGAGAAGGTTCTGCACGTTCGTAAGAAGCAAACAGAGGTTTCCAACAACCTCTCCACTCGGGGTTGACAGGCCGCCTCCTCAACCGGCAGACTGCAAAACTATGCGGTGCACGCCCCGACTCTCCGGCCGCGGTTTCACCTGACTCTAGTCCCGCCCAAAACGTCCGTCGGCCGTTTCCCCAGTCAACCCAAGCGATTTGCGTGAAAGGATGCTGCTATGCCGCGCCGCTGCCTGATCGTATTGCTGCCTGCTCTTTTGTGCGTGTCGGCTCTCGCCCAGCCAGAGCGCCACTTCAATTTTCACTACACCTTCACGGTGAAGAACGTCACCCCCGGCGAGCGCGTGCGCATCTGGATTCCGCTTGCCCACACCGACGCTTTTCAGGACGTAAAAGTAATCTCAAAGACCGGCGACCTGGCGCTGAAACAAGTCCATCAAATGGACTATGGCAACGAGGTTCTCTATGCCGAGGCTTCCAAAACCGACAAGAATGAGTACAAGTTTTCAGTGGATTACGACATTGTGCGCCACGAACATGTTGTGCTCGTGAACGGAATGCCCGCGCCCAACTCGCGGCCGGAACACTCTCCCAGTGTCCAACTGGCAAGATTCCTCGAACCGGACCGGCTCGTACCGACCACCGGCGTCCCTGCCCAACTCGCGGCCGAGCAGACCAAAACCGCCACTACGCAACTCGAAAAAGCGAAGGACATCTACGAGTACGTGTTCCGCACCATGAAATACGACAAGTCCGGCACCGGATGGGGTCATGGGGACACGCTCTGGGCCTGCGATTCCAAGCACGGCAATTGCACCGACTTCCACTCGGTCTTTATCTCCATGGCGCGCTCGCAGAAGATCCCTGCGCGTTTTCAGATCGGATTCCCCCTACCCGCCGACAAAACGTCCGCCGAAATTCCCGGCTATCACTGCTGGGCCGAGTTCTATCTCGGCACGATCGGCTGGGTGCCGGTGGACATTTCGGAAGCATGGAAGCATCCGGAAAAACACGACTACTTCTTCGGCGCGCACGACGTGAACCGCGTGCAGTTCACCCAGGGACGCGATCTGAAGCTCTCGCCCGCCCAGGACGGAGCACCGCTGAACTACTTCGTTTATCCCTATGTGGAAGTCGGCGGGAAGGAGCATCCCAACGTGTCGATCGCGTTTTCGTTTGAGGACGTCTCTGCGAAATCAGCAATCTCAAGCACCGGGCGGTAATGCTAGAATCGGGTGCTCCATCCTGACGTCGCGTTCTTTGCGACGTCAGGGTGGGCATGAATTCAACCAGGAGCGCAAGATGCCCAAGTACGTAATCGAGCGTGAGATCCCCAACGCCGGCAAACTCACTCCCCAGGAACTGCATGGGATCTCGCAGAAATCTTGCAGTGTTCTTCAGAAACTGGGGCCCCAAGTGCAGTGGGTCGAAAGCTTCGTCACCGACGACAAGATCTACTGCATCTACAACGCTCCCAACGAGGAGATCATCCGCGAACACGCCCGCCAGGGTGGATTCCCTGCCAACCGCATTTCCGCGGTTCGTTCCGTGATCGGCCCCACCACGGCGGAAGGCTAAGCCCGAATCAGCGTGACCAGCAT
>Ga0075030_100000955_pt1 | contig 25880 bp, 22 predicted proteins | sample LitLauG_LLR_2012_FD_71393 | JGI IMG/M metagenome (GOLD analysis project Ga0075030, IMG submission 71393) | Freshwater sediment microbial communities from Pennsylvania, USA - Little Laurel Run_MetaG_LLR_2012 | ecosystem: Environmental > Aquatic > Freshwater > Creek > Sediment | place: USA...
AGCTTGGGCCGGTAAGTGCCTGCTCGTTGCTCTCGAGGCGAACCTCTGCGGCGCGCGCGTGCGCCTCCAATCCCTCCAGCCGCGCCAGCCGCGCGGTCGCATCGGCAAGTTTACGCGCGCCCTCGCCGTCAAGCTGCTGCACGCTCAGAGGTTTCATGAAGGAGGCTGTGCACACCCCGCCCCAAGTCCTGGCGGCCCCGTCCGTGGGCAGAACATGGCTGGGTCCTGCTACATAGTCGCCGAAGGTCTCAGCGCTATAGGCGCCGATAAACACCGCGCCGGCGTTTTGGATGCCTGCAATGGCGGCGTGCGGCTTGGCGATTTGCAGCGACAAGTGTTCTGGCCCGTAGGCGTTCGCCACCTCAACCGCCGCCTCGATATCGTCGACCTTGATCGCGCGCGATTGATTGAGAGCGCCGGCAGCGATTGCTGCGCGGGGCAGCGATGCGAGTTGGCGCTCCACTTCGGCGCACACCCGATCAATCAACTCGGCCGAGGTCGACACCAATATGACCTGCGCGTCCGCGTCATGTTCAGCTTGGCTCAGCAAATCCGCGGCTACCAGCCTTGGATCGGCGCTCGCATCGGCCACCACCATCAACTCGCTCGGCCCCGCCGGCAAATCGATGGCCGGTCCGTTCGGCAGGCTCGCCGCATAGCGCTTGGCTTCCGCGACATAAGCGTTGCCGGGGCCGAATATCTTGTCGGCTTTGGGCGTCCCTACGCCGAAGGTCAGCGCCGCGATCGCCTGCGCGCCGCCGACGCGATGCAGGCGTTCAATGCCGCACAAGGCCGCCGCGACGATGAGCGCAGGGTGGGTCTCGCCACCGCGTTTTACCGGGCTTGCCAACACCCGGTTGGGCACGCCCGCAGCGCCTGCGGGCGCGGCAAGCATGATAAGCGTTGACACAAGCGGGGCGGTGCCGGCCGGCACGTAGAGGCCACAGGTTGGGATCGCCCGCCAAAGCCGCGTCGTCCGCACCCCGGGCATCGGCTCGACAACCTCCGGCTTGGGCGCAGTGGCTCTATGATAGAAGCTCACATTGTCGGCGGCGAATTCGACCGCCTTGAGATCTTCGCTTGCCAAAGCTGCGCGCGCACGGTCCACCACCGCGCCGGTGAGTTCCAAGACATCTGGCGCACGCGCGTCGATTTCAAGCGACCACCGTCTAAGCGCCGCCTCTCGGTGAGCCTCCACGTCTTCGAAAATGCGGCGCACCGTCTCGACCACCGCCGCATCTCGGCGCTGAGCGGGCCGCTCCAGCGCCTGCGCGCGCTCGTCGCCTTGAAGCGATTTCCAGACCAGCCGCTTCATCGCTCACATCATTTTTTCTATATTGAGCACCAAAATAGCCGAGGCGCCCGCGGCTTTGAGCTTCTCAAGCGTCTCCCAAAACACGGATTCGCGGCACACAGCGTGCACCGCGACGGCGTCGTCGCGCCCAGCCAAGGGCGTCACCGTCGGCGCGCCGGCCCCCGGCAGAATCGCGGTAATTTGGGGTAGCGCTGAACGCGGCGCATTCATCATCACATATTTCGCTCCTTCGCTGGCGGACACGCCCTCGAAGCGTTGCACCACGCTCTGCGCCAAGTGCTGCAGTTCCGCATTCGCCGCCTTCGGCGACCGAATCAGCACCGCCTCGCTCTTCATCACCGTGTCGAATGCGGCCAAGCCGTTGGCCTCAAGCGTCGCCCCCGTGGACACCAGATCACAAATCACGTGCGCCAACTTCAAACGCGGCGCGACCTCCACCGCGCCATGCATGTGCACAATTTCCGCCGCGACGCCGTGGCGTTTGAGAAAACGCGCCAAGGTGTTGGGGTAGGTGGTGGCGATCCGCAGACCGTCTAGGGCCTGGGGGTCGGTATAGACAAACCCCGCAGGACCGGCGATCTTCAGATCGCAGCGGCCAAACCCCAGCGCCATCACCTCCGCCGAACGCCCTTGGCCGCGCTCTTCAAGCACATTGCGTCCCACGATGCCGAAATCGGCGACGCCGTCTTCCACGAACACGGGGATATCGTCGTCGCGTACACGCAATAGGTCGATGGGGGCGTTCTCGATGCGATAGAGCAAGTCGTTAGCGCCTTTGACGACACGCAGGCCGGCCGCTTCGAAAAGCCCCAGGCTCCTCTCGGCAAGACGGCCGCTCTTTTGAATGGCGATGCGCAGACGCGCGCTCATCGGCGGCGTTCCTTCAATCGGTCGATCACGCGTCGGTATCCTTTGTAAGGCATGTCGTTGAGAAAACGGGCGATCCGCACCACCGTGGCGGTGCTCGAACCCGCTCGTTTGGCGATGTCGCGATAGGAAAGCTCGCCTTTGTCCAGGAGTTGGGCCACACGCCAGCGTTCTTCAAATGCCTTAACCTCGCCGGGGGTGCAGAGGTCGGCCAGGAAGGCGTCAACCTCAGCGCGGGTCTTTAGCGCCAAAACGGCGTCGGTGAGGTCGTATTCGGCCATTGTTATCTTGTGCTATCACGTTAAAACGTCCTGGGCAAGCGGAAGATCCCCCTCATGGGCGCCAACCTGGGCGCCGACGTGGCGCGAAGCTGGCTTAGGCCGGCAGCGCCCAAACGCGCGTCCGCCGCGGCAAAAGACGCACGCGTTCGCGCGGCGAGAGTTTCTCGGCTTCGTCGTGCTCAAGGCGGATCTCGATGGCCCCGCCCCGGTCGAGCGCGCAATCGAGGCTGGCGTGAGGACCGACCAGGCTAATGTCGCGGATGCGCGCCGCCAGCCCCGCGCCCTCGCCGGTTTCGACCTCGAACTCGTCGGGGCGCAAATACGCCATTGCCGGGCCCTTTTCGGGATGCGCGCCGAGAATGGGCACCCCGAACCCTTCGATCACCGCCACGCCGCCATCGACAGTGCATGGCAGCTGGATGGTGTCGCCAAGGAAATCGAAGACGAATGCGCTCGCGGGCTCGTGATAGAGTTCTTCGGGGGTGCCAACTTGCTCCAATGCGCCTTGCTTTAGCAGCGCGACGCGGTCGGCGATTTCCAACGCCTCTTCCTGATCGTGAGTGACAAATATGGTCGTCAGGCCGGTGCGCTCATGGAGATCGCGCAGCCAAGCGCGGAGTTCGCGCCGCACCTTGGCGTCCAGCGCCCCAAACGGCTCATCCAACAACAGGATTTTGGGCTCGATGGCGAGCGCGCGCGCCAGCGCCACGCGCTGACGCTGGCCCCCGGAGAGTTGGCTGGGGAAGCGTTTACCGAGCGTATCGAGCTGCATCATGGTCAAGAGCTCGCCCACTCGGCTCTTGATCTCCGCCGAGCTTGGGCGCGATCTGGCCGGTTTGGCGTGAATGCCAAAGCCGATGTTCTGCTCCACCGTCATGTGCCGGAAGAGCGCGTAGTGCTGGAACACAAAGCCGATGCCGCGACGGCGCACAGGCGTTGCCAGCAAATCCTCGCCGCGGAAGCTGACCGCGCCTGAGTCCGGCTGTTCAAGACCCGCAATAATGCGCAAAACCGTCGTCTTGCCTGAACCCGAAGGTCCTAGCAGCGCCAGGAATTCGCCGTCCTCGGCAAAAAGCGAGACATCGTTGAGCGCGGGGAAGCGCCCGAACTGCTTCTTGATATTAGAGATCACCAGCGACATCGGGCGGGTCACCTCAACCGTTGTGCGGCGAGATCGTCCGCAAAGCGCGCTTCAAGCGCGGTCTTGATGGCCAGCGTCACCAAGGCGAAGAACGCCAATAACGAGGCCAGCGAGAAGGCTGCGACGGAATTGTACTCGTTGTAGAGAATTTCAATCTGCAGCGGCATGGTGGCGGTTTGGCCTCGAATGTGTCCCGATACCACCGACACCGCGCCAAACTCGCCCATGGCGCGCGCGGTGCAAAGCAGCACCCCATACATGAGCGCCCAACGAATATTGGGCAGCGTTACAAAAAACAAAGTGCGCCAAGCGCCTGCGCCGAGCGTTACGGCGGCGGCCTCCTCATCGGCGCCTTGGGATTGCATCAGCGGAATGAGTTCGCGGGCGACAAAGGGCAAGGTCACCAAAGTGGTCGCAAGCACAAGCGCCGTGACTGTGAATATGATCTGGACGTTGTAGTTGTCGAGGAGCGCTCCAAACCAACCGTGGGCGCCGTAGAGCAGCACGAAAACCAGGCCGGAGATCACCGGCGATATCGAGAACGGAAGGTCGATTAAAGTGACCAACGCGTTCTTGCCCCAAAACTCGAACTTGGTGACCGCCCAAGCAGCGGCGACGCCAAAGGCGGTATTTAGCGGCACGGCGATAGCGGTAACTATCAAGGTGAGCCAAATCGCAGACTGCGCTTCAGGATCGGCGATCGCGGCAAGGTAGGCGCCCAATCCCTTGCGCAGCGCTTCTGCGAACACCGTCCCCAGCGGCAACAGCAAAACCAGCGCGAAATAGATGACGCTCACGACAATGAGCGCGTTAACCATCCAGCCCGGATCACGGCGGGTCGCCGAACGGCTCATGAGCGGCCTCTTCGGCTGATGAAGTCCTGGAGCGTGTTCAAAGCCAACAGCAATAGGAACGAAATGCTCAACATCACGAAGCCGACGGCGGCCGCGCCCGCATAATCAAATTCATCGAGCCGGATGACAATCAAGAGCGGCGCAATCTCGGAAACGTTCGGGATATTGCCGGCAATGAAAATAACCGAACCGTACTCGCCGACGGCGCGCGCCAGGGCAAGCGAAAAACCTGCGAGAATTGCCGGGGCGATGGCTGGCAGCACAATTTGCCAGATGGTGCGAAGACGATTGGCGCCTAGGGTCGCTGCAGCCTCCTCGGCCTCAAGATCAAGGTCCTCGAGCACCGGCTGGATCGAGCGGACCATGAACGGAAAGCCGACAAAAATAAGCGCGATCATCACCCCGAGCGGGGTGTATGCGATGCGAACCCCCATCGGCGCAAACAGCGAGCCGATGATGCCGTTGGGCGCGTAGATGGCGGCCAGGGCAATGCCGGCCACCGCCGTCGGCAGCGCAAACGGCAAATCGACTAGCGCATCGAGCAGACGTCGCGCCGGGAAATCGTAACGCACCAGCACCCAGGCGACGATGGTCCCGAATACGGCGTTGATTGAGGCGGCGATGAACGAAGCGCCGAAGCTCAATCGCAGCGCATCTAAAGTGCGCGCGTCGGAGATCACGGCCCAGAAATGCCCAAACCCGGCCTCCCAGGGGCGCAGAACGAGGGCCGCCAGCGGTATGAGCACGAAGAAGGAGAGATAAAGAAGGGTAAAGCCGAGCGCGGGGCCAAAACCAGGCAGCACGCTTGGCTCGACGAAACGTCGAGCTGAACCGGCTTTTGTTGTCACGGAGCGCGCCCCGCCGTGACCTGGTCGAAGACCCCGCCGGAGGCGAAGTGAATTCGCTGAGCTTCGCTCCAGCCGCCAACCACCTCTTCGACGCGCACCATGGGCAGATCGGGGAACATCCCCGCATAACGGCGTCTGAGGTTCTGATCGGCGGGACGGAAGAAATTGCGCGCCGCTATGTCTTGCGCCGTCGGCTGGTAAAGGAACTGCAGATACGCCTGCGCCAACTTTTGGGTGTGCTTGCGCGCCACATTGGCGTCGACGAGCGCGGCCACCGGATCGGCGGCGATGCTGAGCGAGGGATAGACAATCTCGAAATGATCTTCGCTGAAATCGACGAGCCCTAGATGCGCCTCGTTCTCCCAAGCGATCAGCACATCGCCCACCCCGCGCTGCGCAAAGGTGGTGAGCGCTGCACGCGCGCCGGTGTCAAGCACTTGGGCATTGGCGTATAGGCGGCGCACGAACTCTTTTGCGCTGGCCTCATTGCCGCCGGGCTGGCGCAACGCATAAGCCCATGCTGCAAGATAGTTCCAACGCGCGCCTCCCGAGGTCTTCGGGTTGGGGGTCACCACCGATACGCCTGGACGGGCAACGTCGCTCCAGTCGTGAATGGACTTGGGATTGCCCGCACGCACAACCAAGACGATCGTGGAGGTGTAAGGCGAACTTTGATTTGGCAGGCGGGCGCGCCAAGCTTTGTCGAGCAAGCCTGACGCTGCGATCTGATCAACATCATAAGGTGTGGCAAGCGTCACGACATCGGCGCGCAACCCCTCTATTACGGCGCGCGCCTGCCGGCCGGAGCCGCCATGCGACATTTCAATGCTGGCGCGCCCGACCTCGGCGTGGCTATGCGCATACTCGGCAATGAAGGCTGCATTGATCGCGGCATACAATTCCCGCGTCGCGTCATAGGAAACATTCAGCTGCGAGGTCGAAGCTGTCGCCGGGGCGCGGCCGCAAGAAGCCAACAGCCCAACGCCTGCGCCCAGCACGGCGCGGCGCGGCAACTGGGCCAATGTCACGTGGGCAAACACGGCGGCGATATCACCCGCATAATCCCCATAGGGTCAATAGACGACCTATGCGGAATTGTTTAGCGGAAGTTCACCGTTGCATTAGCTGCGTCGGGTAATTTGGTCGAATATGCCCCCGTCGGCGAAATGTGCAGTCTGCACACGCGTCCAACCACCTAATTCGTCAATGGTCGTGAGGCTCATGTCGGGAAACTGCGCGCGATGGCGCGCGAGTGCTGCAGCGTCCCGCGGGCGATAAAAGTTCCGCGCCGCAAGATCCTGCGCCTGGTCCGAATAAAGAAACTGCAGATAGGCTTGGGCCGGCGCACGTGTGCCGTGGCGATCGACATTGCGGTCGACAACCGCCACGTTGGGCTCGGCCAGAATGCTGGTAGGCGGATAAATGATGTCAAAATTGTCGGCGCCAAACTCGTTCAAGACTAGGTGCGCTTCATTTTCCCAATTCAGCAGCACATCGCCGATGCGCCGTTGCGCGAAAGTGGTTGTCGCACCGCGCGCGCCGGTGTCCAGCACCGGCACATGGCGATAAAGTTGCTGCACAAACGACCGCGCGCTCGCTTCAGAGGCGCCTGGCTGATGCAAAGCGTAAGCCCAGGCGCCCAGATACGCCCAACGCGCTCCGCCGGAAGTTTTCGGGTTGGCGGTCACGACGCTAATTCCGGCGCGGACAAGATCGCTCCAGTCCCGGATCCGCCAGGGGTTGCCCTTGTGCACGACAAACACTTGCGTGGATGTATACGGCGAACTGTTGTCCGGCAGGCGCGTGATCCAATTTCTCGCGATGAGGCCCGTGTTCGCGATTGCATCGATGTCAGCGGCGAGCGCGAGCGTGACGACGTCAGCTTGCAACCCATCGATGACTGAACGCGCCTGCCGGCCAGACCCTCCGTGGGATTGGTTTATGTGAATTTGCTGACCCCCATGCGTGCGCGCCCATTCGCCGGCAAAGAGCCCATTGTATTGTTCGTAGAACTCGCGCGTGGGATCGTAAGAGACGTTCAAGAGATTGATGGCGCGGTTGGCTTCACCGCGAGCCGGCGATGGCGCCCCAAGCGCGGCGATCCCAAGTCCTACTGCAAGCCGGCGACGGGTAATATGAGAAGACAATCTAAGCTCTCCCGGGCGGATTAAAATGCAAATTGAGTCCTAAGCGTCACGGCCTGGAACCTTTGGCCAATCTGGGCGCCATTGCCGGCGACCGAAGGCGCGCCGCCGAACACCGTGGTGCCGGCGACAACGCCATTTTCCGGGTCCAGTCGATCGACATCTACCCATTGATAATCGAGCAGGAAGCGTATGAATGCGTTGGGGTGCCAGTTGAGCCCAAGGCTGGTGATTTTTTGTTCGCCGCCGCGCACCGTGTCGCCGACGATTGCAGCGCTGGCGAGCGCGCCTGCGTGATAATTCAAATCGAGATCACTGTAGCGCGCAGCGATCTCCCAAGCGCCCCAATGGCCAGTTCGCGGATCGAACGCAGCGCTTGGTCGAATGCCATTGAAACCGCCATTGGCGGCGCTCCACGCGCGATGTTCGCCGGTGAGTGTCCAGGCGCCTTGCACATACCAGCCGCCAAATTGGGGGTCGAGTGCGCCAACCCCGGCGCGGTTGACATCAATCTGGAAGGCTTCGGCGGCGATGTAGAAGTTGTCGTAAGCTGCGCCGAGTTCGCCGCCATAAGCAACCGCGCCGGAGGCTGGAATGTTTCCAGTATCGACAAAGCGTGTCGCGTCGGTGCGGAGCTCAGGCCGCTCCCGTAGACGCAATACCTTGTTTGTAGGCGATGAAGACGTGTGCGTATCGGCGGGATCAAGGACGCCGGATATGTTGGCGCCAATATGAAGGGCGTAATTGTCGCCGTGCAGCGGACTAAAGGCGAAACGCGCCACATAGCCTGTTTGCTCGTCGTATTCAGTTGTGCCGTTGTCGTTGCCGACCGTTCCCCCCGTGAGGGCGCCCGACAAATACCAATACCTACCGTTTGCGAATGCGCCGAGGCCCGAACGACCGTCGCCGCCGGCGAGGCCGCGGACAAGCTCGGCTGCGGCGGGGCGCTCGACAAACAACAAATCGCTGGTCGGGGTTGCGTCTTCCAAGCCGGTGGGCGTCGCCCACGCGCCGATGCGCAAGCGAAGCGGCGTATCAGAGCCCAATGGCTGCCAGCCCACATATTCGAGATAAGCCTGGTTCAAGATCGGACTTTCGACGCCCGAACCACCCCATTCTCCCCAAATGGCGTAATTCCAATCTGTGTACGCTACGCCCTCGACGCCAAGGCGAGCGCGTCGAAAATTCGTGCCGGAACTCAGATCGCTTGCCGCCTGGGTGTCGGCGCGGCGATTGTCGGGCGTGCGGGGCGCTTGTTGATCGTAGTGGGAGACGTCGAATTGCACGATGGTGCGCACCGCGAACTTCTGGGTGACCTCGCCGCCGAAATTCTGCGTGGGATCGGTGGTGGTGATGCTCGGGCGACCGTTTGACACCACGACCTGCGGCGCTTGAGCTTGGGTGCGGCGAATATCTCCCGCGTCCGCCGCCTCGCCGGCCTTGAGGTCGGCGAGTTCAGCTTGGATGTCATGCACCTCCTGCTCGAGCTGCTGGATGCGCGCGTCGCGATCATCGCCTGGCGTGGGCGGGTTTTGCGCCCAGGCCGGGGCGGTTGCCGCCAACCAACCCGCGCCCAACACAGCCTTGGCTTTCCAACTCGTCGGACCCTCCTGGTCCCTGAGTTGAGTTTAGTAACTCGACCGAGTCAATCGAGATTAACTAAAGGCTCGGCTTAGTTCGACTTAATAGGCCTGTTGGGCTCACGCGCCGGACTTGGCGCGCTTAGGAGATTTAAGTGAAACCGCCGGGGTCGGCGCCCCAAGGCCTGCCGCGCCGGCAAGCGTGGCGCTCTCCAGGATGGCTGCGGTCGCCTCACGGACTTTGACCAGCGTGTTGCGTAAAGCACAGGTCGCTTCGTCGCGACAATCATCACAGCGGCGATAGGAAGTGCGGCTTGTGCAGGCGGTCAGCGCCAACGGCCCGTCGATGGCGCGAATGATGTCGGCAAACGTGATCTGATCGGGGGCGCGGGCCAGGGCATAGCCGCCCGCCTTGCCCCGATGTGAGACCACCAGTCCGTGTTTGCGCAACTCAAGCAGGATGTTTTCCAGGAAGCGCCGCGGAATGTCCTGTCGCCCGGAGATATCGCCGATGAACAGCGGCCGGCGTTCCCCGTACCCCCCCTGCTCGGCAAGATCGATCATGGCGCGGAGGGCGTATTTGGCTTTGCTGGTCAGCATGAGTGGGTTTTGCGAGCCCTAACCCGAGCTGTTTGGTCGACTCAAGCGCTTTCTCCAGCGCCGCCCCGCCGCCGCTTTATGTCCTCGAGCTACGCTTGACGCTCCGATGACACGCTTTTACCAGAGCGCGCTCTGGCCTCGTGGCGGAGTGGCTACGCAGAGGACTGCAAATCCTTGCACCCCGGTTCGATTCCGGGCGAGGCCTCCATCTCCTCAAATACTGGCCCTCGCAAGGCGGCGCCTGAATTTGGCGCTTGCTCGGTCGCACCCGTGGAAGCTGAATGACGCCCTCGCCAAGCCATCCGCCCTTGCGCGCGCGGGGGCATTGCGCCTGCCAACTGAAACCTTTTGGCAGGTCTCGTGAACGCCGCGTTTGCCATTAACTCGGTCTTAAGAAGTTAGCGTCATATTCACGATGTCTTCCCTTGGAGACACCCCACCATACCCAACGCCTTCGAGGGCCCCGCAAGGGGCCCTCGTTTTATAATGCGCCGAGGCGGCATGAGCGGTGGTTTTCCATCAGAAGGGCTCTGGCGGGACTTTCCCGGCGACCCCGAACTTGATAGAGACCCCGCTCCCGCTTCGCAGGCGGGTGAGCTGTTCCGCGGTAGCTCAGTGGTAGAGCAACCGGCTGTTAACCGGTTGGTCGTAGGTTCGAATCCTACCCGCGGAGCCATCAAACCGCAGCGCAAGCGGTTGATCTCAAAGCAAAACCAACAATTCCTGTGCCAAGCTAAGCGCTCCCCACGCGGGTTTGCGTAAGCCTTCTGGGCGCGAACACGACCTTTGTAATGGCGCCAACCCAATGCACGCCGGCGCTTGCGTTGCCCCCAATCGCCTCACGTGCGCATGGGTTGGCCCGCGGCGCTTGAATTGGAGCGAGGCAAAGCTAGCCGGCTTTCGCTCAGCGAGCGCGCCCAACGCGCGCGCCGCGGACAAAAATATGGGCGCCGCGTCGCGGACGCAGTGCCCAGGTTCACCAACCAGGCCGTTAAACTTTTAGCCGGCGCCGCTCAGTTTCGTCGAAACCGAGTTGAAGGTGTTGTTGAGCCCGGTTCCAAGCAGTCCAACTGCGGTGATGATGCCGACGCCGATGAGCGCCGCAATCAAACCGTACTCAATCGCCGTCACGCCGCATTCGTTCTGAAAAAAGCGTTTGATAGAAATCATGTCAGGGTCCCGCTCGCGATCGGCGGAGAAACTAGCCCCGGTGTATTAAGAATGACCGTTACGCGAACGGATAATAGTCATTAAACCCTGCCGGTAGGTGATGTACAAATCCAAGTGTCGAAGGGTTCCCGCGCCGCCTCAACACCCTTGTCGCCCAAGAGCGATCACAATCTTGGCCGCCCTGCATGGGCGCTAAGAGGTAATCGCAGACAGCTTTGTCTGCTTTCTCCAGCATACGAGCTTCACCGCGCGCGGCGCTCTAAAGGCGTCCGCGCCGGACGCGTGGTTACTGGGAGACGGCCCAACCTGCGCCGGTCAGGCAAAGCCGAACTGCTCTGGTGGTCACCAACTGGCCAGATGGCGCGTAGAGTTTGTCTGCGCCGAGGGCGCAATCGCCAACGTTATAATGCACCGTAGAGGCTGCCGAGTAGTGATGAATTGGGGCCACCGGCCGGCAGGTGCCGCGATCGGCTTCGCGGCCGCCAATAGTCGCGCCAGCGATGGCGCCCACGCCGGATCCGACGCCGTGATTGTGGCCCGACACCGACGATCCAATCAATGCGCCAGCCGCGCCGCCGAGCACGCTGCCCTCCACGCCATGGGTCTTTAGCGCATTCTCACAATCGTGAAGCGAGGAGTACACTTGTCCGTTCAAGGTATATTGCTCTGCCGATGCTAACGCGCAGGTGCTGGCGACAAGCAAAGCCGCGCCGAAAACTAAGTTCGTCACTCGACGGATCATGGCAACAACCCCACATGGAAACTATGATCAAACGACCCGATCGACCTACATCGTTGTGCGATTGCTGTAAACCAGGCCGCGGGATCTGGCGGGTTTGAGGGTTCGGCAATTTCAGCGCGCATGGACGCCGTTTCCGTCGCTTCAAGGGCCTATAGCGCGTCTGTCAAAGGGATGATTTAGCGCGGCCGCGCCGAGAGCCCGCAGGCGCGCCAACAAAGCCTACCCCGCACGCGCCCTCTTTAGTGTGGAAGGTTCGGGAGCACGATCAACGCCGTGATCGCTAAGGCGAATGCAAACGTTGCGAGCAAGCGCGCGAGCAGGTTCTGGCGATTGTCGATTTCAAAATCGTTCTTTTTCAAAACCGTTGGCATGGCCGTCCTCGATCCGGTTCGACCAAGCTTTGGCATCGGCGCCGCTCTGGTCGACAGTTAAAGCCTTCTCGGCGCCATTTTGGGCGACGGTTGAAGCTCCGGTTCAAGTTAGGCGCTCGGTGGCGTGCGCTTGAACACGCGAGAAGATGCCGGTCCGAACCTGAGCGGCGCTTGAACGCGTCCTTCAGCTGCAGAGCTTGGAGTGCTTTGCGACGGCCTAAGACAGAGCCGAGCCGGTCGACTTTGCGGGAGTAGGGAAATTTGGAGAAGGCTAGCGCGATCCGAACGCCGCGCCAGCACTTCACCCCGCGAACGCGATGACGCAAGGGGCGCCGGCAATTGCTGCTATAGCGCCAATACTGTCAGGCGCGGGCTCGGATCGGCGGCGCCAACAGATTGAGCGCCTTAAAGAAGAATACCCCCGCCAAGCGCATCAAGCCCCAGTGCTGACGGATGATGCCAAAAGGCGAAAGCACGCGGACCATGTCACGGAACATCGTCCATTCCTGCTTGGCGCCGGCTTTCTTGGAGCCGACTTTTTCGGCCTTCGGCGTATGGAAGACTTCGCGCCAGTCGACGACGCTCACCCGCAGACGCTGCTTGATGATCAGCTCATTGATGAACACTTCGCCGCCCCAGCGCGGCAACAGCGCCATTTCGTCAAAAGCTTGCGCAAACATCTTGCGCGGCAGCACGCGCTCGCCGGAAATGAAATCGATGCCGAGCGCGCGATACAGCGAAAGCGTATCGCCGCGCATGGAAATGCTGGATTCGGCTTGGCCCGAGAGCACCGGCTGGGCCAAACGATCGATCGCTCCTGGGGTCAATCCATCGAGGTCGGCGTCGAGCAGCATCAGATATTCGCTCTTGGCCATAGCGATGCCGGCGGTGAGCGCTTGGGTCTTGCCGCCATTGGGGTGGATCGAAACCACGGTCACACCCGCAAACGCGCGCGCGCGCGCCTCGGTCTGGTCGGTCGAGCCGTCGTTCATGACGATGATCTCGTCGATCAGGGGGTGGCCTACGACGGCCTTCAGAACCCGGCCGATGCGGTCGGCTTCGTTATAGGCGCAGATAATGCAGCTGATCGAATTGGGCGCAGGCTTTGCCGCATCGATCGTAATTTCGTTGCCCACTATGGCTCTCCGTGCCCCCCAAACGCGCCGAACCTTAGCGAGGCGTTAAGCTAAGTCAAAGGTCGCCTTCCGGGCGCATAGCCGCGCGTTACCGCCCGAATTTGGCCTCAAACCGGGCCTTGCGCCTTTTGTTTGCGCTGCGCCTCCGGCATGGAGGCTCCAAAGGGGCGACAGGTGCAAGACGTCATTATCATCGGCGCCGGCCACAACGGGCTCGTTTGCGCCGCCTATTTGGCCAAGGCAGGCCTCAAAGTGCTGGTTTTGGAGCGCCGCGACGTGGTGGGGGGCGCCGCGGTAACCCAGGAATTCCATCCCGGCTTCCGCAATTCGGTGGCCTCCTATACCGTCTCCCTGCTCAACCCAAAGGTAATCGCCGACCTCGACCTCCACCGCCACGGGCTCAACATCGTCGAGCGGCGGGTGGCCAATTTTCTACCGTTGCCGAATGGCGACAGTTTTTCCTCTGCGCCGGGGCTTACCCAGAGCGAACTCGCCCGCTTCTCTAACCGGGATGCAGCGCGCCTGGCGCTCTACGAGGCCCGCTTGGAGGCGATCGCCGACATCGTTCGGGCTCTGGTGCTCGAGGTCCCGCCCAACCTGCCGAACGGGGGGATAGGCGCGGCCATCGAGGAGGGCCTGCGTGCGGCCCAAGTCGCCGGCCGGCTGAATAAACTCAACCTCACCGCCAAGCGCGATCTCTTGGACCTGTTCACAAAATCCGCCGGCGATTGGCTCGATCACTGGTTTGAAAGCGATCCGATCAAAGCCCTATTCGGCTTTGATTCCATCGTCGGCAATTTCGCCAGCCCCTACACGCCGGGCTCGGCCTATGTGCTTTTGCATCACGTATTCGGCGAGGTGAATGGAAAAAAAGGCGCCTGGGGGCACGCCATTGGCGGCATGGGCGCGATCACACAAGCGATGGCGGCATGCTGCCGCGAACGCGGCGTTGTCATCCGCACCAGCGCCGAGGTGAAGGAAGTCATCGTCGAACGCACGCCAAAGATCGCCGGCGGGGTTGCGGTAAGCGAGCAAAACGTCGCGCGCGGCGTGGTGCTGGAAGATGGCGCAATATATCGCGCACGCGCAGTCATCTCTAATCTCAACCCAAAACTTCTCTATCAGAAATTGTTGTCGAGCGGCACCCTGCCTGACGATTTCAACGAGCGCATCGATCGCTATAAAAACGGTTCCGGCACATTTCGCATGAATGTCGCGCTTCAAGAATTGCCGCGCTTCACCGCCAAGCCCGAACCGGGCGATCACCTCACAGCCGGCATCATCATCGCCCCCTCTTTGGCCTACATGGACCGCGCTTTTGACGATGCCCGCGCCTTGGGCTGGTCACGCGAGCCAATCGTCGAAATGCTTATTCCCTCTACTTTGGATGATACTCTGGCGCCGCCGGGCAAGCACGTTGCGAGCCTGTTTTGCCAACATGTGCAACCGCGGCTCTCAGGGGGCCGCTCCTGGGACGACCACCGCGAAGACGTCGCCGATCTCATGATCGCCACGGTCGATAAACACGCCCCCGGCTTCGCCAAGTCGGTGCTGGCGCGCCAGATCCATTCGCCCCTCGACCTCGAGCGGACATTTGGTCTCATCAATGGCGACATTATGCACGGTGCGCTGACGCTCGATCAGTTGTTCAGCGCCCGCCCGGTGCTCGGCCATGGCGATTATCGCGCGCCCATCGCCAATCTCTATATGTGCGGTTCGGGCGCGCATCCAGGCGGCGGCGTCACCGGCGCACCGGGCCACAACGCCGCCCATGTGGTGATCCGCGATTTTCGAAAAAAGCATCTCGTCGCCTGAGGAGAGCTATCCATGGCATTCATCGCGGGGGCCGCCCGCGGCCCCGCGGGCGACATGAAAGGGCTTCGCGTCAAAAAACCCGCTGGCGAGCGCGCTCATAGAAAGAGACCTTAAGAGCGCCTCGGCCCGTTTCGCCGACCGCCCCAGCTTGCTAAAACAGGGCTAACCCGCGCCATGTTGGGGGGAGCAATTCAGTGATCCCAGGCTTGATGCAGCCGCGCCCGCTGCAGATCATCGATATTCTTAAATTCGCAGCCACCGCCCACGGCGGCGTTGAAGTCATCTCCCGCTTGGTGGACGAGACCACGGCGCGCTCCACCTACGCACAGGAATTGAACCGCGCCGAACGCGCGGCTCGGGCGCTTATCAAGCTCGGCGTCAAATCCGGCGATCGCGTCGCCTCACTGGCTTGGAACACGCATCGGCATTTCGAACTGTTTTACGCGGTCCCTGGTCTCGGGGCCGTGCTGAACACTGTCAATCCTCGGCTATTCGACGAGCAGATCCTATACATCCTCAATCACGCCGAAGCCCGCGTATTGCTGTTCGACAAATCATTTCTACCCATCGTTGAACGCCTGGCGGCGCATATGCAGACGGTAAAGACGTTCGTGATGCTGAGCGCAGAGAGCGCCCATAGCCCAGGCGCGGTCGGGGCGCTTTGCTATGAAAAACTGTTAGCCGAGCAAAGCCAAGGCTTCGATTGGCCTATTGTTGAGGAAAACGCCGGCGCCTTCCTTTGCTATACTTCAGGCACCACCGGCGATCCCAAAGGGGTGCTTTACTCGCATCGGGCGGTGGTGCTCCACGCTATGGCCTCGGGGCTAAATAGCGCCTTTGGGTTTGACGCCTTTGACGTCGTTATGGCGTGTTCGTCGCTCTTCCACGCCACCGCCTGGGGCTTGCCGTTTGCGGCCCCCATCAACGGCTGCAAGCTGGTTTTGCCTTGCGACAAGATGGATGGCGCAAGTTTGCAGGAGCTGATTGTCGGCGAAGGCGTCACTTTCTCAGGCGGCGTCCCAACGATCTGGACGATGTATCTGGCCTACCTCGATGAGACCGGCCAAACACCTGGGCGCCTGCAACGGGTGGTCATTGGCGGCTCTGCGGTGCCGCGCGCCATGGCCGAAACCTTCAAGCGCAAATACGGCGTCCAAGTTCTGCAAATCTGGGGCATGACCGAAACTGCGCCGCTTGGCGTCATTGCCACCGCGACGCCGGCGCTCGCAGCGCTGGGTGAAGAAAAGCTCGACGACGCGATCTGGACCCGGCAAGGACGTCTGCAATTCGGCATCGAACTCAAAGTCGTCGGCGAGGACGGCGCTGAAGCCCCGCGCGACGGCGAAACCTCGGGCGCGCTTATGGTGAGGGGGCCGTGGACCATCCAACGCTACTTCCGCGCCGCAAGCGACGTCACAGACGCCGAAGGATGGTTTGATACAGGCGACATCGCCACGCTCGATGAATTCGGCTTCATGCGCATCACCGACCGCAAGAAGGACGTGATCAAATCGGGCGGCGAATGGATTTCATCCATCGATCTTGAAAACATCGCCGTCGCCTGCCCAGGCGTAAAAATCGCCGCCGTAGTCGGCGTGGCGCACCCGAAGTGGGAGGAGCGCCCGGTATTGGTGATCGAACCCCACCAAGGCGCCAATCTCTGCAAAGAAGACGTGTTCGACTATCTGGCCCCTCGCATCGTCAAATGGTGGACCCCCGATGCAGTCGTATTCGACGCGGTGCCGCTCACCGCCACCGGCAAGATCGATAAGAAGGTGCTTCGCGAGCGCTATAAGGCGCTATTGATGGGCTGAGCGACGTCGATGGCCCTGGCGCCGCGCCGCGGGCGACCCTTGGCTTATTCGGCGGCGGCCACCGCCTCCTGGGGCTCTTCGGCCTGACGCTTCCATAGGCTCGCATAAAGTCCCTCGCGCGCGATCAGCGCCGCATGGGCGCCGCGTTCGACGATGCGCCCATTTTCCAACACCACGATCTGATCGGCATTGGCGATGGTGGAGAGCCGGTGCGCCACAACAATTGTGGTTCGCCCCCTGGACGCCGCTTCGAGCGCTGCCTGCACTTCCGCTTCGGTGGCGCTATCCAGCGATGAGGTGGCTTCGTCCAAAATCAGAATGCGAGGGTTTTTCAGCACCACGCGCGCGATCCCCACACGCTGCTTTTCGCCGCCGCTTATTTTCAGCCCGCGCTCGCCAACGCGAGTATCCCAGCCCAGCGGCAGGCCTTCAATGAATTCCAAAAGCTGGGCGCGCGCGGCCGCTTCTTCAAGTTCGAGCTGGCTGGCTTGGGGACGGCCATAGCCAATGTTGTAGCGGATGGTGTCATTGAAGAGCACCACGTCCTGGGGCACCAGGCCCAGCGCATCGCGCAGGCTCAATTGAGTGACCCCTTTGAGGTCTTGCCCATCGATCAAGACCCGCCCGCTCGACGGATCGTAAAAGCGGTAGAGCAGCTTGAGGATGGTAGATTTGCCAGCCCCGCTGGGGCCGACGATGGCGGTGGTTTCGCCTGCGTGAGCGGTGAATGAGACCCCGTCTAAGCCATTGTCGCGCCCCTCGTGGGCGAACGAGACATTTTCGAACACGACTTCGCCGCGCGCAGGCTTGAGCGCCTCCGCGCCTGGCGCGTCGGCGACGTCGGGCTGTTCGTCGAGGAGGTTGAACATCTTCTCCATGTCGATCGATGTTTGTTTGATCTCACGATAGGCGAAACCGAGGATGTTTAGCGGCGCGTAGAGATTGGTCATGATCATGATGACCGCGGTGATGTCGCCTGGCCCCATATGGCCGTTGGCGACGAAATAGCCAGCCGCCAGAACCATGCCGGCCAAACCGAGCGCCATGACAAAGCCCTGCACGACGTTCAAGAGCACCAGCGAAGTATTGGATTTGACCGCCGCCAGCGCATAGGAGGCAAGCGCCCGGTCATAGCGTTCGCTCTCGCGCGCCTCCGACGCAAAGCTCTTCACAGTTTCGAAATTCAATAGCGAATCGACCGCCCGCCCCGCGGCCTCGCTGTCGGCTTCGTTCATCTCGCGGCGATGCTTAAGCCGCCACTCGGTGACCCCGAAGGTCATCCATGCATAGATGACGATGGTGATGAAGGCGATCACCGCAAACCACGGCCCGTAGCGCCAGGTCAGCACACAAGCGGCGAGCGCGAACTCCACTAATGTCGGCGCGATATTGAACGCCAAGAAGCGCAGCAAGAAATCGATCGCCCGCACGCCGCGCTCAATGGTGCGATAGACTGCGCCGGTGCGCTTTGACTGGTGGAAGCGCACCGAGAGCGAATGCACGTGAGAAAAGACCCGCGTGCCCGCACGGCGTTGGGCCTCCTCGCTCACGGGTTGAAATAGCGCGTCGCGCAATTGCGGCGCGGCGGTGGAGGCAAATCGCAACGCTGACCAGAAAAGCGCCAAACCAGCGAAGGTTTCAAATAGCCCCTCGCCGTGGCCCCGCGCGAGCTTGTTGATCCCATCGCCTAGCACCAGCGGCGAAAACACGGCCAACACCTTGCCCAAAAGCGTCAGCGCCAAAGCCACAGCGATGCGCCAACGATAAGCGCGCTCATGTAGGCCCCCCACCAGGCCCAGCAGGCGTTTGAAGGTGCGCAACAAGGGCGGGGCAAACTCGCCCGCTTCGGCGACCGCTTTGCCGACCTGGCGGCCCTCGCCGCCCCTTCCGTGCCCCTTACCGGCGCCGCCTCTAGCCATATTCTGGAACAATCCTTGAAGGTCGGGACTTAGGGACGCGGGTTTTTCCCCGCAATGCGGCCTTATTGGGTTAGTTTGATAAAACGCATGGCTGATTCCAGTCCCCTTGGCCGTCCGGTTCGTTCCGTTTGCGTCTATTGCGGTTCCTCAGAAGCAACGCTGCCCGCTTATCTCGACCTCGCTACCCGCTTCGGCGCCGGTCTCGCACAACGGCGTCTGCGCATGGTTTATGGCGGCGGCTCGGTCGGCCTGATGGGGCGCTGCGCCAAAGCGGCTTGGGCCGCGGGCGGCGATGTGCTGGGGGTGATGCCGAAATTCCTTGAGCGTCGTGAAATCGTCTTGGAAAACGTGCCGCACCGCATGGTCGAGACCATGCATGAGCGCAAACACATTATGTTCCAGGAAAGCGACGCCTTCGTTGTGCTGCCGGGGGGCATTGGGACCCTTGAAGAGGCGGTCGAAATGTTGTCGTGGCGGCGCCTAGACTTGCATGCCAAACCGGTGATCTTTCTCTCTGAGGACGATTTCTGGACGCCTTTCTTCGCCCTCGTGCAGCACACCATCGACGCCAAATTGACGCCGCCGGATTTCCCCAACGCTTTTGCCTATGTTCACACCATCGAGGATTGCTTTGCCGCCCTGGGCGCCACAATCGCCGCCTGATTGTCGCACCAGGCTTGAAACCGAACCCAAGCCGGGCGCGTATAAGCGTTCATGAGCACCCTATCCCGCCGCACCCTTTTGAGCGCCGCCGCCTTTATCCCGCTGTTGGCGTGTTCGCCCCAGGCCCAAGCAACCGCCGACCAGGCCAGCGAACGCCGCTTCGCCAACTCGCCGTGGCGGACCAAGACCGACGCCCAATGGCGCCAACAATTGTCGCCAGCAAGCTATGATGTACTGCGCCGGGAGGGCACCGAGCGCCCGTTCACAAGCCCGCTTCTGGACGAGCACCGCGTCGGGGCCTTCGTCTGCCTCGGCTGCGGCCTGCCGCTTTTCCGCTCGCAATGGAAATTCAACAGCGGTACCGGATGGCCGAGCTTCTTTGACGTCATCCACGAGAATATCGGCACCAAATCCGACGATCAGCTGATCGAACAGCGCACCGAATATCATTGCGCGCAATGTTTGGGCCACCAGGGCCATGTCTTCCCTGATGGTCCCCCTCCTACCGGTTTGCGCTATTGCAATGACGGGGTCGCGCTCCGTTTCGTCCCTGCCTAGCCGACATTGGCGTTCAGTCGCGGCGCGGTGAGACCGCTGCGCCGGGCCAATGATTATAGGCAGGCTTCAATTGCTGGAGACTGCCCGATGTCGCTACGCCCATTGAGTGATGCACCGGAAATTCCACTCGATGAGGTCGGAGATCCGTATATTGTCCTGAAAAAATTTCGCGAGACTGCGCCAATTGTGCGCAGTCAAATCGGCATCGTGCTGGCGCTCAGATATCGCCACCTCGAACTGATCACCAGCGACGCCACCCGCCAACTTGAGACCGAAACCAAAGTGATGCAGGGCATCACCTCAGGACCGATCTGGGAAATTGCAACCAGCGGCATGCTGTTTGCCAATGGCGATGCGCACCGGCGCCGGCGCGCGCCCGTGTCGCGCACCTTTGCGTTCAAGCTGATGGACGCCGTGCGCCCGCGCGTGATTGCGCTGGCGACCGAACTTGTGGAAGAGCGATTGAACAAGGGGCCGATCGATTTCGTCAACGACATTGCCGCGCAAATTCCGGCCCGCATCATCGCCGAGGTGCTGGGCATCCCGCGCTCGGACCTGCCAATATTCATGCAATGGATTGGAGATACAGCAGCCGCGCTCGGTTTTATCGATCTCGAAAAACGCCCCCAGATTGAACAAAGCCTGGCCGCGTTCAACGCCTATGTTCAAAGCCTGCTCGACGATCGCCGCCACACGCCGAGGGGCGATTTCATCTCCAACTACGTCGCCGAGACGGCGCGTGAAGGCGAATTGAACGAGGCAGAAATTCGCACCCAGGTGCTCGGCCTCATTCTGGCGGGATCTGACACTACCCGCGGCTCGCTTTGCATGACCCTTGCCACGCTCATGGCCCACCGCGATCAGTGGCAGGCCTTTTGCGCCGACCCAGACGGTCTAAAAAAGGGCGTCGTCAACGAGGGGCTGCGTTACGAGCCCATCGTCTCGGGCGTGCCGCGCGTTGCGGTGCGGGATCTCGACATTGACGGCTATTGCGTGCCGGCAGGCGTCCCGATTGCGGTGTCATTGCTTTCAGCCCTGCGCGATCCGGAAGTCTACGCTGATCCGGAAACCTTCAACATTCGCCGCGATGACCATCCACGCTGGCATCCGATCTTCGGCGGCGGCGCCCATCGCTGCGTGGGTGAGGCGCTCGCCAAGGCCGAGATGGAGGAAACCCTGGCTTGCATCGCTCGGCTGGCGCCAAATACGACCCTGGTCGGCGAGTTTCCGAAACTCGCGCCTGGCGCCATCCGTCAAGTTGGGCCCATGCAAGCAGCATTCGCCCGCTAGGCGGTCTCACCCAAGAGCCGCTTGCGCGCCCGCGCCTCGCCAATCAGCGGAAACAGCGCCGCCATTTCGGGCCCGTGATCCATACCCGTGAGAGCCTGGCGCAGCGGCATGAAGAGCGCCTTGCCTTTAGCGCCAGTCTTTTCTTTCACGGCATTGGTGAAGGTCTGCCAGGCGCCGGCGTCATAGGCGCCTTCGGGCAAGAGGTTGGCGGCGGCGGCGGCAAACGCCTTATCGTTCACTACCGGAGCGATGGGTCCCTCGACGATGCGCACCCACTCGGTCACATCTGGCAACAGCACAAGGTTGGCGCGCACCGCGTTCCAAAATGCTTCGCCCTTATCGGCGCCTAATGCCGCCAGGCGGATGCGCACGGCCGCATAGTCGGTTTGATGCAGCAGGCTTGCATTGACGCGCTTCAATTCCGCTGGATCGAAGCGGGCTGGCGCGCGTCCGATTTTGTCGAAGCTGAATTCGGCGACCAGCTCGACAAACGCGCTGCGCGCCTCTACCGGATCGGAGGTCCCGAGCTTGGCCAAAAGTGAAAGCACCGCCATGGGTTCATATCCCTGGGCGCGCAAATCCATCACCGAAAGCGATCCCAGCCGCTTCGACAACGCCTCGCCGTCTGCCCCCACCAATAAAGGGAAGTGCCCGAACGCCGGCGCAGGCCCTCCCAAGGCCTCAAAAATCTCGATCTGCACGCCTGAATTGGTGACATGGTCTTCGCCGCGCACAATGTGGGTGATCTTGAAATCGACATCGTCCACGACCGAGGGCAGCGTATAGAGGAAGGCCCCGTCCTCGCGCACCAGCACCGGGTCGGAGAGCGAGGCAGTATCGATCGATTGCGGACCCCGCACCAGATCGTTCCAATCCCGGCGCGCGCCAGAAAGCTTGAAGCGCCAATGGGGCTTGCGCCCCTGCGCTTCCAATGCGGCGCGATCGGCGTCGGTGAGTTTCAGCGCGGCGCGGTCATAGATCGGCGCCCGCCCAGTGGCTTGCGCGATCTTGCGCTTGCGATCGATTTCCTCCTCGGTCTCGTAAGCGGGATAGAGAAGCCCCGCCGCCTTCAGCTTCTGCGCGGCAGCTTCATAGGCGTCGGTGCGCTGCGATTGATTGGCGCGCGCATCCCAGCTAAGCCCCAGCCAGGCGAGATCGGCGTCTATTCCCTCCTCGAAGGCTTTGGTGGAGCGTGCGAAATCGGTGTCGTCGATCCGCAACAGCATCTGGCCGCCCTGACCGCGCGCAAAAAGCCAGTTCAACAGCGCTGTGCGCACGTTGCCGACGTGGAGCCGGCCGGTGGGCGATGGCGCAAAGCGTAGACGGATGGACATCAGGTTAGACTCAAAAATGGGCGCCCAGAGTGCGCGGTTTATGGGGCGCGCGGGCGCGCCCTGTCCAGGCCACGGGGGAGCTTCATTTCACCCGGCGGCATCGTTTTCAGCGGCGCCGAAAGTGATCTAGGGTGGCAGGCAAGCAAAGAGGAGACGCCGCCCATGACCAAATCGCGCGAAATCCGGCTGAAGAGCCGTCCCGTCGGCATGCCAAAGGCCGAAAACTTCGAGCTCGCCAGCGTCGATGTGGGCGATCCAGGCGCAGGCGAAGTCCTGGTCCGCAACATGTGGATGTCAGTCGACCCCTATATGCGCGGACGCATGTATGACCGCCCAAGCTATGTGCCGCCGTTTCAGATCGGCGAAGCGCTGCAAGGCGGGGCGGTGGGGCGCGTCGAAAAATCCAACGACCCGAAATTCAAACCGGGCGATCTGGTCGATTCCTTCCTGGGCTGGCGTGAAGCTTTCGTCGCGCCGGCGAGCGGCCTCAACAAACTTCCCAGCGCCAACGTTCCCCCGCAGGCCTATCTGGGCGTGCTCGGCATGCCGGGCATGACCGCTTATACAAGCTTGCATCGCATCGGCGAGCCGAAGGCGGGTGAAACGGTGTTCGTGTCCGGCGCGGCGGGGGCTGTAGGCGCAACCGTCTGTCAAATCGCCAAAATCCGCGGCTGCACAGTTGTGGCTTCAGCCGGCTCCGATGCAAAGCTGGCTTGGCTCAAGTCCGTCGGCGTCGACGCTGGCGTGAACTACAAGAAGGGCGCGCTGCTGCAAAACGTGCAGGCCGCCGCCCCGAGGGGCGTCGATATTTATTTTGACAATGTGGGTGGCGAACACCTTGAGGTGGCGCTTGAAGTGGCGCGTCCTTTCGCCCGCTTTATCGAGTGCGGCATGATCTCGATCTACAACAATGAGGCGCCCGCGCCCGGCCCGCGCAACATGGCCTACGTCGTCGGCAAGCGCATCAAGATGCAGGGCTTCATCGTCTCCGATTTCATGGACATGCGCGAGCAATTCATGACCGATATGAGCAAATGGGTGCAGGACGGCACAATGAAATGGGAGGAAACCGTCGAAAATGGCGTCGAACGCGCGCCCAACGCGTTTCTCCAATTATTCACCGGCGGCAATACCGGGAAAATGTTGGTGAAGCTCGGTTGAAATGGCGCCCCCACGCCTCTTCCAGGCCTACGTCATGGTCGACTGGAGCGCCGCATCGAAACCGGTGACCGGCGCTGATAGCATCTGGGTTGGGGTGCTAAAGCGCAATGTGCGCTTCCAAATGGCGTTCGAGGCGCACAATCCAGCAACCCGCGCGGCTGCTGAAACGCTGTTGGGCGAGATCCTCGGCGATCTCAGGCGTAAGAGCGAACGCGCGCTCGTCGGTTTCGATTTTCCGTTGGGCTTTCCCCGCGGAACCGCAGCTCAGTTGAAACTGACGGGCGCTGCGCCCTGGCGCCAGGTGCTCGATTTCGTAGCCAAGGAAATCAAGGACAAACCCACCAACGAGAACAACCGCTTCCAAGTCGGGGCTAAGATGAACCGGTTGATGACCGGAGAGGCGTTTCCGTTCTGGGGCGCGCCTGCGCGCGATGCACAGACCATGCTATCGGTGAAGCGGGTCCGCGATCACCGCGCAGGCGACCTGCCGGAATTCCGCTTGAGCGAGGAGGCCATCAAAGGCCCTTCCTCGATCTGGAAGCTCTTTTATCAGGGCTCGGTCGGCGGCCAGGCGCTCACCGGCATGCCCATAGTGTCGCGCATCCGCAGCGCCCACGGCGAACGGGCCCGCATCTGGCCGTTCGAAACCGGTTGGAAGCCGTTAACGCCAAGCGAACTCGACGGCCTCGATGCAGTGTTCGCTGAAGTCTATCCGTCGCTGTTTGCGCCAAAAGCGCCGGCCGGCCAGGTGAAGGATGAAGTGCAGGTCCGCGCGGTCTGCGAGCGTTTCCACGCGCTCGACGAAAAGGGCCAATTGGGCGCCCTGTTTGGGCCGGCGAAAGACGATCCCCGGCGTGAGGTCGTGGAGCGGGAAGAAGGCTGGATCTTGGGCGTCAGCCCCTAGCGTCGCGCACCTCAGCTTCAGCAACGCTGGTTATGAGCGCATCTTCGGCGCGTGCTTGGGGCGCGGGCTTGTCGCTGATCGACCACCAACGCAGCAAAAGCACGCCCCCACTCAGCAGGCTCGAGGCGCAGATGGCCAACAACAATCCCGCGACTTGCATGTGCAGATGTTCGCCAAACCAATAGCCGAGCGCCGGCATCACCACCGCATAGGCGAGAATATGGCTGAAGGTGGGAAACCAATTGTCGCCCCGCGCCCGTAGCGCCGACGCTGTCACCACTTGTGCGCCATCAGGATGAAGAGCAATGGCGCAAATCCAGATCAGCGATGAAATCAGCGCCGCCAACGCAAGGTCGGCGGTGTAAGCGTGCCCAATGGGCGTCCGGAAAAGAAACATCGCCGCCGCGGCTATGAGCATGCTCACTGCGTTCAAGCCGATGCCCGTCCAGCCGGCGCGCGCGGCGTCTTTAGGGGCGTTGCGTCCGATCGCCTCTGACACCAACACCGCCGTCGCTGCCGCCATCCCCAGCGCAATCATAAACACAAAGGCCATAAGATTGAGCAGGATTTGATAGGCCGCCACCACATTGGGGCCGAGCCGTCCCGCGATCACCGTCATGCCGGAAAAGGCCCCCGCCTCCACCGCTTGGCTTACCGCCGAGGCCACACCCACGCCCAATAGCGCGGTGTAGCCATAGCCTTTTACGCCGAATTTTCGCACGCCATAGACCGCGCCGTCGCGCAGCAGAAAAATCCAGATCAGCAAGCCCGCTGACAAGAAGACGCGCGCCAGCACTGTCGCCCAAGCTGAGCCGACGGCCCCGTACTGGGGCACAAGCCAGAGGTTGAGAGCAAGGTTCACCGCGTTTGCGAGCCACATAATGATGGTCGAAATCGCCGGCTTTTTGATCGCCTCGCAGAAATATGTGCCGGCAATATAGAGCAGGTGTAAGGGGATCGAGAGCGCGAGCACGTCCATCACGCGCGCCGACAATTTCACGAGATCTGCTTCGACGCCGAAAATGGAGAACAGCCGCTCCCCGCCCCACCACATGAGCGCCACCGAGGCGGCGCCAGCGATCAGCGCCAGCACCAGGCCACGCCGCAGCACTACGCCTGCGCCCTCCGGATTGCCCTCGCCCAACGAGCGCGCCGCCAACACCTGCACGCCCTGCAACAAACCGATCGCCGCCACCAAGAACACCGCCGTCGGCGCCCAACCGAGCGCTTGATGGGGAAGTTCATGGGGCGCGAGCTGACCCACCACGACGACGTCGGAAATCGCCATGCCGATAATGCCCAGCCGCGCCAGCGCCACCGGCCCCGCAAGCTTCAGCAAATCGGCAAAGTATGAGCGAGGCGCGGCCATGAGA
>Ga0075030_100000957_pt1 | contig 25859 bp, 42 predicted proteins | sample LitLauG_LLR_2012_FD_71393 | JGI IMG/M metagenome (GOLD analysis project Ga0075030, IMG submission 71393) | Freshwater sediment microbial communities from Pennsylvania, USA - Little Laurel Run_MetaG_LLR_2012 | ecosystem: Environmental > Aquatic > Freshwater > Creek > Sediment | place: USA...
GCTGGCGAACCAACCTACGGACTACATCGTCAAGGCGAACGCGCTCCAGTTCTCCGGCAACGGCGGACTGAAGGTCGCGCTCAACAACGCGGAGTTCGGCGTCCATCGTTTCGCGCTGGGCCAGATCGCCGAGAACGCCAACCTGCCGGTGAAGTTCCTCGACTCGCTGACCGCGACCGACTGGGGCCGCTCGCTCATCGCGCACAACTTGTCGCAGATATTCCAGCACCGCGATGCGAAGCGGCATCTCGTCCGCACGCTGAACGGCGAAGTGCGCGGGTTCCTGTCGGACAGCTACCGCCGTCTGGACTCGCGCCCCATCATCGAGGCGTTCGTCAGCGGCGTGCGGCGGCTCGGCGCGCTGCCCTACAAGGGAATCGTGACGGACACGAAGGTCGCAATCCAAGCGATTCTGCCCGACGTGTTCGAGGCGATACCCGGAGAAGTGATCGCCTTCGTCCTGTCGCTGGAGAACAGCGACTTCGGCAACGGCGCCCTCAGTCTCCGCGTAGGCGCGCTTCGCATCTTCTGCGACAACCTGGCCGTGTTCGAAGAGAACATGCGGCAGATTCACCTCGGCCGCCGTCTCGACGAGAACGTCATCTTCTCGCAGAGAACCTACGTGCTGGACACCAAGACGACCGTCTCGGCGCTGGAGGACATCATCGGCGTGCAACTGAACCGCGAAGGACTCAAGCGGCGCATGGAGTTGCTTGCGGTCACCGCGCAGAAGGCGGTCAATCCCGAGGCCGCAATGAAGATGCTGAAGGACGCTCTCGGCATTGGCAAGGCGCAGGAAGTGATCGACGCCTACAAGTCGGCCGACATCGAGATGCTCCCTGCCGGGAACAACGCATGGCGGTTGTCGAACGCGATCTCCTGGGTCGGCGGCAAGGAAACCGACGGCGAGAAGAAGCTGGAACTGGTCAAGCTGGCCGGGCGCGTTCTCCTTCCGGGCAAGGGAGACGACATCCCGTTCGCCGCAGCGGAAGTTGTGCAGCAGGCCGCTGCATAGGCGAGGGAACGGCGGGGGCGAATCTGCCCCCGCCGCCGTAAGCCGCGGCTCGGTCCCAAGTCCGAGCGGAAAAGAGGAAAGCAACCATGCGAGCGCACTTACGTTGTGAGGTCGGCGGGCGCAGCGCCGAGTACATCCTGGAACTGAAGCGCGAGGGCGGCGGCTACATCGTCGCCTACCAGTACGGCAAGATCGGCTCGACGCTGCGCTCGGGCCTGAACAAGAACACGAAGGTGCCGCAGAGTTGGGCGGTCGCCGCGAAGGCGTACAACGCGACGCTGACGGAGAAGGTCGGCGAGGGTTACGTTGGCGAGGGCCAGGGCAGCTTCGCGGGCGAGGCGCCGGAGAGCGTGGACGAGGCCGGCGACGACGAACTCCTGCCCGACGAAGACGACATGGAGGACCCGGACTTCTACGAGCCGGAAGCTGCCGATGCGCCGCAACTGCCGACCTCGTTCGGCGCCTGCGAACTGCTGACGCCCATCACCGAGCGGGAAGCCATGCGCTACATCAAGAGCGACGACTACCTCGCGCAAGTGAAAGAGGACGGCGACAGGCAGGGCATCTGCAAGCGGAACGGCGCGATCTTCGGCGTCAACCGGAAGGGACAACCGGTGCAGCTTCGACCGGAGGTTGCCGCCGAGTACGCCAAGCTGGACGCCGACACGTTCCTGCTCGACGGCGAGACGGTCAACGGCTCCGTCGTCTGGGATGTCCTCCAGCTCGACGGCGCAGACCTGCGGCAGCGGCCTTACTCCGAGAGGCTCGATGCGCTACGCGGCCTGGTCGGATCCGGGCGCGGCCTCGTCCGCGTGGTCAGGTCGTGGGAGGGCGCGGCGGAGAAAAGCAAGGCCGTGCTCGACCTGCACGCGGCCGGTGCCGAGGGCGTCGTGTTCAAGCTGAAGTCGGCGCCGTGGAAGCCGGGCATATCAGGATCGCACCTGAAGCTCAAGTTCTGGAAGTCCGTCACGGCGCGCGTGACGCCGACCGTGGTCCGCAAGCACATGGACAAGAACTCGGTCGCGCTGGAACTGTTCGACGGCGAGAGATGGCAACTGGTCGGGCACGTCAGCGTCAACGGCAAGGACAGGCCGAAGATCGGCGAGCTCGTCGAGATTCGCTACCTCAACTTTCAACGAGCGCTGTACCAGACGGAGCTGTTGCGCGTCCGCACGGACGTGGACGAGGGCGCGGCGACGATGGCGCAGTTGCAGCACAAGAAGGACCGGCGGGAGGTCGCGTGAGTTTTCGCGCCACACGGCGCAGGAAAAGGGAGGAAAGGCAAATGCTGAAAAAGTTCGAGTCAATCGCGGACAAGCAACACGGGTACTCGTACGACAGTCAGGCGTTCGACATCCACGCGCCCATCGACTGCCACTTCCGGATGTACGACACATACGGGGACGGCCTCTGCCAGCACTCGCCGGACTGGTCCGTGCAACTGGATCATCTCGCCGACTACCTGGCGAGCCTGGCGCAGGCGATGCTCGCCGACGAGGAGCTGGCGCACAACTGCCTGTTCACGTTCGCGCGCCGGCCATCGGTCAAGGCAATCGAGTTCGCGGCGTCGGTGAAGTTCAAGGCCGGCGAGGAGAAGGACTGGCTCAAGAGCCGCCGCTGGTTCTCGGCGAAGGAACTCAAGGTCTCGAAGGCGCCGTCGAAGGAGCACGACAAGCGCTACGAGGAAGTGCGCGAGATACACGACGGATCGGTCAATAGCATCTTCCGCATCCTGGTCGGGGAATATTCGAGCGGGCTTGAGAAGTACCTGACAGCGGACGCGATCCGCGACTGGGTACTGGGGCAGGACCGCGGCGGGCTCTACATGCCGATGCCCGCGGAGTTCCTGAAGTGGACGGACCGCGACAAGGCGCGCCAGCTTCGGGACGCGGTCGAGGCGTGCAAGAACATCACGGAGTCGGTCAGGCTGCGGTCGGCCACGGAGTCGCTGATCGAAAACTACAGGCGCAGCGTCGCGCCGAAGCCAGAGCCGGAAGCGGCGCAGGCGGCGCCGGAGCCGGAGGCGGCGCATGAAGAAACCGAAGCAACGCCACCCGCGGCATGAGTTCGACGTCGCCACGGTCACGCACAAGGGCGACGTCGTCTGGAAGCGATACGGCGACGGCAGGATCATCATCGCGGGGCCGCACGAGAACCCGCGAGATGCGCTCTCGCGGCAACTGCGCGAGGCCAGGAAGGAAAGGAAAAGGCAATGACGACGATTCGGATCCCGAGTGGCAGAGTTCGCTGTCCGTGGCTCGGCATCAACGTTGCGGGCGCACGGCCAATCGTGCTTCATACGGAGCGGGTCGAAGCCGCGCTGAAAGGCGTGGTGGTCACCGACTGCGCCGTGGTCGAGGCGAAGCGGCAGGCGGGCGAAGGCTGGCAGCGCCGACAGGGCGAACCGACGCGCGCAGTCGAAGTGACCTACACGCACGGACGCGGGCATGGCCGCGCCGTCTTCTACGACCTTGGCGCGTGCGACATGTCGATTCACGTGTGGGCCGAGCGCCAGCGAGAGCGGCTGGCGAAGAAGCCGGCCGCGATGTCGGCGCGGGAGCGCAGGGCCGGCGTCATCGTCAGGAGACTTGAGAAGGAGAAGCGACAACTGTATGTACATCGTCCCGTGCATCCGCTGTTGCAGAGGGAGGGATACGAGTTCGCCGCGCCGGAAAGCTGCCGCGCGAGCGAGTGGCGCTGGCGCCTGGAGAAAGCCGAGGCGCCGACACCTGGCGCACGTCGCGGGCATGGCGCTCAAGCACAAGGTCACGAACGCGACGGCCTACAAGATGCTGCTCGACGCCGGGTTCACGGTCACGAAGTTCTCCGAGCTGCGGAAGTGGGACCGCGACCGGGCGCAGGACGAGCACGGCTACTGGCGGCACCTTCACTTCTTCGTGGCGGGGATGCTCGCCGGGCCGAGCCGCGAGGGCCGACGAAAGTCATCCGTGGACAGGTTCGCGGAGCACCACGACGCGCTGGTCTTGTACCTGGCGGATAGGCGGCAGGCCGAGGCCATCGACTCGCAGATCATGGCCGTGCGGGAACTGGCGGCATAAGGACATTCAGCATCCCAGGCCGGCCGGGGGGTGCCAATGCGCCAATGCGCCCGATCCGTGCGCCGGGATCCCGCAGGGCTCCGCGCCGGGCCGCGGATGCAAGAACTGGCACCTGGGAGATGCAACCGCGGGCGGCGAAGCCGACCCCAACAGGTTGTGGTCGATGCTGCTAAGTCCTTGCGAATGTGCGGTTTGCCTTGACTTTCCAGCGTTTGAGGACTATAGTAAGAAGTGTAAAGGCAAGGCGGCAAGGTAAGGCAGCAAGGCATTAAGAGTGACCGGGTTTTTCACCCGGTCCGGCAACCTCGGGGAAACCCAAGGTGCCAGCGAGCGCAACGCTCGGATGCGGCGGGGGCGACCCCGCAAGGAGAAAGTCAAATGGCAACCGATCAGGAAAAACTTCTGGGATTGCTGCGCCGCGCCCACACGGTCATCGGCGAGGCGCTGATCGAAAACGCCCTCGACGAGAGCACCGCCGACCTGCACGACCAGATCGGCGCGGTTCTCGGCCTAGAGCCAGCGAAGCGCGACACGGTTCGCTGTGGCAAGACCTGGTTCGTGGCTGGCGGTCGCGTGACGCGGCAGTGCAGGGAGAACGCGACGCAGGTCTGCGCCTGCGGCAACGCGCGATGCGACGAACACGACGACCTCGGCTTCGAGGAGCGCGACGGTCAGGTGGTCTGCGAGGAGTGCTGCGTATGAAGGCTCGACTGCTGTGGTTGGGATGCTTCGTGATCCTGTATCTGCTCCTGAAGTACGGGTGCAACTGAGAGGACTTATGAAAACGGACCGGCAAGCGGCGCAGAAGCGGAACGACGCACTCGCCGCCGAGTTGCAGCGGACGATCAACGCGACGCTGAAGAAGATGGCGACGCGCAAACGGTAAAAGGAGGCAGGCGATGGCGACGACGAAACCGAAAGCCGGCGAGGAGAGGTTCGATCTCGTCGGAAAGATCATGGAGTACGAGAGCGGGATGCTCCCGAAGGCAGAGGCGATCGAGCTTTTCCAGCGCCTCATCGACAACGGCATGGCGTGGCAGCTTCAGGGCCACTACGGACGCACGGCGACGATGCTCCTCAAGAAGGGGTTGTGCGTCGCGGCTGCGGCCTGAAAGGAAAACAAACATGGACACGAAAGCGATGGTCGTCGTTCTCCCGCAGGGCGCTGCGCTCCTCCCCGACAGCAAGACGCACACGAACAGGTTCAAGATTCGCTCCGCGTCGTCGAGCGACGAGTACGTCGTCGGACAAAGCAAGACGGGCCGCTGGTGGTCGTGCGGATGCTTCGGCTGGATTCGCTGGAAGCACTGCCATCACCTGGACGAACTCGGGTTGCCCGGCAACCACCAACCTTACGAGGCGTTGCTGGAGGCGCACAAGTGAAACGGGATCGCAAACCGCGCAAGACGTTCGCGGACATCGCGGCCGCACGGACGCACTACAACCCGGAGGTCGAGGGGTTCGGCTCGCCGCGCCAGTGGCGCTCCGCGTTCTTTCAGCGGATGGGATGGGAAAAGGCGCAGCGCATCGTGGACAGGGGCGAGCGCACGGCGCGGCAGATTCTCGGCGTCGGCATCTTCGCGACGTGGGACGAGATCAGGACGGCGTACCGGAAGCTGGCGCTCGACTTTCATCCCGACCGCGCCGCGATGAACGGCATGACGGTCGAGGCAGCGACGACCGCGATTCAGGAGATCAACGCGGCCTTCGAGGTCTTGGAGCACGAGTTCGACAAGTAGGAGGCAGGCAAATGGCAACGACAACGAAGGCAGCGCCGGACGTGCTGGTCAGGAACGAGGGAACGGTCTACGTGTTCTCCCCGCTCACCGCCGCGGCGAAAGCGTGGTTCGACGAGAACGTGCAGTCGGAGGGATGGCAGTGGTTCGGGAATGCTCTGGTCGTCGAGCACCGGTACGCACTGGGGTTGGGGCAGGGATTGAGGGACGCGGGTTTCGCGCTGGAGTGACGGCGCGCACTCTGCAAACGCAGAGGGGGCCGCGACGAGCGGCCTAATGCGACGGCGATGGTTCCCAAGTCCATCGCGGGAAAGAGGGCACATGGCGACGACGAAGAGGACGCTGAACGAGTCGGACCTCGACCAGTTCACCGGCACGGAGCAGTGGCATCGGCACTGGTTGGGCCGCGTCACGTTCACGGACGGCGCGAAGTACCTGTTCGACAACGCCGGTGCCTATTGGCTGCTGGACGAGATCGTGCTCGAGCAGTCGAACAGGCGCGTCAAGGCCGAGGAGTTTCAGGTGTGGAAGCTGACCCGCGAGGTCGGCGAGCTCAAGTCGGGCGCGACGCTGACGTGCGACGACGGGAACGACAACGTCGTGTTCACGAAGCGCATTCCGTTCACGGACTTCCCGCTGGCCGAGATCAAGCTGTACTTCACTGGCGGCGTGATCCTGCTGCCGAGCGAGTACTGAGGAGAACACCATGAAAGCGAAACTGCTCGAAGTGGCAAAGAGAATCGAAAAGCAACTCGGCAATCCCATGGGCGACGGCGGGGTCCTTTGGCGACGCGGAGTTCATCGAGGTCTTCCAATCGCGGAAGAAACAGAAGCTACCGCCACCGACGCCGCAGTCAAGGTCCTGGCGGCCGAACGAAGCGGCGGGATGCTGCGCGCCATGATCGAGGCCGACGCGCACATCCGCGCCGGCGAGATGCTGGCAGCGCTCGGGACTGCGGCGGCGCTGGAAAACAATATCAGGCAACTGGTCGAGCTGCTGACGGTCGTCAGGGAGGTCGAGGCGGCGAAGAAAGCGCGACCATGACGACGCTCTATCAGATCGCGCCGGTCGCGCCGCGCAAGACGCCCTTCCGCCTGATCCTGCTGGCGGCGAAGCGGCTCGCCAGGAACGGAGCGCGGCAGATTGCGGTGGTGCTCGCAACCGGTTTTGCTCTGGCCGTCGCCGGATTGTTTTTCGCGGCGATCAGTGCTCTGCATCTGTGGGAGGCGAGATGGAAACCGCGAACGTAAAGCTGTGCGAATGCGGCAAGTGCGGACTGCCGACGCCGATCGCCAAGCGGACCGACGCGAGGCGGGGCCACGTGAAGGGGCAACCGATGAAGTTTGTCCGCGGTCACCGCGCGAATCGGAGCGACAGGATCGCCGACTACCTCCGGCTTCGCAACGCCGCTCCCGCCGAGGCCGGGCGGCAGGCGTTTCGGTGGTCGGCGGCGCTTCGATGGGCGGCGTACTGCATGGCGGCGTTCCTGGTCGGCGGCGCCCACTTCGGCTTCGCGAGGATCGCGGCGCTGGCGGCGAAGATCGCGGCGGTTGTGGCCCTGTCCTCGCTGGCCGTCTCCGGCCTCGTCGCAGTCGCCCTGGTCGCGTGCATCGTCCACGCCGCCATCCGTCGGAGGCCCGACCCGGAGCCGGTGCCAGAGCCGATAGCGGAGAAGCTGGCGGACGCCGCGCCGGGATGGTTCGACGAGGTCACCGAGCTGCAAGCGAAGAACCCGATGTTGAGACGCGGAAGCTGGGAGGGCTTATGAACGCGAGAACAATCGTGCCCGTGGGGTTGGTCGCCATGCTGGCGATCTACGGGTTGTTGAAGGCCGTGGTGCTGGTGATCCTCGCTTTCGCCGGCATCTTCTTCGGAACGATGTTCTTCTTCGCGCTGTACGACGCGATCAGGACCAGGAACGACCCGAAGCCCGGACAGGCGCGACCACAGCGCGACGACGAACTCGCGCAACTGCGCCACATGGCGGGGCTGTGACCGAGGGCGAAAGAGTCACTTCGAAGTAACCTTTCGCGCCTTCGCGCCAGCGGTTCCATCGGCAGTTGCTTTTCAGGTCATTCGTAAAGGAAGGGAAAACGACCATGAAACATCTTCTCCCTGAGCAGGTCCAGAAACTCGTCGGGGCCGCTGACGGCGACCGGAACAAGCTGCTCTTCACGCTCCTGTTCGAACACGGGATGCGAATCTCGGAATGTTTGGCGCTGGTCAAGGGTTCGATGCAGCGCGGCGGATACCTGCGCGTCAAGGCCCGCAAGAAGGGCAAACACACCGACGAGAAGATGAACCCGCAGACGATCGCGCTGTGGGAGCGGGTCACCGAGCACCTTTGCCCGAACGTGATGCTGTTCCCGTTCAGCAGGCAGTGGGCGTCGGAGTTGTTCCATGCGGCGTGCGACAAGGCCCGCATCGAGCTTCAGCCGAGGCAGGGCGTGCATAGTTTGCGGCACAGCCTGGGGCACGCGATGCTGGACGGCGGCGCTCCGCTGCCCTGCATCCAGAAAGCGCTCCGTCATCGCTCCCTGTCGAGCACTTCCGTTTACTTGGAGGCCGATGCGTCCGCAGTCGACGTGTGGCGCTCGAAGGCGACCGCGGCGCCGGCGCCGGTTCTCCACGTCCACGGCACGGTCGCGGTGCCGACGCTGGCCGCGGTCATGGCCGAGATTGCGCGGCTCACGAGTCTGGCGCTCGCCATGCAGTCCGCGCCGGAGTCGGAGGTCGCGCCGGCCGAGGAGCGGAACACATGAGGAAGGGCAGACCCAAGGCGATGCCGCTCGCGCAGCGGTTTTGGGAGATGGTCAACAAGGACGGCCCGATGCCGGACGAGCAGGCGACTCGCGTCCATCCCGAGATCAAAGGCGAGCGCTGTTGGCTCTACGGGCGGGGTCGAGGCCCGAAGCCCATGGTCCACGTTCAGCTTGACGGTAGTTGGAAGGGGAAGCCCGCGTCTGTCGTCGCATGGTTCCTCGAGACGGGGCGATGGCCGGAGTACGCCTGCCACAAGTGCGACCGCCCGCGATGCGTCCGCTACAGTCACCTGTTCGAGGCCAACCATGATGCCAACATGCGCGACATGCTCGCCAAGGGGCGCAATGTGCCCGGCATGGGCGGCGCGAAGCTGACGGCGACAGATGCCGAGCAGATCAGGCGCGAGGGGATGCCATGGGTCAGGTCGAAAATGCGCCATCGCCGCAGCATGGTCGTGCTGGTGCGTCGGATTGCACGGCGCTACCGCGTGGGCGTGGACAACATTACAGCGATTCTAAGAAATGAAACCTGGAGGAAACCATGAACAAGACGAAGAAGAAGTTCGACGCTCGCACGATCGAAGGGCGTCTACACCTGAAACGCAGTGATGCAGCTCGCAGGGCCTGGATCACTATCCGGGCCAATCGCGCAGCGGCGAAGCGGAAAACGACGTGACGCACCATCCGCGCCAAGTGGCGATGAAAAAACGCAAGACCAAACGGGCAGGCTCCGCTATGATTACTAGCGATCCCATGCCAGATAACTTCCGCGAGGAGGTCCTCAACGTCGCGCTCGCCGAACTCCTCGAACAGCGGGGAATGCTGTCGGTCCCGGAGACGATCCGGAAGTCCATCGCGCGAAAGACGCGGGACCTGCCCGACATCCTCGTCGGCGACCTGTTTGGCGTACGCATCGTCATCGAGGGCAGGTTCGACAGCGGGAAACCGTCGCGCGACTCCCTTCTCAAGGACTCCCGAGAGCGCGTAGAAAACGGCATCTCGCCGGTGTGCTTGGCGGTGCTCTATCCGCCAGAGCTTCGGAGCGCGGACTCCCTTCCCAAGCTGCGCCGCAGCATCGAGAAGGCGACCCTCGGCATCCGCGTTATCTCGGAGAACAGCGACGGCGACTGGGCCGATGGGACCGTCGACGACATCGCGGACACGCTGCGCCGGAGCTACGAGTTGCTCGTCACCGAAGACGTCGTCGTCAGCTCGGTCGCGGAGATCGAGGACGCGATCGAGGCGGCGAGCGAAGTTTTCGTCCACACGCCCGCGTTCACGGAGCGGTTCCGAAAGGCGCTCGGGATCCCGGCAGAGGTCGACGGCGAAGATGCGGAGGACGAAGAATAAATGCCCCCGATCGACGCCAACCTGAAAGTCTGCCGCATCGCGTCCCTCACCCTGACGAACGCGATGATCTTCCAGCAGGTGTTGGCGGCGCGGGATGCTCGCGTCGAGTCGCTGAGCCGGGCGGTCAACGCGGAGAACGTCGCCGAGTCGCTGCTTCGGACTTGGACGTTCATCGTCGAAAAAATCGACTACGTCCCAATCTTCACGACGGCGACCGAGATCATGAAGGACATGGTCGGGGTCGCGGGCGCGGATGCGGCCCTGAAACGGTTGGGAGATGCCGCCCTTCGGATAACTGGCCGGAGAGCCGCGCTCAGGCACGACCTCATGGGGCGCATCTATCACCGGCTCCTCGCGGACGCGAAATACTTCGGCGCCTTCTACACGACCGTCCCCGCGGCGACATTGCTGCTGAAGCTCACGCTCGACCCGGCAGACGGCGGCGTCGATTGGTCGGACCTGGATCAGATCGCGAAGCTGCGGATCGCCGACCTCGCATGTGGCACCGGAACATTGCTCAAGGCCAGCCTTCAAACGATCGTCGAGAACCACGTTCGAGCGCGAGCGGAGAAGGGAAAGCTCCCCGACCTGAAGGGCGTCCACAAGGCGCTCGTCGAAAAAGTGCTGTGGGGCCTCGATGTCGTTCCGTTTGCGATCCATCTCGCCGGCTCCGCGCTCGCGCTCCACGAACCCGACGTCGAGTTCGGCGAGATGAATCTCTCGACCCTGCCGATCGGAGGTCGGAAGAACAAGCTCGGCAGCCTGGAGTTGCTGACCGGGCGAAACGTGTCGGTGCAGGCCGACCTCTTCGGCCCGGCGACGGCTCCGGCGAGGCTCACTGGCATGGGCGAGGTTCACGACAAGATCGACATCCCGCAGCTCGACCTGTGCGTGATGAACCCGCCGTTCACGCGCAGCGTCGGCGGGAATCTTCTCTTCGGCCACGCCGCCAAGAAAGAGCGGAAACGGATGCAGACGGCCCTGAAGAAGCTGGTCGCATCGAGGGGCGTCCCGGCGAGCATCACGGCCGGACTGGGATCGGTGTTCGTTGCCGCGGGACACCAGATGCTCGGCGCGAACGGGAAGATGTCGCTCGTCTTGCCGCGCGCGCTGCTGTCGGGAGTGGCGTGGAAGGACACGCGGCTCCTGCTCGGGAACAACTACCATGTCAAGTACATCGTCGTCAGCCATCAACCCGGAAGCTGGAACTTTTCCGAGAACACGGAACTGAGCGAGTGCATGATCGTGGCGGATTGGGTCGGCCCCGAGCACACGCAGAAGCCGACGACCGTCGTGAACCTGTGGACGAAGCCGAAGTCCAGCGTTGAGGCCTTGACCGTCGCGGCGCTCTTGCGGGGCGCCGTGGGCGCGTCGCTCGACGACCCCTCGGGGACGCAAGAACTCCGCACTGAGAAGCTCAAGTTCGGCGAGATCGTCCAGGTTCCCGCAGCCGAGATCAGGAAGGGCAACTGGAACGAGGGCGCGGCATTCGCTCAGACCGAACTTGCCCGAGTGGCGCACTTTCTTTTGCAGGGACGGGTCACCGCGCCGGGTCGCGGCGTGATCGGGAAAATCCCGCTGACGAAGTTGAAGGCAATCGCGGACATCGGACCTGATCGCCGGGACATTCACGACGGCTTCAATCCAACGGACCAAACGACCGAGTATCCCGCGGTGTGGGGCCACGACACGACGACCGTCCAATGCCTCGCGCAACGGCCGAACAAGTACCTCATGGCTCTTGCGAGGGCGAAAAGAGGCCGCAACCTGCGAGACGCCCATCTGCTCTGGAGCCGTTCGGGACGGTTGCTTGTGGCGGAGCGGCTCTGGCTCACGACGACCAGGCTCGTCGCGATCCGAACGAGCGAGAAAGTTCTGTCGAACACGTGGTGGCCCGTGGCGACCGATGCGCTCGATAAAGTCCTCGCGCTCTGGTTCAACTGCTCCCTCGGCCTGCTTTCCCTCATCGCGGCGCGGGTCGACACCCGCGGTGCCTGGATCGACCTCAAGAAGCCCATCCTCGAAGAGCTTCCGGTGCTCGACGCGAGCAAGCTGTCGAAGGACTCACATCGAAAGCTGAGTGAGGCCTACGACGACCTCGCAAAGCTGGAGATTCAGGCGCTCCCGCAGATCGTTGACGACGTTGTGCGCGCCCGGATCGACAAGGCGGTCGCGGACGCGCTCGGCCTGAAGGACGATCTCTCGTTGCTGCGGATGCTGCTCGGAGCCGAACCCATCATCTCGATGCGACTGCCAGGGTGATCCAGGCCGCGCCCGGCCCTTGAATGCAGGGATGCAGGCGGCCCGAATGCGATGCGCCCGGGCCAGGCACCCACCCCACCACCTGTGCAACCGCCGCAGGCCCCAGTACGATGCCCTCATGGCGAACGACCGACCGCAGGGCAAACAGCCGAAGCACGGAGCCATCGCCGTCACCACGCTGCCGAAGCACCACGCCCGGAAGCATCTGGCGGACATGACGGTTTCCATGTCAGAGGTTCACGACTACGGGGGCCACGGCACCGGCTTCTCGTCGCAGGGCGGCTTCCAGCAGGGCGGAGCGGCCGGCGCGGATTACACGACGACCTCGACCGGCAACACTGGCGATGCGGACTCTGGCGGCCCGAGCGGTTGGTAGTTTTCCAGGAGGCAAACCCCATGGCGAAGAAGGACGACATACAGGACGCGATCACCCGCAAATCCAGCGACACCAGGCCGACGATGGAGCGTGGTTCGTACGGCGACCGCGGAGTTCTCGAGCAGAACCGGCCCGATGCTGTCGGTCAGGTTGGCGAGGACGTCGCGTCGAAAACTCCGAACTTTCACGCGCCGGTCGTGGTCGAGCACGACAGCCCGCTGCGCGGCCATGCGGTCGAAATCTCCGGGATGCTCGGCCAGACCGCGCAGTACGGCGGGCACGGCTTCACGCATCCCAGCACCGGCTCGCCGATACCGAACGCCGACCCGGACGAAAACTACTACAAGACCACCGGCGCCAAGTCGCAGCGCGGCTGAGAAGGAGAACGACGATGGCAAAAGCGAAACCGTCAACGGCGATGCCCTTGACCGGAACCTCGACGCAGGCCGAGCGGGACGCCGCGAACCGCACGCACCATTCCGAGTTGATCGGGCACACGCTCGACTCGGCGGCGTACGGAGGCCACGGGCACGCGGTCGGGAGCGGCCCGACAGGCAAGATGGTGCCGAACGACAGCGTCTACCAGGGCAAGCCGCACGCCTACATCCCGCAGGCCGCGTTGAACGTCACGACGAAGGACGGCGGCGCGAACTTCGACGACCCGAGCGCGAAGGACTACGGGACCGCGGACGCCGGCGACGAGTAGCTGTCGAACTCCGCGCGCGAGGACACGAGTTTTGCGCGTGCAACCTGCCGGGACGGCGGAAAACAAGCCGCCGCCTCCGGCTCCTCTCAAATCCTTCGGAGGTTCCAATGGACATCAAGCACATCGTCGCCATCACGGACATCATTGCCATCGCCCGTCCAGACTTCGAGGGCGACCCCGACCTCGACTCCCGCGAGCAGCGCCGCGCCATGCAGCAACGCCACGTTCAGATGGTGCTTCGGCTCCAGGCTCTCCTCATCGGCGCCATGCAGGAGATGGAGCAGAGGATTGTCAGCGGCGAACCCTTGAACCTCACGATGGACGAATGCAGGACCCTGCTCGACCTCGGCAGGAAGCTCGCGCCTTCATGGACAATGAGCGGCCAGATGTTGAAGCTGCTCGATCCGTCTGGCAGGAAGCCGAACTGATCCGCGACCTGTGCAAAACCGCTTCCCAGCATTAACATGCGATTATGGCCGACCAAACCATCGCGCCCTCGGGACCCCGGAACTCATGGGACAGGCGTAAAGACGAGAGCAAACGCGCCTGGACCGCGTTCCAGTTGTTCAGAGATTCCACGACCCGCAGGTTAGCCGAGGTCGCCGCGGGGTTAACGCCGAAGTGCTCCGTGCCGAACGTCGCCAGATGGAGCGCTCGCTACCAATGGCAGGCGCGCAGTGCCGACTACGACATCTGGGTTGACGAACAAGATCGCGCCGAGATCGCGCGGAACCGAGTGTCGGGGCGAAAGCGCAGGCTCGCCATCGCTCACGCCCTGGAAGGGTTGAGCGCTCACGCGATCAAGGAATGGCAGGACAGGCTTCGCATGGGTTTGCCCTTGAACATGAGCTTGGAGACCGCGGCGCTGCTGAGCAAAACGGCGGCGCAGCTCGAGGACACGGCGCTCGGGCCGGAGCGGGAGTCGAAATACACGAAGATCGTCGTCAACTTGCTCGATGCCGAACCGTACCCCGACGAGCCGGCAGAGCCGCTGAAGGACGCGGCGCTGTGCGATGACGCGCGCGGCGAGGAGACGGTCGAGGGCGACAAAGAGCGCAAGCCGAACTGAACTTCGGCCCACTAGCTTTCCCGCGAAAACTTACTAGCAAACTCCGTCTGGCCCGGCGTATGCTTTCCGCAACAGACTTTCCCGCGAAGGTGACCTCATGCGCTCGGAAAGAAAAATCCTGACTGTCGGCGAGTACGTCGCCAAGCATCTGCCGCACGCCGTCCCCGCGCCCACCACACTCTACGACCTTGCGGTTGCCAGGATGCGACTGCTGTTCCCCGGATCGAAGCTCGTGCGCGAGCTGGACGCCAAGCTGAAACCATCGCGGCCAGCGAAATGCAGCGAGCGGGCGTGTCCCTTCCTGCCCTTCAAGAACGGTTTGTGCCGCGGTCACGCCGCCGACCGGCTCGCCGAGTACAGCGTCTCGCCATCCATGCTCGGCACCAAGATGATCCCGCAGCCGAGATCGCCGCAACCGCGGGAGCACCACTACGCGCACGCATGACGTTTACCACCGAGTAAACTTTCCCTTCAAAAAGCGGCCCGTTTCGTGGGATTCCCTCGCAATGCGCGTCGCGTCACCAGCACTCGACAAATCGTTAGATCGGAAAGGACCCCGAGCCGCCTCTGTGGAAATACTGTGGGACCCGCACTTCGAAAAGCACTTGCCGGAGCGGATAGAAGTTCGCTATAGTGGCGGGCGTCGTCGGGAGCAGCACCGTACCGCCAACTCCCAAGAAGGACCCCACCAGTAGGCGTGACTGCGTAGCACACGGAGGCTCGTCCGAGCCTTTCCGTCATCCCTTTTGCGTATAGAGATGGGCCTCCGACCATCAATCCGATGGAGAGGAGATTCATCATGCCAGTTGACGGCGCCGCCGTTCTCACGCCCGAGGACATGCGCGAGATGCGCGAGATCGTCGGCCTGACGTTCACCCAGCTTTCCAGGCGCACGCGCATACCTCGCTCGACGCTCTGCGAGTACGAAACCGAGTGCGGCACCTTGACGGCCGACCGGCAGGAGTTGTGCCGCAGGGTTCTGGTGCAGGCGATGGTCGAGCACGGCGCGAGGATCGCGAAGCTGGTCGCGGGCGAGAAGGCCGCGTAGGAGTTTGCCAGGCGTGCCCGACCGCATCGGGCGCCTTGGCAATGGACCGCCGCGCGTTCCCTTCGCGACGGCTGGAGCTGAACTGGGGCGTCTGCGGGATGCAGGTGCCCCGACTTTCAAGATCATGGCCGCGCCCCGAGAAGAGGGAGAACGCGGCCCGATCAGGAGTCAACAGACGTGACGACAAGACTTGAATATCACGAAAGGCCGTCGCCGCCAAGTACCGACGTGATGCAGGTCGCGCTGGCCGCGCTCGCCCGCGTCGGGATCCTGAGGGCACCCGTCCCGCATCTCGTCGAACCCAAGCACAAACCGCCGCGGCCCTACGTGGCGAAGCCCGGTCGCCGCAAAGACCTCACAGGGCGCGTGTTCGGCCAGCTCGTCGTGATCGAGTTCGCCGGGATGATCCGCGGCCGTACCTGGCAGGCGACATGGCGGTGCCGGTGCAGTTGCGGCACGGAGACGGTCGTTAGGAGCGGCAACCTGCAATCGGGGACCACCTTGTCGTGCGGTTGCCGGAAGCATCCCAACGGAACCTATGCCGAGCGCATCAAGGACGGCCAGCGCTTCGGGATGCTGGTCGTCGTCGGCAAGGCAGGCGCGGACAGATGGAAGGCCCGCTGCGACTGCGGCAACGAGGTCACCCTGCGCGGGGGCGAACTGATGGAGCGCCACTCGTGCGGATGCGAAGGCGGCGGATTCAAGGTCAAGCACGGTCACGCGGGAAGCTGGGAGCCGGGCAGGAGAAAGCAACCACGCAGAAGGACGCAACCGTCACCCGAATACCTCTGCTGGGCCGCGATGATCCAGCGATGCACGAACCCGAAGAGCAAATCATGGAAGCACTACGGCGGACGCGGCATCCGCGTGTGTCAGCGCTGGCTCGACTCGTTCGAGGCCTTCTTGGCAGATATGGGAGTCAAGCCGTCGCCAGAGTTGACCATCGAGCGCATCGATAACGACGGCAGCTACGAGCCGGGCAACTGCAAGTGGGCGACACGGGCCGAACAGCGGGCGAACCAGCGGCCGCGCCGGCAGAGGTCGGCGGCGTGAGCAAGGAGCGTCATCGCATGTTGCGGTTGCTGAGCAGCCACGACTGGGTTCCGTCGGACGCGCTCGCCGCAGAGTTCTGCCAGTACGGGCGGATCATTCACCAGTTGAGACAGGAAGGCTTTGAAATCCAAAATCGGGTGATCCGCACGAGCAGCGGCGGGAAGCGCGGCTACTTCAAGTGGTTGTCGCAGCGCGAGGCGATGGCGACGCGGCTCGCGAACGGGCAGGCGGTGAAGCCGGAACAGATCGCGGCGGCGATGAAGGACGAGTCGCAGCCGACACTGTTCGGCGACATCGCGCCGACTCATCGTGACGAGAACTGAGGAGGACTCGATGGCGACATGCACGGCAGTGAACGGCGCCGGCCACCAGTGCTCCTGGCCGTTGGGCCACAAGAAGCACGGCTTCGTCGGCATCAGCGGGACGACGGCGGCGAGCGCGAGGCCGACCGTCGAGGTGCACGGCTACTGGAATGCGCTCGGCTACTGGGAGATATGGCCCGCGATTCCGACGCCGCCAGCGCCAGCGAAAGGAGCGCCGTCATGAGCGAGGGCGATGTGCATCTCCTGGAATCGTACGGCCCGGCGGCGACCAAAACGCTTTGCGGCATTGCGGTGCCTGCTGTCTGGGGTTCGGCTCGAGGGGAGATGAGATGGGCTCACCTCGGCAAGGAGACCTGCGCGGACTGCCGCCACGCGCACGAGGAGCAGGCCGGCAAGCTCGCCGGAAGCCCGCCGTCGCCGTCGCGGAAGGCCCGTCGTCCGCTCGGCCTGGTCGTGAAGAAGGGCGGCGGGAGTCCGCCGTGAGTTCGGCGACAGGGCTGCCGCCGATCGTCCCGACCGCGCGGGCGGGTTCGTTCTCCGGCTCGCCCGCGCAGGGACGCGAAATGGAGGAGGTTGAGATGGACGAGAAGCAGATCGTGTTGTTGATGGCGGCGACAATCTTTGCCAACCAGCACAAACCGGCGAACGAGGTCGGCAAGCCTGACCTCGGCTACCGCCGCGCGATCCGAGACGCGCAGGGACTCTATGCCGAGCTCGTCGCGGCGGAGGCCGGGAAACCATGAACGGGGGGGAGGTTTTCGATGGCTGTCCAACCGTGGTTTGTTGATTGGCTCCGAGAAAGAACGCGCCGCGTCGCCGGCGCTCTGAGGGGCGACGTGCCGACATGGGAAGAGATCGTCGACCGGCATGGCGCGGACGCCGCCGGGTTGTTGTACACGTTGCTCGAGGTCTCGGCGGGGCGCAGGCAGTTCGACATGGGCACCGACGATCTCCTGGCGCTGCTCGTCATGGACAGGTCGCGCTTCAACGAGATCGTGGCGGTGTTCGTGCAGCGCAAGATCATCGCGGCGACCATCTTCGCCTCCGGCGAGGTGACGTGGACCATTCTCCGGCAACCGGAAGGATGGGTCGCGTGATGACGGGTTGGCCGATGGTTCGGCCTTGGCCGGAGTCCGCTGGCGGCGGGTATCTGTTCTCCTCGCCCGCCGCCGCGGCCCGGCCTGCGAAAAATAAATCTGTGGAAAGTTGGTTTGGTTTGACGACCTGTGGGACAGTGGGAAGTAGAGTTCTGAAGCGCGAACGGACCGCGCAAACGGTCCGTCGCTGGCCTCGAGTGAGGCCGAAGCCGATTCGGGCGGCTCATTGCCACGGTAACACAATCCCGCCCGCACGACTTCCGAGAAAAGTTCGAATGAACTCGCGAGACGACATCTGGGACGACTACGCGGTGCGCGCCGAAGTAGAACGGCAAGCCGCGAAGCAGGACGCGGAGACAACCGCCGACGTCGAACAGGTTGATCTTCAGGAGGAGTTGAGCAGACAAGATTAAAGGGCCAGCGCGACGAAACGCTGACCCTCAAACTCGAAACGCGCCGACGAAGACGGTCACGAGGTCTATGGCGACCTCATGTTACTAGTTCTAGTTGTCGCGTTCAAGCACGAAAGGAAACGCGATGACCAACGAACTTGAGTATTACGGCAGGCCCGAACCCTACGGCCGAACCTTCGAACGGACACGGCAACCGGAACCGATCCAGCTTCCCCCCGGCGAGAAGGTCGCGTTCTACAAGCTGTTCGAGGGCGATGCGATGCGCCTGGCGAAGGTGCGCGGCCTGCGGGCCGGCGCATCGTTCCTGGCGCTTGCGGTGCACGCGGGTCGCACTTCGTCGAATGGCAGCACGTGCTTCCCGAAGGTGACGACGGCCGCAGAGCTCACCGGGCAGAGCACGCGGGCCACATCCGGCCACTTCCGGGGACTCGGCGACGACGGGTTCATCCAGGCCCGTCGCCGCAGGCGCACCTCGTCGGTGTACACCGTCGCGCATTCGGACAGCTCGAAGCAGCGGTACGCGCAAATCTCGAAGCCGTGGCTTGAGGCGCACCGCGGCGCTGGCGCGTCCGCGCTCTTCCTGCTGGCGGTCCTGCTGGCGATGGCCGGCCCGAGGCGCACGTTCTCGAGGAGGTTGGACGACCTGCTCCGGGCGCTCGGCTTGCCGCGCAGCACGTTCTATCGGTTGGCCGGGAAACTCAGGCGCCGCGGTTGGGTGGACTGGCGCTGCGCGGACGGGTTGATCGAGTTGACGATGGTGGAGAATCCAGTCTCGGAATCGACAGTTCTTCCAGTCTCAAAAACGACAGTTCTTCCAGTCCCAAAAACGGCACACGAAGTAGCAACTGCTTTTGAAGTAGCAAGAAGCCCTGAAGAAGCAAGATCAAAACCAAAGTCAAGATCCACACAGGATCAGCACCGCGCTGAAAACCGCGCGGTCGCTGCCGCCGTCCCGGTTCCGATCTCTTCGCCGGTACGGGAAGGCACGGCGAGCGCACAAGTGCGCGAACCGTCAGACGCGATCGAGCGGATGCTGGCGAAGCTCGGGATCAAGCTGACTCCGCCGCCAGAGCCGGAGTTGAAGCCGAAGGTGAAGAGCGCCGTCCAGTTGCTCAGGGAACGGGGTTGGATTGTCACGACCGACAGCGGATGGCCTTGCGCGGAGAAGCCGGGTGAACACAACTGCGAAGGCGGTTGCATCTTCGCGCGCGACGAACGCGGGCACGAGTCCATGCTGCGTTGTAAGGTCTGCTTCGACGCAGAGCGGCAGGCACAACCCGTCGAACAAGCCGAGCCTGCGGCGACCCACACGAGCAGCGGCGGCTTCAACGTCATGGAGATGTCGACGGACATCTTCGGCGACATGATCGCCGCCGCGTCAAGGCCGCGGTTGCCGGCGTTCGTGACGCCGCAGTCGCCGGGTCGCACGATCGAGGCCGAGGAGCCGCCGCGCCGCCACTCGCGGGCGAAGGCGCTGCCTCCGCTAACGCCGGGGGAGTTCGCGGACTGCTGGGCAAGTATCCAGAACAGGTGTCGCGGGTTGGTGCTAAGCGGACCACCGCTTGCCAGCCGGCGCGTGAACGGGTTGCTCAAGCTCGCCAAGGACGAGGGCTTCCTGCGACGCGACGTCGACCTGGACGACTTCGATGTTTTCCTGCGCGAGTTCGCCGACGCGCACGTCCAGAGGCACGGCGTCTCCATCACCGATAAGCAGATGTCGGGGTTGATCAGTGACGCTCTGCGCGAGGTTCTGGGCCACGACGACGACGACAGCACGTTGGGCAGGATGGGGCCAGAGTCGGACTTCCCGGGTTGCCCGCGGGCGGTGTATTCGCGAACGCACGGAGGTGTCATGTGACCGCGCGGGAAGTTCTCGACGGCTTGGTCGAGCGCCGGCTTCGCGCCTTCGACGCGCAGACGGATGCGACGGAGCCGAGAGTCTTGTTCATCCCGTACCACATCACGGAATGCCCGGCGACGGCTTTGCTGATCTGCCGCGGAAGTGGTTTGCTGCGGTCGAAGTTGGACGTGATGAGCGATCGCGTCCGTGACTACGTGTACTTCACCACGTTGGCGGCGCCGCCGCCCGAGAACTGAAAGTTCGCGCAGTCAGGCCGCGGCTGCGCGGGAGCGCCGCGTCATCGCCGAAAGTTCAGCGAGCAACGCCGACCGCTGGACTAGGGACAGCGAGGAGACGAACGGCGCCAGCGACGCGACCCACGGATCGGCCAGCAGTTCGTCGCGCCTCGCGTCCGTTCCGCGCTCGCACTGCGTCAGCAGCGCGGCGACGGTGACGCCGAGCGCCGTCGCGACGCGCTCCAGGGACGATAGCGTGGGCGTCGCCTTCTCGTTCTCGAGCTTGCTGACGTAGCTGCGCGGACCCGGCAACCGCGCCGCCAGTTGCCGCTGGCTCAACCCAGCGCGCAGCCTCAGCTCGCGGAGCGTCGTCGCCAGCGTGGGCATCACGGGCGGAGGAGGCGCGGCCTGTGGCACGGGCACCAGCTCTGGCTCCAACGGCCTGTGGCAGCGCCGACAAAGGTTGCTGGTTGACGGGAACTGCACCAGGAAACAGAGATCGCAGCGGACAACGGCGCGGGCGTCAACCGGACTCAAGGCGGTCGCCATGCCGGGATCCTGCTCCCGACCTGCCGGGACGCGCAAGCCTGAGAACCAAAACCCGCAACAACGGCAACTGCCTGGACCCGACCGCCGCGTTAGCATGGAATCCCTATGCCCATCGCAGTACCCGTGCCACACCCGCCGCCGCGAAAACACGGGCCGTATTACCGATCACGCTCCCATGCAGGCGACCTCCGGTTGAGCGCCGCCTGCGCGAAAGCGATCGCGGCCAAGCTGCCACCGCCGCACTCGCGCTGCCAGTCGGCGTTCTGCACCTGCGACTGCCACAGGGCGGCCTGAAACCGGGAGGGGGTCGGCGGACGGGGAGGCCGCCAAGGTTTTTATCTCTTTCTTTTCAACGCGACTTTACGACCGACCAGCGCCCGCGCCGCCGTTTCTGGCGCAACTAGCAGCGCGGTCGCCACGTCCGGACTTTTCCCAAGAGCGTCAACCGCAGAAGTGTTCCGAAACGTTTGACGATCTTCAAGTTGGACAACGTCAAACCTGACACGCTGAAGTCCTTTTGCGCGGACTCCAGCGCGTTCTCCCGACTCCAACGGGCAGCGTGATTAGCTGCGTCCGGTTCGAGATCGTGGTCCCTGGCGGCCCCAGACGATCCCGGGTCGCGTTCTGGGCGCAATGTCAATAGCCGTGGGGATAGTTTTTCCACGGCGTTCCCGTTTCGGGATGCCACGTCCTCTTTCGTGTCGCAATCTGCTGGGCATCGCGGGCGGCTCCGCCGTACGCTGGATTCAAGGCCGAAAAAACGGAAGCGGCCGGTGTTATCAGCACCGACCGCTCCTGGCCAAATCAGACTTTACAGGAGTCCGACATGGTTGATTCCAACCTTACCCTCTCGCCCTCTTCCCCACAACCCACAAACGCGCTCCGCACGGAGGAGCGCCTTCGCCTGCTCGACCGCGAGCAGGGTGATGCGCTGTGCGCCACCATCGCAAAGCGGATGTATGCCGCCGAACATCCGCCCGCGCCTGCGCCCGTCATCGAAGCGCCGATCGTCAACGCCGCGGGTCGAGAGCTTCTCACCCCGCGCATGGAGGAGTGCGTGGCGCTCGTCGGCGACGGGATGAGCAACGCCGAGATCGCCAAAGCGATGGGCCTCTCCGAACACACGGTCAAGACCTACATCCATCGCATCTTCGACCGGCTCGGCGTCTCGTCCAGAGTCGAACTCGCGCTCTATGCGGCCCATAACCGCCGCGCCGAGCCGCCCGCTGCGCCGAACGCCGGACTGATGGAACGCGCCGCGTCGCTCCTGAACGAACTCCTGCTCGACGACCGCATCGCGCCTTCGCAGATCATCGCGGCGAAGTCGCTGCACGAGCAGATCATGGCCGCGTGCAACATCAAGAAGCCGGTCGCCAGCGTCGCCGAGAACGGGGCGCTGCGGGCGCAAGGCCACGGTCACCGCGAACGGCGGCACACGAAAACGTTCCTGCAACCCTTGGGACTGCCCGTCTGGAAGGACAACAAGCGATGCCTCTGCGCGGTTGTCCAGCACTTCGTTTTATCTAGACCGCGGGAGATGGAGAAGGTCGTGTGGTGGTACGCCACGGTCGAAGAAGCGAGAGTCGCTTTTCCTGATGCGCGGCTCTTAACCTTGCCCGAGTACAAGAAGCCGGGAGTCCCAGTCCTGGTTCCGCAGCAGGTTCAGCAGGCCGCGCCGCGTCTTGCGGCGCCGCAGTCGAAGGGAGGCCGGGCGTGAAGCCACAATCCCTCGACCGCGCCATCCGTCTCCACCAGCAACTCACCGGCGACATCTTGGTGATCTACCCGGTGGACGAACCCGAACTCTGCCCGCAATGCCACCAGCGGCGCTGCATCTTCCTGGAGCGCCCGCCGCGGCGACCGCTGTGCCTGTGCTGCGCCGAACCCGGGGGCGACCGCAGCGTCGTGGTCGACGCTGGCGGCGGCAGTCTCGTCGGGCTGCCGTGCGAAGGAGGAACCAACGAACGACAACCACGAAAGGAACACATGAGCCGCAGACTTTCCATCATGATCTTCGCCGCCGTTCTTCTGCTCTGCGCCAGCTTCGCACGCGCGCAGGTTCAGCAGTACCAACTCACGTTCACCAACCAAACCGCGGTGATCCCGGCGACGCCGATCACGCCGCTGCTGTCGGCGGACACGCCCATGATCGTGTTCGCGGACGTGACCAGCTTCCAGCAGGTCTATCTCGCTTACACCGACAACTACGGCAAGGTGCATGCGCTGCCGCTCGGCCTTGGCGAATACCAGTGGGGAATCATCGTCGGGGCGGGGACGGCTCCGGCGATCGAGTCCTTCGACCCGTCCAGCGCACCGTTCGACGCCTATATAGAGGCGCTGGCGCTGATTGGCCCCGACCAGCAGGGCGGCATGGACGAGCCGATCAAACGGACGGAGTACATCTCCAGCGCGACCAGCGAAACCTTGTTGACGCCGGCGTACTCCGGCACGTACCTGATCTCGGCCGAGATCGGCGGTATGCCGGACAACGTAACGGTCGGCTGGACCGATACGGACGGAAGCCACACGCAGCGCGTCGTCAGCAGCATCCCTCTGAACAGCGCGTCGGCGGGCAACGGCTCCCCGATCCTGATCCATGCGCTCGCGGGCACGAACATCACGCTCACGACTGGCGCGGGCGGGTACTGGCTCTACGTGCGCGGCATCCGCTTCTCAACTCCCGCGCCGGGACCGGGGCCGTTCGCCGGCGTGGTCGCCAACCTCGACCAGGCGTCGGCGATCGGCATCACGACGGTGCTGACGGTTCCGTCGTCCGCCGAGTACGTCGTCGCAATGCTGCAGACGAGCATGAGCTACACCTGCGTCGGCGTCACTGGGAGCGGGAGTTTTTCGGCTCGCGATTATGTGGACGGATCTCTGCTCACCGCCATTTATGACGGGGCGCTCGGTCAGTTCGCGCAGAGCATTCACCTTGAGGCCACGACGGGCGTCAGGTACTTGACGAACACATACAGCACGACGCCCGGCTGCGAGCCGCCTGCCGGTGCGACGTACTCGCTGACGTTGGCCGCTTTGCAGTTCTAGTCCCAACCCAAACGCCGACCGCTGCATGTGGTCGGCGTTTCTTTTTGCTCGGGGGGCCATCGTTCCCAGAACGGGCCGGGCCAATCATTTCCGCTCGTCGGCGAGTGCGGCGCCGCGTTCCAACTCGGCTAGACTTTCCATGTGCTCCGCACCGCAGCTTTCTACATCGGAGTCGCCGTCCTCCTGGTTCGTCGCCGTGTGGTTGTTCAGCGTGCGTCGAGGTCGGCGAGACGAAGGCTCGCAACCGGAGCCAACGCCGCCGCCCGTGCGCGAGAATCCCGCGGACCTGCCGCTCGCGGAGCGGGACGCGAGAGATCGGCGAATCGCCGCAGCGGTGGCGCGGCGCTGGAAGAAACGCGGCATCTTGTAGCAGCGCGTCGTTAGGCCGAATGGTAGTATCGGCGCGAGGGGGTACTTCCATGCAAACCGAGCGACCGGAAACGAACGACCGCGAGTGGACGCAAGTCATTCGGGAGGTGGCGGAGGCGGCCACGGAAGCGGGACGCCCGTTTTTCGAGCAAGTGCGCGATAGAGCTCGCCGATCTTCTGCGCGCTCTCTGTCGTCGACATCTCAAAGTTCACCGCGGCAAACGCCTCAAGGTCGTCGTCCGTCAGCAGATCGTTGCTCTTGAGGACGTCGACGAGCGTCGAGATCAGGTGGTGCTGCACCGTGAACATCGCCATCACCAGTTTGTGCTCCTGCTCCGTCATCGCTCTCCCGCGTCGCTCCCGATCGTCCTCTCCATCTCCGCGACGTTCTTGTGCACCACGCTGACTACTCTGGCCCACGGGAACATGGTGTAGACGATGAGTCTGCCCCGGCGCTCCGCCATGGCCTCGCGCACCTGCTCGACGCCACTGCGGTCGCCCTGCTCCAGCGCCTTTCGCTCGAACTCGTCGAAGGCGTCGAAACAGTACGCGGGCAGGGTCTTCATCAAGACGAAGTTGTCGCCGACCAGGTCAATCTCGTCCGGGTCGAGCTGCAAGCCGTGAGTCGCGTCGATAACCAAGATCGCCGGACAACCCTCGCCGTCCCTCTGCCGCCGCGCCAGGACTTCCTTGACTCTGGCCTTTATGACTTCTTCCTGCTGCTTGTCTGCAAGTCGCTCCATCATTCACCTTCTCCCAACTCGTCAACCCGTGGCGCGTCCGCACCGCTTCCGGTCGGCCCGTCGCGGCCGTCCCGGACCAGGCGCGGAACGCCAATGTTTACGCCGTGGCTTTACGGTCGCGCCGTTTCGTCAATCCGGCGCCCCGGTCGGGGGCGTCGTCCTCGGTTCGCAGGCCCGCCGGTCGCAGTACGCCGCCTCCGATATGTCCAGCCACGCTTGCCGGTCCTCGGGGGTCAGCAGCGGTCGAAGTTCCTTGATCGCGGCGTAGTCGTCCAGCGCGAGATGAAGCTCTACCATCGTCCCGTCGAGCACATGGACGCGGTCCCACTTCCCGCTGTGCTGAAGAACCTGTCTCACCTTCTCGACCTGGTCGTCCGTCATCTCGAGCATGGTCACGTTCACTCGGTCGGGCCAATCCTTGTCCAGGAACACGATCAGTTCGCAGTCGAAGCAGGCGTAGGCGCCAACACGCACCCGCATGAGGCAGAAGTCGTCGTTGCCGAGAACGTCCTCGACCGTGCGTTCCCCTCTGGCGATTCTCGCGCAGGCCTTCGCGTGCTTCGCCATCATCTCTTTCACGTCCATCGTCGCTCTCCCTTCGTTCTTCTTGGTGCTCAACTCTCCGTTTCCGCGGGCGTGTCGTTCTCCGACTGCGCGACGCCGAACCGATCCTCCGCGAACTGCCACGCCGCCGCCTCCGTGGGGAACTCGCCGCCGCGCTGACCGTCAGCGACCAGAGTGAAAGCGCAGCGCGGCGTGTCGCGAACCACGGCCAACTTCATGTCGCGTCACTACCCTTCACACGCG
>Ga0075030_100000958_pt1 | contig 25857 bp, 18 predicted proteins | sample LitLauG_LLR_2012_FD_71393 | JGI IMG/M metagenome (GOLD analysis project Ga0075030, IMG submission 71393) | Freshwater sediment microbial communities from Pennsylvania, USA - Little Laurel Run_MetaG_LLR_2012 | ecosystem: Environmental > Aquatic > Freshwater > Creek > Sediment | place: USA...
CGAAAGCTGCTTGGGAAGGTGGTCCAGGCGATCTTCGAGTCCGACGAGTTTCAACGCAGTGACCACGTGATCGCGGCGCTGCTGGGCATTGAGCTTGGTGAGCAGCAGTGGCAACTCGACATTCTCAAATGCTGTAAGCACCGGGATGAGATTGAAAGTCTGAAACACGTAACCGATGTGTTCGTTGCGCCAACGCGCGATCCGGGCGTCGTTGAAGCGGAAGATATCCTGCCCCTGGACCAACAATTCACCCGCCGTTGGGCGATCGATCGCGGCGATCATATTGAGCAGGGTGGTCTTGCCCGATCCAGAGGGACCCATCAAGGCAAGAAACTCACCCTTAGCGATATCAATCGAGACATCATCGAGCGCAGTTACTTCAAAAGCGTCACGCTTGAAAATCTTGCTGACACCTCGGACCTGAACAACTTTTGTCGCTGTGCCGACATTGGATTGTGCAACGGTGCTCATGATTGCCCCTTGATTTTGATTTTGTCCCCGTCTTTCAAAGTTGCTGGCGCGGTAGTGACGACGTTCTCGCCGCCAACCAGGCCATCGACCAGCGCTCCATCGCTTCGCTGGCTGGTTACGTGAACTTCCCTCGCGACTGCCTTTCCGTCGTATGCGATGAAAACTATCTTCTTTCCGTCGCGATCGTGCAGTGCCGCCGAGGGGACGAATACACCCGCAGGGCCTTTCGCATCTTTTGGTTGCTCGTTGGCCAGGAATTTGACCGTCGCGTTCATTTCCGGACGGAGCTGAACATCGGGATACTTGTCCGGATTGAGAACCTGAACCTTCACTTGGACCGTTGCTTTTTGCCGATTCGCCTCGGGAGAAATCTGCGCGATCTGGCCGGCGTACTCCTTGTCAGGATAAGCATCGGTGGTCACGGCGGCTTTCTGTGCTGGGCTGAGGCGAGCAAAATCCGCCTGAGCGATGTCGAGTTCGACCTGAAGGTCGTTCAAGTCGGCGAGCGATACAACCGATCCTTGTGGACCGCCTGCGGCAGCGCTGGCGAACTGGGCGGTGATCAACTCTCCTTTTTCAGCAGTGCGATCGAGAATTGTTCCGGTCACAGGCGCGCGAATGACGGTGGCGTCCAGTTGGGACTTCGCATAATCCAGCTGTCCTTGCGCCTGAGCGAGAGCGCCCTGGGCGCGGGCAATCTCTTCCGAACGCGGACCGATCTTGGCCAGGGCAAAACCTTGCTGCAACGAGTTCGCGCGCTGCTGATCGGCTTCGAATTTGGCGGTCGCGTCGTCGAGTTGCTGGCGGGAAACGACGCCATTGGCTGCGAGTTCCTTCGTGCGATCGAGGGTGAGCTTGTCGTTCGCCAGAGTGGCGCGAGCCTCGTCGAGATTATGCTGCGCTTGCTGAATCTCTTCCGGGCGCGAACCGTGCTGCAGTTCTTCAAGATAAGCGCGCGCATTCTCGACTGCTCCCCTGGCCTGGTTGTAGGCGGCGCGAAATTCCTGGTCTTCCAGACGGACGAGCACTTGCCCTTCCTTGACCTTGTCTCCTTTTTCGACTCCGATCCAAGCCAGACGGCCGGTGACCTTAGAATTGACGTTGATCGTGTGGTGCGCAACGATGTAGCCCGTTGCTGAGAGCACCGTCGAGCCGGCAGAGTCGGAACTGGTTTCCGCCGAAGCGCGAGCTACCTCAACTTCAGGGGCATCGGAAGAAAATGCGCGATACGCCAGTGCGACAGCGCCAAGAAGAACGACCGCGGCGATGCCGACGATAATGTAACGGCGCGCCCACGCTGGCGGCTCTCCGCCGTCGTCCCCTCGATGCGAACGGTCGATGCGAAGGCTCTGCAGATCGTCGTGTTTGGTATCAATCGCCATGTGCCGAATCTCGCTTTGGAGTCATTCCCCTCACTCCTAAAGGTCGCAACTAATCCCTCAACGCAGCCAGGATCTCCCGTCTGGATGCGTGCCATGCCGGGAAGATTCCGCCGAAAAGTCCCATGATCATTGCAAAAATGATCGCGGTAGTTACCACTCCCGGAGTGATCTGCAGGCCGAAAACAACCTCGCTGAATGTGACCTGATTCTGGGTACCGGTCGTCATTCCATTGAACGGCAACATCAGGAGAATCCCAACGACAGCGCCTATAAGCGAAAGCAGAACCGCCTCGAATACGAAAGAGGTCAAGATGCTCGGACGTGAAAATCCAATCACCCGCAGGGTAGCGATTTCACGTGACCGGTAAGCCACGGCTGCGTACATGGTGTTCATGGCGGCAAAGCTCGATCCAATCGCCATGATAGCGGCCACCAGCCAACCAATGAACTTGATGACCGCACCCGATTTGGTTTGCGTGGCGTAATATTCGGGCTCGAGCATGCCATCGAGCTTGAGCCGCTGATCATCGCTGACTCGATGTTTCAATGCATCCGCCGCCACCGGGTCCGTCGCCCGTAAGTATGCGGAGCTGTACACGCCCTGGCGGTCGAAATCAGACGTCATCTGATTTACGTCGCCCCAGATCTCCGATTCGTACGCCATGCCTCCGGAATCGAAAACGCCAACTACTTTCCAAGGACCCTTGCCAAACTCAAGCGTGTCACCCACATTGGCGTGAACAAAGCGTTTGCGAATACTGTTGCTGACAACAACCTCGCGCTGCCCTGGATTGAACCACCGGCCCTCCGCCAGCTTCACAGTCGGGCGCAGTTCTCGTCCATCTTCCATCAAGCCTCGGACCGTCACGTTTGCCTCCCCGGAACCGTCCTTTCGTGCGAGCACAATCACAACCGTGATCTCGCCCGACACCATCGGATCGCCATTCTTGTCTTTCGCAATGCCTGGCAGAGTCTTCAGCGTCTGAAAATTCTCCTGCGGAAAAGGACCGGTCAGTTCGCTGGTCGATCCTTTTCGCAGCACAAGCACATTCAAAGGATGGCCCGTGCTGCTAAATGCCTTTTGTAGTCCCGCGAGCAATGCCATGATGAAGACCGCCGTCGTCACCGTGAGAGCGATACCTAAGGCGGTCATAATTGTGAGCCCCTTGCGGAGCCTCATGTTGCGAATGTTGTAGCTGATCGGGATCGCCATAATCGTTGCCTAGCCAATGTGGCGGAGGCCCTCCACGATTCCCAAACGCGACGCGTTGTAGGACGGAATGATAGCGCTAACGAATCCAACCAGGGCCGCCACGACCCACGCTACCAGCATCGTGGGACCGTTGACTTGAAGGGCTCCTGCAAACCCTCCAGCTTTGCCGGCACCCATTCCAAGAAGGTACGCGACGATCGACCCCCCGACTCCGCCCACCAGCGCGAGAACCACTGCCTCACCTACGAAAAGACCGAGAACCGTTCCGCGGGTAAACCCGAGCGTCTTCAGTACGGCAACCTCCCTGGTGCGCTCACGAATCGACATTGCCATCGTGTTTGCGGAAACCAGCAAGATGGCAAAAACCACCGCGCCACAAATGCTCAAAATGAATGCCTTTACATTCCCTAGCATTTGCAAGAAACCAAGTTGGAACGCTGCCTCGGTTTCGCTCCGGGTGGGCTGGGGCGAGTTGCGGAACATTTCATCGACAGCCGGACCGATCTTCCGAACCGCCTCCGGCGAATCGGCCAAGATGGTATAGAAGCCCTCCTGGCCCTTCATATAAGTCACGGCTTCTTCAACATACTTTTGATTGAAATAGAGGGACTGGGTGGGCCGCGGCGCCGTAAAAATTCCACGGATAGTGAGTTCGAGATTCACAGGAAAGATCGTTCCGGTGATGACGATTTTCTGTCCGATCTTCCAGCCGAAGTCCTGAGCCTTCTTGCTGTCGACGACCGCTCCGGCGCGGTCCAGTTGCCAAGCCTTCACTTGGTCTTCCGGGATTTGCCAATCCTTGAAGACTTTGAAGAATTCATCGGGATCGGTCCCGAATTGCGCGAAGAAGTTGCCGGATTTGTCATCTTTATAGACCCCGCCGAACCAGTTCTCGGGAACAACGTCGGCTACGCCCGGCACTGCACGAATCTTTTCGCGGTAGAAGCTTGGCATGCTGAAGGCGAGGGAGACTTTGTGGCGCGTTACAAGACGCAAGGCTGATTCTTCCGTACCCTTCGACATGTAGAAGTTGCGCCAGATGGCCATCATCAAGGTAAGGAGTAGCAGGGAAAACCCGATGCTCAATACTGTGAGGATGCTGCGGCGAAGATTACGAAATGTATTCTTCGTGACGAACCGGGTCAAAGTCATGAATGAACTCCAGGAGAAACCGGGAGCCGGGCACAGGAGGTGGTCACGTCCCAGCCCAGACAGAATAGTCGAAGAACATCGTCAGCGACAACCGAGTCCGAGCTCGATTTCATTGCATGATGCCCCATTTCGCTACAACTCCATATTTTCGCGAGTCCAGCGGCCCTCACAAGTGGAGATCGTCATTCGCATCGGATGACAAATGTCACACTCCTCCCCACGTAATAAGTACAACGACACCCCTCACTCGAAAGTTACGTTGCAGCGTAAAGTTAAAGATGCACAAAACAAAATGTTTTGTGTTCAGAGAGCTTGCGCGTCGAGAAAACTCTCATCCGCCGACGGCTCGTAAATCCCCGAGACCGAAGCTTCATTCAAACGCAGATAGACGGTTAGCTGCCCACGATGCTGGGCCAGATCACTGAATACTGCATCCCGGATCATGATGTGCCGCGGATCTTCGTTCACCAATTGACCTGCCGCGACGAACTTCCACGGCCTCATCAAGTGTTGGTCGGTTGTTTCCGACAGGGCTTGCCGAGCTTCCTCAAGGCCGGTGTCGAGCGCTGAAATCAATTCGCTTCGCGTGCGCCACTCCACAGGCTTGAACCTCTCGGACTCGGGGGCTTTCAGATCGATTTCGTCCTGCTTCACCATCATCGCGACCCATGAGGGTATGGTCGCGACCAGGCCTGCCAGGTAGCCCAGCGCCATCGATTTGGGATGCGGCTTCCAGTCATTGTGTCCCTCAGGTACGCGTCTTAGGGCGGCGCGCGTGCTGACGGCCTCGCGCTCCAGTTCTGCCAGGAAGAGTTCGGTGAGCTTCATGATCTTTCTCCTTATCCGGTTTGCCAGGTTCGGCCGCCCGATTCGACGCTCGAAACTGTATCAACGATTGAGGACAGATTCGGTCCTCGATTTCTGGCACAATACTGGCCATGCTCCAGACCTCGGCCAGGCTGCTTCGGCTGCTCTCCTTATTCCAGGTACAGCGCTATTGGTCCGGCAGCGATCTTTCCGAACGCCTTGAGGTCACGGCGCGAACCCTGCGGCGCGACGTCGACCGTTTGCGCAGTCTCGGCTATCCGGTGCATTCCACCTCGGGAACCGGGGGCGGTTATCAACTTGGAGCGGGCGCTAACGTGCCGCCGCTCTTGCTTGACGATGACGAAGCAGTTGCCGTCGCGCTTGGACTTCGCACCTCGGCAAGCAGCGGCGTAACCGGCTTGGAAGAACCCTCCGTGCGTGCTTTGGCAAAGCTGGAGCAGGTGTTGCCTCCGCGGCTCCGTGGCCGGGTGGCTGCTCTGCACTCGTTCATCGTTCCGCTCGCGCGCCGCGAAAACCGCGGTCCCACTGTGGATGCAGAACGGCTGTCTGCCATCGCTGGTGCGTGCCGCGACCACGAGGGCATAAAGTTTAACTATCAGGACCGTGCGGGCGCTGCCAGCACGCGCAATGTTGAACCGCATCGCCTCGTGCATACCGGCCGCCGCTGGTATCTGGTGGCGTGGGATGCAGGCCGCAACGACTGGCGGACCTTTCGCGTCGATCGCATCGACGGCAAGCTGAAAACATCTTTGCGCTTCAGGCCCCGCAGGCCGCCAGAGGGAGATTTCGCGGCCTTCGTCTCAAAGTCGCTGTCGCAGGTGCAATATCCTTTCCGGGCGAAAGTGATCCTGCAGACGCCGCTGGACAGTATGTCCGCACGCATTCCTCCGGCTGCGGGGCTGTTGGAGGCGATCGACCAGCAGTCCTGCCTGCTTCACACGGGCTCGTACTCGTTGGAGGGGCTGACGATCCATCTCTTGTTCCTGGGCGTCGATTTTCGGGTGGATGAGCCACCCGAGCTCATTGATTGCATCCGCAAAATGAGCGAGCGCCTCGGGCGTGCCGCTGCGACCCCCGCGCAGTAATCGGACGCCCGGGCCCGCCAGTTCTGCTTACCTTGGTAACTCGAAGGGACGGCCAAGCAGCGATATCCTAGCGTTACTTCATCCCCTTTGGGATCTCCACCGGGAGGGCTGTGTCGCTGCAATTTGCGACCAACTCGTGACCGGTATGGAGCAAGGAACATGTCGACAAAAATCGGCCACTTCGAAATTCTCAGTGAATTAGCAAAATCGCCCACCGGGGTGGTCTTCAAAGCGAATGATCCGGAGAGCGGCCAGACGATTGCGCTCAAGGCGATCCAACTGAGTGCGTTCGGCGACAGCGCCGCGGAACTGGAAAAGGCGCTGGTCCAGGAATCAGGCGCGATCAGCGTCCTGAGCTGCCCCAACATCACTCCGCTGCTTGGCGCTGGTGAAATCGAAGGCCGATTCTGTGCTTCCATGGAGTACGTGCAAGGCAACAGCATTGCCACGATGCTGTCTCGCAAAGAAGGCTTCTCGATCTGGGATCTGCTAGATATCGGTCGGCAGCTCTGCAGTGGCCTCGACCACGCAAGCTCGAAGCAGATCGTGCACTACAGCCTAGAACCGTCCAAGATCATGTGTGGTTGGGACGGTACCGTCAAAATCCTGAGCTTCGGCGTCTCCAGCATCGGCAACTTTGCCCATCTCGTGTCTGAAGGACTCCCCAGCAGTTTGCATTACATGCCGCCCGAGCAGGTTCTCGGCCAGCCGATGGACGGCCGCTCGAATTTGTACAGTTTGGCTGCGATTTTCTATGAGATGGTGACGGAGCGAAAAGCCTTTGACGGCGATGACATCACCGCGTTGCGGCAGAGCATCGCCGAGAGTGTGCCCGTCCCGCCGATCCAGTTGAACGGGAAAGTGCATCCGCTCCTCAGCGCTCTTATTGTGAAGGCGCTAGCGAAGGATCCGGCCCAGCGCTATCAAACCGGACGCCAACTGCTCGACGATTTGGAGAAATGCAAGGAGTCAAAAAGCCTCGCGGCGAAAAAGCTTGAAGCCGGCAAGGGCACTATGGCTCCCGAGAAGGCGAGAGCGGCGGCTCAGTCGAAGTTCATAGCGTCGGCTGGCACCACGCCGACAGCGCCCGTGGCCACGAAACCAGCAGCGCCCGTTGCGCCGAAGCCGGTAGCGAAGCCTGCGGCACCTGCAGGCTCTGGGTTAGCCAGACCTTTCGGATCCGCGAATCCTACACCACTGGCCGCGCCGGCAAAGTCCGAACTAGCGGCGCCTAAAACCTCTGGGCTTGCGATGCCGAAGGCTGCGGCAGCTGCGGCAGGGGTGGGATCGTCGACCATACAGCATTCTTCCGCTCCTGAGAGCGTTCCGGAAATTGATTTGTCCGAGCACTCCAGCGTCATGAGCGTCACGCCCGAAACGGAATTCACGAGTGTGCCGTCGGTTCATATGTCATCTGCGGTGGAGGAACCGCCGCTCGAGGTTGAGACGTTTGAGCCGCAATCCGTCCCGGGCGGACCGAAGATTACGGTCGATCCGATGATGGCCGAGGGTGGCTCCGCGGGCAGCACCGGAACCAGTTTCTCCGAGATTGATGAACTGCCTCCGCTCAAAGAGGTGTATGTCGCGCCTCCGCCGCCTGCGCCTGTCGTCGAGCCAGTAAAGCCGGAAGCTCCAAAGGCAACGATGTTCAGCGGCAAGATCAAAGCGGAGGAGAAGCCGAAGGTTCAGCCTCGCGAGGTGGCGCAAAAGGCCATTAAAGAAATCAAGGGCGTCCCGCCGAAGCTGATGGGGTACGCTCTCGCCGCAGCCGGCATCGTTATTCTGCTGATCGCGATAGGCGTGACGATTTATATTCATTCTCTCGGCAGCGACGACGACTCCGGGACCAGCCACCGCGCGACGGTGCCTGAAGTATCTACTCAGCAACAACCGAGTCAGCCTGCGCCAAAACAGGAGGCTGCTCCTCAGCCAGCTCCGGTCGCCGAGCAACCAGCAGATCAGTCACCGACCGAAGAGCGGGCGCCGGAGCGCACAGGTTCGAAATCTCGGAGCGCAAAGAAAAAGGCAGCACCCGCACCGATGATCATCCCCGGGCAGCTCGCGGTGGATTCCACGCCGCAGGGTGCGCAAGTGCAGGTTGACGGACAGAGCTATCCGAACTGGGTTACGCCATTTGCCTGGACGAATCTGTCGCCCGGGCAGCACACGATTACTGTCAGCAAGCCGGGTTATTCGACCGACACGCGTACAGTCAGCATCGCGTCGGGCAATCGCACCAACACGATCATTCACTTGTCGCAGCTCATGGCAACGCTGGTCGTAAAGAGCGATCCAACGGGCGCCAACGTTTATGTGGATGGCCGCGACACGGGCGCGAAAACACCAGCGCAAGTCAGCGTCGATAAAGGCCAGCACGTCGTTCTGGTCCGCATGATGGGCTACATTGACGAAACCACGAGCATGCAGTTCGTGCTTGGACAGACGTTCAATTTCTCGCCTACGCTGCGCGCCCTGGGTAGTGTGGATAATATGCGCACCGTTGGCGGCAAGATGTCGAAACTGTTTGGCGGAAAAGGCGCACAAGCAGGGCAGGCGACCTTGAGCATCCGGACGCAGCCGAAAGGTGCGCAGATCGCGATCAATCAACATCTTCTGGAAAAGATGTCGCCGGTGGATGTGGCGGTCGATCCTGGCAATTACGTCATCGACATCACGGCAACCGGCTATGCTCCGATACATAAGGTGATTACAGCCGATAAGGGCGCCAAGCTGGTGATCGACGAGGTCATGCAGCCGCAGTAACTCTGCTTGTTGTAGTCCCGACCCTATTGATCAACCCCTGCGCGGATTTGCCTGCGGCTGTGATCTGTTTTTTGTTTCCCTGTCCCATTGTCTCTGTGGAAAACCACACGGCAATTGCGGCATTCCTCGAAGTTTTCACGTTCAATTCATCTTCAAGCAACTGACTTGCAACATTTGGTGGCTATCGTTGGGTTCCACCCGACCGGAGCCAAATTGTCGTATCCCTGCGCCGTTTTATGACTGGTTCCGGGGGTCAGGAGGATCGATGAAGAAGATGCTGACGTCCAAAGCCCCCAAGAAATCGCTGGCCCTGCTTCTCGCACTGGTCACGGCTCTGGGACCCACTGCGATGCCTGCGTTTGCAGGTTCGAACCCGGCGCAGAAAGGTTCAACGACTGCGACCCCGATCAAACATCTGGTTGTGATTTTCCAGGAGAATGTTTCATTCGACCACTACTTCGGTACCTATCCGAACGCGACCAACCCCTCTGGCGAACCGCAGTTCAAAGCAGGTCGAGGAACACCGACGGTGAATGGGTTCACGGCTGCACTGCTAACCAACAATCCGAACTTGAACCCGGCAAACGGTTCGGCAGCATCCAATCCGTTCCGTCTGGATCGTTCGCAGGCGGTCACTCCCGACCAGGATCACGACTACACCGCCGAGCAGTTGGCGTTCGATGCGGGGCTGATGGATCTGTTACCTCTGAACACCAGTTCCGGGGGCAATGAGGTAATGGGTTACTTCGACGGAAACACTGTGACTGGAATGTGGACCTACGCGCAGTTCTTCGCCATGAGCGACAACTCCTACGGCACGACGTTTGGACCGTCCACACCTGGTGTGATCAATCTTGTGTCCGGACAGACAAATGGCGTGACAGCCATTCTCAACGGAACTGGCGACGAAACGAGCGGCGGCAGCGATGGTTCGCTCACGGTGATTGGCGATCCGGATCCGCTCGGGGATATCTGCTCGAACTCGACGCGGAATCAGGTCACGATGGGCAGCCACAACATCGGCGATCTGTTGAGTGCAGCAGGAGTAACTTGGGGATCGTTCATGGGCGGCTTCAATCTGAATATCATCAATCCGAACGGAACCACAGGATGCAAGCGGAGCTCGACGGGCCTTGCGAGCACGACGAACGATTACATTCCGCACCACTCATTCTTCAACTACTGGACCTCGACCGCGAATTACGCGCACACGCGTCCAGCTTCGATCGCCGAAATCGGTAACGCCGGGCCGGCCAATCACCAGTACGACATTCTGGATTTCTATGCGGCGGCTGCTGTGGGAAATCTGCCGGCCGTGAGTTTCCTGAAGGCGCCGGCTTATCAGGATGGCCACGCCGGGTATTCCGATCCGCTCGATGAACAAACATTCCTGGTCAACACGATCAACTTTCTCGAACTGCTGCCCACCTGGAAGAGCACAGCGGTCGTGATCATGTACGACGACTCTGACGGTTGGTACGACCATCAGATGGGGCCGATCATGAATACTTCGACGGGAAGCGCGGATGCTCTTACCGGACCTGGAGCCTGCGGCACGGGAGCGACCGCTTTGCCGGGCTTGAATCCTGCAAACACTCATGCTCTCGGGCGTTGCGGATACGGACCACGTCTGCCGCTGATGGTGGTGTCTTCCTGGGCGCGCCAGAATTTCGTGGATCACTCGGTGACCGACCAGAGTTCGATTATCCGCTTCATTGAAGATAACTGGCTGGGCGGTACTCGCATCGGTCAAGGTTCGTTCGATGGTATCGCGAACTCGATTTCACAGATGTTTGATTTCACTCGAATTCGCGAAAATCGCCGGTTGTTCCTGGATCCAAGCTCCGGCGAGCCCATTGGGAATTGATCCTTAACGATCCTCTTCGGGGAAAAAAGAAAGGGCATGTGTAAAAGCATGCCCTTTCATTTTGCGTTGCTCTCAGTGAGGTAATTTGAAGTTGATCGTAATCTGAGTCTGAATCTCGACGGGCTCGCCATTCAACTGGTAGGGCTTGTACTTCCACTGCTTGACCGCGTCGGTAGCGGCGCGCGCGAGCAAGCTATCTCCTTTTAGGACTTTGACGGCCGAAATCGAGCCAGTCTTGGAGATCGTAGCCATCAATTCAACCGAGCCCTCCACGTGCATAGCGAGAGCATTCTGCGGGTACATCGGCTGCACCTTCTTGATCAACAATCCCTGCGACACACCCTGAGAAATGTTGAGCGTCTGGAGAATCGGTTTCGGCGCATTGAGATTGCCGACAAGGTCCGGTGGTGGCGCGCTGGCTCCAGTGGTCGCCATTCCAATCAAGCTGGGCGCGGGAGCGTCGGCTACAGCAGGAGCCTTGTGGGTCGATGGAACCGCTCCGCCTTTGACGAACAGCGGCGAAGAGTCCTTTGCCGTCTCTGCGGACTTTGCAGAACTCTCTGGCTTGGCAGAGCCAGACTTTGATGGGATGCTTACTTCCTCAGACGGCTGCTCTCCGGCATTATCTGGGTTGCTTGGGGACCTCTCCACTTCGGTGGACGGCTGAGCTGTATTCTGCGGAACCGATGCTGGAACCGCCGCTGCAGGCTTGGTTGCCGTTGGGCTTGATGCTGGAGCGGTTGGTGTCGGTTGTGATGTCGCAGTAGTCGACGGAGCCGGTACCGGTTGACTGCCTTTTCCCTGGAAATGGGACCAGGCAAAATAGATTCCCGCGGTGACAATGACCGCTGCCGCGATACCCAGCAGAATCTTCTTGCTGCCTCCCGTGGATTCCTCGGGGGCGTTCGCTCCACCGAAAGTGAAGCTGGGAGCCGGCGGTTCCAGGGCGGGAGATGCGCTCTCCGCGATCGGCGCTGGCTTCTCAAACAGATCGTCAGCCGCGTGGCTTGCCGCGGCGGACTTCAATGCCGGAGACTCTTTCACTTCCCGCGCGGGAGCGGGAGCGCTGGCGGCTCCGCCGGCGAATGTTGGTGCTGTGGCAGCGGGCCTGAATGCCGGTTGTTCCGCAGGGATGGCTGGAGCGACTGTCTTCGGCGCTACTGGAGTGACTGGCACAGGCACAGTCTTCGACGTCGGTTCCGGAACGTTGATTTCGAGAAGATCCTCGTCCATCGCATTGGGCCGCGATGCCTCGACTGCGTGAGATGGAACTATGAAAGCTGCTGGCCGGACTGCAGGCCGTGCCGGAGGCGCAGGCGGCGTAGGTGGTGCCGGGGGCGCTGCGGCCACGGGGATAGCCGGTTTAGGCGGCGCCACGGGCTTTTGCGCAACAGGTTTTGCCGGCGACGCGGCAGGAACTGCTGCCACTGGGGCCGGCGGAGCGGCTGCCGGCTTGGCTGGTTCACCTTTGCGCAACAGGCCGCGAGCCACGCGCAGCGTACCCTTAGCCTGCTCCACGTTGATGGGTTTGGTCAGGACGAGGTTGGCCCCAATGCGAAATGCCTTGGCTACCCCGGCCTGACCTTCCACTACGGCGACGGCAAGCGACGACTGGTTTGACGTCGAATTGCGCGCGCTCTTGAACAACAATGTGGCGTTCTGCTCGTTATCGCAGTCGACCACGATAGCATCGAAGTGTTCGCCCATCAGCTTCTTGACCGCCGCGAAAGGCTCCGCGCAGGTCTCGACCGAAAACTCGAGTTCGCCCAGGACCTGCGTCACCGTGCGAGCAGTTCTTTCATCGGGACAGAAGAGAAGAGCTTGGTAACCCATACCAAAGTCATCGTAGGTACAGGCGTAAGGAGCGGCAAGTTACGCTGGTAATTTAGAGCGGACTTCGGACCCTAGACCTCGGGCTTGGAGCCTCGCCCCTCGGGTGCTACAAAGGTTTTGCCCCATGAGGTCTACAATAGCCAGCCATGCGCGTCCCACTCTGGCTGAAAATCGTTTGGACGATCTGGCTTCTGGTCTGGGCGCCGCTATACTGGCATCAATATGGCGCACAAAATTTTCTGTTCTTTTGTGACATCGGAAACGTGCTCGTCGGGATTGCCTTGTGGCTGGAGAGCGCGCTGATTTTCTCCTGGGTTGCCTGTGGTCTGCTTTTGTTTCAGAGTCTTTACACCATTGATCTTGCGGCCGCATTAGTGACAGGGTGGCACGTGATTGGTGGAACGGAATACATGTTCGATCCCGGCCTGTCGCCAGCCATTCGTCTGCTCAGCCTTTTCCATGTGGCCATGCCGCCTTTGTTGTTGTGGGCCGTGTGGCAACTGGGGTACGACGTTCGGGGATGGAAGCTTCAAACACTGACTGCTTGGGTGATCGTGCCTGTTAACTATTTTTGGCGGCCGGAAAAGGACGTCAATTGGGCGCGCGGGCTGTTCTTTCACGAGCAGCACGTGATTCCCGGATGGGCCTATCTCTTGGTTTATCTCATCGTTGTTCCGGCCTGCGTTTACTATCCCACCCACCTGTTGTTGAACTGGATGAGCCGAGGTTGGATTCGGAGGCCGGCTAACGTCTCCTGTTGACTTTCGGGTCGACCTGTAGCAATATGGCGTAAAGCGTCATGTCGCTGGGAGGCATAATGGAGGCTGCGCCGCTTACAGAACCGGTTCTGCTCATTCTTTTCAGTCTCGCCGATCAGCCGCGGCATGGATACTCCATCCTGAAAGACGTCGAGAAAATGAGTGATGGCCGCGTCGTCCTTAGCACGGGCACCCTCTATGGCGCGCTGCGGCGTTTGCTGGACGACGCGTGGATCGAACGGATCGCCGAGAAGAATACTCCACGCGGCCGCCAGTCCTATCGCTTGACGGCGTTCGGCCGTAAGAATCTGCAATTGGAAGTGGGCCGCCTTAAGCATCTCACTCGACTCGCCAGTCTGCGGGTCGCGGTCCGGGAGTCATAGCATGCTCGCCATCTATCAAAGACTTCTGCAACTTTATCCGCGCGGACATCGCCAGGACTTCGGCGACGAGATGAGCGCCGTTTTCGCGGACCTCCGCGGAGACGTAGCGCCACAAGGGTTCGTAGCACGGCTGACATTTTATGTGCGCGAAGGTTCTGGATTATTGCTGGGTGCGCTTCGCGAACATTGGCGGCAATCGGGAGTCGGGAGGTTCAATATGCAGAGCGAATTTCGCTTTCCAAAAGCTACGTGGATTTTAATGACGATTATTCTCGCGGGAGTCGTTTCGGCCATTGAAAAGGGAGAGGCGATTTCAGCTTCGGTGCCGGATCCGGGCCTGGTCGTTCCGCCGATTCACCCAGGGCCACACACCCTCGTCTACGGGATCGCAGAGTTATTCGCAGCAATCTACGCGATCGGGCTTCTTGCATGGGGAATTCTGTTCGTGCTTCGAGGTTCCGGAGCCGAGCGGGTTGGCGGGATGGAGAGCAGCCGTTAGCGACTTTTCGAAGGGCCTCGCTTGTCGTTACTCACGGCGGAGTCAGCCTGCGGATATTGGATCGTCCCTTTGAACGCAGCAATGTCTTCCTTGTGATGATCAGGAAACGGTAGTTTCTTATCGTCACGCAAATCTGCAATTTGCTTCGCCGCCGCTTCTGCCTTCTCTTTTTCCAGGCCAGCATCCTTGCCGAGGTAAAGCGTTTGCGAAGGCACGGCGAGGGCGCTTCCCGACTCGTCAATGACATCCATCATGCGAAGCAGAAGATCCTCGCGAATCGCGGCGTATTCGTTGGCGTCCTGGGTGAGGATGTACGCGAAAATCTCCACCGTATGGGAAGTCCCATCTACATCAGTCAGCCGCACACGGGCCGAGTCCGTCTCAACTTTGGCGTGGCTGTAGAGAAGACGGCGCAGCTCCGCCAGCACGAAGCGTAATTGATCGGCCTTAGTTTGCGTGTGCAGGCCGAATTTGATGTTGAACAGGATCTTGTCGCGGCGGCTGAAGTTCTCCACGTTGATGGTTGCGACCGTTCCGTTGGGGATCGCCACCAGGGTTCGCTCCGGGGTGCGGATGCGAGTGGAGCGCAGGCCGATATCCTCGACGATGCCGGCTTTATCGCCGAAACGGCAATAGTCGCCAACGCGGATCACTTCATCGCCTAAGACAGAAACGCCACCGAATAGATTTTCAATCGTCTTCTGCGCGCCAAAGCCGATCGCGAGGCCGCCAATCCCGACGCCGGCCAGCGCAGTCGTCATGTTCACACCCAAAACGCTGAGAACTGCGAATGCGCCGAAGACAAAAATCAGTACTTTGACGATGCGTTCGCCAAGAACGATGAGCGATCCCGTGCCGATGTGTCCGTGAGAGAGAGCACGATTGCGTACGCGGTTCAGGGACCATCGAACGATTCGCCATAGGATCCACGTGCCACCGATGAGCAACGCGACCGACAGGATCTGGGAATAGTAGTGTCGCTGCAGCAGCGGCAGGCCGAGATATCCGATCAAAAACCGGTGAGCGACCGAACTCGCCAGCAACCACGCTGGTGCTGAGACGGATTTCCAATCAGTGAGATCGAGATGTCCGCGGCGTCTCGCCCAGACGCGCAGAGGAATCTCAGCCAGCACGACAAGGAGCCAGCCGAGCGGAATGGCAATGGCGATCGCGATCAACAGACCCAGCCACTGCCACAGCGGCATGTCGAGGAATTTGTGTTTGACGAGGACACTAGGAAGTTTGTGCTCGACCTGATGCGTGGACGCCTGCTCATAAAGCTCAGGGATTTTGGCCACCGTTTCGGCGGAGATCAGCCAGATTTTTCCCGCATTCGGATCGTTTATGCGCACCAGGTCGAGATCCGCCTCCACGTCGCCGGACGACATCGCGCCCATCTTTTGGTGTCCGAGAGACACTCCTTCTTGCGGGATTCCTTCTGGCTGACTAAAACGGCTGAGATTGCCTGTAAAGCTGTGATCCAATACGAACTGCAAATCATGGGCAATCTGCTCACCCTCGGACTGACGGCGAGCCGCGCTCATCTGCAGATATTGCGCGGCGATGGTGTAGTTTCCATCGGATGCCGCCTGCAGAAATCCCAGAACCGCGCTCGAAGGGGTCGTGCGATTCAGAGGATCGGTGGCGCCATTTGCGGGCGGCTTCGGGCTTGGGGTCGGAATCGTTAGTTGGGCCCAGCAGGGAAGGCATGCCAAGGCACAAAGCGCGATTATGCAAGTTCGTTTGGCCGTGGTAAGCATGAGTCTTCTCCGGCACGCGGATGCGCGACTAGGAAAGGCCATTTTATCGAAGCGCGCCCTGTGGCGTGCTATCCGCGCCTGGGCCGATAAATATGTGTGCTGGTGCCGAAGAAAACCTCTGCGGACTCCATCACGGTTTCAGAAAGAGTCGGATGCGGATGAATTGTGAGAGCGACATCCCGCGCCACAGCGGCCATCTCGATGGCGAGCACACCTTCTGCAATCATTTCGCCGGCGCCCGCTCCCACGATCCCGACACCAAGAACGCGTTCCGTTTTCGGATCAAACAAAATTTTCGTCATGCCCTCGGGGCGATCGATCGTGATCGCGCGACCGGATGCAGCCCAGGGGAACTTCGCAACTTTGATTTCGCGGTCTTCTTTTTGCGCTTGCGTCTCGGTTAGTCCGCACCAGGCGACTTCTGGATCGGTGAATACGACCGCCGGAATCGCATTCGGCTCGAACGCAACTTTATGTCCGGCGATGGCTTCGACGGCAGTGCGTCCTTCGTGCGACGCCTTATGCGCCAGCATCGGCTCGCCAACGACATCCCCAATCGCATAGATCGCTGGATCGTCGGTTTGCAACTGCTTGCTAACTTGAATGAATCCACGCTGGCCCACCTGCACGCGCGTATTCTCGAGGCCGGGAATTTCCGAGTTAGGCTTTCGACCGACGGACACGAGCACTCGCTCGAATACTTTTTCAGGCTCCTTGACATCCGGTCCTTCGAATACAGCGCGAATGCTGGAGCCTTCGTCTTTTACCGACTTGACCGTCGTGTTCAGCAGGATTCCGTCGAACATCTTTTCCAGCCGCTTGTGTAGAGGAAGAACCAGATCGCGGTCGGCGCCGGGCAGCAAGCCGGGCAGCATTTCGACGACGGTCACTCGCGTGCCAAGAGCGGCATAGACCGAGCCGAGTTCCAGTCCAATGTACCCACCGCCCACGACGAGCAAAGTGCCCGGGATATCATCCAGGTTCAACCCGCCGGTGGAATCCATCATGCGCGGCGTGTCGAGTTTTAACGTCGGAATGATCGCGGGACGCGACCCGGTCGCGATGACGATGCGATCGAATGTGAGGGATTCCTGAGATCCGTCCGATTTGGTGACGCGGATCGTGTTCGAACTCTCGAATCCAGCCTTGCCCTGCACATAGCGTACTTTGCGCTGTTTCGACAGAACCCCCAGGCCACCAGTCAGTTTCTTGACGACATTCTCTTTGAACGTACGAAGGCGGGCGAGATCGATCTTGGGCGTTCCGAACTCAATGCCCCAGTTTTTCGCCTGCTGCGATTCTTCGATCAGGGCAGCGACGTGCAGGAGCGCCTTTGAGGGAATGCATCCGCGGTAGAGGCAGACACCACCCGGGTTCACCTCAGGATCGATCAGCGTGACGGTCATGCCGAGATCGGCGGCGAGGAATGCGGCAGCATATCCTCCGGGACCGGCACCAATGACAGCAATGTTCAGGTTCGAAGATTCTGACATGAAGGCTTTCAACCACAAAGGGCACGAAGGCGCACGAAGAACACTCGTGAAAGCCTTCGTGTCCCTTCGTGTCCTTTGTGGTTCAAGGTTCTGGTTTTCATCCCTGGACAGAAAGTAAGAACGGCTGCTCGAATGCCTCTGCGATCCAGCGCAAGAAGCGGGCTGCATCGGCGCCATCGATCAGGCGATGATCGTACGAAAGCGACAGCGGCAGTATGAGGCGTGGCTCGAATTTGCCACTGATCCACTCCGGTTCCATGCGCGAACGAGAGAGGCCGAGAATCGCCACCTCAGGATGATTGACGATTGGGGTAAACGCAATACCGCCAATGCCACCAAGATTCGTGATGGTGAACGTGCCGCCTTCCATATCAGACGGCGTCAGCTTTTTGTCGCGCGCCTTTTTCGAAATCTGGGACAACTCAACCGCCAGTTCGACGATGTTCTTCTTATCGACATCGCGAATGACGGGAACGAGCAACCCGCGATCCGTGTCGGCGGCGACCCCGATGTTGATGTACTGCTTGTAGATGATCTCTTCCTTGTCGACGTCGATGCTGGCATTGAATTGCGGGAAAACCTTCAGCGCAGCGGCGCAGACCTTCAGGGCAATGGCAGTCACTGTCATCTTGCCCCCGGCTGCTTCGGCCTTTGGACCGAAACGGGCGCGCAGGCTCTCGAGTTCGGTGATGTCGGCGCGATCGTGCTGGGTAACGTGGGGAATGGTATTCCACGATTCGGATAGGTGCTCAGCTGTCTTGCGCCGCACACCGCGCATCGAGACTCGCTCAGTTTTCCCCCACTTGGCAAAGTCAGGAAGCTGTGGCTGGACAAAGTGTCCCGCACGCGCGGCCTGGGTTGCCGTCGCGACGGCCGAAACCATGGCCTTCGCGTATGCCTTGACATCGTCTTCGCTGATGCGGCCGCCCGGACCCGTACCCTTCACTTCGTAGATGTCAACTCCGATCTCGCGCGCCAACCGCCGGACGTGCGGCGCCGCTGGCACTGGCTGCCGATGTTCCGTCCCCGCGACTTTTCCAAGTTGTGCCGGCATGCTGAACGAAGGCACGACATGCGTCGGTTGATCCGGGGGAAGCGCCTGTTCCTCTGTTTTGCCCTCAGCGCGAATAGCGGCCTGGAACGCGAGCCGGGCCCCATGCTGTCCCGAGACGTGCTCGACGGGACCGGTCGTCGGGCGCTGCGGAGCAGCGGCTGCGGGCCATGCGCCTTCCAGCGTGAAGATCACCTGCCCGACTTTGACCTTGTCGCCTTCCTTGACCTGAATTTCTTTGACGACGCCGCTGACCGACGATGGAACTTCCACAACGGCTTTGTCGGTCTCCAATTCAATAACCGGTTGGCCTTCGGAGACCTTACTTCCCGGAGAAATCATCAACCGCACGAGATCGCCCTGCGAGATGTTCTCTCCAAGTTCCGGAAGCTTGAATGCATGGGACCCTTGGCTAGGGGAGGGTAGCGCCGGGCTCGGTTGCGGAGGTGCAGACGTAACCGTGTGTGCGCCGGGAGCGGGCACCGGAGTAGATTTCGGCTCAGTCGGCGGAGCCGGTTGCGCAGCAACTTGCCGTGGCGGAGGGGCAGATGGTTTTGCCTCCGCGCCATCCACGGTAAAAATCACCTGGCCCACTTTAATTTTGTCGCCTTCTTTGACGCGAATGTCCTGCACCGTCCCACTGACCGACGACGGCACTTCCACCACAGCCTTATCGGTCTCGAGTTCCATGACCGATTGACCGGCGCTGACCGTGGTTCCCGGCGCCACCATCAGGCGCACCAGGTCTCCCTGCTCGATGTTTTCTCCCAACTCCGGAAGCTTGAATTCAATCACCGCTTGTCCTTGTCTCCTGATCGTGATTAGCTGATGGCCGGGTTCGCCTTGTCCGGATTCACTTCAGATTCCCGGATCGCTCGCTTCACTACATCGATGCTGATCTTGTTCTCCCGCGCCAAAGCGCCAAGAGTTGCAAGCACGATGTGTTTTGCGTCCACTTCGAAGAAATCGCGCAGCGCTTCCCGGTTCTCGCTGCGGCCAAAGCCGTCCGTGCCGAGAGAAACCAGCTGTCCGGGGACCCATTTCGACAGGCTCTCGGGCAGGACTTTCATGTAATCGGAGGCCGCGATGAATGGTCCTGATGCATCCTTCAAAGTTTGCGTGACGTACGGCACGCGCGGGGTCTCACCCGGGTGCAGCATGTTCCAGCGCTCGCACTCGTTGGCGTCGCGGTAGAGCTCTTTGTAGCTCGTGACGCTCCATACATCGACGGCGACGTCGTACTTCTGTTCCAGAATCCGCTGCGCCTTGAGCACTTCGAACATGATCGTTCCACTGCCCAGCAATTGAGCGCGCAACTTCGCGTCTTTCTTTTCGGAAGAGTTGAACTTGTACAGTCCCTTCAGGATGCCCGCCTTCACCTGCTCGCCGGCCGGCATTTCGGGCATGGGCAACGGCTCGTTCGTGACGGTCAGGTAATAGAAAATCGACTCCTGATTCACGTACATCCGCCGGATGCCATCGTGAATGATGACCGCGATCTCGTAGGCAAATGCCGGATCATATGCGAGCAGATTCGGCACGGGCAGCGCGAGGACGTGGCTATGGCCGTCCTGATGTTGCAGGCCCTCACCGGCAAGTGTGGTGCGTCCGGCAGTTCCGCCAACTAGGAACCCGCGGCAGCGCATATCCGCGGCCGCCCAGATCAAGTCGCCGATTCGCTGGAATCCGAACATCGAGTAATAAATGAAGAAGGGAATCGTGTTGATTCCGTGGTTCGCATACGCGCAGCCGGCCGCGATCAATGAACACATTGAGCCGGATTCGGTGATCCCTTCCTCCAGAATCTGCCCGTTCTTCGCTTCCTTGTAATAAAGGAGCGTGTCCATATCGACCGGTTCGTAGTTTTGGCCCACGCTCGAGTAAATTCCGACCTGCCGGAAGAGAGCTTCCATGCCGAATGTGCGTGCTTCGTCGGGCACGATGGGAACAATCAGCTTGCCCTGCTCCGGATCGCGCAGCAGTTTCGCCAGCAGACGCACGAACACCATTGTGGTAGAAACTTCGCGCCCCTCGGTACCCTTATGAAATTCTTCAAAGAGCGAGTCGGGAAACGGCTTTAGCGGTGTTGCGCGCACTTTGCGCTGCGGCATGTATCCGCCAAGCTGCTGACGCCGCGCCTGCATGTACTTGATCTCTGAGCTGTCATCGGACGGGCGATAGAACGGTGCCTGATGCAGTTCGTCGTCGGGGATCGGGATTCCGAATCGCGAGCGGAACATCTCCAACTCTTCGTCATTCAGCTTTTTCTGCTGGTGCGTAATGTTCTTGCCTTCGCCCGCTTCCCCCAGACCGTAGCCTTTGATGGTCTTGGCGAGAATGATCGTCGGGGAACCGGTGTGATCCACCGCTGCGCGATACGCCGCATGCACCTTGATCGGATCGTGCCCACCCAGCCGCATGCGAGCCAACTGTTCGTCCGAAAGGTGCTCCACCATCTTCAGCAGGCGCGGATCGGTGCCGAACAAGTTCTGCCGGAAGTACGCGCCGCTCTCGACGAAATATTTCTGGTATTGCCCGTCGCTGACCTCACCGAGACGCCTGACCAGCAGCCCGTCGCGATCGTTCTGGATGAGACTGTCCCAGTCGGAACCCCAAATCACCTTGATGACATTCCATCCGGCGCCGCGGAAGATCGCTTCCAGTTCCTGGATGATCTTTCCGTTTCCACGAACCGGGCCGTCGAGCCGTTGCAGGTTGCAGTTCACGACGAAGATCAGGTTGTCGAGCTTCTCGCGCGAGGCCAATGTGATGGAGCCGAGTGACTCAGGTTCGTCCATCTCGCCGTCACCCAAAAACGCCCAAACCTTGCCGTCATTCGATTGCTTCAGCCCGCGATTCTCAAGATACCGGATGAAGCGCGCATGATAGATCGCCTGAATCGGTCCCAGCCCCATTGAAACCGTGGGGAATTCCCAGAAATCAGGCATCAGCCAAGGGTGCGGATAAGAACTCAATCCGCCGCCCGGCTTCAGTTCGCGCCGAAAATTTTGCAGCTTCTCTTTTGAAAGTCGACCTTCGAGGAAGGCTCGGGAATAAATGCCGGGCGCCGCGTGACCCTGGAAGTAAACGATGTCCCGATCACCACTCTCAGTTTGGGCGCGGAAGAAATGATTGAACGCTACTTCATATAACGTCGCAGCCGAGGCAAAAGTCGAAATGTGCCCCCCGATGCCTTCCTGGATCTTGTTGGCGCGAACGACCATCGCCAGCGCGTTCCAGCGCACCAGGCTCTTAATGCGGCGCTCCATCTCCTGACTGCCTGGAAACGGCGGTTGCTGCCGTGAAGGAATGGTATTTTGATACGGTGTGGTCGCAGAAAAGGGCAGGTTTACGCCCGCTTCCCGGCGCGCGTGCAGCGCGAGTTGCTGCAGCAGCCGTCCGGCGCGGTTCGGACCTCCTTTTTCAAGTACATAATCCAGGGAGTCGACCCACTCCCTGGTTTCCAACACTTCTAGCCCGTCAGTTTCCGTCTGAGACACGTCTGGTTTCCCCCACAATAAGTGCGTGATACTCCATCATAAGGCAAGCGCGAGGATTTTTGCTGGCGGAAAGCAAGACTAAAAACGATTTTGCACGGTCGCGACAGGATCATGCGCGCGATTTCGTACGACGATCCAGTTCAGCAGGGCGACCCCCACCGCAACCACGAGTGCAATCGATTTCTGATATTCGATCTGCGTTAGCAATGCCCCGCAGATCAGTACCCCCACGATACCGATTAACGTTCCACCGGGAATTTGAACCGGTGCCCGCGTCTTGTGTTTCTTGCGCAGCGCGGGCAGGGCAGCGCACATAACGCCGTAGTAGAACAATCGTGATCCGGCCGATAGCGTAGCATTTCCGGCAAAGGTTCCGAGCCACGCCAGCAGCCAGACCAGCAGCGCAAAAACCAGGATCGAAACATACGGCGTGTGGAAGCGGCGGTGCACGCGGGCAAGGATCGAAGGGAAGTCACCGCGCTCCGCCAGCGCAAATGTGATCCGCGGCGTGGCCAGCATATTTCCGCTCAGATATCCGTACACCGATACTAGTGCGCCGATCGCAATCAGTCCGGCCCCGGTCTGCCCGACCACCACGCGTGCGACATCCGCCAGCGGTCGCTCGCTGTGACCGGGATCAGACAGCACGCCCACCACGACCCATTGGATCAGGCCATAAATGACGGTGCAGGTGATGAGGGAGGCGAACAGTCCGAAAGGGACGTCACGTTGCGGATCTCTGGCCTCACCCGCAGAGATTAATGCTGCCTCGAAGCCCCCATACGCAAAGATCAGCAGCACGATGGCACGCGTCCAGGCATGAGGTCCAGGCGTGAATCCAGCTTCGGGAATGATCCGATGTGATCGTGCCAGGTAGAACGCCCCGAGCGCTACAACAGCTCCCAGTGCTGTAAGTTTTGCGATCGTGAAAGACGTGCTCATCCGCGCGCCCGCCCGCACTCCAACCACATTGATCGCGGCCAGGATCCCGATGAGCGATGTCAGGATGACCAATTTCATCGCCGGCTGGGTCGACTGCGGCCAAAACTCTCCCAGGTAAGTGACAAAAAGATTGGCGTTGGCGGCGCATGAGGTCAGTCGCACGAACCAAACCAGCCATGCCACCTGAATGCCCATGAACCGCCCGAATGCTGCCTGGGCATAAAGATACGGCCCGCCAGTTTGCGTGTATCGCGACGCAACTTCCGCGCAACAGGCCATGATTACGCTGACGGCGACTGCTGCCAGCAACACTGCCACGATGCTGGAACGTCCGAGCAATCCAGAGAGAACCGATGGCAGGCCGAAAACGCCGCTCCCAATCACGCAATTCACGACAAGCGCAGCCATGCTCCAGCGCCCGATGGCCCGGACCAGGCCTTCGCTGGAAGTGTGCTCCTCGATTGCGCCAGGCATCGCGCGTTTTTATCACAGTTGCTAGGGACTGTGGCAGTGCCGGGCGAGCGTCATCCAGAATTGCCGCCAATGGTGGTCCTACCTTCCGTTGCCCCTGTACAAGCTCGCGGAGTTGTTACCGAAGACACGCGAAGGTGCATTGCGCCTCGGGCTTGTGACTTTGGATCAAATGACCACTGCACTTACGTTCGCCGTGGAAAATCCGTGCGCCGGGAGACGTCTGATTTCAGTCCGGGAATCCGTTCCGCAATCCTGTGAAAAGCCGCGCCAATCAAGGGTTTTCGAGAGGTACCCTGTTACTGGACCAAAGTAATTGCATGAATTACCAAAGCCTATGCCCGTGGGACATCTATTCCCTCAGCGTTGCCGATGAGATGTTGAGACGGCAGAAAAAGCATGGCCAGCGACGACATGAACGATCTTCACCGCCGCATCGTACGCGTCACGGAAGACTTGCGCGTAATTCAGCAGGAATTGAATTGCGCTGCCATGCAGGCTCCCAGTGACCCGGAACTCATGGAGGCTCTCAACGCGCTTTCCGAGAGCGAACCACTGGAGACTCTGCGCTCAGCCCTTGATCAGATGCGGCACTTTCTCTGGTTCTATTCGCAGGTGATGGACAATGAACCGGAACTCGGGGACAAGCTGCGGCAGGCAGGGTCGGCCAAGACAGCCAGCGATGAGACCCCAAAATTAGAGAACTCTTTCCTCGATCAACTCTCGCGTGCGGATGAGTTGGTGTTACTCCATCACATGGCGCAGGCCAAACAGCGCAAGCCGAACTGACCACCGCATAATTTCCAGCTGCCGCGACACCTTTCAGGTCAGCCTTCCGCCAACTACGGTTTTCAAAACCTCGCCGGCATTGCTCAGCACCACGAAATCTGCTACTGCTCCCGCTGCCAGGACGCCCCGATCCGACGCCATGCCCACCGCCTTCGCCGGATTTAACGTCGCCGCCCGAACCGCATTACGCAGGCTCCACGACGCAAATTGAGTTGCATTCCGAACGGCGCGATCCATGGTAAGCACACTCCCCGCAAGGCTCCCATTTGCCGTGCACTTCCCGTCTTTGACATCCACCTCGATGGGACCGAGCTGGTACCGTCCGTCCGGCATTCCCGTTGCCGATATTGCGTCCGTAATGAGTACGGCGTGTTCGTATCCTTTGGCTTGCAGGAATACCTTCACGACTTCAGGTGCAACATGAATCCCGTCTACGATCATGTCCGCGGTGATGCGATCGTCGCTGAGCACTTCACCAAGGATGCCCGGCTCTCGATGATCGAGCGGTCGCATGGCATTGAACGTGTGCGTGGCATGACGCGCTCCAGCCTTGACTGCATCCCGAGCCGCCGGCATCTCCGCATCCGAATGTCCGATGCTGACGCAAACCCTTCTCCGTGCGGCTTCCGCGATGACCTCCATGGCACCGGGAATCTCGGGAGCAATCGTCATCATGCGCACATTTCCTCGGGCTGCCTGCCAGAGGCGATCGAAGATCTCAACTGTAGGCTCCACCAGACATTCCGGCGGATGTACCCCTCGCCGCTTGTGACTCAAGAACGGCCCTTCCAGGTGGATGCCCAGCGGACGCGCCCCGGTCGCCGCCTGGTCGCGAGAACCGGACTCGATCGCTTCCGCCAGAACTTCGAGTGCCGAGTAAGTCGCGTCCAGGGGAGCCGCGACGGTAGTGGGAAAGTATCCAGTTACACCATGTTTAGTCAGAAATCTCCCGAGGCGTGGAAGATCGGACACCGATGTGCGCATCACATCGAGCCCCGCTCCACCGTGAATGTGAATGTCGAAAAACCCCGGCGCCAAAACGGCATCGCCAAAGTCGACGACCGATGCGTTGGAGGGCATTTCGGAACTGGTTCGAGCCGAAACCTGCGCAATGCGCCCATCCTCCACGACAACCATGGGATTTTCGATTTCCTCGGCGGGAGAAAAAAGGCGTCGAGCGGTGAATGAAGTCTTCATAGGATGGCGACAGACAATCGTAGCCGTCGAGGCTGATTCCGACAACCGTCCATCCGACCGCGCCGCACAAAATCAAATATGAAGCCGAGAGCTCTGCTACAACGAGGCCGCTCTGTCGAGCACGCTTTGACGGGACGAAACGCAGTCCTTTCAAAGTTACGAATGCTATAATTCAACTGACCTTTATTTTTTGGGCATACCCGTATCTCCACACGCCCAAAACTGCAGTCGGGGAGTGGCTCAGCCTGGTAGAGCACCTGGTTCGGGACCAGGGGGTCGGAGGTTCAAATCCTCTCTCCCCGACCAATCTTTCTCTCGCCCATTCAGTCAGTTACGCAGCTTTTGCGGCTTCCGATTGATCCTCTCTTTTCGGTACGACGGACGCCCGCTCGTGAGTGGCGCATTGTTCTGTCTTGGAGT
>Ga0075030_100000960_pt1 | contig 25844 bp, 22 predicted proteins | sample LitLauG_LLR_2012_FD_71393 | JGI IMG/M metagenome (GOLD analysis project Ga0075030, IMG submission 71393) | Freshwater sediment microbial communities from Pennsylvania, USA - Little Laurel Run_MetaG_LLR_2012 | ecosystem: Environmental > Aquatic > Freshwater > Creek > Sediment | place: USA...
GCGCGGCGGGGCGGGCCCAGCCTGGTGGTGCTGTCCGCGGCGCTCACGCCGCCGGTCACCACCACGCCGCGCTGGCCAGACGGGTCCCCATCACGCAAGATCGTGGGATGAGCCGCCCCCGCCTGCTGGTCCTGCTCGGCTCCGGGGAGACCTCTCCGACGATGGTCACGCTGCACCAGCAGGTCCTCGCCGCCCTCGGGGGCGAGGTGGACGCGGTCGCGCTGGACACCCCGTTCGGCTTCCAGGAGAACGCCGACGAGCTGTCGGCGCGGATCGTGACCTACTTCGCCGACAGCGTCGGGCGCCGCGTGGAGGTGGTCAGCTACCGCTCGCGGACGGTCGCCGTCGACGACCCCGACGCCGCGGCCCGGGCGTGGGCGCGGGTGGCGCGTGCGGACTGGGTGTTCGCCGGGCCCGGCAGCCCCACCTACGCGCTGGACACCTGGCGGGGCACGCCGGTGGTGGGCGCGCTGGACGACGTGCTGGTCCGCGGGGGGGCGGTGGTGTTCGCCTCCGCCGCCGCGTTGACCCTCGGTCTGCTCACGGTGCCCGTCTACGAGGTCTACAAGGTCGGCGAGGCGCCGGTCTGGCGCGACGGCCTGGACGTGCTGGGCCGGGCGACCGGGCTGCGGGCCGCCGTCGTGCCGCACTTCGACAACGCCGAGGGCGGCACGCACGACACCCGCTTCTGCTACCTGGGGGAGCGTCGCCTCGCCGCGCTGGAGACCACGCTGCCCGACGGGGCCTTCGTGCTGGGCCTGGACGAGCACACCGCCGCGGTGGTCGACCTGGACACCGGCAGCGTGCGGGTGGCCGGTCGCGGCGGGCTCAGCGTCCGGGCGCACGGGCGCACCACCGTGACGCCGACCGGGCAGACCACCGACCTGACCGCGATCGCTGCCGCCGCCGGGGTGGAGGCCCCGACCGGGCCCAGCGCGCCCCCCTCGCCACCACCGGCCGGCGACGACCCGGACGCCGCGCTGCGCGCGGTGCGGGCCAGCCTGGGCGACGGGGACCTCGCCGCGGCGGTGGACCGCCTGCTCCCCCTGGAACGGGCGGACGGCGACCGTCTCGCGCTGCGCACGGCCATCGCCGAGGTCGCCGAGGTCGCCCGGGACCGTCCGGTCGACGTGCGGTCCACGGTGGCCCCCTTCGTGGAGGCGCTGCTGGCCGCCCGGGCGGCGGCACGGGCGGACCGTCGCTTCGCGGAGGCGGACGGGCTGCGCGACCAGCTCAGCGGTCTCGGGGTCGAGGTCCGCGACACCCCGGACGGGGTCAGCTGGGAGCTGGCCGGACAGGAGGCACGGTGAGCCAGGACAGCGCGACGGGGGGTCCGGGGCCGGTCGCCCTGGTCGGGTCGGGGGAGTACCTGGAGTCGATGGCGGAGGTGGAGGCTGGCCTGATCGCGGGGCGGGCGCCCCGCTACGTCCAGCTGGCGACCGCCTCGTTCCCGGAGGGGCCGGACGTGGTCGACCGCTGGCACTCCCTGGGCCGCGCCGCCGCGGCGCGCCTCGGCGTGCAGCCGGTGATCCTGCCGGTCGGCACCCGCGAGGAGGCCAACGACCCGGCGCTCGCCCAGCAGGTGGCCGGCGCTGGCCTGGTCTACCTGTCCGGGGGCAACCCGGGCTACCTGGCCGACACCCTGCGCGGCACGGCGGTGTGGGAGGCGATCCTGGCCGCCTGGCAGGCGGGGGCGGCGCTGGCCGGCTGCAGCGCCGGCGCCATGGCGATGACCAGCTGGGTGCCGTCGATCCGCCACCCCACCGGGGCCGGTACCGCTGGCCTGGGGGTGCTGCCCCACCTGCGGGTGATCCCGCACTTCGACGCGTTCGCCGCGCGCATCCCGGACCTGGTCACCCGGTTCCTGGTGCCGCACGACCCGACCGTCACCGTCTTCGGTGTCGACGAGCGCACCGCCCTGGTCGGCGGCCCGACCGAGTGGCAGGTGCAGGGGCACCAGTCCGTGTGGCGGCTGACCCGTGACGGGCGCGACCAGCTGACCCCCGGCACGCGGGTGACCACCCCCACCGTGGCCGACGACGCGGGCGCCGACCCCGCGGCTGCGCCGACCGACTGAGGCGCCCGCGCCGGGTTGCGTGCCCAGGGCGGCGCGACGCGCCCGCAGCGGGCACCATGGGCACTCATGTGGCTGCCCTGGACCGACGCGGTGGTCATCGCCGTGGTCCTGGGCGTGGTGGGGCTTGCCCCCCCGCTGCGGCGGCGCTACCCCGGGCTCGCCCCGGTCGCCCGCGAGGCGGCCATGGTGTTCACCCTGTACGCGGTCTGGCAGCGCGCGGGCGCGATCGCCACCCACTCCGTGGCCGGCGCGTTCACCCGGGCGCACGGGCTGTGGGACATCGAGCGACGCCTGCACCTGCCCAGCGAGCTCACCGTGCAGGGCTGGGTGCTGCCGCACCCCCTGGTGGTGCAGGCGGCGAACATCTACTACGCCACCCTGCACGTGCCGCTGCTGATCGGGACCCTGGTCTGGCTGTTCTTCGCCCACCGCGACGCCTACCGCCCGCTGCGCCGGGTGCTGGCGCTGGCCACCGCGATGGCGCTGGTCATCCAGATGGTGCCGGTGGCCCCCCCACGGATGCTGAGCGACCTGGGGATGGTCGACACCGCGCTGCGGTACCACCAGTCGGTGTTCGGGCCGCCCGGGCAGGGCATCTCCGACCAGCTGTCCGCGATGCCGTCCGTCCACGTGCTGTGGGCGCTGCTCGTCGCGCTGATGGTCCTCCGCGCCGCGCGCAGCCCGTGGCGCTGGCTGGTTCTCGCGTACCCGACGCTGACGATGCTGGTCGTCGTGGTGACAGGGAACCACTTCTGGGCGGACGGGATCGTCGCCGCCGGGCTGCTCGTGGTGGCGCTCGCGCTCGAGCGCAGCGGCGCGGCTGTGGGCCGGGCGGTGGTCGCGGCGTCACGGTCGCGGCTCCGCGTCCCGACCGTGACCCCGGCCGCGGTGCCGGCGCCGCTGGCCGAGCCGGCGGACCTCACGGGCCGCCCGTAGCACGTCGACGGGGCCGACCAGCGGACGGCTACCCGAGGCCCCGGCTACCGCGACGAGCCCGCGCCCTCGCTTGCCACCGCCGGCCGGCGACTCCGCGGCCGAGCCTCCCGCACGGCCCGCTTGAGCGCACCTACGGCCCGCCCGCCGGCGACGCGCCCACCGGGTCTGGTCGCGGCACCTGTTCGCCCCCGCCGGTCGGGGGGGCGGACTAGGGTCCCAGCACGTCGGGCCATACCGCGCACTAGGAGTCCGCCATGACCTCCGTCCGCGTCCTCGTCGGCACCCGCAAAGGTGCGTTCATCCTGCGCTCCAACGGGGCTCGCGCCTCGTGGGAGGTCGACGGCCCCCACTTCCCGGGCTGGGAGATCTACCACGTCACGGCCTCCCCCGCCGACCCCCAGCGGCTGTACGCGTCGCAGAGCAGCGGGTGGTTCGGCCAGGTGGTCCAGCGCTCCGACGACGGCGGGCGCAGCTGGCACCCCGTCGGCAACCGGTTCAGCTACGAGGGAGCCCCCGGCACCCACCTGTACTACGACGGCACGCCCCGGCCGTTCGAGTTCACCCGGGTGTGGCACCTCGAGCCGTCCCCCGCGGACCCGGACACGGTGTACGCGGGCGTCGAGGACGCCGCGCTGTTCCGCAGCAGCGACGGCGGCCAGGTCTGGGAGGAGCTGCCCGCGCTGCGCGGTCACCGCACCGCGACGGACTGGCAGCCCGGCGCCGGGGGCATGTGCCTGCACACCATCCTGCTCGACCCCGTGGACCCCCAGCGGATGTTCGTCGCGATCTCCGCGGCCGGCGCGTTCCGCACGGACGACGCCGGGCAGAGCTGGACGCCGATCAACAAGGGGCTGCGCTCCGACGGGATCCCCGACGCCGACGCCGAGGTGGGTCACTGCGTGCACCGCCTCGCCATGCACGCCGACCGCCCCTCCACGGTGTTCATGCAGAAGCACTGGGACGTGATGCGCACCGACGACGCCGGGGGGACGTGGCGGGAGATCAGCGGGAACCTGCCCACCGACTTCGGGTTCGTCATCGACGTGCACGCCCACGAGCCCGACACCGTCTATGTCGTCCCGATCACCAGCGACTCCCAGCACTTCCCCCCTGAGGGCCAGCTGCGGGTGTGGCGCAGCCGCACCGGCGGGGACGAGTGGGAGCCGCTGACCCGGGGACTGCCCCAGCGCGACTGCTACGTCGACGTCCTGCGCGACGCGATGGCCGTGGACAGCCTTGAGGACTGCGGGGTCTACTTCGGGACCACCGGCGGCCAGGTCTACGTCTCGCCCGACGCCGGGGACACCTGGAGCGCGATCGTGCGCGACCTGCCGGCGGTGCTGTCCGTCGAGGTCCAGACGCTGCCGTGAGCCTGCCGGAGACCCCCGACGCCCGCCCTGTGCGCGTCGTCCTCCCGGCGCACCTACGGGCGCTCGCCGGCGTCCAGGGGGAGGTGCGCCTGCGCGTGGACGCGCCGGTGACGACCGGCGCGGTGCTCGACGCCCTGGAGGCGCGCTACCCCATGCTGCGGGGAACGATCCGCGACCAGGACACGCTGCGCCGCCGCGACTTCGTGCGCTTCTTCGCCTGCGAGCAGGACCTGTCCCACGACGCCCCCGACCGACCGCTGCCCGCAGCGGTCGCCGCGGGCAGCGAGCCCCTCCTCGTGGTCGGGGCGATGGCCGGCGGCTAGCCTCGCCCCGCGCACGTCCGCGAGATCTGCAGACGGGCGGGCACGGCAACGCCGAACACTCGGTGAACAGAGGGCGCCAGGCGCCCGTTCGCGACACCCTGGCCCCATGACCGCAGCCAGCCACCGCCACGACCACGACCCGCACGCCGCCACGGCCCGCCACACCGGGGGTGGCGACCCCGCCACCGCCGAGGCGGCGCGGATGGCCACGGTCGGCAAGCTCGAGGACGCCCTGGACGAGGGCGGCCCCTGGTACGTCTGGGGGCCCTACCTGGCCGAGCGCGCCTGGGGAACGGTCCGCGAGGACTACTCCGCGGACGGCAACGCCTGGGAGTTCTTCCCCCACGACCACGCGCGCTCGCGCGCGTACCGCTGGAACGAGGACGGCCTGGCCGGTCTGTCGACGATCCGTCAGGACATCTGCCTGGCCCTGTCGCTGTGGAACGGCGCCGACCCCATCCTCAAGGAGCGGATCTTCGGCCTGACCGGCCCACAGGGCAACCACGGGGAGGACGCCAAGGAGTACTGGTGGTACCTGGACGCGACGCCCAGCCACTCCCTGCTGCGGTGGCGCTACCACTACCCGCAGGCGGCCTACCCCTACGAGGAGCTCATCGCCGAGGCGGCACGGCGCACCCGCGACGACCCGGAGCAGGAGCTGCTGGACACCGGGGTGTTCGACGAGGACCGCTACTGGGTCGTCGACGTCACCTACGCCAAGGCCGACCCCACCGACATAGCGATGGCCGTGCAGATCACCAACGCGGGGCCCGAGGCCGCGACCCTGCACGTGCTCCCGCACCTGTGGTTCCGCGACACCTGGAGCTGGGGGGCCACCCACGCCGAGCCGAAGCTGCGGATGGAGGGGGGCGACCTGCTCGCCGAGCACCCGCGCGCGGGGGTGTACCGGCTGGCCGCCGCACCGGGCCCGGACGGCAGATCACCGACGCCGCTGTTCTGCGACAACGCCACCAACGTGACCCGCCTGTGGGGTGCACCGGCGACCACGCCGTACCCCAAGGACGGGATCAACGACCACGTGGTGTCTGGCGCGACCACGGTGAACCCCGCCCTGGAGGGCACGAAGGCGGCCTGGTGGTACCAGGTGACCCTGGGACCGGGCGAGTCCACCACGCTGCGTCTGCGGCTGTTCAGCCCCACGGAGGGCAACGCCCCCGACCCCGCCTGGGCCGGGGAGGACTTCGACGCACTGCTGGCGCAGCGCCAGGTGGAGGCGGACGCCTTCTACGCCACGCTGATGCCCGCGGGACGCAGCGCCGCCGAGGCGGTGGTGGTGCGCCAGGCGATGGCCGGGATGATCTGGTCCAAGCAGTTCTACCGCTACGACGTGCCGCTGTGGCTGAACGGGGACCCCACCGAGCCGCCGCCGCCGGCGCAGCGCCACGACGGGCGCAACGCGCACTGGCGCCACGTCGACGCCTACGACATCTTGTCCATGCCGGACACCTGGGAGTACCCGTGGTTCGCGGCGTGGGACCTCGCCTTCCACACCGTGGTGCTGGCCCACGTCGACCCGGCGTTCGCCAAGTACCAGCTGATCCTGCTGTGCCGGGAGTGGTTCATGCACCCCAACGGCGCGCTGCCGGCGTACGAGTGGTCCTTCGACGACGTGAACCCCCCCGTGCACGCCTGGGCCGCGCTGAAGGTGTTCCACATCGACGGCGGGCGGGACATCGCGTTCCTGGAGCGGATCTTCCAGAAGCTGCTCCTGAACTTCACCTGGTGGGTGAACCGCCAGGACCCTGACGGCAACAACGTCTTCCAGGGCGGCTTCCTCGGCCTGGACAACATCGGGCCGATCGACCGCTCCCACCTGCCCCCGGGCTGCCACCTGGAGCAGACCGACGGCACCACGTGGATGGCCTTCTACGCCATGACGATGCTGCACATCGGGCTGATCCTCGCCGACCACGACGAGGTGTACGAGGACCTGGTCACCAAGTTCTTCGAGCACTTCGCGATGATCAGCGAGGGGGTGAGCTCGCACCACCTGTGGGACGCCGCCGACGGGTTCTTCTACGACCAGCTGGTCACCGAGGACGGCACCCGCACCCCGCTGCGGGTGAAGAGCCTGGTCGGGGTCGTCCCCGTGCTGGCCGCCCTGGAGATCACCCTGAGCAGCAGCGCCCAGCGGGGTCGGCTGCGCAAGCGGTTCGCGGACTTCCTGAACCGCCGCGGCCTGGTCGCCGGGGTGGACGACACCGCCGACATGGGCTTCGCCCTGCCGACGTCGGAGGACCGCGGCATGGTCATCACCGTCGTGGACCCCGAACGCCTGCGCCGGGTGCTGGCCGAGGTGCTCGACGAGGAGGGCATGCTCTCCCCGCACGGCATCAGGTCACTGTCCAAGAGGCACGCCGCCGAGCCGTTCTCGGTCAGCGTGGACGGCCAGACCTACACCGTGGACTACGAGCCGGCGGAGTCGACCAGCACCCTGTACGGGGGGAACTCCAACTGGCGCGGGCCGGTCTGGTTCCCCATCAACTATCTCGTCGTCGGCGCCCTGGCCCGCTACCACGAGTTCCTCGGGGACGACTTCCGGGTCGAGCTGCCCACCGGGTCCGGCCACATGGCGACGCTGGCGGAGGTGTCGGAGGATCTGCGCCGCCGGCTGGTGTCCACCTTCCTGCCCGACGCGGCCGGGCGGCGACCGGTCTACGGGCAGACCGAGCGGTTCCAGACCGACCCGCGATGGAAGGACTCACTGCTGTTCTTCGAGTACTACCACGGCGACAACGGGGCGGGGCTGGGGGCGTCCCACCAGACCGGGTGGAGCGGGCTGGTGGCCGACCTGATCCTCGGCAGCGCCGCGGTGGGCACCCGGTTCGGGGAGCTGGTGCGCCCGCCCGGCGAGCTCGACTAGCCCGGCCACGGGGACGACGCGGGCCGGCGGGGTCGGCAGTGGCCGCGGGGGTGCCGGGCGACCCGGGGAGCGCCCCCGAACGGGGGCGCTGCCGGGCACCGCAGGCGCAGGTCGGGTCAGCGGCACGAAGGGGGTACCTCGTCGACCTTGCTTCCCGCAGTCCCCGTTGCGGCGGGGGCAGCGGGCGCGCTTAACGCCGTGACAAGAACGCTACTGCGCCATCCTGAGGAGACCCCCATCGTGGGCTAAGAGAAGGCTGCGCACCTGGCCCGTCCCCGCCCAGGGCCCGAGCGGTCAGGCCCGCGGGGAACCGGCACATCGCGGCCCGCCGGACGGGGCAGCCGGCGCGGCGCCCGTCCGCTCCTGCCCCGCCGGGCACACGCTCGGCCGGCCCCGACTGCGCCCGCCACGGGGGCGGCTGCCGCTGGACAAGCCAGACGCCTCTCGCCGCCGCCACGCAGGCCGTGGCGCGCATCGGCGCTGGGAGACTGCGCGCATGACGACGCCCTCCTTCCCCGCTACCTCCCGCACCGTCGTGGTCACCGGCTGCTCCAGCGGCATCGGCCTGGCGACCGCTGTCGAGCTGGCCCGTGCCGGCTGGACGGTGGTCGCCACCCTGCGCGACCCCCGCCGGGGCGACGCGCTCCGCGCCGCGGTGCGGGAGGCGGGGCTCACGGTGGACGTCGCCGAGCTGGACGTGACCGACGATGCGTCCGTCGCGGCCTGCCTGTCCGGCGTGGTGGCTCGCCACGGCCACCTGGACGCGCTCGTGAACAACGCCGGGCAGGGCCACCTGGGCACGCTGGAGCAGGAGGAGCTGGCAGCGTTCACCGCGGTGATCGACCTGAACCTCGTGGGCACCGCACGCGTCACCCGCGCCGCGCTGCCCCTGCTGCGAGCCAGCGCCGGCCGGGTGGTCAGTGTCACCAGCGTCGGCGGGGTGGTCGGCCAGCCGTTCAACGAGGCCTACTGCGCGGCGAAGTTCGGGGTGGAGGGGCTCATGGAGAGCCTTGCCCCCCTCGCCGCCAGCGTCGGCGTACACGTGGCGGTTGTCGAGCCCGGCGCGGTGGCCAGTGCTTTCGTGGCCAACGTGGGGGTCGAGAACTCGGCGCTCGCGGCCAACCCCGGCCCCTACGCGCCGGCGCTGGCCGCCTACCGCCAGCGCACCGCCGCCGCCTTCGCGGCCGCGCAGGAACCGGTCGACGTGGCGGCGGTGGTCCGGCGGGCGCTGGAGGACCCCCATCCCCTGTTCCGGTACCCGACCTCGGCGGGGTCGGCGGCGCTGACCGCCGTCAAGCTGGCAGACACCGACGGGCAGGCCGTGCAGGCGTTCACGCGCGGCTGGCTCCACTGAGGGCCGGCGTCGCCCCACCGGCCCTGGGGGACTCCAGGGTGCCTGGGGGCCGGGAGGGGCTGCGAGTCCTGGCGGGCGCGACAGATTCGCCCGCGACGGATGTCCTGGGGACGGCATGCTGTTCGTCCAGTGGGTGAGAGACGGTCGACGGGACCGTCGAGAATCGGGAGGACGCATGCCGCAGTACGCCGCGCTCATCTGGAGCACCGACCTGGAGCCGTCCGACCCCGCGTTCGCGGCGATGATGCCGAGGTACGACGCCTTCACGCACGAGGCCGAGGCGGTCATCCGCGGGGGGGCCGCGCTGTACAACAACGCCACCGCGACGACCGTGCGGGTGCAGGGCGGCAAGGGCGGCGACGTCGTGACGACGGACGGCCCCTACGCCGACACCAAGGAGGCGCTGACCGGCTTCTTCCTCGTCGAGGCGGCTGACCTGGACGAGGCGGTCACCTGGGCGTCCAAGATTCCGGCGGCGTGGGACGGGTCGGGCTGCGTCGAGGTACGCCCCGTCCTCGACGTCGGCTGACCGGCGGGCCCCGTGACGGCGCCGGTCGACGCGGTCGAGCGCACGGTCCGCGACGAGTTTGCGCGGGTCGTGGCCACGCTTGCCCGCGTCACCGGCGACGTCGGCCTGGCTGAGGACGCCACGCAGGAGGCGGTGGTGCGAGCCCTGCAGGTCTGGCCCCGCGACGGGGTGCCCGAGCAGCCGCGTGCGTGGCTCACCACGGTCGCCCGTCGCTGCGCCATCGACCGCATCCGGCGGGAGAGCCAACGCGAGGGGAAGGAGGCGGAGGCGGTGTGGTTGCTGGACCCCGATCCGACGCCGCCCCCCGAGTCTGTCGTCCGCGATGACGTGCTGCGGCTGGTGTTCACCTGCTGCCACCCCGCGCTGTCCGCCCAGGCGCAGGTAGCCCTGTCGCTGCGCACGCTGGGGGGCCTGACCACCGCTGAGGTGGCGCGCGCCCTGCTGATCTCCGAGGCGACGGCGGCGAAGCGGCTCACCCGCGCGAAGCAGAAGATTGCCGACGCCCACATCCCGTACCGCGTCCCGTCCGACGTCGAGCTTCCCGCACGGCTGAAGGGCGTGCTCGCCACCGTGTACCTCATCTTCAACGAGGGGTACGCGCCGTCGGCCGGCGACTGCGTCGTACGCCAGGACCTGGTCGATGAGGCGCTCCGGCTCGGCCGTCTGCTGCACGACCTCATGCCGGACGAGCCCGGGGTGATCGGCCTGCTGGCTCTGATGCTGCTGCTGGACTGCCGGCGCACCACCCGCGTGGCCCCCGACGGGACAGCGCTGCGGCTGGTCGACCAGAACCGAGGCGCCTGGGACGCGCGGATGGCGGCCGAGGGCGTGACCCTCGTCGCTGAGGGCGTTCGGCGCACGCCGACCCTGCCTGACCCCTACGTCGTGCAGGCCGCCATCGCCGGCTGCCACGCCCTGGCGCCCTCGTACCAGGAGACGGACTGGGACGCGATCATCAGCTGGTACGACGTCCTGCTCCTCGTCTCCGACACCCCCGCCGCCCGGCTGGGCCGGGCCTCGGCCATCGCGGAGCGGGACGGCCCGGCCGCAGGCCTTGCCGCGGTGCTGGCCGTCGAGGGCCTGGACCATCACGCGTGGTGGCACGGGTCGCGCGCCGAGCTGCTGCACCGGCTAGGCCGCGACCAGGAGGCGCGCGCTGCGCGGGACGAGGCTGATCGACTGGGCCTCAACACGCCCGCCCTGCGCTCGCTTGACGCCTCGCTGTCCCGTCCCGCGTCCCCGTGACCGCGCGGGCGTCACGTCCGGGCCGCTGCCCTGGTGCGCCCCTGCCCGGGACCGAGCCGGGGCGCGGTGACGGGGAAGGGCGGCCGGCGGCGCCACGAGCAGGGCGTGTGGGAGGAGACGAGGCGCCTGTCCCGGCGGGGATGTCCTTGTGGGTGCGCGCCGATCGTCCAACAGGCGAGACGTCCGATCCGCGGCGGGCACCGAGCCCGTGCTCCGCCCGTTCCAGCGAAGGAGCGCCATGACTACCGAGGGACAGTTCAGCGTCACCGTCAACGCCGCGCCGGAGCAGGTGTGGCCGTGGGTGGTGGACCTCACCAAGCATGCCGCCTGGTCCCCCGAGCCCTACCGGGTCGAGCTGGTGGGTGGCGAAGCCGGCGCTGTGGGAGCGCGGTACCGCTCCGTCGGGCAGCTCCTGGTGAACAAGAACAACGTCAACGACGTGGAGGTCAGCGAGGTGGACGCCCCGCGCCGTCTCGTCCTGCTCGCCCAGGACAAGTCGGGCACCTTCACCAACCGCTACACCCTGCGTCCGGTCGGCAGCGGCACCGAGGTCACCTACGACCTGGTGTTCCCCCCGATGAAGGGGATGGCCGGCGTCGTCGTGCCCAGGGTCTTTCCCCTGGTCGTCAAGCCGCGGGTCCGCAAGCGCATGCAGCTTCTCAAGACCACGGTGGAGGCCGCGCCCAGCGGCGGCTGACCTCGGGGGTGCAGGCGGGCGGAGGCCTGGCGCCCCTACTCCGCTGGCACGCTGTCGCGGGAGGATGGACCCCTACCCCCCGGCGGAGGTGACCTGATGGGCCGGACACCCGCACGGGCGGGGGTGGACCTGCTCTGGATCCCCCTCGGGGCCGGGGCCACGGTCCCGCTGGTCCGCTGGAACGGACGTCTGTACGAGGCGATCATGGCTCGCCGCGAGGGGCGCGCGCCCCAGGCCCTCTACCACGCGGCGCTGGAGGTCCGAGCCGGCGGCGCGGCCTACGTCGTGGAGATGACCCCCGCGTGGGGGTCGAGCCACCGGCCGGAGGGAGCCGTCGCATCCGGCCCCGTCGGACTGCGCACCCTCGGGCGGTCGCGTCTGTTCCGCTACGAGGTGCACTGCTGGCGCGGCGGGGTGATCCCCGATCGCGCCTACGCCGTCGGTGGGCCCCAGCACGTGACGGCGGATGAGGATCGCGCCCGACGGGTCCTCGACCTCGCCCCCACCTTCCCTACCGCCGTCTGGGGGCGTGACGAGTTCAGGACGGGTGACATGTGGAACTCCAACTCCCTGGTCGCCTGGCTGCTCGCCGGCGCGGGCATCCCGCCGGAGCACCTCACGCCGCCGCCCCACGGGCGCGCGCCGGGATGGCGGGCCGGCCTCAGGGTCGCAGCCACGCCGGCGGGCCGCTGACGACCGCAGCGAGGCGCGGCGGTCTCGGCCGGTTCACCACGGACCGGCTGACCCGACCCGTCCGGGGTCACACCCTGTGCAAGCCCCGCCTCGGGCCTGCACTAGCCGCCCCGCGCCGAGAGGCCGGCCTGCCGCAGCCGGACGGCGATGAGCTTGTCGACCAGCACCTGCGGCAGGGGCTCGTCGACGGCGAAGTGGAGGGACCCCTTGGTGGCCTCAAAGCCGGCGAGGTCGTCGCTGAGCTCGGCCAGCACCGAGCCACTGTGCGGCAGGTAGGCAAGGTGACGGCGGAACGCCCCGAACCCCGCCACGGTCGTGCCGTCCACCTGGAACGCCGGCAGCCCGTAGGAGATGCCCTCCACGGCCCGTGGCACGGCGCGCAGGATCGAGGCCCGCAGCGCCGTCAAGGTGCTGCGCTTGGGCTCGTCCAGCGACTCGAGGTAGCTGTCGATGTCCTCGAACCCCATGCAGGGAGTCTGTCACCGCCACCACAGCCCACCGAAGGGCGACGCGGCCGACGCCCCCGCCCGGGAGTCCCACCCCCGCGCGCGCCCCGTCACACGACGGAAACACCCGCCGTGCACCATCCGTCCTGGAGGTGGCCATGGGCAGGTACCTGGTGCGCGCACAGCTGGTCGACCGGCCCGGGGCTCTCGGGGCGCTGGCGGGGGCGCTCGGCGCATGCGGAGGGGACATCGCCAGCATCGAGGTGATCGGGCGCGACCCCTCCGTCGTCGTCGACGACCTGGTCGTCGACATCGTCGACGAGCGGCTGCCCGACCTGCTCGCCGCCGCCGACGCCGTACCCGGGGTGAGCGTGGTGGGTGCCCGACGCTACGACGGCACCGTGGAGCTCGGCCACGAGCTGGACATGCTCGACACGGTCTACGGGTCCGGCGGCATCGCCCAGGTCCTGGTGGCACGGGTCGCCCGCACCGCGTTCAAGGCCGACTGGGCGGTCCTCGTCGAGGGCACGGCGGACGGCTCCGCGGTGGCCGGACACGGCTCGGCCGGCGCTCCCCGGATGCGGTGGTCGCGGCTGCCGTGGTTGCCACTGACCAGCCCGTCGGCACTCAGCCTGGACGGGGACTGGGTGCCGGACTCCTGGCAGCACGCACAGACCGCCCTGGCGGCGGCGCCGGTGGGTCGCACCCGGCGCGCCCTCCTGGTGGGCCGCGACGGGGGCCCGGCGTTCCACCCCGCCGAAGTCGGCCGGCTGGGTCGGCTCGCCGCGCTGGCCGCCGCGGTCGCCGACGCGGAGGAGGAGCGGGCACCCAGCCGTCCACGAGGACGGGTGGGCTGAGCCAGGCCACGCAGAGCAGTCGGCCGCTGCTCCTGGTTGGTGGAGCGTCGTCGGTGCGCCGGCCGGCTGACCCCGCGCCGACGCGGTGCCCGGGGCGCACTGCCGCGGATGGATGGGCAGCAGCAGGCCCGGGCGGCCGGTGGGAGAATGGGCCCACCGGGATCGCGACGGTCCCGCCGATCGGCGACCGGCTGGACCGGGGGCGACATGGCGACGCTGAGGCACACACCTGCGGCCTTGGCCGGTTGGGTCCGCCTTGCCGGCTGGACCGTGGCTGTCGCCTACGTCGTGGGCGTGGGGTTGCTCGGCGCGACGTCCTTCTGGTCGCCCAACGAGCAGGTCTTCTGGCCGGAGATCGCTGCGTTCGCACTCACGCTGCCCGCATCCATCGCTGGCATCGTCCCGTTCTACCTCGGTGGGGCGCTTCTGTGGAACCTCACCGGCGCGGACAGCGGCGGCCCGATGTGGCCGGTGACGCTGGGCTACGGCCTGATGTTCGCCGGCCTTGCGGCCGGGAACGTCTGGCTCGTCCGACAGCTGGGTCGTCACCTGAGAGGGCGGCGTCATCGGGCGTCGGTGCCGCGAACACCGGCTCCACACCCCACCTAGTCCGGCGTCGCCGACGGTCACGGCTGGTGCGGCAACCGCCGTCGGGTGGGTAGGTGACCCCGTCGACACCCTCCTGCTCGAGGGCCCTGGGCAGGCCCGCGCTCCCATACGACCCGGCGCCTCGCGCGGCGTCACTGGCATCGCCGCGTTGGCACCACGTCGGGGGGCTGACGCTGCTGTCATCGCTGGCTCGGCGCTGCACCCCGCGCCAGTGGCGGCTACGCGGAGCGGGGCGCGAGGGTCTCGGCGATCTGGGACAGGCTCAACGCGATGGCGGTCATGGCAGCCAGTTGCGCCGTCTCGGGCGACTCGACCTTGACCCTCTCCACTGCCTCGGCTGCCTGCTGGGCGAGAAGGACGGCGAGATCGGTCCGTGGGTTGGTCAGGGGCGGCTCCTCGGGTCGGGTGGTGGCAGCCGATCCTTGCCGCAGCCGCCCTGCGCTTCCCCGGTCACCGGCGCGTCGACGCGGTGCGGCCCGCGCGGCATGGTCACGACCGCGCCCCCCGCGGGAGCAGGGGTGCTCTCTGCCACGATCTCGCGCCAGCGCACGGGGTGCCGTCCAACCTGCCCTGGCCGCGGTGGACACTGGTCGCCGTGTCCAGCCACGTCACTGAGGTCGACCCGCGGGATGCCGACGTCAGGGAGCTCGTCTGGCACCATCTGCGTTTCACCAACGGCGCGAGTCCCGCCGAGTTTGCCTTCGCGCTCGACGAGGACGGGCTGGCTGAGGCCGGGGTCACGGTGTTCGGGGTGCGCGAGGACGGCGCGCTGCTCGCGATCGGAGCGCTGAAGCGGCTGGACGACACCCACGCCGAGCTCAAGTCCATGCACACCGCCGACAGTGCCCGACGTCGCGGACTGGGGCGCCTCATCCTCGACCACGTCCTGGCGACCGCCCGGGCGCGCGGCTACACGCGGATCAGCCTCGAGACCGGCTCGACGGAGGAGTTCGCGGGCGCGCGGGTTCTCTACGCCAGCGCCGGCTTCGTCCCCTGTGCACCCTTCGGGGACTACCGCCCCAGCGGGTGGAACACCTACATGACCCTCGACCTCACCTGAGGCCACCCCCAGCGCTGACCGGGGTCGGACGGCCCGGAACTCCTCGTCACGCGCGGGCTCGCGAGCACTGCCCGCGCGGTCACCGCCAGCTGACCCGGCCCGTGCGGACGGCCGCCCCTCGCTCGGGGGTTAGTCGCCACTGGTGGGACTGACCTCGACGGCGGCGTCCGCCCGCGGTGCGGCGTCGGCTCGCTCGCGGCGGCCCGGGGCAGGCCGACCCGCCGCGAGCACCGCCTGGGCCGGCAGCTCCACGACCATCGTGACCCCGCCGCCCGGCGTCTCCTCCGGAGTGAGCCGGCCGCCCATCGCCTCGACCAGGCCCCGCGACAGCGCCAGGCCGAGTCCCACCCCACTGGTGTTGTCGGTGTCCCCGAGCCGCTGGAAGGGAGCGAACACCCGCTCGCGGTCCTCCTCAGGGATTCCCGGACCGGCGTCGACCACGCGCAGCTCGACCCCCTCCCCCACGCTGCTGCCCGCGACCAGGGGCGGGCTGCCCACCGGGGAGTAGCGCAGCGCGTTGGCGACCAGGTTCACGACCACCCGCTCGAGCAGCACCGGATCGGCCAGGGCCGGGGGCAGGCCAGCGGGCACGTCGACAACGACCGCGGCGGCGTCCCCGCCCATCTCGGCCAGCGACGCGCCGACCACGTCGGACAGGTCGGTGGGCACCGGCTCCACCACGAGCGCGCCGGCCTGCAGCCGGGACAGGTCCAGGAGGTTGTCCACGAGGCGGGCGAGGCGGTCCAGGGCCTCGTCGGCCGTGGCGAGCAGCTCGGCGCGCTCGGCGTCGGACCAGGCGACCTCGGTGCCGCGCAGGCTGGTCACCGCGGCCTTCGCGGACGCGAGCGGGGTACGCAGGTCGTGGCCGACCGCCGCCAGGAGCGCGGTGCGCGCCCGGTCCGCCGCGGCCAGCGGCTCGGCCGCGGCCGCCGCGTCCGCCAGCCGCGCCGTCTCCAGCGCCACAGCCGCCTGGGTGGCGAAGGCGCCCAGCAGCCGACGGTCCTCCGCGTTCAGCGAGCGGCCACGCAGCGCCAGCGTGACGTCACCGGACTCCTGGGCGTCGTCGGCGGCCTCCGGGGAGGTGGGCGGGTCCTCCCCGGCATGGGCCACGACCACCCAGGAGGGCACCCGGCCCGCGGAGCGGTCCTGTTCCAGCAGAGCGACGGCGTCCAGGCCGAACGCTTCGCGGGCCTGCTCCAGCAGGGCCGGCAGCCCGGCGTGCCCACGCAGCACGCTGCCCGCCACCGTGGCCAGCACGCGGGACTCCGCGGTCGCCCGGGCCGCCTCGCGGGTGCGCCGGGCGGCGCCGTCCACCACCAGCGCGACCAGGGCCGCCACCAGCAGGAAGATCACCAAGGCGAGGACGTTGTTGGCCTGGGAGATGGTCAGCGTGTACAGGGGGGGCGTGAAGTAGTAGTTCAGCAGCAGCGAGGCGGAGACGGCGCCCACCACCGCGGGCCACAGGCCGCCGACCAGGGCGCACGCGACGACCAGCAGCAGGTAGGCCAGCGCGTCGGTGGTCAGGTTGAACGTGCCGCGGCTGGTGGCCAGCGCCGCGGTGAGCAGCGGGGGGCCGACCAGCGCGAGCGCCAGGCCCGCGAGGCGGCGGCGTGCAGCCAGGCCGCCGCCCACGCGCGGCAGGCGCAGCAGCCGACCGGCCTGGTCGTGGGTCACCAGGTGGACGTCGATGGGTCCCGAGCCACGGATCACCCGGTCGGACGTGCCCGGGCCGCTGAGCAGGGCCGCCAGCCGGCTGCGCCTGCTCGCGCCGATCACCAGCTGGGTGGCGTTCTCCGCCCGGGCGAACTCCAGCAGGCCACGGGCCGGGTCGTCGCCGACGACCTGGTGGAAGCTGCCGCCGAAGGACTCCACCAGGCGCCGCTGCGCCGCGAGCAGCGCCGGGCTGGCCCCGGTGAGCCCGTCGCTGCGCACCACGTGCAGGGCGAGCAGCTCCCCGCCCGCCGAGCGCGCGGTGATCCGGGCGGCACGGCGGATCAGGGTCTCCCCCTCCGCGCCGCCGGTCAGCGCCACCACCACCCGCTCGCGGGCCTCCCAGGTGTCCTCGATGGCGTGCTCGGCGCGGTAGCGCTGCAGGCCCTCGTCCACCTTGTCGGCCAGCCAGAGCAGGGCCAGCTCGCGCAGTGCGGTGAGGTTGCCCACCCGGAAGTACCGGGACAGCGCCGCGTCGATCTTCTCGGCCTTGTAGATGTTGCCGTGCGCCATCCGCCGGCGCAGCGCCTCCGGTGCCATGTCGACCAGCTCCACCTGGTCGGCCCGGCGGACCACGGAGTCGGGGATCGTCTCCCGCTGGCGGACCCCGGTGATCTGCTCGACGACGTCGGTGAGCGACTCCAGGTGCTGGATGTTCACCGTGGTGATGACGTCGATGCCGGCGGCCAGGAGCGCCTCGACGTCCTCCCAGCGCTTGGCGTGCCGGGACCCGGGGACGTTGGAGTGCGCGAGCTCGTCCACCAGGGCGACCTGCGGGTGGCGGGCCAGCACCGCGTCGAGGTCCATCTCGTGAAAGGTGGTGTCGCGGTAGGTCAGCGTGGCCTGCGGCACCCGCTCCAGGCCGTCGGCCATCGCCTGGGTCAGCGGGCGCCCGTGGTCCTCGACCAGCCCGATGACCACGTCGGTGCCCCGGGCCGCCCGACGGTGGCCCTCGCCCAGCATGGCGTAGGTCTTGCCCACCCCGGGGGCGGCGCCGAGGTAGATGCGCAGCCGACCCCGTCCGCCTGGACGGGTGCCCTCCGCCACCGTCTGTCCTCCCGTTGGCTCCACGGCGAGACTAGTGCGCGACCGGGTAGTCCTGGTCCAGGGCCACGTTGACCCTCAGCACGTTGACCACCGGTTCGCCCATGAACCCCAGCGCCCGCCCGGTGGTGTAGCGGGCGACCACCGCGGCGACGTCGGCCACGGAGATGCCACGCGCCCGTGCGATCCGGGCCTCCTGCAGTCGCGCGTAGGCCGGGGAGATGTCCGGGTCCAGCCCGGACGCGCTGGCGGTCACCGCGTCGGCGGGCACCGCGGGGTGGGCGGGGGCGGACCCACGCAGCACCACCGTCTGCGCGCTGGCGTAGTCCGTCCCGTAGGTCGCGCAGGTCACCTGGACCCCGTCGTAGGTGGCGACGAAGGGCTTCGCCGGGCACTCCTGGTTGAGGCTGACCACGCGGGTGACGTGGCCGGCGTAGCCGGGCCCGGACCAGAAGACCCCCAGCGTCGCGCCGAGGCCCGCGGCGGTGCAGTAGGGACGCGCACCGCTGACCCCGTCCAGCTGGCCGACGGCAAGGCTGCGTGAGCAGACCTGGCTGAGCAGGCTCAGCGTTGTGGAGGAGCCCGTCACCGCCGGGTTGGCGAGGGTGTCGACCACCGACTCCGGCCCCAGGTTGGTGCCCCCCGAGGCGGTGGGGTCGTAGCCGTTCGCCCCGGCAGCGGACGGCCGTGACTGCAGGTAGGCCGGCAGTGGCGTGCCGTGGGAGTCGACAAACCCCTGGGCCAGCAGGGCGGACCCGACCACGGCGCCGTGCACGCTGACCAGCGAGCCGTCCGCCCGGGACTTCATCCCCGGCACCTGGGCGACGGCGGTGATGGCCAGCGGGTAGGCCAGCCCGAACAAGACGGTGAACACGACCAGCAGCCGCAGGGCGGCGACGTGCTGGCGCAGGGCGGAGGACAGACGCATGACGGTCACCGGATCCCGGGGAGGAACTGAACGAGGAGGTCGATGGCCTTGATGCCGATGAACGGCAGGACCAGGCCACCGACGCCGTAGACGTAGATGTTGCGCCGCAGCATCGCGCTGGCCGAGCTGGGGGTGTAGCGCACACCTCGCAGGGCCAACGGGATCAGCGCGACGATGATGATCGCGTTGAAGATGACCGCCGAGAGGATGGCGGACTCCGGGGAGTGCAGGCGCATGACGTTGAGCCTGTTCAGCCCCGGGTAGACCACCGCGAACATCGCCGGGATGATCGCGAAGAACTTGGCCACGTCGTTGGCGATGGAGAACGTGGTCAGCGAGCCGCGGGTGATGAGCAGCTGCTTGCCGATCTCCACGATCTCGATGAGCTTGGTCGGGTTGGAGTCCAGGTCGACCATGTTCCCGGCCTCCTTGGCGGCGGAGGTCCCGGTGTTCATCGCCACACCCACGTCGGCCTGCGCCAGCGCCGGCGCATCGTTGGTGCCGTCGCCGGTCATCGCGACCAGCTTGCCGCCCTCCTGCTCCTTGCGGATCAGGGCCATCTTGTCCTCGGGCTTGGCCTCGGCGAGGAAGTCGTCGACCCCCGCCTCCTGCGCGATGGCCCGGGCGGTCAACGGGTTGTCCCCGGTGATCATGATCGTCTTGATGCCCATCCGGCGCAGCTCGTCGAACCGCTCGCGCATGCCCGCCTTCACCACGTCCTTGAGGTGGATCACGCCGAGCACCCGCGCCACGCCGTCGGCGCCCCGCTCGGCCACCACCAGCGGGGTGCCCCCGGCGGCGGAGATGCCGTCGACGATCGCGCCGGTGTCTGCGGGCACCTCCCCGCCCTCCTCGCGCACCCAGGTGGCCACCGAGCTCGCGGCCCCCTTGCGCACCTGACGGCCGGCTACGTCGATCCCGCTCATCCGGGTCTGTGCCGTGAACGGCACGAACTCCGCCCCGACCAGCTCCCCCTCCGCCCGCTCGCGCAGACCGTAGGCGTCCTTGGCCAGTACGACGATCGAGCGCCCCTCCGGGGTCTCGTCGGCGAGGGAGGACAGCTGCGCGGCGCTGGCCAGGTCGGCCTCCTGGATGCCGCCGACCGGGACGAACTCCGCCGCCTGCCGGTTGCCCAGGGTGATCGTGCCGGTCTTGTCCAGCAGCAGGGTGTTGACGTCCCCGGCCGCCTCGACCGCCCGCCCGGACATCGCGAGGACGTTGCGCTGGACGAGCCGGTCCATGCCGGCGATGCCGATCGCGGACAGCAGCGCCCCGATGGTGGTGGGGATGAGGCAGACCAGCAACGACACCAGCACCACACCGGTGACGCCGTACTCGGTCAGGGCCGCGGTGTTGGGCAGGCCAGGCTGGCTGACCTTGGAGAAGATGGCCAGCGGCTGCAGGGTGGCCACCGCCAGCAGAAAGATGATCGTCAGGCTGGCCAGCAGGATGTTCAGCGCGATCTCGTTCGGTGTCTTCTGCCGCGAGGCGCCCTCGACCAGGGCGATCATGCGGTCGATGAAGCTCTCGCCCGGCTTCTGGGTGATGACGATGACCACCCGGTCGGACAGCACCTTGGTGCCGCCGGTGACCGAGGAGCGGTCCCCGCCGGACTCGCGGATCACCGGCGCGGACTCCCCGGTGATGGCCGACTCGTCCACCGATGCGACCCCGTCGATCACGTCGCCGTCGCCGGGGATCACGTCGCCCGCCTCGCAGACGACCCGGTCACCGGGCTGCAGGGCGGCGGCCGGGACCTGCTCCTCCTCGCCTGCCAGTGACGTGGCGTCCACCAGGCGCCGGGCCATGGTGTCGGTCTTGGCGCGCCGCAGCGTCTCCGCCTGGGCCTTGCCCCGGCCTTCGGCGACCGCCTCGGCGAGGTTGGCGAACAGCACCGTCAGCCACAGCCACACGGCGATCTGGATGGAGAAGGAGCTCGGCGAGGTGATCGCGAGAATGGTCGTGAGGACCGACCCGACCTCCACGATGAACATGACCGGGTTCTTCCACAAGGTCGCCGGGTTGAGCTTGCGCAGCGCGTCGGGCAGCGCCTTGACCAGCTGGTGGGGCTGGAACGGCCCGGCCTGCACCCGGTGGTCGCTACGCGCCGGCTCCGCCGGTGTCTGGAGCGTGGGGACAGCCATCAGTGCAGACCCTCCGCGAGCGGCCCCAGTGCCAGGGCCGGGAAGTAGGTCAGCGCGACGACGATGATCGTCACGCCGGTCAGGAGTCCGATGAACAGCAGCCGGTGGGTGGGCAGGGTGCCCTCCGACGCCGGTGTCGGCTGCTGGCGGGCCACCGACCCGGCCAGGCCGAGCACGAAGACCATCGGCAGGAAGCGCCCCAGGAGCATCGTGATCCCGAGCGCGGTGTTGTACCAGGTGGTGTTCGCCGACAGTCCGGCGAAGGCTGACCCGTTGTTGTTCGCCGCCGAGGTGAACGCGTAGAGCACCTCGCTCAGCCCGTGCGGGCCGTGGTTGAGCATGGCCGCGCGTTCACCGGGGAAGGACATGGCAATCCCCGTCCCGATCAGCACCAGGGCTGGGGTGGTCAACAGGTACAGCGAGGCGAACTTCACCTCCCGCGACGAGATCTTCTTCCCCACGTACTCCGGTGTTCGCCCGACCATCAACCCGCCCACGAACACCGTGATCACAGCCAGGACGAGGATCCCGTACAGGCCCGAGCCCGTACCGCCCGGGGCCACCTCCCCGAACATCATGTTCAGCAGGATGACCGCGCCGCCCAATGCGGTGTAGGAGTCGTGCTGGGAGTTGATCGCGCCCGTCGAGGTCAGCGTGGTGGCGGAGGCGAAGGTCGCTGAGTTGGGGACGCCAAACCGCGTCTCCTTGCCCTCCATGGACGCCCCCACCGCGGTGGGCACCGTGCCCTGGTGGGAGTGCTCGGCAAGGTTGAGCAGCCCGACCGACAAGATCGCCAGGATGGCCATCACGGCGACGATCGCGCGGCCCTGGCGGGTGTCGCCGACCATCCTCCCGAAGGTGCGAGGCAGGGAGAAGCCGATGCACAGCAGCGCGTAGACCTGTAGCCAGTTCGTCCCTGCGGTGGGGTTCGACCACGGGTGCGAGGAGTTGGCGTTGAACGTCCCGCCGCCGTTGGTGCCCAGCATCTTGATGGCTTCCTGGCTGGCGAACGGGCCGCCGGGCAGGGTCTGCCTCGCGCCAGCCAGGGTGGTGACGGTGCGGTAGGCGTGGAAGTTCTGGATGGCGCCGCCCGCGATGAACAGCACCGCGAGGATGGCCGCGCCCGGCAGCAGGATGCGGCAGCAGATCCGGACCAGGTCCACCCAGAAGTTGCCGACCCGGTCGGTGCGCGAGCGGGAGAACCCGCGGACCAGTGCGACCGCCACCGCGATGCCGGCAGCGGCGGACGCGAAGTTCTGGATCACCAGCCCGGACATCTGGGCGATGTAGCCCAGCGCGCTCTCCCCGGCGTAGTTCTGCCAGTTGGTGTTCGTCACGAAGCTGGCCGCGGTGTTCCACGACAACGCCTGGCCCATCTGCGGCACGGCGTAGGGGTGGCCCAGGTGGTTCTGGACGCGCAGGATGCCGTAGAGCAGCAGCAGCGACACGGCGGAGAACGCCAGCACCGAGCGCAGATAGGTGGACCAGGTCTGGTCGGCGTCCGGGTCGATCCCCGAGGCCCGGTACACCACCCGCTCCAGCCGGGTGTGGTGGGTGCTGGTCAGCACCCGTGCCATGTAGTCACCCAGCGGGCGGTAGGTGATGGACAACGCGGCGACCAGGGAGGCGACGAAGACGATGCCCGCGGTGGTGGTGCTCATGGCCGCCCTACCGGGGGCATGGGGCACCCAGCGGCGTGGGCGTGGGTCATCAGAACCGCTCCGGGAAGATCAGGGCCACCACCAGGAAGGCGGTGAGGGCGACCGCGGCGATCAGGCCGATCAGGTTGTCGACGCTCACAGCTTCTCCGCCCCCCGCACCACCAGGGCCAGTAGGGCGAACACCACCACGGTCAGCGCCACGAAGGCGACGTCGGCCACTGCTCCTCCTCCAGTCGGCGCCAGGACACCAGGCCCCGGTCGGGCGCGGCACTGCCGCGTGACATAAGGCATCCAATGCCGCTGCGGCGCCGCCGCCCAAGCGCTACGGCCGCTCTTGACGCTTTCCTAGCGCGACCACGGCAGGTTCTTGACGTCCTCCTGACGCGAGGACCCGGCGGGGGGCTCGAACAGACGGCGTGCACCGGCGCCGGCGCACTACCGTGACGCCATGGCCTCGACACCGCCACGTCCGCACTGGGGAGGCGACGCGACGGTGCGGGAGGTGAACACGGTCGCCTGGCTCAGCGGCCTGCGGACCGCCGTCGGCCGCGACATCGGGCTGGGCGAGGTGCCCTCGACCGAGTGGGACCGCCTCGCCGCCGGGGTCGACGCGGTGTGGCTGATGGGGGTGTGGGAGCGCAGCGACGCCGGGCGGGCGGTCGCCCTGGCCGACGAGGCCAACCGGGCGTCCTTCTCCGCCGCACTGCCGGATTGGACCGAGGCCGATGTGGTCGGCTCGGCGTACAGCATCGGCTCCTACAGCGTCGCGACGTGGCTGGGCGGCGGCGCGGGGCTGAGGGCGGCGCGCCGTGAGTTGGCCGAGCGCGGCGCGGGGCTGGTGGTGGACTTCGTCCCCAACCACGTGGGCCTGGACCACCCGTGGCTGACGACCCACCCCGAGGCGTTCATCCGTGGCGACCAGGCGGACCTGCAGCGATCGCCGGAGGACTTCTTCGCCGTCGGCGACCAGGTCGTCGCGCACGGCCGGGACCCCTTCTTCCCGCCTTGGCGCGACGTGGCACAGCTGAACTTCTTCTCCCCCGCCTACCGGGAGCTCGCCATCGCCACCCTCACCCAGATCGCCGCCAGCGCGGACGCGGTGCGCTGCGACATGGCCATGCTCGGCCTGAACGACGTGGTCGCCAACACGTGGGGTCACCGCGCAGGCGAGCCGGGGGCCCAGCCGTTCTGGGTGGAGGTGGTGGCCGCGGTCCGCGCCACCCATCCCAACCTGGGCTTCCTCGCCGAGGCGTACTGGGACCGCGAGGACGACCTGCTGGCCCAGGGTTTCGACGCCTGCTACGACAAGACCCTGTACGACAGGCTCCTCGTCGCGGACCCGGCCGGCGTGCGCGCCCACCTGGCCGGTCGCCCGGGACCGCGCGTGGTGCGCTTCGTGGAGAACCACGACGAGCCGCGGGCGGCGGCAGCGTTCTCCCGGCTGGACCACCAGCAGGCGGCGACGGTCGCCGTCGCCACGCTGCCCGGCGTGACCCTGTGGTTCGAGGGGCAGTTCGCAGGCCACCGGGTGCGCCTGCCCGTGTTCCTGCGCCGGGACCGGGAGGAGGCCGCCGACGCCGAGCGGGCGACGTTCCACGCAGCACTGGCCGCCGCCATGACCGAGCTGCGCCCCGCGGACGGTGTCTTCGCGCTCGCGGACACCCACGGCTGGCCGGACAACCAGTCCCACACCCGGCTGCTGGCCTGGACGTGGACGGCGCCGACGAGCCGGGTGGTGGTGGTGGTGAACCTGGCCGCGGACCCCTCGGCGGGACTGGTGTCTCTGCCGTGGCAGGACCTGGCGGATCGCCGCTGGGCGCTGCGCGACCCACTGGCCGGCGCCACGCTGGTGCGCGACGGCGACGAGCTGGCCCGCGACGGACTGTTCGTGGACCTCGGGCCGTTCGGCGTGCACACCTTCGTGCTCGAGCAGCCGCCCGTCGCCGGGCTTACGGCAGGGGACGGCGACTAGCCTGCGGGCATGGCCGGACCGGGGACGCTTGTCTACCTGTCCCGGCTGGCCGGGGTGGGGGTTTTCGACCCCAACGGGGACTCGGTCGGCCGGGTGCGCGACGCCGTCGGCCGGGTGCGCTCGGACGGGCACACCATCGTGGTGCACGGGCTGGTCGTGGAAGTCCCGGTCCGGCGGCGGATCTTCCTGCCGCTGACCCGAGTGACCGGCCTGTCGCCGCGCCAGGTGATCGCGACCGGGCTGATGAACATGCAGCGCTTCGAGCCCCGGGCAGGGGAGCTTCTGGTGCTGGACAGCCTGGTGGACCGGCGGGTGGCGGTCCGCGGGGAGGCCGGTGCCGTCGTCGACGTCGGCATGGAGCAGGACCGCACCCGGGAGTGGACCGTCACCCACCTCTACGTCCGGGACACCTCGCACACGCTGCGACGGCGCGGGCACACCCGGGTCGTGGCCGTGGACGAGGTGACCGGGCTGACCGACCCCGGCGCGTCCCATGACACAGAGGAGACGGTGGCCCGACTGGTCGAGCTGCGCGCCGCGGACGCCGCACGGGTGCTGCACGAGCTGCCCCCGGCGCGGCGACTGGCGGTGGCCGCCCAGTTGGACGACGAGGTACTGGCTGACGTGCTGGAGGAGCTCGGCGAGAGCACCCAGGTGCAGCTGCTGGCCGCACTGGCCCCGGAGCGGGCCGCGGACGTCCTGGAGGCGATGAGCCCGGACGACGCGGCCGACCTGCTGGGAGAGCTGCCACCGGCGCAGGCGGAGACGCTGATGCGGCTGATGGACCCCGACGACGCCGCAGACATGCGCCGGCTGCTGTCCTACGGGGAGGACACCGCGGGCGGCCTGATGACCACCGAGCCGGTCATCCTGCCCGCCGACGCCACCGTCGCCGATGCGCTGGCCCGGGTGCGCTCCCCCGACCTCAGCCCTGCGCTCGCCTCGCAGGTCTACCTGGTGCGCCCACCGATGGAGACGCCCACCGGTCGTTTCGTCGGCCTGGTGCACCTCCAGAGGCTGCTGCGGGAGCCGCCCTCCACCCTGGCGTCCGCGGCCTGCGACACCGACCTGTCCCCGTTGCCGCCGGAGACCCCGTTGTCGGCGGTGTCGGCCTACCTGGCGATGTACAACCTGCTGGCCATGCCCGTCGTGGACGCGACCGGGCGGCTGCTGGGTGCGGTGTCGGTCGACGACGTGCTGGACCACCTGCTGCCCGAGCAGTGGCGGGAGGACGCCCACCAGGAGGTCGGCCGCAACGGTTCGGGGACTGAGTAGCCGACGACCAGCCGTACCGGCCCCAACGCG
>Ga0075030_100000967_pt1 | contig 25803 bp, 24 predicted proteins | sample LitLauG_LLR_2012_FD_71393 | JGI IMG/M metagenome (GOLD analysis project Ga0075030, IMG submission 71393) | Freshwater sediment microbial communities from Pennsylvania, USA - Little Laurel Run_MetaG_LLR_2012 | ecosystem: Environmental > Aquatic > Freshwater > Creek > Sediment | place: USA...
GTTGTCGCCGATGGAGACGCGCGCGGCGTTGATCAAAGTGGTGATGGTGGATTCGCTGACGATGCGACCGCCCCAGACGGCCGCAATGAGATCGTCTTTGCTCACCACGTGATCGCGGTTCTGGATTAGGTAGAGCAGGAGATCGAAGACTTGAGGGCCGATCGCCATCGGCTCGGAAGCCCGGGTGAGCTCCCGCCGGTTCTGGTCGAGCAAAAAATCTCCAAAAGCCATGGGCATGAGGACCATTTCCTAGCTTTCGGACAAATTTCCAAGGTCTTTCGGACGCCAGTCCAAGGACGTTTTCGCCCGCCGGGGTCATCCTCTTTTCATCGTCAACCACACGAAACGAGGAGATAAACGCACATGAAAACCCAAGATTTCAACGTTGTTCTGGTCCATGGAGGCTTCGTCGACGGCGCTGGCTGGGCAGGCGTCTATAGGCAGCTCCGCAAGGACGGGTTCAAAACCACGACCGTGCAAAACCCTACCACTTCGCTGGCCGATGATGTCGCCGCGACCAAGCTGGTTCTCGACGCGCAAGACAAGCCGGTCATTCTGGTCGGCCATTCTTATGGCGGCGTTGTCGTCAGCGAAGCCGGCAACCATCCCAAGGTGGCGCGTGTGGTCTACATCGCAGCTTTCGCAGCCGACAAGGGCGAGTCCGTGTCGAAGCTCATTGCCAACCCGCCCCCCGGCGCGCCAGTCCCGCCGATCCTGCCGCCAGTCAACGGCTTCCTGTTTCTGGATCGCGAAAAATTCCGGGCTTCGTTCGCAGCCGATGTCGGAGCCGATGAAGCAGCCTTCATGGCCGACAGCCAAGTGCCATGGGGTGTTGAGGCGCTCAACGGTGAGGTGAGTCAGCCGGCGTGGTCGTCGAAGCCCAGTTTCTACCTTGTCGCTGCTGACGATCACATGATCCCGCCGGACGCGCAGCGTTTCATGGCCAAGCGGGCGGGCGCCAAGACCATCGAGAAGCGCGGTAGCCACGCCATCTACGTGTCGCAACCGCAGGCTGTTGCGCAACTGATCGTGGAGGCATCAAAAAACTGACTTTTGAAGGGCTCACGGCGGCGAACAAAGCCGCCGTGGGTATATCGTTGGCTACACGGGCAGGATTATCTCCGCCGCTTTTTCTGCAATCATTATGGTGGCGGCGTTGGTGTTGGCGCTGGTGGTGGTCGGCATGACGGACGCATCGACCACGCGCAAGCCCTGGATCCCGCGCACGCGCAGCGTCGGATCGACAACGGCATCGGCATCTGAACCCATTCGGCAAGTGCCGGCAGCGTGCCAGGTAATGTTAAGGCTGGTGCGCATGTAGGCGAGCCATTCCTCGTCGGTTTGGGGCCGCGTTGCCGGCTCGAGCCGGCCAGTGACGACGCTACCAAACGCCTTGCTTTCGAACAGGCGATCGACCAGCCGTAATCCGTCGGTCAGCGTGCGCACATCTTCGGGATGACCCAGCGCCTTATGGACGATCTTCGCGCGATTTTCCTTGTCGAGCGTCACACGACCGCGACCCTTGGGTTTGCACAGTGACACACTCACCGTGACGGCGGAGCAAATCGGCATGCCCATGCGCGTGGGCATCGTGGTGTCCGCTGCGGTGGTCGCGTAGACGAGTGGCATGAAGTGAAGTTGGACGTCAGGCCATCTTAGCTCGGGATTGGTCTTCGCGAAGGCCATAGCTTGTACCGCCGGTGCGCCAAGCGGGCCCGTTCGATTCCAGAAGAACTTAGCGAAGTGGCCGAGCAGATCGAGCGGCTTCGTTTGATCGTTCAATGTTCGTACGCTGACCTTGCGGCTGGTGGCGGTCGCCGAGTGCTCTTGAAGGTTGGCGCCCACACCTGGCAGATCGCGAACTACGCTAATGTTTTGTGCGCGTAACGCGTCAGCGGGTCCGATCCCCGAGCGCAAAAGCAGGGCCGGGGAACCCATGCTGCCGGCGCTGACCAGCACTTCCCGGCGCGCCAAAATCATTTCGCGTTGGCCGTCGCGACGAAAAGCGACCCCGCGCGCGCGACCGTCACTGAATTCGATTGTATCGACTTCGGCATCAGTGATGACGCGGAGGTTCGAGCGTTGGCGAACCGGACGGAGGTAGGCTTTCTCAGTGCTGCAGCGCCACCCGTTGCGTTGGTTGGTTTGAGTCAGGAATGCGCCGTAGTCGCTGCCATCGTTGTACTCGTCCAACGTCGGTAGGCCGATCTGCGCGCACGCATCGAGGAACGTTTGCGTCAGCGGGTGTGGGTCGCGAATGCGCGTAACCGTCAATGGGCCGTTGTCGCCATGTGCTTGGCTGGGCGGGCCGACCCAGTGCTCGGAGCGCAGGAAATATGGGAAGACGTCGTTGAAACCCCAACCCGTTGCGCCGAGTTCGGCCCATTCATCGAAATCATGCCGCACGCCGCGGATATAGACCTGGCCGTTGATGGAGCTGCCGCCACCCAGCATGCGCCCGCCCGACCAAACCCAACTACGTCCGTCGAGCGTCGGATCCGGGTCCTGCTGGTAGCTCCAGTCGTATTGCGGCCGCTGCAGCATATTTAGGAAGCCGACGGGCAGTTCGACCAGGAACGAGCGCGCCTCGCCGCCGGCTTCGACCAGCACCACGCTGACGCTGGCGTCCTGCGAGAGGCGATTGGCGAGCACCGCGCCGGCGCTGCCGCCACCGACAATCACATAATCCGCCTCCGCAAACGGAGCCCCGCTAGTATCTGCGCCAGCCTGCATGAGAGGTCCTCGCTCCAAACGCTGGGTAGCACGCGCCGAAGCGAGCGCGCCAAAAACATACGATGTTAGATATCATCCAGTCTTGGCGCAGGCAATGGGTCCGCCGAGCGCGGGAGCAACGGAGCGCTGGTTCGCAGAGCGGTCGCTAGAATTTTTCCCAGGGATGCGAAAAGCCAGCGCCGGTTCGGACCACGCGCCTGGCGTTGTCGGTCTGCTGAAGCAGCAGTAGTCGGCCCGTGCGGCAGGGCTGATACATGGCTTTCACGCTAATAGTGCGAAATGGATCCCACACCTCGGCGGCAGGGTAGCTCTCCATCGAAAACCATCGCGCGTCCAAGGCCTCGGGCGGGCGCGGAGATAATGGCAGCGCCTTGTCGAGCATCGCGATCAAGCAGACGTGTACCTGATTGAGAGCGGTGACACTAATGACGCCGTGAGAAAGTAGATCCGGTGGTTGGACCAGAAGCCCGGTCTCTTCGTGAAGTTCGCGCGAGCCCGCGGCCTCGATCGATTCTCCATACTCAACGTAGCCGCCCGGCGGCGCCCATTTGCCCGCGTATGGTTCTATGCCTCGCTTGATCATGAGCAGCTGGTCTTCGGCAAACACCATCACCAGCGTGAGAAGTTGCGGGCCATTGTTGAAGAACACGCCGCAGGAACCGCAACGAGATGCGCGCGAAGGAGCCTCATTGGGCGAGGAGATTTGCGACCCACAGTGCGGGCAGAACCGCGGTGACATAAGTATCACAATCTCTAGCCCGGGGCGGGCATTGCAGCGGAAAACCCCTGGTCGGCGAGTATAAACGAACCTTGCAAAGCGCGCGCCGCGTCGGAGCACAAAAACAACACGATTTGTGCGATGTCGTCTGGCTCCATGATTGGGTTTCCGTATGGACTGAGCGAATTGGCGGTGCGCTTTGCCATCGATTGCTCTTGCTCCGGAGTTAGTGCGTCGCTGGCGAAGCCGAGCATCGGCGTGCGCACAGAGCCGGGACCAACGCTGTTGATGCGAACGCCGCTGCGGCGGAATTCCCTGGCGACGGTTTGCGTGAAGTGCACAAGCGCGGCTTTGCTGGCGGCGTAAACCGCGCAGCCCTCGACGCCCATCTTCGCGGCGCCCGACGCGACATTGACAATAGCGCCGCCACTGCCGCCTTTCAGCAAGAGCGGAAGGGCTGCCTGCACCATGAAGATGGCGCCAAGCGTGTTGACGGCAAACATCAAGTCGATTTGCTGCGCCGGCATTTCTCGTAGCGGTGCGCGAAAGAACACGCCGGCGCAATTGACCAGAACGTCGAGGCGTCCGGTCGCTTTATCGACGGCGGCGAGCGCTGTGGCGATAGAGGCGCGGTCGGTCACGTCGCAAGTGAGTGCAGTGGCCCGGCCGCCAATGGCGGCGATGTCGGTGCAAACTTCCTGCATTGTGCTGACAGGTTTTTCTGAGAGCACAAATACGTGCGCGCCATTTTGAGCCAACAGCTTTGAGGTCGCCGCGCCGATGCCGCTGCCGCCGCCCGTAACAATTGCGACCTTGTCTTGCAGCATTCAGGCGTCCTCCGGAATGCAGCCCGCCAAATGGCCTTCGCGTATGGCGACGAGCAAATCGCGCGGCGCCTGCGCGTCGCCGATCAAGTGTAACGCATATGGCAGTTTGCCGCGCAAGCCGCCGCCGAGCGCGCGGTAGAGGTCGGTCTGTGCTTCATTGAAAGTCACCAACACGACCGTATCCGCGGGTTCGCGCCAAACTTGTTCGCCGTCAATATAGCCGACTTCGCAAGCGTCAGCACCGATGGATACCAAACGGGCGCGCACGTGCAGGGTGAAATCGCCCTTGCGCAGGCGCGCCAACGCTGGATCGGTACGCACCATGGCCTCTATCTGTGGTGCGAAGGAGGAATGGCGCGTAACATAAGTGACCTTCAGCCCTTGTGTGATGAGCTGCTCGGCGACGGCGATGGCTTCGTAATGGCCGACATCGTCAAGCACGACGGCGCTCTTGCCGAGTGACCCGCTGAGGCGGTGGAAAACATCGTGCGAGGAGAGCACGTGGCGCTGTTCGAAACCAGGGATCGCGCGCTCGGGCCGCTGAACTTGCATGCCGTCCATCCGCGGTAGTGACCCGGTGGCGACAATCACAACATCGGGATTTTCCGCCAGCACGTCGTGGGCTTCCACGTAGGTGGACAGACGCACTTCGACACCGAGGGTGTAAATCTCTTGCTCAAGCCAATGAACGATGTCACCGATGGTTTGCAGCCTTGGCGCTAGTCGCGCGATTTGTATTGTCCCGCCCAGCGTCGACTGCGCCTCGAACAGCACGACTTGATGTCCGCTCAGCGCCGCGCGGCGGGCTGCTTCAAGGCCTGCCGGTCCCCCGCCGACCACGACCACTTTGCGCGGAGATTTTGTCGTTTTGATCAAATCTTCCGAGAGTGTCGTCTCGAAACCCACAGCAGGGTTCACCGTGCACAACATGCGCTGCAGGGATGTGCGGATGCCGGCGACGCAGCCTTGATTGCAGCCGATGCACGGCCGCACACGTTCGGCGGCGCCGGCCAAGGTCTTTGCGATAAGGTCCGGGTCAGCGATCATGCCGCGCACGAAGCTCACCATGTCGGCGGCGCCCTCGCGGATGGCTTGATCGCCTTCCTCCAAAGTGCGATAGCGCCCGGCGATCATCGTCGGCACTGTGGAGCGCGCTGCAATCGGGCCCGACGAGGAAAGCATGTAGCCTGCCGGCATATCCATGGCGCCCAGCATCGAAGCGATAGAATAGGGGCTGCCCATCGAGGCGCTAACATAGTCGAGCCGGCCTTCTTCGCAGAGCCGCGCGACGACATCGCCAGCCTCTTCCGAGCTGAAGCCGCCGGGGACGTTATAGTCGGAGATGCGGATCCCGACCGGAAAATCGGCGCCCACCGCGTTGCGCATGGCGATGAGGACCTCACGGGTGAGGCGCATGCGATTTTCCAGCGAACCGCCATACTCGTCATCGCGTTTATTGGTGAGCGGACAGAGGAATTGGTGCAGCAGATAGCCGTGCCCGGTGTGCAGTTCGATGCCGTCGAGCCCAGAGGATTGCACGCGCCGTGCGGCGCCGGCAAAGGCTTCCACGATCTCTTCGATCTGATCGTGCGTCATCGCGAACGGAGTATTCACCGCGCCCAGAGGACACGGAACGGTCGAGGCCGAAAGTGGCGCGCGCCCGTCGGCCGGCGCCCAGCGATGGCCTCCGTGCCAGAGCTGAACGAATATGCGCGCACCGTGTTTGTGGTGCGCATCGGCGAGCGCGGCGAAGCCGGGTATGATGCCGTCGTCCCACGCCGCGACCGTGTGCGTGTAGGACGAGGGATGCACAACCGTCGCTTCGAGAATGTTGAGACCGAGGCCGGATTTGGCGCGCGCTTCGTGGTAGGCGATTAGATCCTCGGTTATGCCGCCTTTGCCGAAACTAGTGCCGTGCGCGGCGCGCGCGATGCGGTTCTTGATCTCCAGCTTGTTGATGCGAATAGGCTGCAGAATGCGCGTGAGCGTCATGAGGTCGCCCTTAGGTTGACCAGACGATTTTCTGGGTGATGAGCGCGTCGACTTCAGCGGCGCTGAAGCCAGCGTCGGCTAGCAGGTCGTTTGCACTGGCGTCGATCGGTTGCGCGAGATCGGTCACCAAGTCGGGATGATTGGAAAGCCGAGGCGCCGGCGCCGCTGCTTTTGCGGCGCCCGATGTCTGCACCGTTCTCCGCTCCATTAGATGCGGATTAACAAGCAATTCGTCGAAATCAAGAACTGGAGCGCCACATGCTTCCGCTTCCGCGAAGAGCGCTGTCCATTCCGCTTGCGAGCGTGTCTTGAACGCAAGCGCGATACGCTGCTTCAACGCCGGCCACTTCGAAAAATCCATCTGCGCGGTCACTGAGGGCTCAACGTCGGTGAGCCCCAGCACATTCAACATCGAGGCATAGAATTTTTGCTCAATGGCGCCGACCGAGAAAAAGCGACCATCGGCACACACATAGACGCCGTAGAAGGGCGCGGCGCCGGAGAGGAGGTGATGGCTCTTGTCGCCGTCCCAAAGTCCAAGCGCGCGCTCGCCGAACATGCCGGTGAGCATGTAGGCGGCGCCGTCTGTGATGGCGGCGTCGACGACTTGGCCGCGTCCGGTTTTTTCGCGCTCGTAGAGCGCGAAGAGCACGCCCATCACTAATGGATAGGAGCCGTTGGCCAGATCGCCTAACAGCGCCGGCGGCGCAACAGGCGCGGTTTCGCCGATCGTCCCCAGTGCGCCGGAAATCGCAAGATAATTGATGTCGTGGCCGGCGCGGAGCGAATAGGGACCGGTTTGGCCCCAACCGGTGAGGCGCGCATAAATGAGCCGCGGATTGATTTCCATCAGTGTTTCCGGGCCAAGTCCCAGGCGCTCAGTCACGCCTGGGCGAAAACCTTCCACCAAGACATCGCTGTTCGCCGCTAACCTCCGCGCGACAGCCTGTCCTTCCAGGTTGCGCAAATCCAAGCCGATGGATTTCTTCCCGCGCGCCATCGCCGCTGCGGGATCGAACGGCAGCGGATCGGGGCGGCGAATGCTCAGCACGTTGGCGCCAAAATCCGCGAGCATCATGGTTGCGAATGGCGCGGGGCCGAGGCCGGCGAGATCAAGCACGCGCACACCTTTAAGCGGACCGCGCGAAAGTGATTTCTGTGTCAAGCGCGCGCTGCGCGCGGTTTGCGCGCGCCGCGGAACATCGGGATTACGTCGCTGCCAAGAATTTCGACCATCTCGACATATTCTTCGCGCCCCACGCCGCCCATGTCCATCTTGATGAGGTTGACATCGCTGCCGACGAGAGTGGCGAGTTCTTGCAATCGCTCAGCAAAGCGTTGGGGGCCGCCGACGATGGCGGGGCCTGCGGTCGTGAGCATGTCATAGTCGAACGGCGCGATGAGGTAGGCGGGCGGGTTCGGATTGACGCTGCGGATCACGGCTTGATTGAACCCGTGATAGCCGGCGTAGCGTGGCTCGAAGCGCTTGCGCGCGGTGGCGTCGTCCTTGGCGACCCAGCCATGCCAGCAGGCGCCCACTTGCGCAGCGTGTTTGTGCCCGGCTTCTGCGAAGGCTTCGCGATAGACGTCAGCCATCGGCGCGAATTTGTCGGGGCGGCCAAAAGCGCTGGGCAGCATGAGCTTCAGCCCAAGCCGCCCAGCGAGTTTGGCGGTGTCCGGGGAGGAGCCGCCGCCGATCCAGAATGGGAGTTCGCCCTGCTGCACGGGCGTCGGCTGCAAGCGCTGGCCGGTTATGGGCGGACGGAATGCGCCAGTCCAATGCACAGGGCTGCCCGGCCAAAGCTCGCATAGCAGCTCCATTGCCTCGGCAAATCTTGCGGGGGAATCAGACACCGACTGCCCGAACAGCGTGTAAGTGCTCTCGAAGAAGTTGCCCCGCCCGGTCACAAGATCGAGGCGGCCGCCGGAAATGACGTCCACCGTGGCATAATCTTCCGCCATACGGAAAGGGTCGAGATTTGCCGCCAAGGCCACGGCCGTGCCAACACGGAGATTGCTGGTCCGTTCGGCGATGGCGCTGAGCAGAACGGCCGGCGCCGAGAAGGTGTAATTTATGCCGTGATGTTCCCCGATGTAGACGCCGTGAAGTCCCGCGCGGTCGCCGACTGCGGCGGCCTCGATAGTCATGCGGTAGCGTTCTGGGGTCGAGAATGGGCGGCCCGTGACCGGGTCGTCCATGATGTCGCCCAAGGACATAAGGCTGACTTTCATAGCGCGTCCCTGCGTTGCCGAGCTCGGTAACTTACACTGTATGTTTTATGTTGGCAACCACGGCTCCGGAAGGGGTCATTGGCCCCTTGAGCGACCAGATCGATTGGCCGTTGCAAGCACAATTCAAACAATGTTAGTTTATGACCGCGTTTTGTCCGGCGGGCCGGCCACGAGGAGCGGGCAATGATCCACCACTTCGCAATCGCGGTGAAGGATTTCGACACCTCACATCATTTCTACACGGAGGTAATGGGCTTCAAGCTGGTCGCGGGCGTGAAACGCCAGGCGCCCGGCGGCGGCTGGACCAAGCACATGTTCTACGACATGGGGCGCGGCAAGTTCATGGCCATTTGGGACCTAAAGGGCATCGAAGGCGTGCAGATCGAGCCAGGGGAATGGCGCAGCGCGATCTCCAAGGGTTTGGGGCTGCCCGGTTGGGTCAATCATTATGCCTTCGAGTGTTCCGGCGAAGAAGAATTGCAGCAGCGCAAGCAGCGTTGGCTTGATGCGGGGTACCACGTCTCGGAAACCGACCACGCATTCATCCGTTCGATCTACACCTACGATCCCGACGGCAATTGGATCGAATGGACGTATGACACGCGGCCCGTGAATGAGGCCGACCGGATCGAAGCTGAGGAAATTCTCGCCGACGACGCGCCGTCTGACGTTCCCGACTACGATGGCACTTTTACACGCTCGACAAAGCAAAAGTATCGCGCGCCGCCGCGCCAGCCAGCCAGATGAGTCTGGGCGAGCCGGAGGCGACGGCGCTCGCGCAATCGGGCAAGGTTGCGAATTCGCGTATGACCAAGTTGGCCGAACTCTTTGGGCGCATGCTGCTCATTCGCGAAGCAGAACGGATGGTTGGAGTGCTTTTCGCCGATGGCGAAATTCCCGGTTTTATTCATCTTAGCGACGGGCAGGAGGCAATCAGCGTTGGCGTCATGGCCTCGATGACGGAGCGGGACACAATCTCCTCCACGCATCGCGGCCACGGGCACGCGCTTGCAAAAGGGTTATCGCTGGAGAGGTTCTATAAGGAGCTCATGGGAAAGGCCGACGGCGCGTGCAAAGGACGGGGCGGCAGCATGCACGTGGCTGATCTCTCCGTTGGAATGTTGGGCGCCAACGGCATCGTCGGCGGCGGCGTCGCCATCGCCGTAGGCAGCGGTTTAGCGCAAAAGCTGAAGGGCGAAGGCACGATTGCCGCGTCTTTCTTCGGTGATGGGGCGTTGGCGGAAGGCGTCTTCCACGAGTCTCTAAACATCGCATCGCTAATGCAGATTCCGGTGCTGTTTGTGTGCGAGAACAATGGTTGGTCCGAGTTCAGTCCGACCAGCACGCAGATTATTTTTTCGCTCAAGGATCTCGCCGCCGCTCACAAGATCGACTATCTCGGCGTCGACGGCAGCGATCTCGAAGAGGTGTCGGAGGCCGCAGCCGAACTCGTCGGCGCGATCCGGTGCGATAGCCGTCCGCGCGTGCTTGAGTGTTTTACCGTCCGGGCGCGCGGCCACTATGAAGGCGACCCGCAGCGTTATCGCAGTAGCGGCGCCGCACCGGTAGATCCGCTGGTCACAGCGCGCGCTATGCTGGAAACGTCCGGCGCATCGGTCCGCGCGCTCGATCAGCTTGCCGAACGCGCGCGCGTCGAAGTCGCTGCCGCCATCGAAACGGCGCGCCGCAGTGTTGAGCCGACTTTACAGTCTGCGGCGGAAGAGGTTTATGCGCGCGGGCCCGCGCGATGAGCGAACTACGCTTCGCGCACGTGATCAATCGCGCCCTCGACGATGCTTTGGCGCGCGATCCCGCGGTTGTGCTGATGGGTGAAGATATCGGTAGGGCGGGCGGCTCCTTTGCCGTGACGCGCGGTTTGATGGAAAAGCATGGCCGCAGTCGCGTGATCGATATGCCGATTTCCGAGAACGCCATCGCCGGAATGGCCGTCGGGCTCGCGCTCAGCGGCTACAAGCCCGTCGTCGAAATCATGTTCATGGATTTCATCGCGCTGGCGATGGATGCGGTGGTCAATCAAGCGGCGAAATTGCACTTCATGTTCGGCGGGCAATCGGCGGTGCCGCTTGTCATCCGCACGCAGCACGGCGGCGGCTTGAACGCGGGACCGCAGCACTCGCAATGTCTCGAAGCGTGGTTCGCGCACGTGCCGGGCTTGAAGGTGGTTTGTCCTGCAACGCTCGAGGACGCCTACGCGCTTATGCAGGCATCGATCGATGACCCCAACCCGGTGCTCTTCATCGAGCATAAAGCGCTCTATGCGATGAAAGGCGTGCTGCCATCACCACTTCCAACGGCCCGCCTGGGCGAGGCCAAGATCATCAGATCTGGGAGCGATCTAACGATCGTTGCCTACGGCAGCATGGTGCACAAAGCGCTCGCCGCGGCGCGCGCCCTGGAGAACGAAGGCGTCAGCGCGGAGGTGATCGACCTGCGCACCATCCAGCCTTGGGACGAAACGATTGTGCTGGAGTCATTGTCGCGCACCCATCGTCTGGTGGTGGCGCACGAAGCCGTGGAAGCGTTCGGCGTTGGCGCTGAGATTGCCGCGCGCATGGCGCACGTCGGGTTCGATGAGCTCGACGGGCCGATCGTGCGCGTTGGCGGGGCGTTCATGCCGGTGCCGTTTGGACGGGGTCTTGAGGCCGCGTATCTGCCGGGCGAAGCCCAAATCATCAAAGCGGCGCGGGCAAGCTATGGCTGACACGCGCGTCAGCGAGGCCGAGACCCACATCGTCATGCCAAAACTCGGGCTGACGATGCAGGAAGGCGTACTCTCGGAGTGGCGTGTGGCGCCAGGCGATGAGGTGAACGTTGGGCAGATCATGTTCGTGGTGGAGACGGACAAAATCAGCAACGAAGTCGAGGCGCCGGCGTCGGGGCGCATCACGCGCTTGCTGGCGGAAACCGGCGAAACGCTTGCAGTCGGTGCGCCCGTCGCGTTGTGGACCGGGCCCGGCTCAGGCGCCGATGCGTCGAACGACGCGCAAGCGTCGCCACAGCGCGCCAGCTTGCCCGACCATGCGCCTCCCACTGTGACGGCTGACCCGCGCAGCGCCCGCGTGCTTGCAACTCCGCTTGCACGCCGCGTCGCTTCGCGCGCGCACGTCTCGCTGGCGGCTATCACCGGCACTGGACCGCGCGGTAGAATTCAGGCGCGCGATGTGCAAGCGGCGATCGCGCGTGCACAAGAGACCGCGATCCTTGCGCCGGCGAACATCGCTGAAGGGACGGCCGTTACGCGCGAAGGCGAGATACGCCGCCTCATAGCGGCGCGGCTGACGCGCAGCAAGGCGGAGATCCCACATTTCTATGTCGTTGCGGATGCGCGCTTCGATGCGCTAGCTGCTTTGCGCCGCGACTTAAGCGGCGATCCGGCGTCGCCGAAATTGAGCGTGACGGCGTTCCTGATCGCGTCCGTAGCTCGGGCGCTGGCTATGCATCCGCGCGCCAACGTGGCTTGGCGCGATGGGCAGGTGACGCCCTTTGCATTAGTCGGCGTCGGCGTCGCCGTCGATACGCCGATTGGGGTGATGCTGCCGGTCATTCAAGGCGCTGACAAATTTGCGCCGCACGAACTTGCGGCATCACTCGCGGGCGCGATTGCGCGCGCGAGAGAGGGCAAGTTGCGCGCTAGCGATGTGGGTAGGGCGGCGATGAGCGTGTCGAACGTCGGCATGCACAATGTGAGGGCGCTGACACCGATCATCGATCCGGACCAGACCTACATTTTAGGTGTTGGCGCCCCACAAAGCGTCGTTCGGCCCAATGCGCAAGGTATGCCTTGCGCATTGGGCGAGGTGACGCTGACGCTCGCCTGCGATCACCGCGCTGTGGATGGCGCGCTGGCGGCGCAGCTTTTGTCGAGCATCGTGAGCCTGCTCGAAAGTCCGTCTCGCCTGCTGCTGGCGCCTACGAGTTCTGCTTTGACGTAAATACACGGTAGAGCGGATCATTTGGCGCCGAGCAGCCGAGCGCATTAAGTTTGGCGTAAGGGCCGTTCTCCCAATCGGCCGTCGTTGGCTGCACGGAGTAGAGATCGCAAGTGAGGGTGCGCTCGATGATGCGCCACTCGTTGCCACGCCTCTCGAACCGGTCGAGATAGCGGCCGGCGATGATGAAATCTTGCCGTCCACCGTCAACTGAGCGTTCGTGTGCGGCGAGGTAGTATGTCTCGCCGTGCGCTGTCTGTGCGTCGACCAAATCGACCAGGATGTTGCCGAGCATGTGATGGGTGCGCATGTCCTCAGTCAGCTTCAGCGCGAAGTCGAAAAACGCGTTCGCTGGCCCGGTGAAGCTCAAATGATTGTCGATGGCGTCGGGCCAATAGACAGTTTGCAGGATGGCGCGATCGCGCCGGTCGATGCCGCGCGCGTATCGCATCAGGCATTCGCGGATGGCCTCCTTGTCGAGAAGCTTTTGGAGGTCGGCGGCGGCCGCATCAGTGAGTGCCATCTGATCCTCATGTCATGCTCAAAGGCATTGCGTCGTTGCGAAGCCTAACAGTGAATGGTAACTTGGACGAGCCGATTTTCGGCGCAGGAAGGGGCGCTTGGACGACATAGGCGAAGACCGTCGCGCGCAGCTCCGGCGAGCGCGCATCGACATGCTGAGGAATGTTTTAGAGGACCTGCTGCGCGTCGAGCCGGAGGGGGATGACGTGTTTCGCGGCGCGACATCGGCGGTATTCGATCGCGTCTATGGCGGCCAAACCTTGGCCCAGGGTTTGATGGCCGCTGCCGCGACAATTGCGGATGGACGACAACCGAACTCGACGCATTGCTATTTCCTGCGCATCGGCGATCCGAAAAAGCCGCTGACCTTCAAAGTCGAGCGCGTGCGTGATGCGCGGAACTTTTCCAATCGGGTTGTGCGCGTCGAACAGGGCGGCGTTGTCATCAGCATGCTGATGTTTTCCTTCGCTCACGCTGGCGGCGGATTTGAGCATCAATGGAAGATGCCCGACGCCATGGCGCCAGAAACTCTCCCGTCGCGAGACGAATCCTTGGTCGCGCTGTACGGCGAGACCTTACCGATGAACGCTGGCGTGCCGTGGCCAATCGATATTCGACACGTCAATCGCCGTCCATGGGACAGCGAGCCTGGTGACGGTCGCAACTTGCTTTGGCTACGCGCCGATATGCCGTTGCCCGACGATCCGCTGCTGCACACTGCTTTGCTCCTCTACGCGAGCGATTTCGCGATGCCCGAGGCAGTGATTGCGCGCCATCCGATCCACTGGGAGGACTTGATGGTCGGGCGGGGTGTGTTCGGGGCCTCACTCGATCATAGTTTTTGGCTGCACACGCCGGTGCGCTTCGACGACTGGCTGTTGCACGAGCAAGAGTCATCGCGTGGCGCTGGAGGACGCGGCTACACGACCGGCCGGTTTTTTAATCGTCAGGGCGAGCTGGTCGCATCGGTAGCGCAGGAAATCTTCATCAAGGAAACGGGGTCGGTGGGCGGATGAGCAGGGTCCACGATTGGGTCTCGTATCATGCGAGCCGGCGACCTGAGGCGGCGGCGGTGACGAGCGTAGAGCGGGGCGTCACACTGACATGGGGCGAATTGGAGCGCCGCGTGGCGCGGTTGGCGTACGTTCTCAGAGGTGAACTGGGCCTCGCGCCGCAAGATCGCGTGGCGATGATCGCTGAAAACGACACCCGAACCTTCGAGCTGCAGTTTGCCTGCATGCGCGCCGGGTTGATCCTGGTGCCGATCAATTGGCGGCTCGCGCTTGGCGAAATGACGGCGCTGATCCGCGACGCGGAGCCTAAGGCGATCTTCTGCGACGACCTGTGGCGAGAGGTGGGTGAGAGGTTGGCGGGCGCGGCTGGCATCCGGCATCGGATTTGGTGGAGCGATGTGGCCGCTGAGGGCACGTATGAGCCAATGCTCGCGGGCGATGATGAGGGTATGCCCGGCGAGCTGCATGACGAGGGCGAAATCACGCACATCCTCTACACATCGGGCACGACTGGCCTGCCGAAAGGCGCGACCTGCAGCCGCGCCTCGCTCGTTGGGCAGGCACTCAATCTCGCCCAAACCTCGCGTCTTGCGGAGTATGGCAACCATCACCTCAACATTGCGCCGCTCTTTCACGCCGGCGGCCTGAATACATTTTCCAACCCGATATTGTTTTGGGGGGGCCATGTGACGACGGTGCGCCGGTTCGATCCGGGCATCACTCTGCGTCTACTGACCGACCCGAAAATTGGCGTCACACACATGTGCGGCGTGCTGCAGATGTATGAATTGATCACCGCGCTGCCTGAGTTTGAGCGCGCGACGTTCCCGGCGCTCAAGGCCGCACTGTTCGGCGGCTGGGGGCCGCAGACCAAGAGCGTGCACGAGGCGTGGCGCGCGCGCGGATTTTTCTTGCAGCTCTCGTATGGCTCGACCGAGTGCGGGCCCATCGTCAGCATTCTCGAACACGGCGACGAGCTCGCGTCGAAAAACTGCTCCGGCTACATCGTCTCCGGCACGCGATTACGTCTGGTGGATCGAGATGGACAAGATGTGACGAAAGGTGAAGTCGGCGAGATCTGGGTGCGGGGGAAGGCGATCACACCCGGATATTGGCGGCGGTCGCGCGCCGATTATTTTAGCGGGAGGTGGTTCAAAACCGGCGATTGCGGCCGCACCGACGACGGCGGCAGACTTTACATCGTCGATCGACTTCGTGAGGTGTATCGGTCTGGCGGTGAAAATGTGTACCCGGCGGAAGTGGAGCTGGTGTTGTCGCAAATGCCCGGCGTGAAGGAAATCGCGGTGATCGCGATGCCCGATCAGCGATGGGGTGAGGTGGGCTTGGCGGTGGTTGAGCCGCTCGATGGCGCGGCGGTGACGCTGGAAGCATTGCTCGCGTACGCGGAGGGAAAATTGGCGCGTTTCAAGCAGCCGAGATACGCCGTGGTCGTAGATGAGATGCCGCGCAACGCCACGCTGAAGATCGACCGCACCGCGCTCAAGAAGGCTTATGGCGGCGCGCCGCCCGTCGCCGCAGCGAGCTAACTTCTGTACGGCTAAGCTTTCGCGGACGCTGAGCGGCTGCGCGCTGCAAATGCTGCAAACGCGGCGCTCGCCTCGGGCGAAGCGAGTTGCTTGACGAATGCCGTGGTCTCGTTAGCGATGGCTTGGGTGATGGCATCGGTGTCGCGCATCAAGGCCTTCATCGCCACCAACGCCGACGGCGGCTTCTTCGCCAGGAGCTGTGCCGCGTTCAACGCGACGTCGGCGACTTGTTCGCGCGGCAAAGCGGTATAGGCTAGACCCAGACCCACCGCACCGGCTCCAGTCAACGTCTCGGTGAACGCAAAAATTGCAAATGCGCGCTGGTGGCCGACGCGCGCGGGCAGTAAGCGCGCCGACGCCGCCTCTGGAACGAGCGCGAGGTCGATGAAGGGAAATTTGAGGGTTGCGTCCGTCGCTACGTAGACCAGATCGCAGTGGAGCAACATGGTCGCACCGACCCCGATAGCGCGCCCCGTAACCGCGGCTATAAGGGGTTTCGGAAACGTGCTGAGCGCGGCGAGAAAAGGCGCGGTGTTCGATCGCGTTATGTCGCTGCCGCTGGCGACCGTCTCCACGAACATGCCGATATCGTTGCCGGCGCAGAAATCCGGACCCTCCGCAATGATGAGCGCGACGTGGACCTCTGGATCGCTTGCTGCCCCGGATAGAGCGTTCGCAAGGTCGCCGTACATAGCGTCGGTGATAGCGTTCTTCTTCTGCGCGCGCGCAAGTGTGATGACCATGACGTGGTCAGCAATTGCGACTTTGATATCTGACATATGGGGCTCCACTCAGTGCTGCGGCATCGTCGGCGCTTCGACAATCCCGCCACGCGACAGTGACGAACCGCCGTCGCAATCGTAAATCGAACCGGTGATGTAGCGCGCGCTGTCGCTGCACAGGAAGACCGTGAGGTCAGCGATATCGCGCTTAGTCCCGTAGTCGCCGAGGGGAATGGTGCGCTTCAGCGCGGCCACCGATTCCGGCGTTGGCGTAAGCCGCGACATGCCTTCGGTGTCGGCGATTGGTCCGGGTGAAATTGCGTTTACGCGCACGCCGGCGCCGCCCCATTCCATAGCGAGGCACTTGGTGAGCATGTTGATGCCGGCCTTTGCGGCGCAAGCGTGCGACTGAAACATGGTGGGATGCACGCCTTGTCCCGCCGTGATCGAGATCAACGATGCGCCGGGTTTGCGTAGAAACTCGTAGCTCGCGCGCAAAACGTGGAAGGTGCCGATGAGATCTATGTCGACGACCGTTCGGAAGGCGTTGGCTGACATGCCGAGGGCTGGCGCTAGGAAATTGCCGGCAGCGCCAGAGACCACGATATCGATCTCGCCATATTTTTCGCGTGCGGTGCTCAGTGTGGAAGTAACGGAGGCGTAGTCGCGCACATCAGCGGCGGCGCCGCTTGCATCGTATCCGGCCACACGTAATTCGCCGATAGCCGCATCGACCTTCTCGATCTTGCGGCTGATGATAAATACGCGCGCACCGGCTTCGCCTAGCCCGTGTGCGATGCCCAGGTTGATGCCGCTCGAGCCGCCTGCGATGAAGGCGGTTTTGCCCTTCAAAACGCCTTTTTTTAAGGATGCCGCCATGTGTAACTCCCTAACTGGATTGCTTGCCGCGCCGCGCATCGGCCTCTCGAAACACAGCTCGCGCTTTGCTTGCGGAATCTGGTGCGGTGGTCACGGGGCCCTCGGCGCGAAGCACTTTCGCGTCGTTCGCGATCGATTCGGCTGTTGGCGCGAAATCCCAGGCGCCTTCGAGTTCGCCGATCACGGAGCGGCTGACGCGGCCCGCGTAGGCCTGATAGATTTCGCCGTTCGCGTCGCAGCTTTCGTGGCACAGCCAAACAGCCACTGGCGCGGCGAGCGCTGGATCGAGATTGCGCTTAAGCGCCGTGACCAAAGCGGGATCGCGGCCGTCATCTTCTAACATACGCGTGAAGCCGCCCGGGCTGATGGCGTTAACAGCGACGCCAGTGCCGCGCACCGCGGCGGCGAGCGAAAGTGTTAGCGCTTGCACGGCCCCTTTTGCCGACGCGTAGGCCGCGCTCGTTGCAGCGCCATAGTGACCTTGGATCGAGCAGGTGTTGACAATTCTCCCGCGATTGTCGGCAAGCATCGCAGGCAATGCCGCTCGGCAGAGGTTATAAGTGCCGCCGCAATGATTGCGCCAGACGCGTTCGAATTCATCGAGGGAGGTCTCCACGAACGGTTTGGGTGGCGGAAAAATGCCGGCGTTGTTGATTATGGCTGCAAGCGGCCTCTCGGCGCGCAGCGCGGAAGCAACCAGCGCGGCGGCCGCTTCCGGCGAGGAGACGTCGGAAATGTCGGGGATAGCAGCGCCCCCTTCCGCAATGATCTCTGCCGTGACTTCTTCAGCCGGCGCCGAAGATTGTCCCGTGCCATCACGCCCCACGCCGAGATCATTGACGATCACGGTCGCGCCGCGCCGCCCGAGTTCGAGCGCGTAGGCGCGGCCCAGGCCGCGCCCGCCGCCGGTGACGATCACGGTCTTGCCGTCAAACCTCAGCTGGCCGGCCAAGTTTGTCCTCCCTCCGGCGTTGACCTGTCGGCCGTTTCAAGCACTAGAATAACAGTACACTGTTAGGTTGGAAAGACGCGATGTCCGGCTCCGAGGAAATGCAGCTCGAATATGCGCGCGTCTGCGTCGAGATGGCTGCGTCTGTCGAAGACGTGTGGCGCGTCGTCTCCGCATTCGGCGGCGTCGAACGCTGGATAGCAGGCGCAGATACCTGCGCTTTGGACGGCGAGGGCGTAGGTGCAGTGCGCACAATTGGTTTGGCTGGCCGTTCCGTGCGCGAACGGCTGGACCGCCTGGATCCGGCACGCCATTCGGTGACGTATTCGATACTGCCGCCGCATTCGCTGCCCGCATCTGATGTCCGCGGAACCATCACGCTGCGCGACGCTGGTGCAAAGTTGACAGAATTCACATGGGTATCGGATGCATCGCACATTGATGGCGACGCTGCGGCCCTACGTGCGCGCGTTGAAGCCTTTTATCGCGCGTCGATCGATAAGCTCTCGCGACTGCTTGCGGATTATTGATCGCGAATGCGGAAGCCGCCCTCGATGTTGAATGCTGCGCCGGTAACAAAGCTTGCTCTTTCGGAGGCGACGCCGCGGCTGATTGGCGCTGCCTTCCCTCCCGCGGATGCCATCAGCGCGGCGTGAAGCGCACGCGTAATTGTTTGTAGCCGAAGAAGATATAACTTGGCGCCATTTCGATATTTTCTTGGAGAATCTCGATGTTGAAGCGCTGGAAGGCGCGCTTGAAGAATTCGGATAGTTCAGTGCGCGCCAGGATGTGGCCAATGCAGAAGTGCATGCCCGGCCCGAACGCAAACGACTCGCGCAAATTGGGGCGGTCGACGTCGCTCTTGTATGGGTCATAGAACACGCTGCTGTCGACGTTGGCGCCAGCGTTCATAATCCAAACCAAATCGCCTTTACGGATGTTTTGACCATGTAGCTCCAGGTCTTCCTTCGCGAACCGAGTCATACACTTCACAGTACCCGGATAGCGGAGCAATTCGGTCACCAGATTGAAGGCGCATTCCGGATCGTTACGCAGTCGTTCTTGCAATTCGGGATGTTTGACGATGTGAGCCAGCTGCGTGCCAAGCGAGTTGGCCGTCGTTTCGGCGCCGGCGACCACGAGCCCGTGCAGCTGCGCAAGTGTTTCATCGTGATCGAGCTTGTGCAAGCCGTCGCGTGCGTGCACCAGCATGGAAATCAGATCGTCGCCTAGTTGCTTCTCACGAACCGCGATCAGTTCGTTGAATACTTCGTTGAGCCGGCGGATGGAGCGCTCGAGTTTCAGCAGGAGTTCCGGCGTGACCGTTGCGGCTGCGCTCGCGCTGGTGAAGTCCGATGCGAGACTGAAGAGCAGCGACCGATATTCGTCGGGCAGATCGAACATCCTCTGCATGATCGTTGTTGGCAGAACAGCGCTGACGACCTGCTGAAAATCGAACTCGCGTTCCTTTTCGCAGGTGTCGAGTACGCGATCGACTACTTCGCCGATGAAGCTCTCTATCTTCTTCACTGACCCTCGATCGAACGCTTTCAGCATCAGCGATCGGATTCGCATGTGCTGCTCGCCATCGAGCCGGTTGACGAGCAGAGCGGTGTATTTGCGCACGCCGTCAAGCTGTGCTGCGACGTCGGGCGGGATATCGCGAAAGAGCTGGCTGACGCGCGCTGCAGAAAAGCGCGGGTCGGAGTACGCGGCTTTGACGTCGGCGTGGCGGGAGATGATCCAGCCACGCTGCTGCGCGCTCCAATAGACGGGCGCCTCGGTCTGCAGCCGCACGATGTCGCCCCAAGGATGGGCCAGGAACACAGGATCGGCGAAATTGACGTCGCGCACGCCGTCGCGACCGGCTGCTTCCACGCTCATCGACGCCTCCAATTCCTGGCGATAGCCAGACAGTGGTAGATAACCGGCAACGCCGCGGTTGACAAACGTTCTTGCAAACCGGGAGGGCCAGCGTTTCGAGTTTGACAGGTTGCGACAGTCCAAATACCGTACGATGTACGTTTACCGAGAAAATGTCCGTGGCGCCGGTCTTGGGATTGTGTGCTTGCCGTCAGGAGTGAACGAATGGGCAGGTCTGACAAGCCACGCTTCTTCCCAGCGAGGGACGAACTTCCCCATGAGATCGGCGACCATCCGTTCTGGCAAGAGAGCGTGTTCTTCACCTGGGGCGACGTCGAGCGCGGCGTGTTCGGCTATCACCGCATCGGCCAAGAAGCGAACGCCAACGGCGGCAAGGGCTTCGTAACCTCATGGAACGGCATCGCAACCCGTGATGGGCTGAGATACTGCCGTTATCTGCTGGCGACGATGCGCCCTGAGGATCGCCACGCTAAGGGCTTCCTTGCCACTGATGTTTTCAAAATGGACTACGAGGACGGCAAGACGCGCTGGCGGATTTCGGACGCCGACTGCGCGATGGATCTCACGGCCACCGATTTCACGCCGCGCTTTGACCTCTATCGCGACGGCGGCACGGTCGTGAACGATTACGCTCAGGGTCACATTGAGGTGGCGGGGCCGGTGAACGGCACGTTGCGTCTCGGCAAAGAGCACTATGACATCGATGGTCTCGTGTATCGCGATCACTCGTGGGGCAAACGCATCCGAGGCACCATGCTGAGCCATCGCTGGATCGCCGGAACGGTCGGGCCTGAGCTCACTTTCAACGCCACATCATGGCACGGCACGGATGGCACGCTCATGACCTATGGCATAGCCTGCCGCAACGGTGAGGTCGCTTACGCGCGTGAAGTCGACATCGTAGTTCACATGGAAATCGACGCTTATACGCATCGCGGCGGCATTCTGCGCATGGTGCTGGATGATGGCGATGTGATCGAAATCCATCCTAAGATTGTCGACGGCTTCCTTACTGAGCATCACCAATCGGCGGTGATCGATGCCATGTGCGAAGTGACCTGGAACGGAAAGAAGGGCTTCTGCGACCTCGAAATCACCACCAATCCGCGCGGCGGCGAGCGACCTGTGAGTGCACTGGTGCGCGCAACCAAGACGCAGGGTCTGTCGAACCGAGACTGGAAGCTCTAAACGGTGGAGCAGTGGGGAGCGCCGGTCCATGCAGAAGGCCAATGATTGCCCACGCGAGACCACAATGGCGCGTTACCTCGATGCGCTCTTGTCGGAGTTGGACTGTTGGGTGCGCCCAGAGCTCAAGAGCGATCAAAGTTTTTTTTATTATCGTTCGATACGGCGCGTGCTTGCGGCCTTCACGGCCGAGGCGCCGCCACAGCCGGTAGTCCTCGAAGCTCCCGTGGCGCCTTTTCCCGGCGACGTGACCGCGCTCTGCGATGATGAACTGAATGCGGCGGCGCTGCGCGAGGCGGATGAGCTTGACGTGGCCCTGCGTCGGGTAGATGCGCGCCTTGCTCGAGTGGATGCCGCGACTGACATGATGGACGTGACTCCGGAGACGCTGCAAAACTGCTTGCGCGCACTCGGTCACGCGGAGGCGCGCGTAATCGCCATGCGCATCGTCACAGGCGGACGCTCGAAGCAGACCCTTCTGTTCAGCGCCGACGGGCTCGTAGATTTGCCGCGCGATTTGGTTATGCGACGTGACATCCAGACAGGGACGCTTGGCACCGCAGTGGTCGATGAATTTGAATTGTTAAAGGCGCTACACGCCAACGGCGTCAATGTCCCGAAGCCTTATATTTGTGTCGAAGATGCCTCGCTCATCGGAACCCCATTCCTGCTCATGCGCGCCGTGGCGGGGGCTGTCGCTGGCGAGTCGATCGTCGCACCGACCGCGCGTTACAAAGTACTCGCCGCCGCGCCGGAGCTTGCGCGCGTTCACAAAGTGCCGCTGAAGGAAGTGCAGGGCCTGCCGATGTTTGCGCGCGCGGTAGAAAAGAATCCTCTGTGCGAATCCGAGGCGCTTTACGAGTTATGGAGCAAGCAAGCGCGCGGTTCGTCGTCGATCGCGGAGGCGGCGTTCCGCTGGTTGCTCGCCAACGCGCCGCACGTGACGCCGCACCGCGTGCTGGTGCACGGTGACTACAATTTTCATAATTTGCTCTTCGAAGGCGATGGCTTGAGCGCTGTGCTCGATTGGGAGCTCGCTCATATCGGCCACCCTGCCGAAGACCTGGGTTACATCAAGCAATGTGTTGAGCAGACCGTCCGCTGGGACACGTTCATGGCAGCGTACCGTGCGGCAGGCGGGATCGAAGTGACAGCACGCGATGTCACTGTGTTTACACTGCTCACCACGTTGCGGCTGATGACCTACATCCTGCGCAGTCGCGCCTTCTTCGAAGCGGGCAACACCGATAGCATTCAGAAGCTAGAGGTCAGCGTGCATTTCATGCCGCGCCTGCTACGGCAGGTCGCCAACGAAATGCGACGGATCATCAACAACGGAGCACGTTAGCCGCGCCACGGTTCAAGGCCGGTTTGCGCCAACCAAGGCGTTTCTCTGCGCACACGCTCTTCGTGCGCCGCGATTGCGGCGCCGTGCTGCAGTGTGTTGCCGATGTCATCCAAGCCATACAGCAGTCTTTGCCGTCGCAGTTCATCGACGGCGAAAGATATCGGCGCGGATATGCCCGCAGCTGTGATTGCGTTAGCTTCGAGATCGATCGTCAACTCTGCAGTGCCGGGCTGACTCACGGCCGCCATCAAATGATCAATTGTCGCGCGATCGAGTTTGATCGGGAGCATGCCGTTCTTGAAACAATTGTTGTAGAAGATCTCGGCAAAACTCGGAGCGAGGATGCAGCGGATGCCGAAGTCAAGCAGCGCCCAAGGCGCATGCTCACGGCTAGAGCCGCAACCGAAGTTCTCCAGCGTCACCAGAATTCCCGCCCTGCGCCATGGCGGCTGGTTGAGCACGAAGTCCGGCCGCTCGTTCTTGTCGTAGTCGTAGCGCGCGGTGTGGAAGAGTCCCGCGCCCAGTCCGCGGCGAGACACCGTTTTTAGAAACGCCGCCGGCAGTATCATGTCGGTGTCGATGTTGGCGATCGGCAGCGGCGCTGCGACTGCAGTCAGGCGTGTGAACGGGGTCATGCCAGCGTCCTGACGTCAGTAAGGCAGCCGCGCACAGCGGCGGCTGCGGCCATCGCCGGTGAAACTAAGTGCGTGCGTCCGCCGGGGCCTTGTCGCCCTTCGAAGTTGCGGTTGGAGGTCGACGCGCAGCGCTGACCCGGCGCGAGCCGGTCCGGATTCAACCCAAGACACATGGAGCATCCGGCGTCGCGCCATTCAAAGCCTGCAGCGCGAAACACCTCGTGCAATCCTTCCTGTTCGCCTTGCGCTTTCACCGCAGCTGAGCCGGGAACGACCAACGCGCGCACGCTGTGTGCGACCTGACGTCCTTTGGCAATCGCAGCCGCAGCGCGCAGATCTTCGATCCGGCTATTGGTGCAGCTGCCGATGAATACGATGTCGATAGGCACTCCGTCGAGTTTTTGACGCGGCGAAAGTCCCATATAGGTGAGCATCCGCTGCAACTGTGCGCGTCGCGCCGAATCCGGTTCGTCGCCAGGATCTGGCGTTTCGCCGGTTATAGTGGTCACCGCTTCCGGGCTTGTGCCCCAAGTGACCATCGGCGCGATCTCAGAAGCAGAAATCGCAACCGTGCGATCGTAAACCGCGCCATCGTCGGATCTGAGAGTTCGCCACTGTGCCTTCGCCGCTTCGAGCATCGAGCCCTGCGGCGCGCACGGCCGGCCTGCGACCCATGCGAATGTCTTGCCGTCGGGCGCGATCAGCCCGGCGCGCGCGCCAGCTTCGATAGACATGTTGCAGACCGTCATGCGTCCAGCCATATCGAGCGCGCTGATGGCGTCGCCTGCGTATTCGATCACATATCCTGTCGCGCCGGCGGTGCCGATTTTTCCGATGATTGCGAGGATCACGTCCTTGGCGGTGACGCCGTTGCCCAACGCGCCGTCGACGCGGATGAGCATGGTGCGAGAAGGCTTTTGGATTAGCGTCTGGGTCGCCAGCACGTGCTCGGCCTCGGATGTGCCAATGCCGAATGCGAGCGCGGCGAACGCGCCATGTGTCGAGGTATGGCTGTCCCCGCACACGATGGTGGCGCCAGGGAGCGTCAGCCCTTGCTCGGGTCCGACAACATGGACGATGCCATGTCGTGTACTGGTGAGGTCGGCGTAGGGGAGCCCGAAATCGCGTACGTTGCGCTCAAGGGTTTCGACTTGCAGGCGGCTGTCGACATCCTCAATTGCGGCGACGCCGCCGGCGCGATGTTGGGTTGGAACATTGTGGTCGGCGACGGCGAGAGTGAGCTCGGGCCGGCGCACCGAGCTGCCCGAAGCACGCAATCCATCAAACGCCTGGGGGCTGGTCACTTCGTAGAGTAGGTGGCGGTCGACGTAGAGCAGCCATTCTCCGCTGCCGAGATGGGCGACGGCGTGGGCGTCCCAGATTTTCTCGTACAATGTGCGTGGCCGCGTCATCATTCGAGCTCCCGGGTTTGCGCCGCAAATATAGCATTGCGTACTCGGCCGCCCGCGCACGCCTCTGGAAGTTCCGCGCCATCGCGTGCTACGCATAGAAGCGTAGCGAGGTCTATGCCGGTGCGGACGCCCATGCGGTCAAGTGTCCATACGACATCCTCGGTCGCCACATTGCCTGTCGCGCCGGGCGCGAACGGGCAGCCGCCGAGCCCCGCGAAAGATGCGTCGAACACGCGCACACCCGCGTCGTAGGCGGCGAGCACGTTTGCAACGCCCAACCCGTAAGTGTCGTGGCCGTGGAACGCCCAACGCGCGACCATTGGAAAGTGATTTCTGGCCCGCTCGAAGAGCGCGCGAACACGATCGGGCGTGACACGGCCCGTGGTGTCGCAAAGGGCGATTTCGACTCCGGCGCGAGGAGCCACCAATTGCTCGAGCAGAGCGAGTGTTCGCTCCGGCGCGACCTCTCCGTCAAACGGGCAATCGAACGCCGTGGCCACATTCAGTCGCATGTCAATTTGGGCGCCGATTGCCCTCGTCACCGTTGCGTATTCGTTCGCCGAATCAGATGGCATGCGGCGCACGTTGTTCATGTTGTGCTTCTCGCTCACCGAGAGCACGAAGGCGATGTGACGCGCGCCTGCCGCAACCGCTCTCTCCGCGTATCGCACGTTCGGCGTCAGCACTTGTACGTCGAGTCCTGTCATATCGCTCGTGGCGTACAGAATCTCCGCCGCGTCCGCCATTTGCGGCACGGCCTTCTCGCTGACGAAAGCTGTCGCCTCCATGCGGCGGACGCCGGCAGCGTGCAGGCGAGCAATCATCGCGACTTTGGTTGGCGTGGGGATGAAACGCGAGATTGCCTGAAAGCCATCGCGCGGGCCAACCTCGACGATAGAGACTTCGGGCGCGGCCACTACAAAACGCCGTCCAAACGGAGCGCGTCAACTTCACCGCCACTCATCCCCAACAATTCGCCGAGCACCTCGTTTGTGTGCGCGCCGAGCGCCGGGCCCGGCCAACGCACATCGTTGTAATCATCGATGCGAGGGACCGTGCCAGTGTGCAGCACACGAATGCCGAAGGCTGGGTCGTCGACTACTTGGACCATGCCGCGGTGCAGATATTGCGGATCGGATGCACAATCAGCTGCGGTGTAGGCCTTTGAGTTCGGGATGTCCGCCGCAGTGAGCTCGGCGATTAATGCTGCGCTCTCAAAGCTACGCGTCCAATCGGCAATAAGCGCATCCAATGT
>Ga0075030_100000968_pt1 | contig 25784 bp, 20 predicted proteins | sample LitLauG_LLR_2012_FD_71393 | JGI IMG/M metagenome (GOLD analysis project Ga0075030, IMG submission 71393) | Freshwater sediment microbial communities from Pennsylvania, USA - Little Laurel Run_MetaG_LLR_2012 | ecosystem: Environmental > Aquatic > Freshwater > Creek > Sediment | place: USA...
GCCTGGTATCACCTGACCGCGAACATCAGCTATCCGCTGATGATCGTGCTGTCGACCCTGCTGATGCCGGCCATGATTATTCGCTTCTATCAGGGCTGGTTTCAAATGCTCTACATCGACTTGCCGCTGTTTATGGCGTCGACATTTTCAGTGTCCAGCTTTTACCTGGTCTCGCAGCGGGAGCTTTTCCCGCGGCAATGGTGGCGGACATTTCTTTACCTGCCGGTCCTGATGGCGCTGGGCATCGGCCTGACCATCACCAACACGAAAGCCGTGCTGGAAGCGCTGGCCGGCAAACAAAGCGCGTTTGCGCGCACTCCCAAGTACCGCGTGGAGTCGAACAAGGACAGAGTTCGAACGAAAAAGTATCGCAAGCGGCTGGGCTGGATTCCGTGGGCAGAGATGCTGATCGGCACCTACTTCGCCTTCACGGTGGTCTATGCCATCCAGAACGACAACTACCTCACCGTTCCTTTTCTTCTTCTATTTGTTTTCGGATACTGGTGTACCGGCCTGATGTCGCTGCTACAAGGCAGGTTCTCCGGACTGTCGCTGCGCACGACCTCTCACACCAAGCCATTCCCCGTGGGCGTGTGAGCGTTCGAAGCGCCGTCTGAAGCCAATGTTTCCGCGCTAGGAAAGATACTTCCGGATGTATTCATCCTTGCTTTGCGCGAGATGACGCAGGTCGCCGTCAAAGATGACACGGCCTTCGCGCAGAATCAGGAAGCTGAGAGGCACGTTGCAGCCCGTCCCCTTGGGCAGGGCGCGCATGTGGTTGGACTTCTCATCGAACTCGTGAGTCGCCATGGTGAAGGCGTCCTGCAGCCGATGAGTGACAAGCAGGGAACTGGTCTTGTATACGTCACGCTGTTTCACAATCAGATCGATGATGGTGTTCGCCGTGACCGGATCAAGCCCGCCGGTGGGGGAGTCGTAAAGCAGCAGCTCCGGTTGAGTGATGATGGCCCGCGCGATCGCCACCCGCCGCCGCATTCCGCCGGAAAGTTCGGACGGGAAGAGATCGAGCGTGTGCTCTAGTTCAACGAAGCGCAGGGCCTCGCGCACCCGGCGCTCCACTTCTTCTTCGGTAAGATCATGTTCCTCCATCAATCGGTAAGCGACGTTCTCGCGTACGGTGAGCGAATCGAACAGCGCGCTCTCCTGGAACACCATGCCGACGTGGGCCCGCAGCGCGAACAGACCTAGCTCCTCAGTTGCCGTGACGTCCTGATTGAGCACGGTAATCCGGCCCGAATCGGGTTTGAGCAGGCCCAGCGCTAGTTTGAGAATCAGGCTCTTGCCGGAGCCGGCCACGCCGAATACGGCTTTCGTTTCGCCGTGTTGAAGTTGGAAGGAGACGCCGCGCAGCACTTCGTTGTCGCCGAAGGCCAGATGAACGTCTTCAAAGACGATCGCAGGGCCGAGCGGTAGCTCGGGCGGCCGTTTGGAACCTTCCAGCGGGAGAACGGGCGTGCTCATAAGATCAGCGCAACGAAAGAATTGCCATCAGAAACTTGGTGACAAAGAAATCAAGCACCAGGATCAGGACCGACGCCGCGACGACGGCCTGGGTGGTGGCTCGGCCCACGCCCTGCGTGCCCCCGCGTGCTGTCATTCCGTAGTAGCAGCCCATCGTGGCAATGACGAAGCCGAACAGCAGTGGTTTTGTCAGGCCCATCATTACGTCCTGATAGACCAGCGTCTCGTAGGCGTTGCTCCAATACTGCCGGCTGTCGAGGCCGAGAAGCAGCCGCGCCACCATGCCGCCGCCGGCCAGGCCGACCAGGTCCGAGATAATGGTGAGGAAAAACATCATCACCACGGTGGCGATCACGCGCGGCGTGACCAGCTTCTTCATCGGATCGGTTCCGAGCGCGCGCATCGCGTCGATCTGTTCGGTCACTACCATTGAGCCCAGTTCGCTGGCCATTCCCGACGAGTTGCGCCCCGCCACCATCAGGCAGGTGAGCACGGGTCCCAGTTCGCGAACCATGGACGTCGAGACCAACTGGCCCACCAGCGAAACCGAACCGAACCGTTGCAGCGTGTTCGATGCCTGCAGCGCCAGTACCGCTCCGGTAAAAAATCCGGTGAGCACGACGATGGGCAGAGATCCCACTCCGATTAAGTCGGCCTGACGGACCATATCGCCCCAGTAAAGCGGCTTGCGAAACAGGTTGCCGAGAGAATGGATCGAAAGCCAGGTGTACTCCTGTACGGACTCGACTTTCTCTTTGGCGAGATCGATGGGAGAGACGAATTCCATGGGACCGTGTGGCCTGGCCTTTGTGAGGCACCAGCCTGACCGAACTATAGCAGAGTAAACGCGGGTGAATCAGCGGGATGGATGGTCGCTAGGCGCGGTTCTTCTTCTTAATCTCGATGTTCAGCCGCCGGATTTTCTGGTTCAGCGTCGAGAGCGGAACTTTGAAACGTTCAGCCGCTTCGGTCTGGTTCCAGCCGCACTTCTCGAGCATGTCGGTGATCAGGCTACGCTCGATATTTTCCACGATCTCGAACAGAGAAGCATCCGGCGCGGACTCGTGCAGGGCCAGCGATGAGGTGCGGCCAATCATGTGATCGGGCAGCAGGGACAGGTCAATCTCGGTTCCCGAGGAGAGCACGACTGCGCGCTCGATCACATTTTCAAGTTCCCGGACATTACCCGGCCAGGAATAGGTGAGCAAGGGCCGCAGCGCCTCGGTGGTGACGCCGCGCACCGCCCGGCTGTTTTCTTCCGCGTATTTCTTTAGGAAATGCGCCACCAGCAAGGGAATGTCCTCCTTGCGCTGACGTAGCGGCGGAAGATCGATGGTGATGACGTTGAGGCGGTAAAACAGATCTTCGCGAAACTTCCCCTCGCGGACCATCTGCCGCAAATCCACGTTAGTGGCGGCGATGATTCGCACATCGACCTGCAGTTCCTGGATTCCACCGAGGTGCATGAAGCGCCGGTCCTGCAACACGCGCAGGATTTTCGCCTGCGTTTCGGCCCCCATAGTCGCAATTTCGTCGAGGAAGAGTGTGCCTTTGTCGGCGACCTCGAACAGGCCTTTTTTTGAGGCGATCGCGCTGGTAAACGCGCCCTTGACGTGCCCGAACAGGGTGGACTCGAGCAGGTCGGTCGGCATAGAGCCGGTGTTGACCGGGACAAACGGTCGGTCGCGCCGTTGAGAATTCAGGTGCAGCGCCTTGGCGATGAGTTCTTTTCCGGTCCCGCTCTCACCCTGCAGCAGCACCGTGGAGCGGCTGTTCGCGACCTGGGCCACCAGGTCGAAAATTTTCAGCATCGGTTCGCTCTTGCCGACAATGTGTTCGAAGTTGTAGCGCTGCTTCAACGCGCGGCGAAGCTGAACGTTTTCTTCTTCCACGCGTCGCCGGCCGATGGCGGTGCTCACGTCGGCCAGCAGTTTTTCGTTGTCCCACGGCTTCTGAACGAAGTTCACCGCTCCGGAACGCATGGCGCGCACCGCGTTTTCCACGGTTCCGTAAGCTGTGATCATGATCACGGGAAGGTTGCGGTCGATGGCCTGAATGTCCCCGAGAACTTCCATTCCATCGCGTCCGGGCAGGCTCAGATCAAGCAAAACGAGATCGAAGGGCTGGTCACCCAGCCGCTGCAAACCCGCTTCCCCCGTGGACGCGGTGGCGACGCTGAAGCCTTCCAGTTCCAGGATGGTCTGCAACGATTCGCGGATTTCTGCTTCGTCGTCGACGATCAGGACGGATCCACCCACCACCGTTGAAGCTGACTGCGAATTGCCCGCGATCACGGCGGCTTCAGACATGGGCTTCCTTCCGGCTCATTGGGAAGTCGACGATGAAGGTAGTGCCGCGCCCGGGTTGGCTTTCCACGCGAATCTTCCCGGCGTGTTCCTGAATGATTCCGTAGGAAACCGACAGGCCAAGTCCGGTGCCGCGGTTCTGGCCCTCGCGCGGGGACGTCTTGGTGGTGAAGAACGGGTCGTAGATGCGGTGAATATGTTCCGGCGCGATTCCGGAACCGCTGTCGGAGATCTGAACGCTGACGCCCTCTCCATTTGAGGTGGCAATCTGCAGCGTGCCGCCGTCGGGCATGGCGTCGCGCGCGTTCAGAAAGAGATTCAGAAAGACCTGCTGCAAGCGCCCGGCGTTGCCCAGGATTGTCGGGAGTTTGGGCGCCATCTGTTCTTCCACGCGTACTTTGGCAGAGCGCATCTGGTGCTCGAGCAGCGCCAGCGTGTCACGAATGATCTTGTTGACGTCCACTTCGGAGAACTCCGTGCCGCTGGTACGCGAGAAATTCAGCAGGTTGCTCACGATCTCGGATGCGCGGAAGGTCTGCCGCGTTATCTTCTCGAGCGTCGCCGATTTCTGCGGATCGCCCTGCAATTGCTTGGCGAGCATCTGCGTGTAGGAGGAAATCACCGCCAGTGGCGTATTGACCTCATGCGCCACGCCGGCGGCGAGCAAGCCGATCGACGACAGCTTGTCGGACTGGGCCAATTGGCTTTCCAGTTCGATGCGCTCGGTAATGTCGTCCATGATGATCAGGCGGCCAACCACGTCGAACTTGCGCGTGACCAGGGGCGCGATCGCGACGTTCACCACGCGAAACTCCCCCGCCGGATTCTTCAGCCGGAACTTGTAAAGATTGTGAATGCCCGAGCTGCGCCGCACCCGGTAAAACTCTTCTAGGAATTCCGCCGGAAAAACCGAGCTGATGGACTGGGTCAGGGCCTGCCAGCGGGGCAGCGCATACATGACTTCCATCTGCGCGTTCCAGCTTTCGATGCGGTCTTCCAGGTCCAGGGCCATCACGCCCACGTTGATCGACTCGACGATGTTTTCGTTGAAGTTCTTCAGCCGCTCATACTCGGCGACCTTCTGCTGCAGTGATGCGTAGAGCCGGCCATTTTGAATGGCAATGCCGAGATAGCCGCCCAGTGTCTCGAGCAATTCCACGTCTTCGCTGGACAGGAAGTCGCGGTCCATCGTCTTGCCGAGTCCGAGAACCGCGACGGTTTTTTGCTGGGCCTGGCAGGGGATGTAGTAATTCAGGTCAAGCCGCGCAATCGTCTCCTGCGAAGCCGCGTCCTGCGCGGAAACCTGGTGCGTGTTCTCGAAGAACAGATGTCCTGCTTGCTGCAGCAAAGGAGTGCGCAGGAAGCCGAGCTCCAGGTTCGCCGCCGAAATCGCTCCGGCGGATTGCACCAGCTCAAACCGCTCCTGCTCTCCGCGCGAGAGCAGAAAAATCGCGATGCGCGACACTCCCAGGGTGCGGGACAGCCGGTCCACGACGGACGACAACATAGCATCGATGTTCGTCTGCGCCCCGAGTTCGCGTCCGAACTCCAACAGGGTTCGACGATAGTCATAGCGCGTGCGGTAGAAAGTCTGATCTACCCGGTCCTGGATCCAGTTGCGCACCGGGTCGAACAAAAGCGCCGTGATGACCACGGCGAGAATGAGCCCGATGGAGCCGGTCCCAGGCTGGCGCAGGTGGACCAATTCCGCGACGCCGGCCACTCCCGCAAAATAGAGTCCGATGACCGTGGCCGCCGCCAGCGTGTATACCACGCCGCGCTTGAAGATCAGGTCCACGTCCATCAGCCGGTAGCGGAAAATGGCGTACCCGAAAGTGAGCGGCAGCAGCCCCAGCGACAGCACGGAAATCTTCATGGTCGCGCCCGGCAGGCGGCCGAACACATAGGGCAATACGTAAAGCACGGTATAGGGCAGCACGGCGAGCGTGGTCCCGCGCGTCACCCACTTCAGCTGCTGGCGCAGTACGGTCGAGCTGGCGTGAACATAGCTGTACCAGAGCACCAGCGCGGAGGCGAGAAAGAACAGCGCGCTGTAGGAAATCTCGAGGCGGTCCAGGTTCCAGCGCAACCGCTCGCTGGCTGAAATACTCTCAATCGCCAGGACGTGCAGCGACAATAAAATGGCAGCGGGAGCGTAGACCAACGCGAGTGGCCATTGGCGCCTCCGCACCCACAACCGCTTTTCCGGGAAAGTGAGCACAAAGTGCAGGAAGAGGGCTGGCTGCACGATGGATGCAACCACGTTGCTCCAGTAGATCGTCCAGTCAAACTCATTCAGCTTGCCGGTGTACTTAAACGAATACGCGACAAACGCGACCAGGCAGAAAACGTAGAAGTGGGTCGAACCGGGGGCGGTCCAGCGGCGCAGCAGGACGTAGACGCCGATGCCGAGGTAGATCAGCGCGATCAGGCGCAGCCAGTTGTTGAGCGAGCGCTCGGCAGGCACCAGAATGACTTGTGAATCCAGGGGCACTGAGTCGCGAACCAGCGAGTAGTTGGCTTTGGACCAGATGCCGGTGCGGAAAAGCTGCCGCTCCAGGCCCGCGATGTCGTGGACCTCGTATCCGTTGACCGAGACCAGCTTGTCGCCGGTCTTGACCCCGGCTTTTGCGGAGGGACCACCAGGATCGACGCGATCGGCAACCAGCGTGCCGCTGTGCTCGATCCACCAGGCCCCATCGTCAGGGACGGAAAACTGCCGCTCTTTTGCGAAATTCAGACCGCCGAAGACAACCGCTGCCAGGGTCAGCAGGAACAGCAGGACCGCAACCGACCGGACATGGGTCTCCTGGTTCATAGGCGGGAGCAGGTGCCGATCCACTCGCGGTGAGATGCGTGGCGAACCAGCTGCACCAGCACGTTCTTCGACAAGCAACTTCACTGCCATGTTCCCAACCACCAGAACTGGCAGTAAGTCCAGCGCTGCCAGCGACTTCTGTAATTATAGAATCGTTTTATCGGGTTCGCTACGGAATCGCGTAGCCTGATGTGGAATTGTGTATGTGTCGAAAGGAGTGGGAGTTACGAGGAATCGATGCGTGAGGACGAGCCCCTGGCCGTTTCCTAGCCGACCTTCTTCCGATCCTCGGGGGCTTCCGGAAGGAGTTCCGGCTCGTCGTCCCATTCGAACGACAGAGTCCGGGTCGTGGTTTCGATCGGTTCCAACTCAGGGATGTCGTCGGTGACGGTAGCGCCCTTTTCGGCAAGCTTGCGGGCCGAGACCAGCACCCTGCTTTCGAGCGACCCGACCGCCTTGTTGTAAGATTCGACCGCGCGATCCAGCCCGCCGCCAACGGCGGCGATGTGCCCGGCGAGGCCGCGCAGGCGATCATGCAGCTCTTTGCCAAGCGCGCTGATCTCGTGCGCGTTGCGAGCCAGTTTCTCCTGGTTCCAGCCGTAGGCCACGGCCTTGAGCAGGGCGATCAGCGTTGTCGGGGAAGCGGGAATGACCTGGTTGGCGACTCCCCACTCGATCAGGTCCGGATCTTGCTCCAGCGCGGCGCTGAAGAAAGTCTCACCCGGCAGAAACATTACAACGAACTCGGGCGTGGCTTCAAATTGCTCCCAGTAGGAGCGCCCGCTCAAGTTCTTCAGGTGGTCGCGCACTTGCCGGCTGTGGTTCAGCAGGCAGGCTTTGCGGGTTTCTTCGTCGGGGGCTCCGAGGGCGTCAAGATAGGCCTGCAGCGGAGTCTTGGCGTCGACGACCACATTCTTGCCGCCGGGCAGCCGCACGATCAGGTCGGGGCGAATCCTGCCCGTGTCGGTCGTGACCGTCATCTGCTCGGAAAAGTCGCAGTAGTTGAGCATGCCGGCCATTTCGACGACGCGGCGGAGCTGAATCTCTCCCCAGCGGCCGCGAACGTTCGGGGCGCGCAGGGCGCGGACCAGATTTCCGGTTTCCGATTGCAGCTCTTTCTGGGTTGTGATCAGGGAACGCACCTGCTCTTTGAGTTCGCCGTAGGCTTCGCCGCGGGCGACTTCGATCTGCTGGATTTGCGCGTCCACTTTGTCGAGCGACTCGCGCACCGGAGCGATGATGTCGGCGACGGCTTTTTGCCGCGTTTCCAGGTCCCGCTTCGCGTCACTCTGGAAGCGCTCGAGGCTGGTCTTGGCCAGTTCCAGAAACGACCGGTTGTTGTTGTCGAGCGCGTCGGAGGCCATGGCCTTGAAGGCATTCTGCAGGTCTTCGCCGGCACGGGTGACCAGCTGAATTTTCTCGGCGTTGTTTTTTCGTTCCGATTCAAGCGCCGACTCCAGCCTGGCGCGGGTGTCGATCAGCTCTTCGCGGGCGAGGAGAAGCCGCTCCATCTCGGTCTTCGCGGCTTCCAGTTCGCGTTCGAGTATTCCGGCGCGGACCGCGGCATTCGCTCCCCGGCCGCGCCCGGCCAGCCAGCCCAGCAAAAGACCGAACAGGAGGCCCACGCCCGCACTGGCCGCTAAATCAATGGTCACCGGTGGCAAACCTCGCTTGTTCTGTGGTGAAAAGTCTAGCCTAGCACCAGTTGGATGGATTCGCCGGGCGAACGCGCCTATCACTCGTCCGGCTCCGTTTGCGTCGTGCTAACCTTGCCCTGCGCCGCCGCGTCCTTCGCATGAATGCCGCGCCCAAGCTGCTGATCGGCACCGCCGGCTGGAGTTACAAGGATTGGGAAGGGCCTGTCTACCCGCTCGACCTGAAGCGGCGCAAAATCCATCCCCTGGAATATCTGGCGCGGTTTTTCGACACCGCGGAAATCAACTCCTCGTTCTACGGGCCCATCCGGCCGGAAATCGCGAGGCTCTGGTGCAGGAAAGTGGCGCCGGTGAATCGTGAGTTCCTGTTCACGGCAAAGCTCTATCGTGCGTTCACCCACTCGCCGTTGGCGGTGAGCGAGCCGACTTCGGCGGCTACGATTCACTCGACCCAGGAAGACGAAGCGCGGACCCGCGAAGGTCTCGACGCCATTGCCTCCGAGGGCCGCCTTGGCGCGCTGCTCATGCAGTTTCCGGCATCGTTCAAGAACACGTCACTGAACCGCGAGTATCTCGACGGCCTGCTTCGGCAGTTCATCGAATATCCCCGAGTGGTGGAGCTGCGGCATTCCAGTTGGAACCAGCCGGGGATCCTGGCAGAATTTGCGCGCCAGCGCGTCGGCTTCTGCAATATCGACCAGCCCTTGCTGGGAAAGTCTCTCGGTCCGACCGAGTATGTGACCGCGCCGGTCGCCTATGTGCGGCTGCACGGGCGCAACTACGAGCAGTGGTTTGATTCCGACAGCCGCAATGATCGCTACGATTATCTGTATAAGGAGAGCGAACTTGCAGAGTGGAAGAGCCGCATCGAAAATGTGGCCCACAGTGGCGCGATTACGTTTGTGATCACGAACAATCACTTCGAGGGCAAAGCTGCAGCTAACGCTCTTGAGTTGAAAGCCATGCTGGGCGGTCGGAGAGTGTTTGCGCCAGCGGCACTGATCGAGCGTTATTTGGATTTGAAAAAGTATGCGAATCCAGCGCCGGAGGAAGCGACTTCGGAGCTGCCACTTCGGAGGGAAACCTAGGCGTTGGCGGCCAATTTTTCTTGGTGGCAGTGGGATTACTGCAGGTCAGCGGTAGGCTTCTCGGCGGTGGCGCACGGCGGTGATCGTGACGGTGTTGTCGCCTTTGAGATCGAAGAACACGCGGTAGTCGCTGCAGCGCAGGCGGAAGCCGGTGAGCGGAGGCCTCAGCTTCTTCACATCGCCGGTGCGGCTGGCCAGGTAGCGATCCACGCACTGAAGAATCTGCATGGCGATTTCGCGGTCGATGGCGCGTACATCGACACGGGCCTCGGGCGACCAAAGGACGCCGATCCGTTCCGGCGCTGGCGGTTCGGTCATTTATCCAAGCCGAACTCGCGCAGGATATCTGCGTGAGGAATGCCTTCTCCGCGGGCCAGGGAAGCGCGGGCGCGGTCGAGCGCCGCAGCGGTTTCCGGCGTGATCTCCTCCTCTTCGACGGACGCGGAAGCCAGCGAATGCGACAGTGGGCCGGTCATCACTTGCAACAGATGCACGACAGCAGCGAGCTGGCCAGCATCGAGCTGATCGAGGAGTTGGTGTGCCTGCTGTTTCTCGTTCGCGGGTGCCATTAGGAATAGTTTACCAATCAACACTCTCAGCCAAAACGTCTAAATAGCTAGGGATGGACAGTACGTTTCCATGGTTCTGCCACTTCGGAGGGAAACTTAAGCGTTGGCGGCCAATTTTTCTTGGCTGCAGTAGCGGAGCGAGACGTTCATATAAACGTTGCCGGCGGGGGTCTCCAGGCAAATCATCAACGCTTCGACGTTTTCGCTGGTCTTGTCGTTCTCGGTCGAAGTCACGAGCAGCGGGGGATGTACGCGGAAGTGAAATCCCTGATCGTTGAGGGCGCAGACGGCATTGCCTACGACTTGGTTGGCCAGCTCGAAAACGGTTTCGCGGACCATATCGTCGGTCTCGGGGACTTCGGTTCCGGCGTAAAGACTGGCAACGCGGGCGGCGGTGGGGGGATCCATGTCGAGAATGATACGGCCCTCAATGTCGCCGGAAAGCGCGATGAGGCCGGCCACTCCTTTCTGACGATAGGCATCCTGCTCCATCGTCAGATGGTCCACCTTCGTTTTGCCCTGAAGCCCCTGCGACAATACAGCGTCGGCCGCATTGATGAAGGGCTGGATGAGGTCCATCTTCATGCCGTTAAGCTCCTGCCGCTGCGGCGACCGCGCCGTCTTCTCCTAATACGTACTTGATGACTTCGTAAAGAACTTCCGGCTTCACCGGCTTCTGAACGAAGTGGCGCGCCCCACGCTGCAGCGCGGCGACGATGTTTTCCTGATAGCCGACCGACGAGACCATCACAATGCGGGCTTCGGGATGGGACTGGACGATGCGTTCGGCAGCTTCGATCCCCTCCATCTGCGGCATGGTGATGTCCATCAGTACGATATCGGGATGGGTGCGGTCATACTCGCTGATCGCGGTCAGACCGTCGCCCGCTTCCGCCGCCACCTGGCCGCCAAAGCTCTCGATCATGCGGGCAAGGTTCTTGCGCGCGAAGACCGAGTCGTCGACGATCAGGTAACGGACGGGCTGTCCGTCTTTACTGCGCTTGATTGGTGCAAACTGCTCCATAAAATCCCCCTCTGTTACATATCATGCGTGTTCGACACAACCCAGATGACCATAGTCACAAATTGCCAACTGCAGCTTCCCACTATCCCGCGCCTCGCCCGGTGCCGCGGGGCCGGTCCAGTCCATCGCGGCCGCGGCACGCGGCTTGCAGGGCCGCAGCCATGCCATCCAGTGAGACCACGCGGGTCGCATAGCCGCGTTCGATGGCGGCCTTGGGCATGCCAAACACGACGCTGGACTCCTCGTCCTGCGCGATAGTGATGCCGCCCAGTCGCTTGATTGCGCCCAAACCCTCCGCGCCGTCATCTCCCATGCCGGTCATGAGCACACCGATGGCGTGCGAACGAAACTCTTCCGCCACGCTGTGCAGCAGAACATCGGCGCTGGGACGATGGCCATTCACGCGTTCTTCGTCGCTGAGCACGACGACGTCGCCCTGCTTGAGGCGTTTCACTTTCATGTGTCGGTTTCCTGGGCAGATCAAGACCTGGCCGGCAAGGAGAGGATCGCCGGATCGCGCTTCCTTGACCGACAGCGCACACAGTTCGTCGAGCCGGCGGGCAAACATTTCCGTGAACCCCTCCGGCATGTGCTGGCAAACCAGAATGGCGGCGGGAAACTCCGGCGGCATCTGAGGCAAGGCATACTCCAGCGCCTGCGGTCCGCCGGTCGAGACGCCGATTGCAACCACGTGCGTGGGCTGGGCCCAGGCTTTGACTTCCAGTTTCGGGCTGCGCGTCCGTGATTCCTCCAGCAGCCGCGGTTTCAGCTTGCAATCCGCCGCCGCCTTCACTTTGGCGATCAGTTCGGCGGAAGCTTCCGCCATGTGTGAGGTGGCATCTTTGGGCTTGGTGACAAAGTCGAACGCGCCCATGGCCAGCGCTTTCATGGTGACCAGCGCGCCTTCCGTGCTCAGCGAACTGACCACGATCACCGCGACCGGCGTCCGCTTCATGATTTCCCGCAGGGTCTCAATGCCGTTCATCTTCGGCATATCCAGATCAAGGGTGACGACGTTGGGCTGCAGGTCCTGGATTTTGCGCAGGGCGAAGTGGCCGTCCATTGCCGTGCCGACCACCTCGATCGACGGATCGGACTCGAGCATTTGCGGGATCAGCTTCCGCATGAGAGCGGAATCGTCCACCACGAGAACGCGGACCCTGCGGCTCATGCCTGCCCTCCTGCGGTGCTCATCGCGAGTCGCATCCGGTCGGCGTGGGTGAGCAGCAGGCCGGACCCGGCGCTCCCGCTTTGCTCGGGACGCATCTTGGCGGCATGCTCGACCACGGCCGTCAGATTCAGAATCAACACGACGCGGCCGTCTCCCAAGATGGATGCCCCGCTGACCATGTCGGTATTGAACGTCTGGTCGTCGAGCGCCTTGATGACGAGTTCTTCTTCGCCCTCCAGCCCGTTGACGATCAGGCCGAACTTCCGTTCACTGACCGTGATGACGAGGACAAACAATTTTTGCCGCTTGGGATCGCCGTCGACCACGGCCGGACGGCCCAGCCGGACCAGCGGCAAGACCTGGTTGCGCAATTGCAGCACTTCGTAGTTGTCGACCTGGTGAACGTCGGCTTCGCAGGCGCGCGCAATTTCTACTACCGCGCTGAGCGGGATGGCGTACAGACGCTGCTCGACCCAGAACAAGAGAGCTTTGATGATGGCCAGGGTCAGCGGCAGCTTCAGGCGGAAGATGGTGCCATGGCCCGGGCGGGTCTCGACACTGATGGTGGCCTTCATGCGCTTCAGCACACTCTGCACCACATCCATGCCGACGCCGCGTCCGGAAACTTCCGTGACGCGTTCGGCGGTGCTGAATCCGGGCCGGAAAATCAGGTCCAGAGACTCGGCCTCGTTCAGACGGGCCGCTTCCTGGCTGGAGACGAAGCCGAGCTGGATGGCGCGCTGGCGGATTTTGTCGGTTGAAATGCCGCGGCCGTCGTCGCTGATCTCGACGAAGACCTGGTTGCCCTGGTGGTAAGCGTTCAACTTGATGGTGCCGCGCGCCGGCTTGCCCGCTTTGATCCGGTCCTGGGCCGTCTCGATGCCGTGGCTTACCGCGTTTCGGACAAGGTGAGTCAGAGGTTCAGCCAGCGAATCGAGGATGCCCTTGTCAAGGTCGGTGTCCTGGCCGCTGATGAGGAGATCGACATCGCGGCCGCATTGGCGGGCGACGTCTCTTACCAGGCGCGGGAAGCGCCGGAACAAATGCTCCACCGGGACCATGCGGATTTTCATCACCGAGCGCTGCAGATCGTTGAGCACGCGGGACTGGAACGACATAGCGTCGGAAAAACGCCCACGCAGGGGATCTTTGGGATGCGCGCTGGCCAGTTCTTCCACGGCCTGCTGCAGCATGGACTTGGCGATGATTAGTTCGCCCACCAGGTTCAAGACCGCGTCAATGCGCCCGGCATCGACGCGCAGGATGTTTTCAGCCGAGGTTACGGAGGCGGCATCACTCGGCTTCGCGGACGCGGCAACCTCGGCCGGAGCGGTGTCGATTTCGTGCTGCTCCTGCTGCGAAGCGGCAACATCCGTGGGTTCCGCCACGGCTTCGGCCGGTTCAAGGCGAGTAACGTGAATCTCGCCGGAAATGGTGGGGATCTGGCAGCGCAGTGTGATGGCGGCGGGAGCTTCCTTGCTGACCAGAATGAACTCAACTTGTTTTGATGCGGCCGGGGACTTGGCATCCGGCCGGACGGCCAGGACCTGGCCCGCCTGCGACACCGCGTTCTGCAGTAATTGCCGCGCCGCGATGGGCATGGCGCAGTGCGGATCGATACCCGCCACGACGTGGTAGACATCGAGCGCGCGGGCCTGGGCCTCCCGGATCGATCTTTTTTCCTGATCGCTCCAGTCGGTCCCGGCCTCACCCGTCAGCTTGGCACGGGAGCGTTTGGAAGCCTTCGGGCCCGCCGGTTTCTCCGCGATCTGTTTGATTCTTGCTTCCAGCGCGGCCGTCTTCGGCATCACTGAGCCATGCTGGTAGGACGCAATCAAATCAGCGAAGGCGTCGGCCGCAGCCAGCGCGATTTCCGCGAGGGCAGCGTCGGCGGCCGCACTCTCGCCGGCCAGCGCGTCTTCAAAAAGATGGGCCAGTTCGCTGAGTTCGCGCAGGCCGCAGGCCGCCGAGTCGCCTTTTAGCGTATGCACGGCGCGCCGGATCGAGCGTACGATCTCCACATCGCCCGGACGCTTTTCCAGTTCGAGCGCCTGCTCGTTGAGCGCCTGCAGCAATTCCTGCGAGGTCTCAAAGAAAAGTTCGCGCAGTTCGGCCCCGCGATCGTCGGGCGTGTTAGTCACTCTTCACTCCAAGGCGGCGATAGGCCGTGCCGCTGTCTTTGTGCACCATTTGAAACTTCTCGGAACGCCCCAGCAGGCTTTCGGCGTGACCCACAAACAGATAACCGCCGGGATTCAGGCAGCGATGGAACTTCTCGATCAGCCGTTCCTGCTCGGCCTCGTCGAAATACATCATCACGTTGCGGCAGAAAATGACGTCGTTGTGCTGGGGCAGGAACTCCGTCTTCAGGTTGTGGAAGTCGAAGTGGACCAGCTCTTTCAGCCCTTTCTTGACGGCGTACCGCTCGCCGATTTTGTCGAAATAGCGCAGGCGATAGCTGTAGTCCACGGTCTCCATCTGCGCATCCCCGTAAGCGCCGTCCTGACCGCTGCGCAGTACGGTGTAGTTGATGTCGCTGGCCAGCACTTCCACGTTCCACGGCGGTGGGGCCATGGGCTTCGGCAAAGATGCGGGGGGCGGGAGCGGGTTGCGCAGGCAGAAGTACGCCAGAGCATCCACGATCAGCATCGCCAGCGTGTAAGGTTCCTGTCCGGTTGAACAGCCGGCGCTCCACACGCGAATGGAATAGTCTCCACGCGCGGCCTTTTGTTTCAGCAAGTCGGTGAGGACCTCTTTTTGGAACAGGTCAAGCTGCGCTTTGTGCCGGAAGAAGCTGGTTTCATTGACCGTCAGCAGTTCCACCAGCTTGCTCAATTCCTGTTTTCCCAAGGGCCCGATCAGCAGACGGTAGTAGGCGTAAAAAGAGTCGGCTTTGCATTCCTTGAGGCGGCGCAGGAGGCGGTCCTGTAGAAACGGAGTTCGCCGCTCGTCAAAGTGCATGCCACACTCCTGATAGACAAGAGCCTGCAGCAGCTTTAACTCGGCGTCCGTCAAAATCGGAGCGGGTGCGGCTCCGGGTGCGCTCATGCTGGTTTGTCCTTGCCCTTACTGGGATTTCTCCCCGGAATCAGTGGCCTCACTGCGCCGACTTGGCCCGCGCTTTTGGCGTGGCCGGCTTGGGTTCCTGCGGCTGGCTCGAAACCACCAAATTGGCCGGGGCCAGCAGTTTGCTCATGTCGAGAAGCACCACCAGACGGCCCTTCACTTTGCCCAGTCCGGTCACGCAATTTAATCCACCTTCCTGAAACACGGCTGGCGGAGGGTCCACGTCTTCGACCGGGACTTTCAATACTTCGGATGCTGAATCGACGATGAGCCCGGCGAGCCGTCCCTGGTGCTCGACCACCAGAATGCGGTTTTGTTTGCGGATGGCGGCTTCCTGGCTGCCAAAGCGCTTGCGCAAATCCATGACCGAGACGATCTTGCCGCGCAGATTGATGACGCCTTCCAGATAATCGGGCGCATCCGGCACGGCTGTGATCTCCGGCACGCGCACAATCTCGTGCAGGGAAGTGATGGGCACGCCGTAGGTTTCACGGCCGACCTGAAAGCCGACGATGTGAAGTTCCTGTTGCATAGGTTAGACCTGCGCTCCAGCGGCGGCCCGTCGGCTCGAGCGGTTCCTTTCGGGCGACGGCATGCCCGCGTGGGTGAGTTCGGCCAGCGAGAAGCGGCCCATCAGTTCCAGCATTCCGCGAGACATCTTCGACATCTGCTCGGAACTGGCGGCCAGTTCGGTCGAACCGGAAGTGGACTGCTGCACCATCTCGCGCATACGTTCCATCGCTTTCACGACGGCTTGCGCGCCCGATGCCTGCTCCTCGACCGCCGAGTTGATTTCGTGGGTGATTTCGTTGAGCCGCGTGGTCGCTCGGGCGATCTGGGTGGAACCGTGCGATTGCTCGTTGGTGGCCGCGCCGATTTCCTGCGCGAACTTGTAGACCTCGGTGACCACGTTGGAAATCTTGCGCAGCGCCGCGTTCAGGTCGCCGCCCAGTTCCAGTCCTTCGTTGACGATGCCGGTGGAGCGGTTCATGTTTTCCACCGCCTTGCGGGCCTCTTTTTGGATGCTCTGGATCAGCTCGGAAATTTCCTTGGTGGATTGCGCCGACTTTTCCGCCAGCTTGCGCACTTCGTCGGCGACCACGGCGAATCCCAGGCCATGCTCGCCGGCACGGGCGGCTTCAATGGCGGCGTTCAGCGCCAGCAGATTGGTTTGCTCTGCGAGATCGTCGATGACCTCGATGATCTTGCCGATGTCGTCGGCCCGGGTTCCCAGAGCGTCGATGATCTCGCCCGAAGATTTGATGGTGACGTTGATCTTGGTCAGGCCCTCGGTGGCCTTTTCCATGGTGGAGATGCCGCTGTGTACTTCCTCACGCGAGCGGTTGGAAATGTCGAGCAGCACTTTGGCGGTGTCGGCTACGCGCTGGATGGACGCGACCATCTGGTCGATGGAGGCCGACGTTTCGCTCACGCTGGACGCTTGCACCTGCGTGTTTTTCACCATGTTCTGAACGTTGACGCTCATCTCGTGCATGGTGCTGGTGACTTCGTCGATCGCCGAGGATGCCTGCAGGCCGATCTTGGCGGAGTCGTCGGAGGCCGCCGCGACCTGTCCGGCGGCGCTGGCCACTTGCGAGGCCGAGTCGCGCACGTTGCGCACCAGGGCCCCAATGCCGTCCACCATGCGCGCGAAGGCATTGCCCAGGGTGTCGTGGCTGGAACGCGGCTTCACTTCCACCTGCAGATCTCCTTCCGCGATGGACTCGGAGACGGAGGCCATCTCCTTCAAATAGGCGACCATGCGGGCGAAGCTGCGCGACAGATCTCCGATTTCATCGGCGCGGTTGACCTCGATGCTGTGTTCCAGGTCGCCCGTCTCGCCGATCTGGCGGGCAACCTGCATCAGATTGGTGAGGGGTTCGGTGATCGACTTTGCAGTCCGGAAGGCCACGACGATACCCAGACCCAGCGCAAACAGAGTGCTGAGCGACGCCACGCTTACCGTGAAGGTGCTGGCGGTTTCGTCGGACTTCCGGCGGGCTTCCACCAGCTTGCGATTTTCAGTGTCCGCAACGTCCAGGCTGTCGTTTGAATTCTTCACCCAGGCGGCGGCGTCTTTCTGGAGATAGAAGATTTGCAGTTCGGCCACCGTCGCGTTGCCGGCGTCGACATCTTTCCGTTTGTCGATCAAGGGTTGAGCGAACTCTTTTGCCCAGGACTGCTCCAGTTGCTCGACCCGGCCCAAAGCGCTCTTTTCCTGCTCGCTGACGGCGAGGCCCTGGCCTTCCTGCAATTTGTCGTTCAGCGCGCGGACGCCGTCGTTCATGCGCTCCACTTCACGGGTGTCGCCGCTCAGCAGGTAATTGCTGAGGTAGAGGCGGTTCTGCATCATGAGGAAGCGGGCGGCATTGGTGGACGCGGTCAGTTCCACAGAAGCCTGGGCGGCGGCCTTGGCGGCATGCTCTCGCTGTACGGCCAACAGGTTCACCATGAAAAGCACCACGACCATGGCCAGGATGATGCCGAAGTTCACATACAAGCGCTTACCGATCGTCAGTCCGCTGTTCATAAACCGCCTTCTCCTCATGTTTGCCGAAAAACGCGCGACCTGGTTGCTTAGCGAGGGTCGAACCTTACGCTGATGCTGCCGGTGCTCTCACCCGAGGCCGGCTCGAACTTCCATTTCCTCACCGCTTCCAAAGCGGCATTGGCCAACACCGGATGTCCCCCCGCGACACGGGCTTCTTTGACGGTTCCATCCGATGACACCACTACTTCGATCTTGACCACCCCGGTCAAAGACATTCTCCTGGCCAAGTCCGGATATTGCGGAGCCACTCTGGTTCGTACTTTCCGGGTAATTTCGGTTGAGCCGTCGTTCTGGGACATCAGGGCGACTGGGGAGAGAAGCAGCGCGACTGCCAGTGCCCACACTGCTATTGCTTGCCTCGTCATCGACACGTACGTACACTCCTTCGCCCTTGGTGCCAGCGAGTTGATGGAGCAATAGCCCTGCCACCCGTGACCAAACTGAGAAACTTAAGTAATGAAGCCTATTTTGTTGCAATGAATGTATTTAGACGGAGATGAGCTCGCCTAAAGGGTGGTCAGTGAAGGTCTCTGTTGTCTCAAGCTTGGTCTTTCGCTAGGTTACATCTCAGGGTGAGACGAAGAATCATGAGAAACACGGGATTTCCGCACCCGGCACCCCGGGAGTCACTTCTCGCGACTCAAATTGAGATGAAATAATCGGATTCCTCAATAGATTCAATCACTTGTGGCTTACGAAACCACCAATTCCGCTGCTGGCCGGCAGACGCAAGCGCCCTCGCTGGCGAATCAAGCCGGCCTTCCCGGGTCGCCCGGATCGGACGAAGGCTTTCAAGCATTGCTGCTTGCGCTGTCGCGGCAGGCAGCGGTGGAAACCGACCCAGCGGCGTTGATTCGCTACTTCTGCCGCGCCACGCGCGAGTTCTTTCAGGTGAGTGGCGTTTATTTCTGGCGGCGAAGGTCCGACGGGGAGTTTGTCGGTGAGGAAGCCGATGGGCGGCAACAGGCGCAATTTCCCGGCCTGCGCCTGCAGGCCGGCGACAGCGCCGTTACCGCGGAAGCGGTGCGCAGCCGGCGAACCATCTTCGCGAATCATGTCGCGACGGAGCACTTTCCACTAGCGGCTGAGTTTCACGCGCGCTCGATGATGGCAGCGCCTCTGGTGGTCATGAACGAGGTCGTCGGGGCTGCCACCTTCATCCACGATTCGATGCCGGCGTTTTTCAACAGTGATCTCGCGGCCAAGGCGACCATTCTCACGGGTCAGCTCGGCAGCCTGCTGGAGGCTTCGCGCTTGTCGGGAGTGGCCCGCCAGGAGAGGCGGCGTGCCGAAATCCTCGCCGAAGTCGCGCAGGTGCTGGACAACCGTCCGGACGCAAGCGTAGTCATTGAGGCCCTGGCCGACCGGGTCCGCTTGCTATTGGGCACGCGATTGGTGTGCGTCGTGCTTAAGCAAGAGGGTCCTTACGAGCTTCGGGCCGTCTCGGCGGAAACGCCCCAGATGGCAAACTCCGTGCGCTCGCGGCATGATCGTCAGACGATTCGATTCGTTACCGACATCGCGCAGCGCGCCGCAGCGGCCGGTGCACCGGTGCTGCTCCCTGTTTCTGGCGAGAGCCACTCGCTGGGCAGTCTGGTCTCCCAGGGAATTCTGATGGCGGTGCCTTTTCGCACAGCGCGAACCCACGGCGTAGTGCTGGTGTATCCCCGGGCAGGATGTGAATTTTCCGACGACGACGCCTCACTCGTCGCCGCAGTCGTGGGCTTTGGGGGAGTGGCGCTCGCCAACGCGGAACTGTTCACGACCGCCCGCGATCAGGCCCATGAACTTCATCAACTGCTCGATATTGCTTCTGAACTGGGATCGTGTGGAGACCTGGACCAGTTCCTGCAGGCTTTTGTCACACGGGCGGCGGACTTTCTCGGCTTTCGCCGCTGCTTCATCGCTCTGCTGGAGGAAAACCGCTTTCTAGCGCGCTACGGAGTGGAGGGGGGCGTAGGCCGCCGCGTCGAGCTGGTTTTCCCGGAGGGTCCCGCCACCGAGAAGTTGCGTGCCAAAGACGTGTTCTGGTCCGACGACGTCACGAAAATGGCCGGTGCAAACCTCGAAGAGGCCGAGCGCTACCAGATCCGCCAGATGCTCGCGGTTCCTCTGCTGGGCGCACACGGAGACCTGCTCGGGATGTTCACCGTGCTGGACCGCCACGATCATGCCGGTGTGACGCCGGAAGACATTCGCCGTGCCCGCGCGCTGGCCGCGCAGGTAGCCGTGGTATTGGAAGTCACCAGCAATCTTCACCAGTCGAAGCGGCACCGTGCGCGGGCGGAAGCCCTGATGGGGTTGACCCGCGAAATCGGGGGCACTCGACGCCTGGAAGAACTCGCCGAGCGGTCGCTACGGAGCATCCGTGGTTTTCTCGGTGCCGCGCATGGCGTTTTTGCCGTCCATGAACATGGGAAGATGCGGACGGTCGAGCTGCAGAACGACTTGCCCGCGCCGCCGGCTGAGGTTTCCGCGGAGGCTCAGCCTGCTGGGTTGCGCGCCGCGGTCGACGAGCGATTAAGCCAACCTGTGGCGGCGATGCTGGCGAGCGCGCCCGAGGCAGTGGTCAGCGGCCGCACCGTCGACCTGCTGGGCAGTGATCTTGCGTCTTTGTTAGGCAACGCCTATTGCGCCGTCTGCAAGCTCACGAACTCCGCCGGAGTCTTGACCGGCATGCTGATTGTGACCGGCCTGCCGGCCGCGCTTTCGCGAGGTGACAACAGCACCCTCCAGATTGCCGCCGGCCACGTCTCCACTGCCCTGGAGACGATCCGCCTGTTTGCGCAGATCGAGAAGGCGAACCGGCACTGGCTGGACATCTTCGATGCGATCGCCGATTTCATCGTCGTGCATGACGAAAGCGGCAAGATGCTGCGGGTGAACCGTTCGCTGGCGAACTTTGTCGGCGTCCCTCCCGCCGACCTGACCGGCGTCGGCATTGGAGCGGTGCTCGGCCGCGACACCCAGGCCGCGCCCCTCGCCTGTCCCTTCTGCCGTTCGATGCAATCCGACGTGGACGAATTTGTTCATCCCCTCCACGACCGCAGCTACCTCATCTCCACGTCGCGGGTCCACGGCACGGTGGGAGAAGGTTTTCAAACCATACATATTCTCAAAGACATCACCGACCGCAGTGAGGCGGAAAGTCGCTACCGCGAGCTGTTTGACAACATTCAGGAAGCGCTTTACTACAGCACGCCCGACGGCCGCTTTATCGAAGTCAACGATGCAGCGGTGCGCATGTTCGGTTATTCCAGCCGCGAAGAGATGCTGCAAGTGGACATCGCCGCGCAGGTGTTTTTCACGCCCGAGCAGCGCGAACACCAGAAGAACCTGCTGCACGAGAGCGGTTACCTGCGCGATTTCGAGACCACGCTGCGGCGAAAAGACGGCTCACCCATTCGCGTCCTGATCAATGCCTTCGCCATGTACGACCACAATGGGAAGGTCATTCAGTATCGCGGTCTGATGCTCGACGTCAGCGGCCTCCGCGAATCGCAGTCGGACCTGCAGTGGGAGCGGGAATTTTCCGGCAAAGTGCTGAACAACACGCAGAGCTTCATCCTGGTTACCGACGCAGCGGGACACATCAACTACGCAAACCGGCGCTGGACCGACGCCGGTTTTGTCCCTCGCGAGTTGATCGGCCGCCCGCTCGTCGAACTTGCCGCTCCCGCCTCTTACGGCGAACTTTCCGAAGCCTTGCAGGCCACGCTCCGCGGTGTGGCGGCGGATACGCTTGAACTGCAACTGCTTCGTCCGAATGGCGAAGTAGGACACTTTTCCGTCAGTCTCAGCCCGATGCGCGAGGATGGCAGCCACGTCACCAGCGTCGTGGTGGTGATGACCGACGTTACCGATTCCGTGCTGTTGCGCGACAAGCTGGTGCATACGGAAAAAATGGCCGCCGTCGGGCAACTCGTTTCTGGCGTGGCGCATGAAGTGAACAATCCGCTCACCGCGATTCTCGGGTTCGCCGACTTGCTCTTGGAAAACCCCGACCTCCCCGCCAGCGCCCGGAACGACCTGCGTGTAATCCTGCAGCAGGCGCAGCGCACCAAAGAGATTGTGCAGAACCTGCTTAGCTTCGCGCGCCAGACGCCGCCGCAGCGCAATCTGGTGCAGGTCAACGCCATTCTTCGCAGCACCATCCAGCTTCGCTCCTACGATTTCGGAAGCCACGGCGTCGCGGTGGTGGAAAACTTCGACGAAGGCCTGCCCGACGTCCTGGGCGACGCGCACCAGTTGCAGCAGGTGTTTCTGAACATCCTGAACAATGCCTATGACGCCATCCGCGAATCGGTGCAACCTGCGCGTATCGAGATCATGACCACCAAGTCCGGCAATTACGTGGAAATCTCATTCCGCGATAACGGTCCGGGCATTGAGCACATCGACCGCATCTTCGATCCTTTCTTCACCACCAAAGAAATCGGGAAGGGCACTGGGCTGGGTCTCAGCATCTGCTACGGCATTGTGCGCGAGCATAGCGGTGAAATCCTCTGCCATAACAACAGCGAGGCCCGGGGCGCGACGTTTATCGTCCGCCTGCCGGCCGCAGAACACGCATCTTCTTTCGGCGTTGCCGCAGGAGTCAATCGACCATGAACTCAACTGTTCTCCAACCCCCGACGTTGCCGGTTCTGCTGATCGAGGACGAACCGGCCGTCATGGCTTACGTGAAAGCTGCCCTGGAACGCGGCGGCTATGTTGTGCAAACCTGCGACTCGGGCGTGGAAGCGCTGCCCGTGCTCGAATCGGGGCAGTTTCTCGGAGTCGTGAGTGACATGCGCACACCGGGGGGAGTCGATGGCGGCCAGGTACACGCCTGGATTTCCCGCCACCGGCCCGATCTCGCCGCCCGCGTCGTGTTCATCACCGGCGACATCGCCAACGAAGAGACCGTCGCAACTTTGCGCGAGACTGGCGCACCCTGCGTAGAGAAACCGTTTCGCGTTCAGCAGTTTATTGAAGTTGTCGACCGCACCCTAGGGAGGGCCCGATGACCATGCTCGCTGCCAAAGACGACCTTCGCATCCGCCTGCTCGTCGTCGATGACGAACAGAGCATCCGCAAACTCTGCGTTACTGTCGGCGAGGCGCTTGGATTTCTCTGCATGGAAGCCGAAAGCGGAGACTCGGCCCTCACCCTGCTGGAACAGCAGCCTGCCCACATGATCCTGACCGACATGGTGATGCCACACATGTCGGGCCTGGAGTTTCTGGAAAAAGTGAAAAAGCTGCTGCCGCGAAGCGAGGTCGCGCTGATGACCGGGCACGGATCAGTCGAAACGGCGGTGCAGGCCATGAAGCTCGGCGCCTACGACTACATCACCAAGCCATTCTCACCACTCGAGGAGTTGCGTCTGTTCCTGCGCCGCATGGCCGACAAAGTCCGCCTGGTGGAAGAGAACGAATTCCTGCGCCAGCGCACCGATTCCGAGACCGCGGTCCACGGCATTGTCGGTTCCTCGGCCAAGATTCAGGATGTCCTGCGCATGGTTTCGCGCCTCAAAGACACGAGAACTCCGGTTCTGATCTGCGGCGAAAGTGGCACTGGAAAAGAACTGGTCGCCCGGGCCATTCACTTCCGCGGTGCGTTCGGTACGCGTCCCTTTGTCGCGGTCGACTGTGGCTCGCTGGTCCCGACTCTGATCGAAAGCGAACTGTTCGGCTATGAAAAGGGGGCTTTTACCGGCGCTCTTCGCTCCAAGTCGGGCCTGTTTCAGGCCGCTGACGGCGGCACCATTTTTCTGGACGAGGTTGGCGAACTTCCGCTCGAACTCCAGGCCAAGTTGCTGCGCGTGCTACAGGAGAAGGAAGTTCGGCCGGTGGGCAGCAACCAGCGCATCAAGGTCGACGTGCGAGTCGTCGCCGCCACCAACCGCGATCTGGATTCGGCGTACAAGAATGGGACCTTCCGCAAAGACCTGTATTTTCGCCTCAATGTGGTCACAGTCCAGGTCCCGCCGTTGCGTGACCGCCGGCCCGACATCCCTATGCTGGCGCATTGGTTTCTCGACCGCATGGCCCCGGGCACGGAGGTGCGCGTCTCCAACAACGCCATGAAAGCGATGATGGCCTACGATTGGCCGGGAAACGTGCGTGAATTGGAAAACTGCATGGAGCGCGCCATCGCGCTCGGTAACGGGCAGATGATCGACTTAAGCGACCTTCCCGAAAGTATCGCAGCCGCGTCGAGTGCGGCTGGTCAGAGACCGGCGATCTCGGAAATCCTGGGTGAACTGCCCGCCGATGCGGCTGCCATGAACGGCGTACTCGCCTCCACCGACCTCGAAGACATCGAGCGCGCGACGATTGAGCGGGTTTTCGAGCAAGTCCATGGAGACAAATCACTGGCGGGGAAGATGCTTGGCATCAGCCGGGCCACGCTTTATCGCAAACTGAAGCGGTACAACATCGGCTCGGCCCTTGCGGCGCGTGCCTCAAGCCCCACCTTGCAATGAAAATCGCGGCGTGGTCGCCTGAATCGTGCGCTTGAGATGATCCGTGAGACGGCTGGTGTCTCACCGTGAGACAAACCGTGCTGCTGGCTTGCAGTACTTGTGTGGGGTTGGCTCGTAAGTGACTGCAAACACAGGTTCACAAGTGCTAGACCTTCGGTTCGCAGCAATGGCGCATGCATTGCTTCTGCATTCCACGCACCTTGGTGTGCCGGAACCTCAACACCAGCCCGGCTGTAGTTGCCGTGAGAAAAAGTCCGGAGTTCGACAAGCGTGGCGTCGTCAGCAGCAGCGAGTGCAAGAGTTTCGAGCAGCCCCGTGGCATCGTTGGCGCGTTTCTTTCCCGACGCCGCCCCGGTTCGCCTGCCGGTGGAAGTATCTCGTGTTGCCGGAGACTCGGCGGTGAGTCCGGCCATTTCGGCGGAGCGGACCGTCATCGAATTCGGCACGCCGCAGGAAGTCCTGTTCGCCTGCGCCGTGCCGCTTGAATTTGGCGACGTCGTCCATCTGCGCAACTCCGACGGTTCGCTCGACGCAGAGGCTTCCGTCGTGGCTGTGCAGTATCACCTGGGCAAGACGATTGTGGCTGCCCGCTTCTTGCAAAACATTACGAACTGGATCATCAAGCCCTTATGACACCACCCAGAGCTCCACAAAACGTCGCGGTGCAGTGGGAACTGGCGCTTCGCGTCTACCCGCTGTATTCCCAGCTGGCCAAAGAGTTTGTCCTGGAAGTTGAGCCCTTCGCCGATCTGGAGGCGCAGGCCGAGTCTCCGGACGCTGAAACCGTCGCCGCCGCGCAGGCGTGGCTGCAGGCCATGGACGAGAAAATCCAGGCCCACCAGCTTCGGCAGTTTCTGCAGACCAACGCCGCTATCGACCAGGACGCCGTGCTCGGGCTGTTGCAGCACCTTCTGGAAAATGGGGTCCGCAACGATTCCGCCCGCGACAAAATCGACTTCATGCTGGTGCAGTATTTCAACCTGGCGCTGCCGGTTGCGCTCGACGACAGTGAAATTGACCTGGCCTGCGTCGCTGGAGTCTTGCAGCCGCTGGTGGGCCCAGTCGAACTGAAAGTCCCGGTGTGGCTGAATGCGCTGGACCGCGTGCTCGAGTCCGCGCGTAAGTGCCAGAGTCTCGACGAGCTGCTGCACGGCGGAGTGCTGGTGCAGGGGCGCAAGATCAAGACCCAGGCCGGAGACCTGTTCTACCTGCCCATCGCACTGGTCGCTTTTACCCGCTTCGGCTACCTGATGCGGCGTTCGTTTTTCCACCTAATGCACAACGATCTCAACTGCATCCTGGAGGGCCTGGACGAATTGCAGGAAAAAGCTATTGCCACGCTGGACTGCCGCCGCGCGCAGTTTTCCGCGCAGGAACCGGTCGAACGCCTGCGCATGGTCTGCCAGTCGTGGAAAGTCATGTTCCAGGCGGAATACTCCTCGGGGCAGCCGCTGCGGTTGCTGGTGGATCTCAAGGCCTCCGTCGATCAGGCTCTGGGCCGGCCGACCGCCGGACCCGCCGATGCAAAAAAGCCGGCGGCGACAGCACCCGCCGCAGCCAAATCGGCCACTGCTGCGACAAAGGC
>Ga0075030_100000969_pt1 | contig 25743 bp, 16 predicted proteins | sample LitLauG_LLR_2012_FD_71393 | JGI IMG/M metagenome (GOLD analysis project Ga0075030, IMG submission 71393) | Freshwater sediment microbial communities from Pennsylvania, USA - Little Laurel Run_MetaG_LLR_2012 | ecosystem: Environmental > Aquatic > Freshwater > Creek > Sediment | place: USA...
GCGGCCGTCCGAGAGCATTTCGATGGGATTTTTTGGACAGGTGCCGGCGGTCATCAGGGTGAGCATCGGATAACCGGCCACCGAGAACAGCGACGTTGCATGTCCATGGTCGATAGCCTGGGCCAAGCCATCGCGCAATTCCGCGCCGAACAGCTGGTGCTGGCGCGGATGCCGCATGTCGGCGTCGAGCAGCAAGGTGGAGCGCCCCAGCTGGGCGAAGGCCAGCGCCAGCTCGGCCGCCAGTTGCGAGCGGCCTTCCCCGGCGCTGGCGCCCACCACAGCGAAGGCGACGGTGCCGTATTGCACGGTGTGGCGCAGCAGGATTTCCGTGCGCAGCAGGCGGATGCGCTCGCTATGGGGATGCGCGGGATCGTGGGCGCTCAGCAGCTGCGGACCAGGCCGCAGCGGCTCGACCAGGGCGACCGGAAACTCCGGCGGCCGGTTCGGCTCGATGTCCTGGACGTGATCGGGATCGAGCGTTGCCGCCAGATCCTCGCTCCCGCCCATCACCGGATCGATCCGGCCATCGATGGATTTGCGCGCGGTGCGGCTGCTCGCACGCATGCCGGGCACCGGCCGGTCGTCGTTGAAGAGGCGTTCAATATCCATGGTTGGATGGCCGTCGTTGCCGGGTCACGCGGGCGCAAGCGCCGGCTTGACGGCCGTGAATTCGGTAAGGATGGGGATGCCGAAATCGCGCTCGACATCATCGCGGCAGCGCACACGCCGATGCAGCAGCTCGTACGCGAACGGTCCCAGCAGGCCCAGCGCGACGCCCAGCACGACGCCCAGCAGCATGTTCTTGATGACGTTGGGCTTGTCCGCCTTTACCGGGGGCCGCGCACGGCTGGCAATGCTGATGTTGGTCGAATGCACGAACATGATCTGGTCGTAACCGTCGAGCGCGCGCTTGTACGCCGTCTGAGCCGAATCGAGCTCGAGCTGGTACTTGGCGGCATCATCCCGGAAGCGCCGGCCTGCCAATACCTTTGCCCGCTGTTCCTGCACAGCCGCTTCCAGGGCGGCGACCTCGCTGCGGGACACCGCAATGTCGGACGCTGCGGCATTGTTGTAGGTCGACAGGGCCGCGGCAAGCGAACGGCTGTTGGCGTCGATCTGCGACTGCAGTTCGATCACCCGCGGGTGATTCGGACCCAGGCTGGCGCGCAGCTGGGCCATTTGCGCTCGCAACTTCGCGTCCTCCTCGCGCAACGCGGTCACTGCGGGCGACCCCATCACGGCCGCACTGACATCATGACTGCCCGCCCCCTGCGCCACGTGCGCGCGCATCGTGTTGCGCATTTCCTGCAGGCGGCGCTCGAGGTTGGTGAGCGAATCCATGTCGACGTCCACCTTGGAATCCAGGTCGACCGTTCCCGAGCGGTTGCGGAACTGGTCGGCGGCCGCCTGCGCCATGGTGACCTTTTTCTTGAGGTCGGCGAGCTCAACGGCATAGCGCTTCGCGCGCTCGCTCGCGGGTCCGTTGGTGTGCGAGTCCTGCTGTTCCGTGAAGACTTCCGCGACAGTATTGGCAATATCGGCTGCCCGTACGGAAGTGTCCGCCGATGCCGTGATGTAGATCAGCTGCGCGCCCGCGCGACCCTGGTCGATCTCGATGTCCTTGCGCAGCTTCGATTCAACCCAGTCGCGCAGTCCATCCGGGCCGGCCTTGTTGCCGGCGGCATACGCCGGATCCTGCGTCAGGTTCAGGCGTTCGATGACGGCGTCGAGCACTTCGGCGCTCTGCAGCAGCTCCACCTGTGTCGAGACGTAGGTGCCGATGAGTCCGGCGGCGGCCTGGAACTGCGTGCCGGCCAGAGGATCGTTGGCCGCATTGTTCACCACCAGGGTTGCCACCCCCAGGTAGGTCTTGGGCATGAACTTGGTGACGGCAGCGGCCAGCGTCACCACGGCCAGCGCGACGAGCACCGACATCTTCCAGTGCGCGCGCAGGATCGTCATGACCTGCGCAAGCGACATTCCGGACTGCATGTCGGGCTGCGAAACGATGACGGCATCGGAGACGGTATCTTCGGCAACAACCTCTTGCGAAGACATCCGGGCAGGCAGGTTCAGGGTGCGCTCCTCGGTGAAACAACGTCCCCGCACAGCAGGGATGCGGCACGCGGCCGGCCCGGCCACGCGAAGCAGAAGCGGCGGCGCACCGCCGCAGGATGCAAGGCGCCGAAGACCACCAGCCTTGCTGTCGCTAGTATAGGTGCACTGCTGCGCAGCGACAACGCAAAGCCGCATCGAGTGTGTGCCACCGCACATAGTGAGATGCATTTCTTGCGGTCAGACAGCGCCACGGTCAACGCACGCGATCGCGCGCGCGCCTGCGCGGGTACGGTTGCCGGCATCGCATCGATTCCCACGTCGTCCGCGCCTGCCCGCTACCGGAAGGCAGCGATGGCCCCGTCGGCAATGCCCAGCCAGAGTGCCGTGTGGGCGAACTTCCAGCGCAGCGCCTGGGACACGGCCAGCCACAGGCTCCCCCACAAGGTCGCCGGGTGCAGGCTCCCGCGCGAGCGCAGGTCCCAGATCACGAGCGGAAGCAGAAACAGATCGGTGATGCCGTCGTAGATCCACACGCCCGCCGTTTCCAAACCCGGCCAGCGCCCGATGGCGGCCGTGAGCATGCTCAGCGAAGCCAGCAGCAGCAGGCGCTTGTGCGCCTGCAGATCGCGCCGCCGGACAAACGCCAGGGTGGCGAAGAGCGCGAAGTTCACGATGTCGGCGATCGGTGAAACCAGAAAGACGTCGGGCGGCGTGGACGTGTCGACGAATCCGTCGGGCCGCGCCGCGGCAATCATCGCGCCGTAGATACCGAGCAGGAACACCGCGGCGGCAACGCCGACACCGGCGGCACCCACGCGCCGATGCCAACGGACCCGACCGCCCGCAACCAGCGAACTCTGCAGGACCAGCAGCACGAACCACGTCGTGAACACCGCACCGTGAAAAATGAAAAACGGCTCCGGCGGCACGTGGCGTTCCGGGAACCAGGGTCGGAGAAAAAAGGTACGCGAAAACCCCAGCAGCACCGCCGCAAGAAAGGCGATGGCCAGCGACAGGTACAGCGCACGCTCGCCGCCCAGCCCGGTGCGGCGCGCGGTTCCATCTGCCCTTGTCTCCATGAACCTTTCCATCGCCAATCCCGTGCCGCTCCGTTAACCCGCGCTGCGAACGTCGGCGCCCGGTTCCCGGGCAAAGGGATCGGGCAGCGCCTTGACATCGATCTTGCCGTTCTGGGTCAAGGGAAAGGCGCCGACGAGGTGGAAGATCCGCGGCACCATGTAATCGGGCAAGGTCGCCGACAGGCCGGCACGCAGTTCGGCGGCCGCAACCGGCATGCCCGGTCGCACGGCGTAATACGCGACCAATACCGCTTCGCCCGAAGCGCGAACACGGCCGGTGACAACGCACTGGGCGATTGCCGGACTGCGGGCAAGCGCCTGTTGCACCTCCGGCAGTTCGATCCGGTAGCCGTTGATCTTGACCTGGAAATCGTTGCGGCCGACGTACTCGATGCGGCCGTCGCGCCGCAGTCGCACCAGATCGCCGGTACGGTACATGCGGCCTTCCCCGGTGAACGGGTTGGGCAGGAAGCGCTCGGCCGTCAAGTCTTCGCGCCCCAGGTAGCCGGCGCTGACGCCATCGCCGCCGAGCCAGAGTTCGCCGACGGTGCCGCGGGGCACCCACTGCCGATGCGGATCCAGGATATAGGCCTGGGTGTTGCCGATCGGCTGGCCGATCGTTATCGATTCCTCGCCGACGCGGTCGATGGTCGACCAGACCGTCGTCTCCGTCGGGCCATAGACATTCCAGAGGGTGCCGACGCGCGGCAGGAGCTCGTCGGCCAGTTCGCGCGGCAAGGCCTCGCCGCCGCACAAGGCAGTGAGGCGCCGGTCCGCCACCATGTCGCCCAGCAGCAGCAGCCGCCAGGTGGAGGGCGTTGCCTGGATGAAGGAAATCCGGCGTTCGCGCACCATCGCCGCGAGCGCGCGTCCATCGATGGCCGTGGCGCGATCGGCGACGACGACCGTGGCACCGGCCACCAGCGGCAGCCAGATCTCCAGCTGCGCGATATCGAATGACAGGGTCGTCACGGCAAGCAGGCGGTCGTCCGGCCGCATGCCGGGCGCCTGGGTCATCATGGTCTTGAGGAAATTGTTCAGTGCCCGGTGCTGGACCTGCACGCCTTTGGGCTGGCCGGTCGAACCCGACGTATAGAGCACGTAGGCCAGGTCGTGGGCACTGCGCCCCGCGACCGGTGGCGGCTCGGGCGCGAACGCCTCCAGGCGCGAAACGTCGATCTGCCGCACTCCGGTGAGCGGGGGACTCCCCGGCAACGAACCGTGGGTCAACAACAGCGGGATCCGCGAATGATCGACCATGTACTGCAAGCGGCTGGCGGGAAACGCCGGGTCCAGCGGCACGAAGGCGCCGCCGGCGCGCCACACGCCCAGCAGCACCGGCACCATGTCGGCGCCGCGCTCGAGCATCACGCCCACGAGGGGCCTGGGCCCGAGCCCCGCGGCCAGCAGGGCCGTGGCGACGCGCCCCGAGCTCGCCCACAGCTCCCGGTAATCGATGTGGGCGGCGCCGAACTCGAGCGCGATGTTGCCGGGCATCGCCCGCACGTTGCGCTCGACCAGCTGGTCGACGCACAGCGCGCGTTCGAAGTCCATTGCCGTGGCGTTCAGCTGTCGGTCCATCGCCTCGACCTGTTCCGGCGGCACCATCGGCAACTGCGTGACCGGCAGATCGGGGCTCGTTCCGATGGATGTCATCAGGTACTCAAGCTGCGCCAGGCGCTGCTGCATCTGTGCGGCATCGAACAGCGCACTGCTGTACACGCATTCGAGCAGCAGCTCGTCCTCCTCGAGCACGGCATTGATCGACATCTCGAACGCATCGGTGCTGCGGGGGTTGAAGTAGTGTCGCGCCGCAAGGCCGTCGAAGTCGAAGGCGTCCTTCTTCATGCCAGGATCGAAACTGAACTGCACCGAGGCCAGCGGCGCCCGCGCCGGATCCACGGCGACGCCCAGCTCGACCACCAATTCGGAAAGCGTCGTCCATTGGTGCTCGTAGGCCGCCAGGAAATGCTCCATCAGGCGGCCCGCGAAATCGGCAAACGTATCGCCTGCCAGAAGCGTGCAGCGCAACGGCAGCAGGCGGGTGTCGTGTCCCAGCAGGCGGGCGCTGCCGCTGACGATCTGGCCGGCAGCCGGAACGGCCACCACCAGGTCGTCCTGCCCGGACAGGCGCGCCAGGAAAATTGCATACGCGGCCAGCAGGCCGACGAACTGGCTGCAGCCGCCGCGCGCGGCGGCCCGCTTGAGTCCCAGCACGGTGGCGGCGCGAACCCGGTGGTCGACGCGGGCCGATGCGAGGCTGCGCTTGCGCGGGCGCGACCGGTCCAGCGGCAGCTCGAGTATCGGCACGCCGGCGGCGTAGACGCCGCGCCAGTAGCGCAGGGCCGCGGGTCCGGCATCGCGCTCGCGCGCGCCGGCGACGGCAAGATAGTCGAGGAACGAGGCCGGATCGGGCAGATCGGCCGTCGCGCTTCCCCGGACCAGGGCCGTATAGAGCTTGGGCAACTCGTCGAGGATGACGTTCAGGGACCAGCCATCAACTGCGGCGTGGTGGCAGCTCATTACCAGGACGGCCCGCTCCGTACCCTGCTGCACGAGCGTGGCGCGAAACAATGGGCCTTCGGCAAGGTTGAAAAGGCGCGCCACCTCGGCACGCACCAGTTCGTCGTAGGCCGCCCTCTGCTCCACGGGCCCGAAGCCCGAAAGGTCGACGACCGGCAGCTCGAAGGCGATGCGCTCGCGAACGAGGAACTGGTCCCCGTCGGCCGAATACCGGCCCCGCAGCGCCTCGTGCCGTTCAATGAGCGCATGCAAGGCCGAGTACAGCGCGTCGCCGTGTAGCGGACCCTCGAAGTGCACCGCGATCGAGTGCGCGTAACTGCGGGACACGTCCGCATCGGCGCGCGACCGGCCGACCACCTCGCGTTGCGCGGCGCTGCTGGAGGCCGCGCGTTCGGCGCCGAACAGCACGGCCGGATTGGCATGCCGTGGCGGCATGCCGGCGCCGGGCGCGCCGGGGCGGCCGCGCTCGACGATGGCCGATCCGGACGCCATGCCCGTACCGGCACCGTGCTCAGACGATTTCATAGCGTCCGGTGCTCTCGTCCAGGCGGTACCAGGCTTGCCCACCGCTGCCGTCCGGCGCACGAAAGGCCCCCGACACCGGCGGCTGGGCCCGCGGTACGCAGCGCAATCCGGAAGGGCCCAACACTTCGAGCCCGTGCGACGCGACGGGCGGGCTGGCCACGCCCGCGGCCTCGCGCACCGCGACTTGCGCCGTGGTCGACACCGACGCGGTTGCCACCGGGGCGGATCCGGCCGCCGCCGCGCCGCCGCCATACGGTTCTGCTGCCGGCGCGGCGCGACCAAACGTGCCGGCCAGGCGTCCCAGCAGGCCGGTCTTGTGCTGGCGATTGCGCTGACGCCGCGCGGCACCGCTGGCCACGGCGATTGCGGCCGCCGCGGCGATGGCGTCCCCCGAGGTCGACCCCAGCGCCGGCGCCGCAGCGCCATCGACCGGCGCGGCGCCATCGTAGCTGCGCGCCAGCGAGCGCAGGCTTTCCATGACGAACTTGCGCGCGTTGATCGACTGGCCGAGCCTGCCCTCGAGCAGCACAGCCGCCTGCATCGCCTGCAGCGACGTGCCGCCCAGTTCGAAGAAGTTGTCGGCGGGTCCGATCCCCGAAACCTGCAACGTCGCAGCCCACACTTCCGCCAGCACGCGCTCGGTCGGACTCAGCGACCCCGCGCCCGGCTCGGCCGGCCCGCGAACCTGCGCAGGGGGCGGGACATCGACGGCGTCGAGCATCTCGAGCACGCCGTCGGACCGCCAGCGTGCCCGCTGGCCGGTGTTGCCGCCGTCGCGCCACAGCAGGCCTGGCGCGCCGATCGGAACCAGCGCCCCATCCGTGTCCAGAACGCGGGCACCGGCCGCCGCCGCGCTCCACGCCTGCAGCGCAGCCTCCTCCGCACCGGTTAGCGCCGTCAGCGCACCCAGCGCCTGGCCAGGGTTCTCGATGACGCGATCGATCATCGTCTCCAGGCGACGACGCAGCTGCTCGGCGGTCTGCGCATGGAACACGTCGGCGTCGTACACCAGGCGCGCTTCGATGCCATCGGTCAGTTCGGTAACCCAGAGCCCGAAATCCTCGGTCGCGGTGTACTGGCCGAAGGAAATGGCCTCGTGCACGAGTTCGCCCCAGTTGCGATTGCGCTTGCGCGCATCCTGGAAGCTGATGAGCGCGTGGTAGGGCACGCCGGCCTGCCGGGCCCAGCCGGCCAGTTCGGGCTCGACCGCCAGTTGTTCGAAGGGCACGTCCTGGCGCTCGTAGGCCTGCGCCAGCAGGTCGCCTACCGCGCCGGCCCATTGTGAAAAGGCCTGGCGGCGGTCGACGCGCAGCGGCAGGGGCAGCAGGTTGTTGAAGAAGCCCATGATCGGCTCGAGCTCGGGCAGGCGGCGGCCGCGCACGACAACGCCGATCACGACGTGTTCGGCGCCGGCCCGTTGCTGGATCAGCGCTGCGTACACGGCCGTCATCAGCATGCTGAGCGAGGTGCCCGCCGAGCGGGCGATCGCCCGCAGCCGATCGGCGCGCTCCTGGTCGATGCGGATCCACTCGACACCGCCGCGGCCGCTGCGACCGCCCGCGCGCGGCTTGTCCGTCAGGACGGGCGGCGGCGCCGGCAGGTGCTCGAACAGGGCCTTCCAGTAGTTGCGCTGCGCGGTGAAGTCGGGCGAGGCGCGCCACTGCTCGTGCCAGACCGCGAAATCGCCGTAATGGATCGGCAGCGGCGCCAGCGGCGTGGACTCGCCGTGCAGCAGCGCCCCGTAGCTGGCGGCAAGTTCATCGAACAGCAGATCGAACGACCAGCCGTCCCAGATCAGGTGATGCGGCACGAACAAGAAGGCATGCTGCTCGGTATCGACTTTCCAGAGCGCGGCGCGAAACAGCGGCGCCACGCGGATATCGAAGGGCTGATCGGCGATCGACTGCATCTGCTGGCGCAGTTCGCCGTCGCGCAGGTCTGCCGGCAGGCCGCTCAGGTCCTCGTAGGGGAGGCGAAAATCCAGCTGCTCCTGCACCCGCTGGACCCAGCGGCCGTCCGGCGCGCGGGCGATCACCGTGCGCAGGGCGCTTTGCCGGCGGATGACCTCACGCAGGGCCTGCGCAAACAGCGCCGGGTTCATAGGGCCGCCCAGGCGATGCCCGGACGCGATGCTGTAGACCGCCCGCCCCGGCTGCATTTCCTCGATGAAGCGGATCCGCTCCTGCATGACCGTGAGCGGGGCAACGCTGGCGTCGTCACGCGGACGGATCGCCGGGACCGGCGGCGCCGGGCGTGCGGCCCGGGCGTGGGCCAATGGCGGCGGTACCGGCGGCGTCGCGGGCGACGCCGCGCCGGACGGCGCGGGCACGGCGACCGCCTGGGCTGCCGGCGCCGGTGCCAGGTAGCGCAACTGCAGTTCGAAGATCTCCTTCATCTGGCGCATCTGCGCATCGATCAATTGCGCCGCATCCTGTCGGCCGGCGTCCGGCGGCAGGTCGGGCAACGCTCGCGCCGTCACGGCAGCCGCCACCGGATCCGGCACGCTGGCCGGCGCCGGCGCGGGCGCCGCCGGCGCTGTGGGGGTCGGTGGCAGGCGCAACGGGTCGGCCGACTGCGCGATATGGGCCGTCAGCCGGGGCAGCGTGTTGTGCCGGCGCATCAAGTCGCCGAGGGAAACCGACACGCCATATTTCTTGCCAAGCTCGACGCCGATCTGCATGAGGACGAGAGAATCGAAACCGGCCTCGATGAATGTCGTGTCCGGCTGTTCGATGGCCATGCCGGCAAATTCGGCGAACAGTTCCGCCAGCTGCCGTCCCAGGACCGGCGTGGCATCGGCAGCGACCGGCGCCGCGAACGGTGGCGCCAGGGGCGCGACGGGTGCTTGCTGGGGCGGCGCCAGAGGCGGCGCCGTACGCTCCCGAAGCGGCGGCTGGCGTCCTTCGGAAAAGCGATAGTCCTTGCGCTCGAAAGGATAGGAGGCGGCGAACGGCACGAGCACCGCGGCCGGCCAAATGCGCTGCCACGCCAGCTCCAGGCCGCTGCACCAGAGGCGGGCCAGGCCGGCGGCCAGCGCCGCCAGTTCGGTCTCGGGCTCCGCAGTATCGGCCAGCAGCGAAACGGCAACGGCGGGCGCGCCGCCCTTGGGGAAATGCTGGATGGCAAGGCTCGACAGGGTGGTGCGCGGCCCGACCTCGATGAAGAGATTGCCGCCTTCCTGGAGCGCCCGCTGCACGGCCGGGCTGAACTGCACGGTCGCGCGCAAATGGCGCGCCCAGTAGGCCGGATCGCTCGCATCGGCGTCGCGCAGCGGCTCGCCGGTCACGGTGGAGATGATGGGTATGCGGGGCGCTTGCAGGTGGACGCCGCGCACCAGCTCGAGAAAAGGCGCGACGACGGGATCCATCATCGCCGAGTGGAAGGCATGCGAGGTGTGCAGCGGCCGGCAAGGTATGCCAGCGGCCTCGAGCCGCGCCTGCACGCGGGCGATGCACTCGTCGGGCCCGGCCAGTACGCTGTGCACGGGGCTGTTGATCGAGGCGACATCGACCGCTTCCGCGGCGGCGGCGCGCACCGCCGCGATATCGGCGCGCGCCGACAACATGCGGCCGCGCGGCAGATCGCCCATCAGCCGGCCGCGCGCCGTGATCATCCTGACACCATCTTCGAGCGAAAAGACGCCGGCCAGGTGCGCGGCGGCGAATTCACCGACGCTGTGGCCCACCATGAAGTTGGGCCGCACGCCCCAGTCGAGCAGCATGCGCCCGAGCGAAACTTCGATGGCAAATAGCGCCGGCTGCGTATAGCGCGTCTCTTCCAGGGTCTGCTGGTTGGCCGCATCGAAGATGAACTCCTGGAAATCGAAACCCAGCTCGTCACTGATCAGGCGGCAGCAGCGGGCGAACGCGTCGCGAAATTCGGGCAGCTCGGCGGCAAGGGAGCGTCCCATCTGGATGTATTGCGAACCCTGCCCCGGGAACAGGAACACCGTGCTCGGATCCTCGAGCGCAACCGGCGCCGGCTGGACCAGGGTGTTGGCCTGCGGCCAGCGCGCCAGGCGGATCGCGGCGCCACGGTGCTTGAAGCGCGTGCGGCCCTGCTGCAGCGTATAGGCCAGGTCGCGCAGGCCATGGGGCTCGGCGTCGAGCGTCTGCAGGAGGCGATCGCGCTGGCTGGCCGTGCGCGCCGACACCGGCAGGATTTCGAAGGGTCGCGTCGATGGCGTCGGCGGCGGCGGCGGCGGCGCCTCCTCCAGGATCAGATGCGCATTGGTGCCACCGATCCCGAAGGAACTCACGCCGGCACGCCGCGGCGCCGCCGCGCGCGGCCACGGGCGATTCTGGTCGACGACGTAGAACGGCGAGTTCTCCAGGTCGAGCGCCGGATTGGGGCGCCGGTAGTACAGGGACGCCGGGATGAGGCCATTCTGGAGCGCCAGCGCGGTCTTGATGAGGCTGGCAACACCCGCCGCAGCCGTCGTGTGGCCGATATTGCTCTTGACCGAGCCCAGGCCGCAAAACTGCCGCGGGCCGGACTGCAGCGCGAATGCCTGGCGCAATCCCTCCACCTCGATCGGATCGCCGACGGGCGTGGCCGTGCCGTGGGCCTCCACATAGCCGATGCTGCTCGCCTCGACGCCGGCGTCGCGCAGGGCATCGGCGATGCAGCTGGCCTGGCCGCTGACGCTGGGCGCTGAAAAGGAGATCTTGGCAGCGCCGTCGTTGTTGATGGCGCCACCCTTGATCACCGCGTAGATGGTGTTGCGGTCGCGGACGGCTTCGTCAAGACGCTTGAGCACGACCACCCCGACGCCATCGGTGAAGACCGTCCCCTCGGCTGCCGCGTCGAACGGACGGCAGTGGCCATCCGAACTGAAGATGCCGCCCTCCTGGAAGTAATAGCCCTCGGGCGTCGGAAAGTGCACCGTCGCGCCGCCAGCCAGGGCCAGGTCGCATTCGCCGTTGCGCAGGCTCTTGCAGGCCATGATCACGGCCACGAGCGAGGTCGAACAGGCCGTGTGGACACTGACCGCGGGACCGCGCAAATCGAGCTTGTGCGCAATGCGCATGGCGACGAAGTCCTTTTCGTTGCCCGTCATCACGGAAAGCCGGCCGGCGCGCGCCTCGGCCTCGGGATACGGCACGATCTCCGTCTTGTAGTAGCTGTTGTCCTCCGTACCGGCAAACACCGCCGCGCGTCCGGCGAAGCTGCCCGGGCCGTGGCCGGCGTTCTCCAGGGCCTCCCAGCTGGTCTCGAGCAGGACGCGGTGCTGCGGATCGACCAGGCGCGCCTCCATCGGCTTGATGTCGAAGAACGCGGCATCCATCGCAAAGGGCTGGTCGATCAGTCCGGCGGCGCGCACGTAGCGCGGGTCGGCACGGATCGGTTCCGGCACCGCGGGACTGATCTCCTCGTCGCTCAGGGCACGGATGGAATCGCGCCCGTCGACCAGGTTCTGCCAGAACTGGGTGACATTGCCGGCACCCGGGAAACGGCAGGCCATGCCGACGATGGCGACATCGTTGCCGGCCGGGCCCGCCAGCGGCGAAACAGCGCCCGTCGCCGCGGACGGCAGCACAGCGGCATTGTTCGCCGACACGCGCACCGATTGGATGCCGTCGGGCACGAGTTCGGAGTTCGGTCCATGCGCCAGGAAGCGCAGGAACTGGCGCAGCGTCGGGTACTCAAAAACGCGGATCACGGGCACCTCGATGCCCAGGCGCCTTGCCAGCTTGACCACCAGTTGATTGGCGCCGAGCGAGGTTCCGCCAAGGTCGACGAAGGTTCGATCGGGGTCGATTTCCGCCAGGCCAAGAATTTCCCGCCATATCCCTTCGACAAGTTTGCGCTGGTCGCTGGGTGGCGGCGGGGACGGTGACGCGGACGGCGTGTTCATGAGCTACCTTGTTCGCGGTGGCAACCGCGGTAAACCCGATGCGAAGGATGCTCGGTATCGTGTGACCTGCCATCATGCGACGGTTTGCTGCGGTTGCACAACATGCGCCCACGACCTTACCTGGAACCCGCCGGAAACCGCTCGCACGGCGACCATTCGGCAAGCCTGGTTGCTCGTCGGGCGGGCGCAAATTTCTTTCACCACCCACCCCCAATAGTACCGCATTAGCGGTATATTGCCAGGTCTATGAGTCCCGAACTCGTCCGCTTTGGCGATCCTGATCGCGCCCTGGTCGGCACGCTCTGGATGCCCGACAGTGCAATGGCGCGCATCGGCTTCCTGTTGTGCCGGCCGTTCGGATGCGAAGCCATCCGCGCAAGCATGTTCTACCGCACCCTGGCAACCCGCCTGACGCTGGAGGGTTGCGCGGTGCTGTGCTTCGACTATCACGGTACGGGCGAATCGCCCGGCGACGGCAAGGACCAGACCCTGGCGGGCTGGCAATCGGATATCGCGTCGGCCGACGCCTTCCTGCGGCAACGCAGCGGCGTCGGGCGCAGCCATTGGTTTGGCCTGGGCCTGGGTGCCACGCTGATCTGCCGTGCCGCCATCGATACGCTGGCGACACCGCATCGACCGGCGCATCTGGTACTTTGGGAACCGGTGGAAAACGGGCGCGAGTACGGCGCGGGCATGTGCAGCAAGCACCGCAGCGAGATGGAACGCTGGTTTCGGGCCCGCTGGCCGGTGATACGCCGCAACTTCGGCGAGCCTGAACCGTCGCTGCCCGGGGTCGTGCTGGGCTTCGAGATCGGCGCCGAGCTGGCGCGCGACCTCGATGCGCTTGCGGGACTTCCCGTGGCCGCGCTGCTGGGCGCCGGCATCCGCATTTCGGCCGGTCGCGAGCAAGGCGCCGCGCCGTGGCCGGAATCCACGCGATTGCGCAGCGTATCTCTACCGCATGCGGTTGACTGGATGACCAGTCACGCACCCGATGGCGAGGAATACACGGGTGCCGCTATAGTTCCTAACGAGGCCATACTTGCGGCCCGGGAGACCCTGCTTGCCCCTGGACCCGTACTCCTCTAGAAGCGAACGAACGCTGTTCTTCGGCCCCGAGAAAAACCTCGTGGCGACGCTGACCCCGCCCCAGGCCGGTCTGGCGGCGCCGCCGTTTGCGGTGCTGTTGACCAATGTCGGCATCAATCCGCGCTGCGGCCCGTACCGGCTGAACGTGGAGATCGCGCGCCGGTACGCGCAGGTCGGCATTCCCAGCCTGCGGTTCGATCTGAGCGGCCTGGGCGACAGCGCGCGCGCCACGGAAGCCCAACCGCTGGCGCAGCAATGGGTCAACGACACCCGTGCCGCCATGGACGAGATCGAGCGCCAGTTCGGCATCCGGCAGTGCGTGATGATCGGCGTGTGCTCCGGCGCCGATATCGCCTACCTCACCGCGCCGCTGGACCCGCGACTGCGCGGAATCGTGCTGTTCGATCCCTACCTCTATCCGACCCGGCGCACCGTCGTGCTCGGCCTGTTATATCGGCTGAGAGCGCAAGGATGGGGCAGGACGCTGTATCTGCTCGCGCGTCGCATCGTGCGCACGGCCAGGCGCCGACTGCAGAACCCGTCGGGCGTGGCTGCCGGGGAATCGACCATGCGCTACGGACCCGGCGTGCCGTCGCTCGACGAATTCGCGGGCCAGATAGGCGCCATTGTCGACGGCGGCACCCGCGTGCTGTTCCTGTATTCGGGCAGCTATCCGTACTACTACAACTACGACCGGCAGATCGTCGACAACCTGCGTCCCTATGGGCTGGACGAGGCGATCGAACACGGCCTGCTGCGCGAGGCCGACCACGTGCTGATGGGAACGGCCGGCCGGCGGCATTTCATCACACGCTGCATGGAAGCGACCGGCCGCTGGTTCGGCGCCGCTGACGGCGGCGCCGGCCCGACGCGCATCTAGCGTCCGGCGCGAGCCTCAGGACGTCCCCTGGCGGGCGCCAAACCGCGGCCGCGGTTTGCCGGGCGCCGCAGCAGCAGGCTTGTTCTCGGGCGGCACGAGTTGCTGCAGCAAATCGACCGCCACGCCGATGTTCTTCTCGATGCGTTCGAGGCGCGACACCATCGAGGCCGGCAGCAACGGCCGCCCGCCACCGGCATGCTCGGCGGCCACTGCCGGCGCGATCTGGCGCGACTCGGGACCGATTTCGTCGCGCATCTCCAGGATGGTTTCGGCAAGTTCGGCGGCGCCTACCGCATGCTTTTGATCCATGCTCGCGCCCAGCAGCAGCCGGTTGCAGATGGCGTTGATGCGCCGCGGCAGTCCGCCCGAGGCCTCGAACAAGCGGTTGAAGATGTCCTCCTCGAGGCGCGGATCGCCATTCCATTGGACGCACTGCAGCCGGTGCAGCACATAGGCCCGGGTCTCGTCGCGGTCCATCGTGCCCAGGTGGTAGGAGGCGATGATGCGCTGGCGCAGCTGGGTCATGGCCGGTGCCCGCAGGATCTCGCGCAGTTCCGGCTGCCCGACCAGGAAACTTTGCAGCAGCGGCCGGGCGCCCCGCTGGAAATTGGACAGCATGCGCAGTTCCTCCATCGCGCGCGGCGTGAGGTTCTGCGCTTCGTCGACGATCAGCAGGGCGCGGCGCTGGTCGGCGGCCAGCGAGGTGAGGAACGCCTCGAACTGGGACAGCACCTCGGCCTTGCCCCGATCCTGGATCGGCAGGCCAAACGCCGCGGCAACGGATTGCACCAGCGCATCGGCGTCCAGGTGCGTGCTGACCAGTTGCGCGGCAACGATCTGGCGGCTGTCGAGTTCCTCCAGGAGCGTGCGCACCATGGTCGTCTTGCCGGCGCCGATCTCGCCCGTGATGACGATGAAGCCGTCGCCCTGGTAAATGCCGTACTTGAGAAAGGCGAAGGCGCGGCTGTGGCCCCGGCTGGCGTAGTAGAAAGTGGGATCCGGACTGAGCTCGAACGGATTGCCGGAGAACTTGTAAAAGTCCTTGTACATGGCGTCTGAAATGCTATCTGCTCGGTGCCTGTTGCCCGCCATGATAACAACCGGTTTGCCGGCGGCCGTTCATCGCGGCGTGTCGCTGCGCGGCGGCGGCGCGCCGGACCCGCGCCGCGTGGCGCCGCCCAGTGCCCGCACCAGCAGCAGCATATGCGTGGCCTGGCGTTCAAGCCGGTCCAGCCGCGCCGACAACGATGAGACCATGAATTTGCGGCCGCGGTCTGTGCGCTGCCGGTCCGTCGCCGTGTCGGCGAAGAGCGGCGCGCCGTGTTCGTCGGCGGGCAGCGCGTCGCCACCGAGCTCGGCGTGCAACTCCGCGACGACCTCGTCGACTTCGCGCTCGCCGATTTCATGGGCCTGCGCCAGATAGGCGCCAAGGAGCAGGCGGTTGCAGACCGCGTTGACGCGTCGCGGTATGCCTTGCGTACACGCATGGATACGGGCGAAGGCCGGCATCGAGAAGACCGGATCGTGCTGCCAGCCGACTCGGGCGAGCCGGTGCTCGATGTAGGCGCGGGTTTCGGGCGCTGCCATCGATCCCAGGTGGAATAGGGCGATGTCCCTGCCGCCGCTCATGCGCCCCGGGTTTTCCAGGATGCGCTCGCGCAGCTCCGGCTGACCCAGCAGGAAAAACTGCAGCACGGGCCGATGGCCGGGAGGATAGGTCGACAGCAGGAAGACGGCGTCCAGCGCTTCGGCCGTGAGGTTCTGCGCTTCGTCTATCACCAGCAGCGCGTGCCTGCCGGTGGGCAGCAGGCCCAGGAGAAATTCCTCGATCACCTGCAGGACATGCGCCTTCAGGGCCGAGCGCACCGGCAGGCCGAAGGCCAGGGCAATCGAATGCAGAAGACTCTTGACATCGAGTTGCGCGCTGACGATCTGGGCCACCACGACCGCGTCCGGATCGAGTTCGGCGACCCGCGCGCGCACCAGCGTGGTCTTGCCGGCGCCCACCTCGCCGCTCAGGACGATCACGCCTTCACCGACCGCCGCGCGCGCCTCGAGGAAGGCGTGCGCCTCCCCGTGCCCCTTGCTCCAAAAGAAGAAATGGGGGTCGGGACTGAGACGAAAGGGGCTGGCGCTAAGGCCGAAAAAGGCTTCGTACATGGGGCTCGATGACAGCAGGGCCGCGACGGCCCGTGCAAGCATTCCTGCCGGCCGGCAGCCGGCAGGCACCGCCGTTTTCAGGAAAGGAAGATCCAGTACAGCAGGGCAACGATCAGTACATACTTGCCGCCATTGAAGAGCGGCTTGTTCCACTGCTTGAGCCGCTTGAGCTGCTCCTTGAGGATGCCGATGGGCTTGTAGGCGCGATTGATCCAGCCGACATCCTCGGCGTCGTCATTTTGCGTCGCCGCCGCCCGCAGGAATACGCGCTCGAACAGCCGGTTGAGCGCCCGGATCGGCGCGCCGTGCAGGGGACGTTCGATATCGCAAAAGAGGATAAGGCGCGTCTGGTCCGTGCGGTTCTCGGCATAGTGGAGATAGGTCTCGTCGAACATCACGTCCTGGCCGTCGCGCCAGGAATAGCTCTGGCCATCAACCACGATGTAGCAGTCGTCGCTGTTGGGCGTGATGATCCCCAGGTGGTAGCGCAGCGAGGCCGCGCTCGGGTCGCGATGCTCGTTGAGGCGCGCGCCCGGCGGCAGCAGGGCAAACATGGCGGCGTTGACCGACGGCACCGATTGCAGCAGGGCCACCGTTTTCGGGCACAACGCCAGCGCCGACGGCGGCGGCGCGTCATACCACTTGAGATAGAAGCGGCGCCAGCCACGCTGGAAAAAGGAGTTGAAGCCGATGTCGACGTGGTCGCTGGCGGCCTTGAGGCCCCCGCCGCCCAGCAGGACGCGCGCCTCGTCGCGGATGGTCTCCCAGTTGTCGCGCAGCGTGGCCAGTTCCGGGAACTGCTTGAGGTCCAGGTAGGGCCGGGTGGAAACCGCCGAGAACGCATAGAGGAAGACGTTGTACGGCGCCATCAACGTGGAGTGGTTGCCGATCTGCCGCAGCAGCGGCAGGCGCGCCCGGCCGCGAAAGTGCATGTACAGCGTGGAAAACAGGAAAACGTACAGCACCAGGAATTTGGGGGCGAGAAAATTGATGCTCATCAGCGGTCCCTGTGGAGCGCGGGCAGCCTGCGGTACCGGGTCGGTTTCATAACCGGACATTCTACGGCCGGGCCTGCCCCGCCGGTGGCCGGGCTGCGACAGGCGTGCAGCCGGACCGGCATTACGCGGTCATGGCCGGCTTACGCGGCTTCAGGGAACGGTCTTGCCATCAAGGAATGCGCGCGTCAGGCGGTTGAAGTCATCGGCCCGGTCGATCATGGTCTCGTGGCCGCTACCGGGCAGTATGCACAATTCGCCCAGAGGAAGATTGCGGAAGATCTCCGCGGTCTGGTCCAGCGCAATATCGTCGTGGTCGCCGGCCATCACCAGGACGGGAATGTGGATTGCCTGCAGGTCGTCCGGGGTCAGCACGGTACGGGTCGCCCAGAGCGCGCTGGACTTGGCCAGAATGACCGGCCAGTGCCGTGCCCCATCGGGGGAAACGCTTGCGTATTGGTCGCGCAGCGGCGAGGGAACGTCGGCCGGCGGGGCATCGTCGCGCGCCACGAGCGAGCGCAGGAAGCCCAGTACACGCGGGCGACCGCCCCGCAGGTTGGCGCCCGAAACCACCAGCCGTCGTACCAGTTCCGGATGCCGCAGCGCGAGCAGCAGGCCCACGTTGCCGCCATCGCTGTGGCCCACGACGTCAACCGGACCCAGGTTCAGCTTGCCCAGGACCACCGCCGTATCGTCGGCCATTTGCGTATAGGAAAAAGCCTGCTCGCGGTCGGGGCTGTGGCCGTGCCCGCGCTGGTCGACGCCGATGACGGTGCGAAACGCCGAGAAATAGGGTGCCTGCAGGGCGAATGTCGTGTCGAAGTAGCGCAGCCCCCCGTGCAGGAACAGGACCGGCGGCCCGCTGCCCATGACCTCGACGTGCAGGAGCGCATCGCCCACGTCGACCATCTTGCCGGCGGGCTCAGGCAAGCCTGCCCCCAGCGCTGCCTGAACCGCCAGCGAGCCCGTCAGTGCCATATATGCCCCCAATGCGATCGCGCGGAACCTGCCTGACATCGTCGCCCCCCTACCCCGGACCGGGGCACCTCGCATGACCAGAGCGGCGCTCTGGCAGAATCGGCCTCCGCCACCCGCGGAAAGCCGCGCGCGGCGTGCGCCCACCCAACCGAAGCGCCCCACCCCATGAACTTACTCCAAGTCCTGATCCTGGCCGTCGTGCAGGGATTTTGCGAACTGCTGCCCGTATCGAGTTCGGCCCACGTGATCATGGCCGAGAAACTAATGGGACTGGACCCCACCGCGCCCAGCATGACGCTGCTGCTGGTGGCCCTGCACACGGGCACCATGTTCGCGGTGATCGTGTATTTCTGGCGCGAATGGAAAGCCACCTACTTCGCGTCCGGGCCGGCATTCATGCGCAATGCGGGCTGGATCGCCCTTGCCACGGTCGCCACGGGCGCCGTCGGCCTCGCGCTGCTCCGGCTGTTGCCGGTCCTGATGGGTGTCGATCCCAAAAGCTTCGAGGTCGAGCAATTGTTCGGCAACCCGCGGCTGATCGCGGCGGCGCTGGCCACCGCCGGCATCCTGATCGCGGTGGCGGGCCTGGTGACGCGCGCGCGCGCGCGCCACGTCGATATCGGCGCCGCGGCCGCCCTGGGGATCGGCGTGGTCCAGGGCCTGTGCCTGCCGTTTCGCGGCTTTTCCCGCTCGGGCGCGACCATATCCACGGCACTGCTGCTGGGCGTGGGGCGCCGCAAGGCCGAGGAATTCAGCTTTGCGCTGGCAGTCGTGCTCACGCCCGCGGTGATCGTCAAGGAACTGCTCCGCTTTCTGAAAGCCCATGCGGCGGCGGGCAGCGACGGCACTTCGGTCCTTGCCCTGGCCTGGCCCAGCGTCGTGGGCATGGCGCTGAGCTTCGTGGCGGGCCTGGTGGCGCTGCGCTGGCTGTCGCGCTGGCTCGAGCACGGTCGCTGGCACTACTTCGGCTTTTACTGTCTCGCCGCGGCAGCGGTGGTGCTGGTGGTGCTCTGATGACAGCGGCGACCGCCGCGGACGCGGCACAGGACGCCGCCCCAGCCACGGCACCGGGAGCGACGACCGACACCGCGTCCGGCGCCACGGCAGCGGGCGCGGCTGCCGGCACCGACGATCGTGCAAAACGCCACATCCGTTCGTTCGCCATGCGGCGCGGCCATGTCACCGCCGCCCAGCGGCGCGCCTACGCCGAACTCGTGCCCGGCCTGTGCGTGCCCTACGCCAATGCCGTGCTCGATGCGCCGGCGGTCTTTGGCCGTACCGCGCCATTGGTGCTGGAGATCGGCTTTGGCATGGGCGAAACCACCGCGCGCATCGCGGCGCAATGCCCCGGCATCGACTTTCTCGGCGTGGAGGTCTTTGTCGCGGGCATCGGCGCGCTGGCACGGCGCGTGCGCGAGGCCGGCCTGCGCAATATCCGCATCATCGAGCACGACGCCGTCGAGGTGGTGCGCGACATGATTCCCCCATCGAGCCTGCACGGGGTGCACATCTTCTTTCCCGATCCCTGGCCCAAGGCCCGCCACCACAAGCGGCGCCTGGTTGCGCCGCACTTCATCGGTGCCCTGGCCGAACGCCTGCAAGCCGGCGGCACCCTGCACTGCGCCACCGATTGGGAAAACTACGCCGAACAGATGCTGGCCGTGCTTTCGGCCGAGCCCTTGCTGCGCAACCTGCACCCGGGCTACGCCGCAGGAGCGTGCAGTCCCATCTGCGAGCGTCCACCGACCAAATTCCATGCGCGCGGCGAGCGGCTGGGCCATGGCGTGTGGGATCTGGTGTTCCAGAAACGCCGCTGCGACGCCGCTGTTGACCTGGAGCAGGCCTGACTCCCGCTGCCACCTAGTATCCTTGCCGCTGAATGCGGCCGCTTCCCTCCTGATGCCTCACACCTGCCTTTCGCGCCATCCATGATCCATATCGACTGGATCCTGCTGATTGCCGGCGGCTGGCTGCTGCTGGCCACCGCGTCCCTGCTGGTGCTGCGGGCCACCCGCATCGTCGCGCGCTGGATCTTTCCCGCGGGCGCCGCCCTGGGCCTGGGCCTGCTCGTGGTCGCCCTGGACGCCGCCTTCTCGCCGGCCGAGGTGGCCGAGCTGGTCATCGGCCTGCCGGGGCTGCCCATGCACCTGCGGGTTGATGCCCTGGGCGCCTACTTCCTGGTCGTGATCGGCGTGGGGGTGTGCGGCACATCGCTGTTTTCCGCGGGGTACTTCCGCACCGAGGAAGGCACGGCCCCCGGCCTGCTCAGTTTCGAATACCACGTCTTCCTGGCGGCCATGACGCTGGTCGTTCTTGCCGACGACGCCTATACGTTCATGGTCATGTGGGAGACCATGGCGGTTTCCTCCTACCTGTTGGTGACGGCAAACCACCGGCTGGCATCGGTGCGCAGCGCGGGCTACCTGTACCTGCTGATCGCGCATATCGGCGCCATCGCGCTGCTGATGTGCTTTGGCATTCTCCAGGACAATACCGGCGACTACCGCTTCTCGAACCTGCGTTCGCTGCGCCTGGATCCGGCCTGGTCCTCGGTGGCCTTCGGACTCGCCGTGTTCGGCTTCGGGGCCAAGGCCGGCCTGGTTCCCCTGCACGTGTGGCTGCCCGAGGCCCATCCGGCAGCGCCATCACCGGTATCGGCGCTGATGAGCGCGGTGATGCTCAAGACTGCCATCTACGGCCTGCTGCGGGTCTGCCTGGACATCCTGCAGGGCGGCCCCTGGTGGTGGGGCATGGTGCTGCTGGCGCTGGGCCTCGCCAGCGCCCTGCTCGGGGTGGTGTTTTCCACCGTGCAGACCGAAATGAAGCGCCTGCTGGCGTACTCCTCGATCGAGAACATCGGCCTCATCGTCACCGGCATCGGCCTCGCGCTCACGTTTCACGCCTACGGCATGACGGCCCTGGCGGCGCTGGCGCTGAGCGCGGCGCTGGTCCACGTGCTGGCGCACACCTTCTACAAGAGCCTGCTGTTCCTGGGCACCGGCGCCGTCCTCCACGCCACGGGCGAGCGCAACCTGGGAAAACTGGGCGGCCTCATCCGCTCCATGCCGTGGGTGGCCTGGCTGGTGCTGGCCGGCGCCCTGGCCGGCGCGGGGCTGCCGCCATTTGTCGGATTCATTTCCGAATGGCTGCTGCTGCAGAGCTTCCTGCTCACCACCATACTGCCCAACTCCTTCCTGAACATGCTCATTCCGCTGGTGGCGGCAGCCGTGGCGCTGGTGGTGGCGCTGGCCGGCTACGCCATGGTCAAATTCTTCGGGGTGATATTTCTGGGCCAGCCGCGCGAGGACAAGCTGCTGCAGGCGCACGACGCCGGCGCCTGGGAGCGGCTGGGCCTGCTGTGGTTCGCCGGCGGCGTGCTGGTGCTGGGCCTGATGCCGACGCTGCTCATCGAGCTCGTCGACCCGGTCACGCGCCGCCTGGTGGGCGCCGGCCTCGCGCCCGCGGTGCACGCCAACGGCTGGCTGCTGCTCGCGCCCAGCGGCCTGGAGCGCGCCAGCTACGGCCCCGTCGCCTTTCTCTGCGGCGTGGGCGCGGCCACACTGCTCGGGGTGTTCATCGCCCGGGGCTTTTTCCACGGCACGCTGCGGCGCGCGGCGGCCTGGGCCTGCGGCATGGCGCCGCTGCCGGTGCGCGAGCAGGCGCGGCTGCAGGACAGCGCGGAGGGATTCGGCCAGCCCATCCGCCAGATCTTCGAAACCTTCTTCCACGTCAGCCGCGAGCTGCCGGCGCCGTCGGACGCCCGTCCGCGCTACCGGGTGCTCATCGAGGACCGCATCTGGCTGAGCGCCTACCTGCCCATCGCCCGGGCCGTCGATGCCACCGCCCGGCTGGTGGGGCGCCTGCAGCAGGGGCGCATTTCCATTTACCTGCTCTACAGCTTCCTCACCCTGCTGGTGATGCTGCTGCTGGTGCGCGCATGACCCTTTCCGGTGCCGTCGCCCAGCTGCTGGAAATCGCCCTGGCCCTGGCCGGCGCGCCCCTGCTGCTGGGCTGGGTGGACCAGTGCCGGGCGCGCCTGCAGAACCGCTCGGCCCCGCCGCTGGTCCAGCCCTACCGCGTGCTGCGCAAGCTCTTTCACAAGGAGTCGGTGGTGGCCGATTCCGCATCCCCGCTGTTCCGGATCGCGCCCTACGCCAAGTTCGGCTGCATGACCCTGGCCTGCGCCATCATCCCCACGGTGTCGACCGATCTGCCGCTGGCCACTGCCGCGGACGCCATCGCCCTGGTCGGCCTGTTCGCCCTGGCCCGCACCTTCCTCGCCCTGGCGGCGATGGACGTCGGCACCGCCTTTGGCGGCATGGGCGCGCGGCGCGACATGCTGATCGGCTTCCTGGCCGAACCGGCGCTGCTCATGACGCTGTTCTGCGTGTCGCTGATCACCCACTCGACGTCCCTGGCCAACATGGTCGAAACCATGAATCGCCGCCCCTTCGGGCTGGAGCCCAGCCTTGCCTTCGCGGGCATCGCCTTCACCATCGTCTCGCTGGCCGAGAACACGCGCATCCCGGTCGACAATCCGGCCACGCACCTGGAGCTGACGATGATCCACGAGGCGCTGGTACTCGAGTACTCGGGCCGGCACCTGGCCATGCTGGAGTGGGCCGCGGCGCTCAAGCTGTTCGCGTATTCGTGCATCGGGCTGGCGCTGTTCTTTCCCTGGGGCATCGCCGAGATCGATTCGCCGCTGGCCATGATCACCGCGCTGCCGGTGCTGGTGTTCAAGCTGGCGATCGGCGGCGTCAGCCTGGCGCTGATCGAGACCATCAGCGCGAAGATGCGCATCTTCCGCGTGCCCGAATTCCTGGCAACGGCCTTCCTGCTGGCGGTGATAGGGCTGCTGGTGCACCAGCTGCTGGGAGCCTGAACATGCGCGCGCTGCTCGAGCAGAGCATCAACCTCTACGCCGCGATACTGCTGATCGTGTCCTTCGCCATGATCTCGCAGCGCCGGATCCTCAGCCTGGTGCACCTGTACACGGCCCAGGGCGTGACCCTGGTGCTGGCCACGCTCACCGTGGCCGGACTCACGCACCAGCCGGACCTGTACGTATCGGCCGCGCTCACCGCTGTCCTCAAGGTGATCGTCATACCCCTGGGGCTGCACCGCATCATCGACCGCATGAACGTGCGCTGGGACGTCGAGCCGCTGCTCAACATCCCGATGACCATGCTGGTGGGCATCGTGCTCGTGGTCTTCGCCTTCAACCTGGCGATGCCGATCTCGCAGCTCTCCGCGTCGATCGCGCGCGCCACGCTGGGCATCGCCCTGGCCTGCGTGCTGCTGTCCTTCATGATGATGATCGTGCGCGCCAAGGCGATACCGCAGGTCATCGGCTTCCTGGCGATGGAGAACGGCCTGTTCTTCGCCGCCACCGCGGCGACCAACGGCATGCCGATGATCGTGGAACTGGGCATCGCCCTGGACGTGCTGGTGGGCGTGCTCATCCTGAGCGTGTTCATGTTCCAGATACGCGAGCAGTTCGACAGCCTGGACATCCGGCACCTGGAGCAGCTGCGCGACGACGGCAAGGACCCGCTGTGAGAGGGCGCCGGCCGTGACCGTCGACCCCATCGTCCTGCTCGCGCTGCTCATCCTGGTGCCCATCGCGGGCGGCCTGGCGCTGGCGTTCCTGGGGCACAGCCGGCGCGGTCCGACGATCAACGTGGCCTTCAGCGGCCTTACGCTGTTGATGGCGGCGGCGCTCACCACGGAAGTCGTGCAGGGCGGGCCGGTGCTGGGTCTCGGGGAGCGGCTCTTCGTCGATCCGCTCAACGCCTTCCTCGTCGCCCTGACGGCGCTGGTGGGTTTCACCACGGCGCTGTTCTCGCGGCCCTACATGCGCATCGAGCGCGAACGCGGCAAGATGACCGGGCCGCGCATGCGGCTCTACCACAGCATGTACCAGCTATTCATCGCCATGATGCTGGTCGCCCTGACCACCAACAACCTGGGCGTGCTGTGGGTGGCCATGGAGGCGGCGACGCTCACCACCGTGCTGCTGGTCTCGGTCTACCGCACGCCGGCCAGCCTGGAGGCGGCCTGGAAATATTTCATCCTGTGCGGCGTCGGCATCGCCCAGGCGCTTTTTGGCACGCTGCTGCTCTACTTGGCAGCCGACCGCGTGATCGGCGGCGGCGAAGGCGCCCTGCTCTGGACCCACCTCGTGGCCGTCAAGGCGCAGCTCGAACCGCATATCCTTGCGCTGGCCTTCGTGTTCCTGCTGGTCGGCTATGGCACCAAGGTGGGTCTCGTGCCGCTGCACAACTGGCTGCCCGACGCCCACGCCGAGGGCCCGACGCCCATATCGGCCGTACTCTCGGGCCTGCTGCTCAACGTCGCGCTCTATGCCATCTTGCGCTGCAAGGTGCTGGCCGATGGCGCAATGACCAACGGCCTGCCGGGCCGATCGATGATCGGCTTTGGCATACTGTCGGTGGTGGTGGCGGCCTTCTTCCTGCGCCGCCAGCGCGACGCCAAGCGCATGTTCGCCTATTCGTCCATCGAGCACATGGGCCTCATGACCTTCGCGTTTGGCCTGGGCGGCCCCGTCGCCAACTTCGCCGGACTGCTGCACATGACCGTGCATTCGCTGACCAAATCGGCAATCTTCTTCGCCGTGGGGCATGCCGCGCAGCGTGCGGGCTCGCAGATGATGGACGACATCCGCGGCCTGCTTACTGCCGGGCCGACCCTGGGCTGGGGCCTGCTGCTGGGCTCGCTTGCCATACTGGGGGTGCCGCCCTTTGGGGTATTCACCAGCGAATTCCTGATCCTCACCAGCGCCATGCGGCAATTGCCCTGGGCGGCACCGGTGCTGCTGCTGGCGCTGGGCGTGGCCTTCGCGGCCGTTTTCGCGCGCGTGCAATCGATGGTGTTTGGCGAATCGAACCTGCCGCCGGTGCGCCACCGGCCTGCGCTGCTGCCGGTGTTCGTCCATCTGGGCCTGGTGCTGCTGCTGGGTCTCTACGTGCCGCCCTTCCTGGCCGACTGGTACCGCCAGGCCGCGGCCCTTATCGGCGGCTAGGACAGGCAGCGTGGAACACGGCAAACACACGGTGACCCCATGACAGCGCCCGATACCCCGGTGAAGTCGCCGGCGCTGGCCGATCTGGGCTGCACGTTCGTGCCGCAACCGGGCGCGCCGGCAATCCTGTACGCGCGGGTCGATGCTGCGCAATGGCGCGCCGCGGCCACCGCCGTCGCGGCCGGCGGCGGCCGGCTGCTTGCCCTCTGGGGCACCGACCGGCGCGGCACCGGAGAAGGGCATGCCGTGGCCGCCGCTTACGCGCTGGGCGCCACGCTGTTCTGGCTCGACCTGCCGCTGGCCGCCGAAACCGATGCCGCAACCGCCGCCGACGGCTCGCAGCAAGCCGCCACCGTCATGGCGGCCACTGCCGGGACCTGCCCCGCCTACCCGGACCTCGGCGTCACCTTCGCCTGCGCCCGGCGCATGCAGCGCGCCGTCGCCGACATGAATGGGCTGCAAGCGGTGGCCGCGCCGCACTCCGACGCCGATCTGGCGCCCATCGACCGGCGGCCCTGGCTGCGCCACGCGGCCTGGCCGCCCGATTATTTTCC
>Ga0075030_100000971_pt1 | contig 25731 bp, 22 predicted proteins | sample LitLauG_LLR_2012_FD_71393 | JGI IMG/M metagenome (GOLD analysis project Ga0075030, IMG submission 71393) | Freshwater sediment microbial communities from Pennsylvania, USA - Little Laurel Run_MetaG_LLR_2012 | ecosystem: Environmental > Aquatic > Freshwater > Creek > Sediment | place: USA...
AGATCGGCGGCGTCTACATCGTGGCGCGCAATGCGCACGGTCTGGTCATCATCGACATGCATGCGGCGCACGAGCGCATCGTCTACGAGGGTCTCAAGGCGGCGCTGGGCGCGGGTGAGCTCGCGCAGCAACAGCTGCTCATCCCGCATGTATTTGCCGCCAGCGCGCTGGATGTGGCCACGGCCGAGGAGCACGGCACCACGCTCGCGCGCATCGGCCTGGACCTGCATCCGGCCGGACCCCAGCAGCTCACGCTGCGCGCCCTGCCCCAGTTGCTGCAAAACGCCGACGTCCCGCCGCTGGTGCGCCAGGTGCTGGCCGACCTGCGCGAATACGGCGCCGAGCGGGTGCTGGTGGAGCGCCGCGATGAACTGCTCTCCACCATGGCCTGCCACAGCGCCGTGCGCGCCAACCGGATGCTCACCATCGACGAGATGAACGCGCTGCTGCGCCAGATGGAGCGAACCGAGCGCTCCGACCAATGCAATCACGGCCGTCCCACGTGGGTGCAACTGGGCTACGCGGACCTGGACCGGCTGTTCCTGCGCGGCCGATGACCGCAGCCGTGCTGCTGCTGGGTCCCACGGCCTGCGGCAAAAGCGCGCTCGCCCTGGACCTGGCCCGTCAGGTCGCCCTGGAGATCGTGTCCATCGATTCCGCGCAGGTGTACCGCGGCCTGGACATCGGCTCGGCCAAACCCAGCGCCGCCGAGCGCGCGCGGGTGCCCCATCACCTTGTGGACCTGCGCGATCCGGCCGACCCGTACTCCGCGGCGGATTTCCTGCGCGACGCCACGGCGGCGATCACCGACATCACGCAGCGCGGCCGCCTGGCGCTCGTGGTGGGGGGCACCATGATGTATGCGCGCGCGCTGCGCCAGGGCCTTGCCGACCTGCCCAGCGCCGATCCCGCCGTGCGCGCGCGCATCGAAGCGGATGCAAGTGCGCTGGGGTGGCCGGCGCTGCACGCCCGGCTGCAGGCGGTGGACCCGGTGACGGCGATGCGCCTGGCGCCCGCCGACCGCCAGCGCATCTCCCGCGCCCTGGAGGTATACATCCTCAGCGGCCGGCGCCTCTCCGACCTGCAGCAGGCAACCGTGCCGGGCGCGCCCGGCGTGCGCACCATCGCGCTGATGCCCGGCGATCGCGCCCAACTGCACCGGCGCATAGCGCAGCGCTTCGATGCCATGCTGGCGGCCGGATTCCTGGACGAAGTGCGCGCGCTGCAGTCGCGCGGCGACCTGCATCCTGACCTGCCGTCCATGCGCAGCGTGGGTTACCGGCAGGCCTGGGAACACCTGGCCGCGGGAACGCGCGAAGCCGATTTTCGGCAGGCGGCGATCGCGGCTACCCGGCAATTGGCCCGGCGGCAGCTGACCTGGCTGCGGGCGATGGACGACGCACTGGTGATCGACCCGCTGCAATCGGACGCCGGGCAATTGCTGCTCGCCGCCGTGCGGGGCGCGCACGCGGACGCCCTCCCCCAGGCCGAGGCGGGGACCTAGGCCCCGGCCGCGCAATGCGCCGGGGCCGCGGGCACCCTAGGCGACGACCCGGCAGGCCGGTGCGCCGCCCGGCCGCGGTTCGATCCTGCCAATGACAGAACAGGCTTCGCCCTGCGCCGCGAACGCTGCGACGGCGCCTTGCGCATCGTCGGCCGCAACGATGAGCACCATGCCGATGCCGCAGTTGAACACGCGGTGCATTTCGTCCTCGGCGACGCGACCCATCCGCTGCAGCCAGTCGAATATGGCCGGGCGCTGCCAGGCATCGCGTCCGATGACGGCTGCAAGGTCCTCGGGCAGCACGCGTGGCACGTTCTCCAGCAGGCCGCCGCCGGTGATATGCGCCAGGCCCTTGAGCCGGATTTTCTCCAGGACCGCCAGCACCGGCTTGCAGTAGATGCGGGTGGGCGCTAGCAGGGTCTGCGCCAGGGTTCGGCCCTGGGGGTCCCCGGCGAAGGGCGCCTGGTAGTTGGCGCCGGCGGCCTCGACAATGCGCCGCACCAGCGAATAGCCGTTGGAGTGCGGCCCGCTCGAGGCAAGCCCCAGCACCACGTCGCCCGGGGCAATGGACCTGCCGTCGATGATGGCGGACTTTTCCACCACGCCCACCGCAAATCCGGCAAGGTCGTACTCGCCTTCCGGGTACATGCCGGGCATCTCGGCGGTTTCCCCGCCAATGAGCGCGCAGCCGGCGATCTCGCAGCCCTGCGCTATGCCGCCAACCACGCGTTCGGCAACGGCCACGTCGAGGCGGCCGCATGCGAAGTAGTCCAGGAAGAACAGCGGCCGCGCGCCCTGCACCAGGATGTCGTTCACGCTCATGGCCACGAGATCCTGGCCGACCGTATCGTGGCCATCGTGCAGGAACGCCAGCTTGAGCTTGGTGCCAACGCCATCGGTGCCGCTCACGAGGACCGGCTCGCGCATACCCTTGGGCATCTCGAAAAGCGCGCCAAAGCCGCCTATGCCGGCCAGTACGCCAGGAATCATGGTTCGCCGCGCGAGCGGCTTGATGCGCTCGACCAGCGCATCACCGGCATCGATGGAGACGCCGGCGGCGGCATAGGTGAGCGAAGGCTGTGTCGGCGAGGTCACGGTTAGGCGTGCGGGAGCGGTGGGCTTAAGCTATCAGCGTCCAAAACCATTGTACCGGGGACCCGGGAGGCCACCGTTGTCAGACTCCACCGCCGCACCGCCTGACGGGCCCATGGCCGGTTCCGCCGCTGGGTCCACGCCGGGGCCCGATGCAGCCGCGCCGCCATCCGCCGATTTCCTGGCTCCGGCAACGCCGCGCGAGCGGCTGTCGGCCGGCGCCTGGATAACGCTCGCGGCGCTGTGCACGCTCGCCTTCTTCTACCTGCTGGCGCCGATACTCATGCCCTTCGCGCTGGCCGCGGTGCTGGCCTACCTGCTGCTGCCGGGGGCCAACTGGTTGTCCCGGCATCGGGTGCCGCGAACCATCGCATGCCTGCTGATGGTGGTGCTCAGCGTTGCCGTGGCCCTGGGCCTGCTGCTCATCCTTTTTCCCGTGCTCGAGCGCGAAGCCGTCGCGCTCGATGAACGCCTGCCGGGGCTGATCGTCATGCTCAATGAGCGCGTCGCGCCGGCGCTGCAGCATTACCTGGGCCTGCACGTGCGTTTCGATGCGGCGGTGCTGCGCAGCATGGCCATGCAACACGTGGGGCAGCAGGATTTCGTCGCCAATGTGCTCGCGCGCTTCAGCAGCGGCGGCATCGCGGTCATCGGCGTCATCGGTACCGTGGTCCTGGTGCCCGTCGTGCTGTTCTACCTGCTGCTCGACATCGGCCCATTCACGGAGCGGCTGGAAGCGGCCATTCCCCGGCGCTGGCACGACCAGACGCTGCACTTCCTGGCCGACATCGATGCCGTGCTCTCGCAGTTCCTGCGCGGGCAGCTCACCGTCATGCTGGTCCTGGCGGTCTATTACTCGTCGGCGCTGGCCATTGCCGGTTTTGACTCGGCCTTGCCCATTGGACTGCTCACGGGTCTGCTGATCTTCATTCCCTACGTGGGCTTCGCGCTGGGCCTCGTGCTGGCCTCGCTGGTGGCGCTGCTGCAGTTTGCCTCCTGGGAAGCCGCGCTCACCATCCTGGGCATCTACGGCGTGGGCAATGTCGTGGAAAGTTTCCTGCTCACCCCGCGCCTGGTGGGCGAGCGCATCGGCCTGCACCCGCTGGCCGTGATCTTCGCCCTCCTGGCTTTTGGCCACGTCTTCGGGTTCCTGGGGGTGCTGGTGGCACTGCCCACCAGCGCGGTGCTGCTGGTGGCCCTGCGCCGCGTGCGGGTGCGCTACCTCGCCAGCAGCTTCTACAACCGGACCTGATCCGGCCGTGAATCCCCACCAGTTCACGCTCGACCTGCTGGCGCTGCCGCAACCGACGCTGGATAACTTCGTCGCGGGCCCCAACGGCGCCGCACTGGCCGCGCTGCGCGACCTGCTGGCCGGCCGCGGCCCGTCGTTCGTCCACCTCTGGGGACCCCCGGGCAGCGGCCGCAGCCACCTGCTGGCCGCCGTGGACCGCGCCGCCGTCACGGACCCGGCAGCGGTCACGCAAAGGCTTGCGGACGGGCAGCCGCCGGGGCGGCCCCCTGCCGTACCGGCATTCGCGCCGCCCCGGCAGGTCTACGTTGCCGACGACGTGCAGGCGCTCGATGCCGATGGTCAGGCGCGGCTGTTCGGCCTGCAAAACCAGATCCGCCAGAACCCCGGATGTTTCCTGGTCACAGCCGCGAGCCTGCCCCCGGCCCGGCTGGCCATGCGCGAGGACGTACGCACACGCCTGGGCTGGGGCCTGGTCTTTGCGCTTCACCCCATAGCCGAGGCCGAGCAGGCTGCCGCCCTGGAAGCGTACGCACGCTCGCGCGGCGCGCGGGTAGAAGAGGACCTCGTTGCCTACATGCTGACCCGCTTGCCGCGGGACATGCGCACCCTGGTCTCCGTGCTCGATTCGCTCGATGCCTTCGCCCTGGCCCGCCAGCGGGCACTGACGGTGCCCCTGCTGCGGGAGTGGCTGCAGCAGCAAGCCCAGGCAGCATTTGCCGAGACCGGGCAGACCAGCCCCGTTGCCCGCCAGATGAATCTGCCAATGAACCTCCCCCAGTTGCGGCCGGTGCCGCCGCCCCCGGGGGAGGGGCCGGACTCCGTGGCAAGTCCTGCCGCGGCTGACCCTGCCCAGCAGCCCGCGGACCCGGCCGGCAGCGCCCGCCCGCCCGGACAGTAGAATGCGGGCAATGTCAGCCCTCGCATCATGATCAGAAGGCTCGTCCAACGGGTCCAGGACAGCGTCCAGACGCTGCTTACGCGCAAGCCCCGTTCGCGGCGCACGCCCAAGCGCATTGCAGCCGCGGAGCACGGTATCGACCGGGCCCTGGTATCCAAATACGCCATACGCACCTGCGAAACCCTGCAGGCTGCGGGCTTTCGCGCGTATATCGTCGGCGGGGCCGTCCGCGACCTGCTCCTGGGCATCGCCCCCAAGGATTTTGACGTCGCCACCGATGCCACGCCCGAGCAGATCAAGGCGCTGTTCCGGCGCGCCATCATCATCGGCCGGCGCTTCCGGCTGGTGCACGTGATGTTCGGCAACGAAACCATAGAAACCTCGACCTTTCGTGCCCTGGGTACGGGCGAGAAGGACACCGACGAGCATGGCCGGGTGCTGGCCGACAACACCTTCGGCGAGCAAAATGAGGATGCGGCGCGGCGCGATTTCACGGTCAACGCCATGTACTACGACCCCACCCTGCAGGAGGTGCTCGACTACCACGACGGCGTGCGCGATGTGCGGCGCCGCCGGCTGCGCATCATCGGCGACCCCGAAGGACGCTACCGCGAAGACCCGGTGCGCATGCTGCGCGCGGTGCGCTTTGCCGCCAAGCTGGGATTCGAGATAGACGCCGAGACCCGCGAGCCCATCGGCCGCCTGGCCGGGCTCATCGAGAACGTGCCGGCGGCGCGGCTCTTCGACGAGATGCTCAAGCTGCTCACCAGCGGCCATGCTGTGGGTTGCATCGAGCGGCTGCGCGCCGAAGGGCTGCACCATGGCCTGCTGCCCATGCTCGACGTGATCCTGGACCAGCCCCAGGGGGAGCGCTTCGTCATGCTGGCGCTGTCGCGCACCGACGAGCGCGTTCGCGCCGGCAAGCACATCGCGCCCGGCTTTCTCTTTGCCACCCTGCTGTGGAACGAGGTGCTTACCCAGTGGAACGCGCGGGTGGCGGCGGGCGAACACCGCCTGCCGGCGCTGGACATGGCCATCGACCGGGTGCTCGAGGCGCAGACGGAAAAACTGGCCATCCAGCGCCGCTACAGTTCGGATATGCGCGAGATCTGGATGATGCAGCCGCGCTTTGAGCGGCGCACCGGCCAGGCGCCGCTGCGCCTGCTCGAGCACCTGCGCCTGCGCGCGGGCTACGATTTCCTGCTGCTGCGCTGCGATTGCGCGGAAGCGCCAGCCGAGCTCGGCCAGTGGTGGACCAATTTCATGAGCGCCGACGAGGAAACGCGGGTTCGCATGACACAGCAGCGCGTCGAAGGCAATCCGGCACCGCGCAAGCGCCGGCGCGGTGCCCGCCGCAAGACCGGGGCCGGCACCGATGCCGTGGCGGTTGCCGCCGTGGGGGGCAGCGATGACAACGGCTGATGCTACTCCGGCGCCCGTGGTGCGCCGCGCCTACATCGGCCTGGGCGCCAACCAGGGCGACGTCATGGCCGGCCTGCACGCTGCCGTCGCGGCGCTGCGCTCGATCGAGCGTTCGCAATTTGTCGCCTTGTCGCCTTTTTACCGCACCGCCCCGGTGGATGCCAGCGGTCCGGATTTCACCAACGCCGTGGCCGCGCTCGACACGGAGCTCGAGCCGTACAGCCTGCTGCTGCACCTGGCTGACATCGAAATGATGCTGGGGCGCAAGCGCCGCGCCACCGATGCCGCGCACAGCGCGCCGCGCAGCATCGACCTGGACCTGCTCCTGGTGGGCAATCTCATCGTGCGCTCTACCCCGCTGATCCTGCCGCACCCGCGCCTGCAGCAGCGTGCCTTCGTGCTGCGCCCCCTGCTTGACCTGGATCCGCAACTGCAGATACCGGGCTACGGGCCGGTGGCCCATTTGCTCGCGCAGGTGAGCGACCAGGTGATCGAGCCCATTGAGTAGCCTTTCCGTGCCCAGGCGCACCCCATGAAAATCGTCCGCAGTGTGCAGGAGTTGCGTGACCAGCTCCATGGCCAGAATCGCATCGCCTTCGTGCCGACCATGGGCAACCTGCATGCCGCCCATCTCTCGCTCATGCGCCTGGCCCGCCGCCATGGCGACCCGGTGGTGGCGTCGGTCTTCGTCAACCGCCTGCAGTTCGGCCCTGCGGAGGATTTCGAGCGCTATCCGCGAACCCTGCAGGAAGACATCGACAAGCTGCAGGAAGACGGGCAGGTCTACGTGCTGTTCGCCCCGACGGAACCCGAAATGTATCCGGAGCCGCAGAACTACCGCGTGAACCCGCCTACCGACCTGGGCGACATCCTCGAGGGCCATTTCCGCCCCGGCTTCTTCACGGGCGTGACCACCGTGGTGCTCAAGCTGTTCTCGTGCGTGCAGCCCAAGGTGGCGGTATTCGGCAAAAAGGACTACCAGCAGCTGATGATCGTGCGCAACATGTGCCGGCAGTTCTGCCTGCCCACGGAAATAATCGCCCACGAGACGGTGCGCGAGCCCGACGGACTGGCCATGTCGTCGCGCAACCGCTTCCTGGGCGAAACCGAACGGCGCCTTGCGCCCCAGCTGTTCCAGGAGCTTTCGCACCTGAGAAACCGCCTGCAAGGCGGCGAGCGCAATCTGGCTGCCCTGGAAAGCCAGGCCGTGCTGGCGCTGGCGGCCACCGGCTGGAAGCCCGACTACGTGGCCGTCCGGCGCCAGGCCGACCTGAAGCCGCCCACGCCCGCCGGCCTGGAAGCCGGCGACCCGCTGGTGGTTCTGGCTGCGGCCAAGCTGGGCAGCACCCGGCTCATCGACAACGTCGAAGTTTGAGGGCGGCGCTGCCAGACTTGGCCCCGCCGCAGTTCACCCGCCGTGCGGCGGTGGCCTTCAACCCGCTCCCGGCGGCGGTGGTACATTTGCCGCCGTGCCGGGCTGGCGAAATTGGTAGACGCGCTTGACTCAAAATCAAGTTTCGAAAGAAGTGTGGGTTCGATTCCCTCGCCCGGCACCAAACGTTTTCAACTTGCCAATGGCGAGGCAGCCTCGCTACGCGGCAAAAATCTCTTGAAGCGTGTCCAGGGTGGCGGTCAGCGTCTTGGCCGAAACCGCGCCCAATCTCTTGGCAAGTCGGATCTTGTCGACTGCCCGAACCTGATCGAGTAGGACGAGCCCTTTCTTGCCAGAGTGGGAGACGGCAATTCGAAATGGCGCTGCCCGGCTTTTCGTCGTCATAGGTGCGACGATGACGGTTCGTAGGTGATCGTGCATTTCCGGAGGCGAGACGACAACGCAAGGACGAGACTTTTTGATTTCGCTGCCGACGGTTGGATCAAGGTTGACCAGCCAGATGTCGCCACGGGCTACCACACCAACTCCGAATCGCCCTCGTTACCGAATTCACCCAACACCAATCCATCGTCACCGAGTTCTGCGATTTTTTGTGCGGCGGCGGCCCATCCCGCCCGGACGGGGTGCGTGGGCTTGCGCAGCACCAACGCGCCACCCTCGACGGTGATCTCCGCCTCGCCCTCAAATCCAACTTGCGCGAGCAATGGCTTTGGAATCACGACACCCTGCGAGTTGCCGATTTGACGGATGGTGATGGGGATGGGTTTCATAGTGTTAACAATGTTATCACATGATGAAGCTGCCGGTCAACCGTGAATCCAGGCCTTCGAAGCGGGCCTCACTAACCGTATGGAGCGGCCAGGAATTTGCAAGGTTATTGCAAAGGCGCGATTCCAGCTTGCAACGCATTGAATTGACCGCAGAAAAGAAGGCGCGCTCTTCTCAAAATCCGGATTCGAACCACGCGTGGCTTCGATTCCCTCGCCCGGCACCAATGTTCCCGAAGATCCGGATTTAATCTGCCGAAACGGGCCGACTCAAATCCAGCGCCCGACTCGGCCCATGTAGTCGACGTACGCGTTTCCGAACTTCCGGGAAAGGTATCGCTCCTCACGAGCAATCACTCCATATCGCATCGTGAAGTACCAGGGAATGCACGCGATGAAGTAAGAAACCTCGTGCACGATGAACCCAACCGCCAGCAGCAGCAGAGCCTGGCCCACGTAAATCGGATTGCGAGACCTGCCGAAGGGCCCTGTCTCAACAATTGCCTGCGTCGACTGCGAAGGATGAATCGCAGTTGATGCCCGGCGCAGCATCTGCTGGGCCAATCGGTCTAGCAAGAGGCCGGAGACCACGCACAGTACTGCCATCGGAATTGCAAAAGTTAATGTAATGGGCTGGAGCGGCAACAAGCGCCACGCGATCAAGCCGACGCCAATGCAAATGACCAGCAGCAACGGCGGGAAGATCACGACCCGGGCATTGTCGTCCGCCGCTGCGGCTACAAGATCATCGTGCATTTCAATTTCTGGGCTTCGGGCGGCGAGCCGCGCCTGGGGCTCGGCATGCCACCCAATTTGCACACGCCGGCGCTGCAAGACACAGTCGCGAAGATAGGGAACGATCAGGCTCCGATACGCAACCACCGCATCGAGCGCCATCGAATCCATTGTATGTATGAAATTCCGCCAGTCAAGAAGTTGCCGGATCCAAAGTGGCAGCGGGTTGCCGCCTGCAATGAAGCGCCGTGGCTGTTCCGGTGCAGCCAGCAATCACGTGCGCATTGCAAAATGAAAGCAATCAAAATCGGTACTGGACCCCGAAGGAAACCAGGCGCGGCAGCTGGTAGATGGGCTGGCTGGCGCCATAGTTTGCACTGTAGCTGTAACCGGAAACATTCCCGCGGCCATAGGCGTTGAGGACCTCCAGGTATTGGGAAAAGTTGTCGCCCGGGCTTCGGTCTACGCGCAGATCGAGGCGGGAATAATTTCTCGCGCGGGCCGAATCCACCGTACCGTAGATTGGGCGCGGCCGGCCGTCGGGGTAAGACCCGACACCGATGACCAGCGTATAGGGTGCGCCCGTGTGGTAACTCCACTTGGCACCGTATTGCCAGCGCTCCGATGGCTTATAGGTGCCTACGGCAGTCACGATTACCGGCTCGTCGTAATCGAAGGGGAACGACGCGCCGGTCGCATCGATTCGCCGGATTGCGCGCGAGAAGCTGGCGGAAACAAAGCCGGAAAATGCACTGCCGGGTTCCTTGCGCAGGAAAAGCTCCAAGCCCCGCGCCGATCCCCCAACCCCGTTGGCGTAGTTCAGTTGCGGATCCGCCTGGACCAGGTCGGCAAAATGCTTCTGGAACAGCTCGGCGCGCCAGGTCCAATGCGCATTTTCCTTACTGGACAGGCCCAGGATCGTTGCACTGGACCGCAGGTGCAGCAGCCGCGGATTGCCCGCAAGGGGAACTTCCTGCTCCGGCGACGGGGCCTCGTTGTGCCGCGCCCAGCGTAATGACAGCAAGGTGCGTGGCGTCCACGACCATTCCATCCCCAGCCGCGGCTCGAGGTAGCCGCGGGCGAGGTAATCGTCGCGGCTGTCCCGCAATCCCGCCGAAGCGGCCCAATCGGGCAATAGTTGCCAGCGATCGTCCGCGTACAAGTCCGTCAGGTTCTGGTCAAGGCGCTCCAGGGCCCGAACCAGCGGAGCGGTGGTGTAGTCGCAGGCGGCATTGAATTCCGTGCAATGCGGGTCGCGGATATCAACATCGAGGTCGGTATGACGCCGCTGTACGGAGCCGCCCAATAAAATGGCATTCGAATCCGAAGAATGCAGGTGGAACTGCTCCCGAAGGTAGCGCGTGCTGGACGTAGCGTCGACCGTTCCGGCGGAACCGACGCGGATATCGTCAACCTCGACGATGCGACCGATCGCCAGGCGATTGCTGTTCCCGGACGGGTCCTCGGCTTCCCAAAGACCGGCAATGGATCGGTACGCCGTGCGAAATTCGCTCTTGCCGGCCGTCGCGGGGTCCTGGGCGGCAAAGCGAGAGTTGTCCTGGATCGTGAACGCAAGATCGTCGCCCGCGCCGTTGAAGTTCAAACTGATTCGATTGAGCGCGTCCGGACGCCACAGCAGCTTGCCCTGGTAGTCGCTGTAGGAAGGCAGCTGGATGACGACATGGTCGGTGCTGTCGGTTGTGGATTTTTTCACCAGATCGATGTAACTGCGGCGCCCGGCCAGCAAGAACGAGGTGTTCTGGCCCAGGGGACCTTCCACCAGACCATTGGCGCTCAGAAGGCCCACATCCACCTGCCCACCAACGCGATCGCTCCGAGGATCGCGCAGACCGATGTCGAATACGGCGCCGACCACGTCCCCGTACTGCGGGCCGAATGCCGTTGTGTACAGGTCGAAGCTGCGCAGCAAGGAAGGATTGAGCACGCTTTCAAAGCCGCCCGCGTGAAAGAGGTACCCGACCGGGATAAAGTCTATGTAGTAGGCATTGTCCGTCGGCCCGGAACCCCAGACGGCGGGAATCGCGCTGCTGTCATCGATCGAGGCGACACCGGGAAGGTTCTGCACGGCGCGCATCGGGTCCCGGCCCGCACCGGGAACGCGCACCAGGTCGGCGTTCTCGAGGCGAGTGACGCCCGCCCGGTCCGGCGAACGCGGCGCAGTGACTTGAATGGGATCAAGCTGCGCAGGATCAGCCGTTGCACTCGAAGCAGGGTCCTGCGCGTCGGGCCTCAGCTGGGCAAACGCGGCGCCGCTTGCGAGAACAAAGAGGATGGAAGTCAATAAGCGAAAGGCGCGGTGAATCGAGGCGATCGCTTCAATATTGCGCATGGCAGGGAGACTGCTTTCGGGCGGGATAGGTGCAGACAGGCATTTTAGGAACGGCAAGATGAAGACGGGATTAATCCACCCTCGCGCGATTTGAAACATTAAGGAAACATTAAATCTCACGCACCGCGTTGGCCGCCGGCTTGCGCTTATTTGGCTTGGCTTTAGCCTTCCCAAGTTGGCACGGAGAATGGGATGAAGACCCTATTGGTAGAAGACGATGCGCCGCTGGGATCCTCGCTGCAGGAAGCGCTGACCAAAGGCGGTTACGCAACGACCTGGGTCCAGCGGGCACCGGATGCCAGGCGATTTCTACAGGCCGAGGACTTTGGCCTGGCGCTTCTGGACATCGTGTTGCCCGGGGAATCTGGCCTCGAACTATTGGCCTGGATGCGGCGGGAGCGAATGACTCTCCCCGTGATCATGCTGACCGCACGCGATGCAATCTCGGATCGCGTCGGGGGGCTGGATGCCGGTGCGGACGACTACCTCGCCAAACCATTCGCCGTGGAGGAACTGTTATCGAGGATCCGGGCAGTTACCCGCCGATCGGGGCCGCAGCGATCCGCCCATTGGCAGATCGGCAGGCTCACCATCGACACGGCCGCGCGCCGGGCTTACCGATCCGGCAATGAGATTGCGTTGTCCCAGCGGGAATTCGACATACTCCTGGTGCTGGCCTCTGCGCCGGGAAAGGTATTCACACGAATGCAGATCGAGCGCGCATCGCGCAATTGCGATTGCGGCGACTCCAATGCGGTGGATGTACACATCCACAATCTGCGCAAGAAGCTGGGCAGCGAATACATAGGAACCGTGCGCGGGGTTGGATACCTGCTGGAGGAAATAACGTGAAACACCCCTCCCTCGTCCGCCGCATCATCGGATCGCAGATTCTCATGATGAGCCTGAGCTGGATTGTGCTCGTGGGCTGGCTGTTGCACACGATGACTACGTTCGAAGACGGGGATTTGGACCGGCGCATGAAGTACTTCGCGGAAATTCTTGCCGAGGCGTCCAGCGGAACTGCCGAAGACGCCGGACTGCTCGCGCAACGCCTGCGTGCAATCCAAAAGACCTACGTCGAGGGCGTCATCGAAACCCTGGAGAACTCGGAGTCCTACGTACCAACGTACCAGATCTTCAATGCCGACGGCGCGCTGCTGTACCGGACCGGACTTACTCCGGAAACACCGTTGACAAATGACGCCGGCCTTTCGCAGGCGAAACGGGATAACGAACGCTGGCGATACGCCCGTGTTCAGAGCTCCGATAAGAAAATGACGGTCATCGTCGGTGAACGCGAGTCCGATCGCTGGGCGTCCATCCTGCCCATGCTGCGGATCATCGGCACGGGCCAGGTCCTGATCCTGGCAAGCGCCCTGCTGATTACCTGGTGGGCCACCCGCCAGGGCATCGCGCCTTTGAATTTATTGGCAAAAAAAATATCCGAGCGGCAAACAGGGGACACAGCACCCATTACAGCCCCGCTCGTGTATTCCGAAACCTTGCCCATGGTCCAAGCACTGAACTGCCTGCTGTACCGCGAGTCGTGCCGGCTGGAAGCAGAACGCGGATTTCTTGCGGATGCGGCCCACGAGTTGCGAACACCACTCGCGGCGATTGCCGCGCAGGCACACCTGCTGATGGGAGCTGCCGACGCCAGGGAGCGACAACGGCTATGCCAAAGCCTCGAAACGGGATTGGATCGCGTATCCCACCTGCTCAGGCAGCTGCTCACGATCGCCAGGGCCGACGCGATGGGCGCGCAATTTGAAATGGTAAAGACCGACGTTGCGGTCCTGTTGCGGGACCGGCTGGCCGAGCTCTCCGTAATGGCGCGGACGCGCGCCATTACGCTCAGTCTTGATTGCCCCGAGACCGTATTTGCAATGGTCAACCCCGCGGGCTTTGTATCGATCATCGACAATCTTGTCGACAACGCCATCCGCTATACGCCGAGCGGCGGATGCGTTTCCGTCAAACTGGAGGTGGAAGGTCACGAGATCGCGTTTACCGTTCGCGACAACGGCCCGGGGATCGCTTCGGTTGAGCGGGATCGCGTCTTCGAGCGCTTTTACCGGATTCCCGGTTCGTCGTCGCAGGGCAGCGGGCTCGGGCTTGCCATCGTCCAACGCATCGCCGGGGCGCATAACGCCTCGGTGCGTTTCGTCGAAGGCATTGCGGGTTCGGGACTTGGGGTCATGGTGACGCTCGCACAGCGGCCCGCTGCTGAAGCTGCGCCATGAATTTTCCAAGATTTTGAAAAATATCTCATAACAGCCCTACTCTATTTCCATTGAAGTTGAACTAGAGGCGGATCGTTCCGGGGATCAGGCTGCGAAGGCAGTGTGGGATCGATTTCCCCGCTCCCGCGAACGTGCTCATCGAGCCCTTGCCCGAGCGCTATGCACCCTTCCCGCCCGCTTCTGCCGACGCTAGCTGTACCTGCTCGGCCATGGAACGCGTGCAATGGCTTTAGGATTTGCCGGCGCCAGGGAAATGGCTTGCAACACTTTCATTTAATTATGAAATTGCAGATGACTTGTCTGGATATCAATTTTCCAAAGGGCCGCCTTCGCGGGGATTGTCGACGAATCAAGGCCTCCAATAGCGACGAATTTCCCCCCCTAATCGCAGGAGCCTGCTGCGCGCCCGGTGCGAAAATCCTGTCGCGCGCGAATGCAAGGCCAGATTTACATGTGCGTCGGACCTAGATATCCGCCAAGAGGAATATCCCATGAACAAGCAAACATTAATGCGCACTGCGCTGGTTGTGTTCTTTTTTGGGACCATGGGAATGCAACCAGCCCGGGCCGCTTCCACGCCGGAGAGGCTCGATGGCGTAACCGTTGTCAACGCCGAACAAGTAAAGCAACTCCAGGCCAAGGGCGTGCCGCTCATCGACACGCGGGTATCGGCCGAGTATGCCGACAAGACAATCAAAGGTGCGCTGAGCGTTCCGTACAAGGAAAAGAGCGCGAAGGCCGCGGATTTCGACAAGAAGCTCGATAATTTCGATCTTTCGAAACTCCCTGCTGACAAGGGCGCGCCAATTGTCTTCTTCTGCAATTCCGGTGAGTGCTGGAAGAGCTACAAGGCATCGGTCGTCGCGCGCGACGGCGGATACAAGCAGGTTCATTGGTACCGGGATGGATTCCCGGATTGGATTGCACGAGGACTGCCCACTCAGTAAGTGCATCGATCCATCCTCAATCGAAAGACCAGCGCTTCATGCGAACGAACTGGAGCATACGCACGAAGCTGGTTGCCGCGGCGCTGGTTGCTATCGGCGGCACACTTGCGCTGACGGGATTGAACCTGCTATCAGCGCGCGCGAACTCGACTGCGCTGGAAGACGTCTACGAGAACACTGTTGTTCCCCTGGTGATGCTGCAAAGGGTCAATGACCGGCTGGGTGAAATCCGTTTCCGAGCCGCTGGCGTATTGCTTGACCTTATGCCAGTCCAGGGCTCGCTGAATCACCTTCGCGAAGTGCGCACGGAGATCAACGGAGCCTGGGGGACCTTGAAGGACTGCCGCCAGCGATTCAACACTGCCGAGCAGGGGCCCCTTTGCGACGAGATGATCAAAGGCTGGCCGGTGGTCACTGAGACGCTCGCCAAGATCGAGGCCGCCTATGCGGCGAAGGACAACAAGGCGCTACAGTCGGTGTTGGAAGATGACTGGCCAGTCCTCCACAAGTCCTTCGGCAAGCCGCTCTCGGCTCTGATCCCTCTGCAGGAAGGCGCCGCCAAGTCGGTCTACCAGGGTTCGGTCGAGAAGAACCGGGGCATTGGCCTTTTATCCGCCGCCATCGGATTTCTTTGCCTTTCCTCTGTGTGTTTGACATCTTTCTTAGTCATGCGCGGCGTCGTGCGATCGCTCAAACACGCCGGTACGGTTGCAGACGAAATTGCCGCGGGCAACCTTGGGGTCGCGATTGACACTTCGAACAACGACGAGGTCGGGGCGCTCCTGCGGCGGCTGGAGCAGATGCGAACATCGCTTCTGCGCGTGGTCAGCACCGTGCGTAGCGGGGTAGATTCGGTCAATAATGCTTCGCGCGAGATCGCCCAGGGCAATGCAGATCTGAGCACACGCACGGAACAACAGGCAAGCGGCCTGCAACAGACAGCAGCCGCGATGGAACAGATGTCCTCGACCATCAAGCAAAATGCCAATGCTGCAACCAGGGCAAATCAACTGGTGAATTCCGCATCCGACGTCGCGGGCAGGGGCGGCACGGTAGTTTCAGAAGTGGTAAGCACCATGGACGAGATTGCAACGCAGAGCAAGAAGGTCGCGGAGATTATTACCGTTATCGACAGCATTGCTTTTCAGACCAACATCCTCGCGCTCAATGCTGCGGTGGAGGCCGCCCGCGCTGGCGACCAGGGCCGGGGCTTTGCGGTGGTGGCAAGCGAAGTGCGCAGCCTCGCGCAAAGAAGCGCCCAGGCGGCACGCGAAATAAAAGGCTTGATCTCCGAGAGCGTGCAAAGGGTGGACACCGGTAGCGCTCTTGTCAACGGCGCCGGACTGACAATGCGGGACATCGTTGCCCAGGTCGCAGCCGTTGCCGACTTGATCAGGGAAATCACGGCAGTCACTCTGGAGCAGAGTACTGGACTTGAGCAGATCAACCGCTCGGTGTCACACCTCGATGCGATGACCCAGCAGAATTCGGCGCTCGTGGAGGAAAGTGCGGCTGCGGCGGAGAGTCTCCGATTGCAGGCCATTTCCCTGGTTGATGCGGTGGCTGTCTTTCGGATCGGGCCTGCACTAGTGGATGCTTCCCCGGCCGCAGTTACGCGATAGTCGCTCCATTGTCAGTGCTCGACACAAATTTGATATGACCGCAAAAATCATAAATTAGCGATCGCCGGTTTTACGGCCATTCCAAGACCTCGACGAAGCAGAAATTACCACGCGTTTGTCCACGATCAGTACCGATTCTCGTGCCCGGAACTGCCGTATAACGGCCCATACGCAGGCCACTCCGCGGAGCGCATCTTGCCGTTGCACGAAGAGGTACGCAATCCGTCCGGTGGGCGGCAGGACGTCGCTGGACATTCCCCGCTCGCCAAACCGGCAATGCGTGCGGCCGTAGCCAATATCTTTCTTGTCGTTCTTGCAGGCCTGGCGCTATTCTCCAGCCGGCAACAATACGAGCAGCAGGCACTGCTGACGACCCAGAATCTTGCGCAGTCGCTGGAGGTGGCCGTTTCCGGCGTACTCGACAAGATCTCGATGGGCGTCACTGCCGTGGCCCAGGAAGCGGAACGGCAGCTTGCCGCAGGCGGTCTCCGGGACGCGGCGATCAACGAGTACATCGATCGCCAGAAGGAACTGGTCCCGGAAATCGGCGCGATCCGGGTGGTCGACGCCAACGGGGACTTGCGCTACGGCAACGCGCTGGCCGCCAGTCGGGCGACGAATGTCGCCGATCGTGAATACTTCATCCGGGCGCGCGAAAGCCGGAACAATGAAGCCATCGTATCCAGGCCGATCGTCAGCCGGCAGACCGGAAGCTGGGTCATCGTCGTTGCGCGAGCCATCCACCGGCCGGATGGAAAATTTGCCGGCCTGGTATCGGCTGTGCTGCCGCTCGATTACTTCACGCGGCTGTTCGCGCCCTTCGATGTCGGTTCAAAGGGTCTCATCTCGATTCGCGACCTCGATTTTGGAATCATCGCCCGCAAGCCCGAGCACGAGGGCGTAGGCCGTTCCGTGGGCAACCGCACCGTCTCGAGCAACACGGTGGAATACGTCCGGGCGCATCCGGACTCGGGCAGCTACCAGACCGTCGTTACCCTGGACGGAATCGACCGCCGTCTGTCCTATCGCCGGACGCCGCGCTGGCCCTTCATCATTTTTGTCGGCCAGGCCACGGACGACTACCTTGCGCCCTGGCACCGGGAGGTCGCGGTGCTGTCGTCGCTGGCCGCGCTGTTTGCGCTGCTATCGGTATTGTCCACGAGATCGTCCTACCGGACGCGTCGCGCCGAGCTTGCGGCGATCGACGAACTGCGCCGGAGCAAGGAGGAGGTGGAGCGCTCGGAAACCCGCTTCCGCGGTCTATACGACTCCACCGGCGACGCGGTGGCGCTGCTGGGCCCGCACGGGTTCATCGACTGCAATTTCGCCGCCCTGGAACTGTTTGGCGTGACGAGCAAGGAGGACTTGTGCGCCCGCCATCCGGGCGACGCGCTTTCGCCGCCCCGGCAGCCTTGCGGATCGGAATCGCGGCCCCTGGCCGAGCAGAAAATTGCCGAGGCCTTCGCCAAGGGAAAGCTGCGCTTCGAGTGGCTGCACCGGCGCGTGGATACCGGCACGGTATTTCCTGCCGAAGTTCTGTTCACCAGCATGACGCTCGACCGGGCGCCACTGATCCAGGCCGTCATTCGGGACATCACCGAACGCAAGCAGGCCGAGGAACGGATCCATCACCTGGCCTATTTCGACGCATTGACCAAGCTGCCCAATCGGCGGCTGCTCATGGACCGGCTCTCGCATGCACTGTTTGCCGGCGCGCGCACGCGCCAGTACGGCCTGCTGATGATCCTGGACCTGGACAACTTCAAGAGCCTCAACGATACCCGTGGCCACGACGTGGGCGACCACCTGCTCGTCGAAGTGGCCCAGCGCGTCGTGGCCTGCGTGCGCCAGGAAGACACCGTGGCGCGGCTGGGCGGCGATGAATACGTCGTTTTGGCCGAGGGATTGGGCGAGGACGAGTCCGTGGTTGCCGGGCACGCGGAACAGATTGCCGCAAAGATCTGCCGGATCGTGAGTTTGCCCAACCTTGTTCCGGGCAGCGGGGAGCCTTATCACAATACGGTCAGCATCGGCGTAACGCTGTTCCGCGGCGACGCCGTGAGCATGGAAGTCCTGCTCAAGCAGGCGGATCTGGCGCTCTACCAGGCCAAGGCGGCAGGGCGCAACGCGGTGCGCTTTTTCAATCCCGAAATGCAGTCGGCGATCAATGCGCGCGCGGCGATGGAGGCAGCCCTGCGCAACGGCCTGCAATCGCGCGAGTTCGCGCTCTTCTACCAACCCCAATACGACAGCGACGGCAACCTGACCGGCGCAGAGGCGTTGCTGCGCTGGCTGCCGCGGGGCGGCGGCCGCCCGGTGCCGCCCGCGGACTTCATCCCGCTGGCCGAGGAAACCGGACTGATCATTCCGATCGGGCTCTGGGTCACGCAGACCGCGTGCGCGCAGCTGCGGGCCTGGGCCGACGATCCGATTGCGCGCAATCTGCAGATCGCCGTGAATGTCAGCCCGCGCCAGTTTCGCCAGTCCGACTTCACCGGCCAGGTACGCACCTGCCTGCAAATGACCGGTGCCAACCCCGCCCGGCTCAAACTCGAACTGACCGAGAGTGTCGTGCTCGAAGACATCGACGAAGTCATCGGCCGGATGCACGAGCTGCGGCAGCTGGGCCTGACCTTCTCGCTGGATGATTTCGGCACCGGATTTTCCTCGCTCTCGTACCTCAAGCGCCTGCCATTGGACGAGGTAAAGATCGACCAGGCATTTGTCCGCGATGTCGTGAGCGATCCCAACGATGGCGCCATCGTGCGCGCTATCGTCGCGATGAGCCGTTCACTGGGCATTACGGTCATCGCCGAAGGGGTGGAAACCCGGCAGCAGCTCGATTTCCTCAAGAACAGCGGCTGCGATCACTACCAGGGCTACCTTTTCGGCAAACCCGCGCCCATCGAGCAGTGGGCGCAATTTCTCGGGGAACGCGTGCCGATCGCCCCGTAGATCACGCATGCCGGCGCGCCCGACGCATCCATGGAACCGGCCAGCAAGGCTTTCGATTGGCGCTCAGCCACGCATCCGCCCGACCTGGTTCGCCTTGCCCGTGGCAATCCGACACGGGCCTGTCGCGGCGGCGGACCTCGACCTTCTTTTGTGACTGCGGATCAGCACGTTCCGTGCCTGCCGCTACCACGCTCACTGCCCCGGTTCCAGGCGTGCCAGCCGCTCGCGCAGCGGCGCCACCGCCTTGTCGATCTGCTCCAGGGTGTAGCGCGGGACGATATGCTGCGGGCAATTCCAGTCGAAGCCCTCGACATCGAACAGCGCAATGCGCTCCACGCGGCCGGGGTAATTGTCATTCACCAGCCGTTTGCGCAATTGCGGATCGGCATCGCCAAGGGCGGTGAAGCGCAAACGCCCGATCAGTTTCAAGCGTGCCTGGTTGACGTAGTCCATCACGAGAATGGATGCGCGCGGGTCCGCCGCGGCATTGCCAGCGCTGATGAACTGCTGGTTTCCGCGGAACTCGGCATAGCCGATCTGCCGCGGTCCCAATACGTGGATGAATCCGGCAGGGCCGCCGCGATGCTGTACGTACGGCCAGCCGGTCTCGCCCACGGTCGCCAGGAAAAAATGGTCCGCCTCGGCAAGGAACTGGCCCTCCTGCGGCCCAAGGCCTTCGCCGCCGCCATCGTCGGCGCGCGCCGCCGCTCGCTCGTACGCCGCACGCGATCCGGCCCGTGCCTGGCATTCCTTGACTGCCGGTGTGAAGAGCTCGCGCAGGTACTGTTGCCGCATGGTGTTGGTCTCCACTCGCGGATCGGGTTCGGCCAGGTTCCCTGGCCGAACCGCGCATGCGCGCTTACTTTTTCGCCGCGTCGGCGACGTAGTCGAACTTGCCTTGCTGGCTGATGAAGAAAAGGCACTCGTTGGGAGAGATGCACTTCGTGACGTGACGCTCGCCGCCCTTCTGGAACCAGTAGGAGCCCGCGGGCAACGCGACGTCGACGCTTGCGGGCAGTCCGTTTACGGCAACGCCCGAGACGACCACGCCCCAGTAGTCCTGCGTATGGATGTGCACCGGGCTTACGAAGCCGGGCGGCATGCGGATGAAGGTGCCGTGCGGACCGTGCCCGAGGTCCCCGTAGGCCGGGGCCGCCTTGAGTTCACCGTGCACGCCATCGGTGACACCCGTGGATCCGTATTGCAACGCCGTCACCGGCGTGCTGACCGAAGGCTGGCCTTCGGGGGCTGCTGCGGTCACAACTGCGGTTGCCGACAGGGCCGTCAACAGGACCACGGCCCGTGCGGTGGCGCTCTGTGGATTTTTCATTTCAGTACTCCTTATGGGTTGACATTTTGGGGGCGCCCACCACGCCTGCGGCGGGCGCCGGACACTCAGAGCTGCGCAAGGCCGCCGTCCACCGCCAGTTCCGCACCGACCACATAGGCGGATTCGGCGCTGGCCAGGTACGCGACCGCATTGGCGATGTCCTCGGCGCTGCCGAAGCGGCCCGCCGGGACCATCGCGAGAATGCCGTCGGCAGTCGCCTTGAGCTGCTCGTCGCTCAGCCCCAGCCGGCCGAAGATCGGAGTGAATGTCGCGCCAGGGCTGATCGTGTTGACGCGAATGCCGCGGGCGATGAGCTCGGCCGAGAACGTTCGCGCCAGCGAGCGCACGGCTGCCTTGGTCGCGGAATAGACGCTGATGCCGGCCCAACCCTTGACGTTGACGACCGAACTGTTGAGTACGACCGAGGCGCCGTCGTTGAGCAGCGGCAGGGCTTTTTGCACGGTGAAGAACACGCCCTTGAAATTGATGGCCACCTGCTCGTCGAAGAACGCCTCCGTGGTCTCTGCCACGGGCGTGCCCTTGTAGATGCCGGCATTGGCGAAGAGCACGTCGATGCGGCCCAGCTTGGAGCCGATTTCCGCATAGGCGCGGTCGATGTCGGCGAGGTCGGCAACGTCGGCGACGATGGCCAGAACGTCCAGATCGGCAGCCGCCGCCCGGAGCGTCTTCTCGTCGCGGCCGGTTATGGCGACCCGCGCCCCTTCGCTGCGCAGCAACTTTGCCGTAGCCAGGCCTATGCCGCTGTTGCCGCCGGTGATGACGGCGACCTTGTTCTCGAATCGCTTCATGATATTTGTTCCTTTCGTACGGGGTTGGTTGACGATGTTGTTTTATGCGGCCTTGCGCAGGGGCTCGACAACCGGAAAGTCGATGTCCGTGCGCGCCACTTCATTGATGTAGTTCGTGTAGGTGTTGAGGACCACGGCCTGGACGATTTCCACGATCTGCGCGTCATCGAAGCCGGCGGCGCGAACCGCGGCGACCTGGGCGTCGGTCACGTGGCCACGGGCCCGTGCAACCTGAACCGCAAAGCCGACAGCGGCCGCTGCCTGCGGGTCGTTCGAGATGCCGTTGCGGTTGGCGGTGATTTCCGCGTCGTCGAGCTTGGCCAGGTTGCGGGCGATGTAGGTATGCGCCGACAGGCAGTAGCCGCAGGCATTGACCTCGGCAACTGCCAGGGCGATGCGCTCCAGCGTCTTTGCGCCAAGGCGACCCTTGGACGCGGCGCCTTCCAGGCCCAGCAGGCCGGTGAGCGCGTTCGGGCTGCTTGCGACAACCCGGAAAAGGTTCGGGACGGATCCGAGCTGGCGGGCAACTGCTTCGAGTCCGGCGCGCGAGGCGGCCGGGGCGGCGTCGATGCTGGCGTGGGTTGCGATACGGGTCATGCTTATCTCCAGAAGGTCAGGCCAGGAATTGGCTTGGACGAATTGTGTTTTATATCGATAGGATTGATAATCATCATATTTTGCAAATTCTTTTCCCATAAAATGAGATAATCATGGACAGATTCGAATCGATCGAGGCGTTCGTGTCTGTGGCACGGGAGGGCGGCTTTTCCGCCGCGAGCCGCAAGCTCGGATCCCCAGTGGCGACGGTCAGCCGCAAGGTGGCATTGCTCGAAGAGGCCATCGGCGTGCGCCTGCTAGCGCGCTCCACGCGCCATGTCGCGCTCACCGAACAGGGCCGCACCTACTTCGAAGCGTGCCGGCGCGTGCTTGACGATCTGCGCGACGCCGACGAAATGATCGCCGGCGAGTACCGCCAGCCCAAGGGCGAACTGACCGTTACGGGACCGGTGGGATTCGGCCGCCATCACCTGCAGCCTGTCATCCACGATTTCCTGGCCGCTTACCCCCTGATCGACGTCAGCCTGCAGCTTGCCGACCGCGTCGTCGGCCTCGTCGAGGAACACGTTGACTGCGCGATTCGCATCAGTTCGATGGCCGATAGCTCCCTGGTGGCGCGCGAGGTCGGCCGCATCCGCATCGTGGCCTGCGCGGCGCCCGGGTACCTGGCCGCCCGCGGGACACCCTCGCACCCGTCGCAGCTCCTGGAGCACGACTGCATTTCCTGGACCACGCTGGGTCCGTACAAGGCCTGGGAATTTCGGCTGGACCCGGGTTCGCCGTCCGAATCAAAGATGGTGCCGGTACGGGTACGGCTCTCCACCACCACCCCGGATTCGGCGGTCGACGCCGCCTGTGCGGGCGTCGGCATCGTGCAGGCCACTTCCTATCATGTCGCCGCAGCAGTGCACGAAGGCAGGCTCGTACCCGTGCTGCGCGAATTCGAGCAATCGCCCACGCCCGTCAGCATGGTCTACCCGAGCAAGCGCCTGACACCGCTCAAGCTGCGCGCGTTCCTCGACTTCGTGGCGCCCCGCCTTGTGCAGCGCCTCGATGAGGTGGCCCGCACGCTATAGTCGCGAAGTTGCGGCCCAATTTGCAGCAGGAAGCGGGACGCATATTGTTTGCGCCCCGTAGCGCAAGCATGCGGTCGCTCCTTCCTTTTTTGGCCGGTAAAGCCATGAACCACCCTTCCGTTACCGACACCGGACCTGCCGGCGAGCCGCGGCGCGAGGATTTCGCGTTCGACCTGCCTCCCGAACTCATTGCCCAGCATCCTGCGCGCGCCCGCGAGGATGCCCGGCTGCTGCACGTCTGCGGCCATGGCGCCGACGTGCGCCTGCGCGACGGGTGCATACCCGATCTTCTGGAGGCCTTCGAACCGGGCGATGTGCTGGTCCTCAACGACACGCGGGTCGTCAAGGCACGGCTGCGCGGCGAAAAAGCCAGCGGCGGGCGCGTGGAGATCCTGCTCGAGCGCGCGGTTTCCACGCATCGCGCGCTGGTATTGCTGCGCACGAGCCACGCTCCCCGGCCGGGCACGGCGCTGCGCTTTGCCGCTAACGGGCCGGGCGACCCTGGCACGGCCTACACCGCAACGGTGACCGGTCGCCAGGACGATCTTTTCGAAATCGAATTCACCCGGCCGCTCGAAGAAGTGCTGGAAGCGGCCGGCGAGATTCCGCTGCCGCCCTATATCCGCCACGCCCCTGCCGCACAGGACGCAACGCGCTACCAGACCGTTTACGCACGCGAGCCCGGCGCGGTGGCGGCGCCCACGGCCGGCCTGCATTTGACCGAATCCCTGCTGGCCGCCCTGCAGGAGCGGGGCGTGCAGCTGGCGTGGGTGACGCTGCACGTGGGCGCGGGCACCTTCCAGCCGGTGCGCGCCGAGCGCCTGCGCGATCACCGCATGCACAGCGAGCGCTATCACGTTCCGGCCGAAACCGCCCGGTGCGTCAATGCGGCACGGGCTGCCGGCCGCCGGATCATCGCAGTGGGCACGACCAGCGTGCGCGCGCTCGAGTCCAGCGCCCGTGACGGCCAGCTGCAGGCCGGCTCCGGCGAGACGCGGCTATTCATACTTCCGGGCTTCCGCTTCCAGATCGTCGACCGGCTCCTCACCAACTTTCATTTGCCCGGATCCACCCTGCTCATGCTGGTGGCGGCATTTGCGGGCACGGCGACGATCCGGGCGGCGTACCGCCACGCGGTGGCCCTGCGCTACCGCTTTTTCAGTTACGGGGACGCGATGCTGCTCGAGCGGCACGGCACGTCCCCGCCCGGCGTCGAGGCGATGACGACATGAGTGTGCGCTACGAATTGCTGGGAACCGATGGACCTGCGCGCCGTGGCCGCCTGCATCTGGCCCACGGTGCGGTCGAAACGCCCGCGTTCATGCCGGTGGGCACCTACGGCACGGTCAAGGCCATGCTGCCCGACGAACTTGCGCAATTGGGCGCGCAGATTGCGCTGGGCAATACTTTTCACCTGTGGCTGCGCCCCGGCGTGGACGTGATGCACAAGCACGGCGGCCTGCACGGCTTCATGGGTTGGAACCGCCCCCTGCTTACCGACTCGGGCGGCTTCCAGGTGTTCTCGCTGGGCGCCATGCGCAAGGTCACCGAAGAGGGCGTGCGCTTTCGCTCGCCGATCGACGGCGCCGCGCTGTTTCTCACGCCCGAGGAGTCGATGCGCGTGCAGACGGCCCTCAATTCGGACGTGGCGATGATCTTCGACGAGTGCACGCCTTACTGGATGGCCGACCCGCGCGATCCGACGGGGCCGGGGCAGGCCGCCACCCATGCGCAAGCCGACGCGTCGATGGAACTCTCCTTGCGCTGGGCGCGGCGCAGCCGGTCGGCCTTCGACGGCATGGGCAATTCCAATGCGCTCTTTGGCATCGTGCAGGGCGGGATGTTCACCGACCTGCGCGACCGCTCGCTGTCGGGCCTCGTGGAAATCGGTTTCGACGGCTACGCGATCGGCGGGCTGTCGGTGGGCGAACCCAAGTCCGAGATGCTGCGCATCCTCGCGCACACGGCAGCGCGGCTGCCGGTGGATCGACCACGCTACCTCATGGGCGTGGGCACGCCGGAGGACCTGCTGGCGGGGATGGCTACCGGGATCGACATGTTCGACTGCGTGCTGCCAACCCGCAATGCGCGCAACGGCTGGCTGTTCACCCGCAATGGCGATATCAAGATCCGCAACGCCGTGCACCGGGACGACCCGCGCCCGCTGGACCCGACGTGCAGCTGCCTGACGTGCACGCGGTTCTCACGCGCCTACCTGCATCATCTGCAGCGGGCCAACGAGATCGTGGGCGCCCGTTTAAATACCATCCACAACCTGCATTACTACCTGGACCTGATGCAGCGTGCGCGCTCCGCGATTGAAAACGGCCGGTTTGCCGACTTTGCCCTGTCCGAGCGGCTCAGTCGATCCGCCACAACCGGCGCGGCGGGGGGTGACCGTACGGACCCCGCCATGCAGGCTGACAACGGCCTGTCCCCGCTATAATCCGCAGCTTTGCCGGGAGCACGTCCATGTTTTTCATTACCGATGCCTATGCGCAGGGCGCGCCCGGCGGGGAACCGAGCTGGTCGCTGCCGCTCGTCATGATGGTGGCCCTGGGGCTGATGTACTTCATGATGATCCGTCCCCAGGCCAAGCGCGCCAAGGAACTCAAGGCCATGGTGGATGCCCTTGCCAAAGGTGACGAGGTCATGACCAGCGGCGGACTCATCGGCAAGGTGACCGACATCTCCGAGCAGTACATCACCCTGCAGGTCTCCAGCGTCGGGGACAAGCCCGTGTCGCTCTCGGTGCAGCGCAGTGCCGTGCAGACC
>Ga0075030_100000973_pt1 | contig 25714 bp, 20 predicted proteins | sample LitLauG_LLR_2012_FD_71393 | JGI IMG/M metagenome (GOLD analysis project Ga0075030, IMG submission 71393) | Freshwater sediment microbial communities from Pennsylvania, USA - Little Laurel Run_MetaG_LLR_2012 | ecosystem: Environmental > Aquatic > Freshwater > Creek > Sediment | place: USA...
TAAGACAGGTAAGGGGCGGGAGGAACTGAAAAAACTGATCAAAACGAATTCTTCCGCCTCAGTAGGATAGAGGTCGCCGCGGCGACCCTTCTAAGCAAAGGGTCGCTCGCCGCGGCGAGCCGGGCGCACCATTCGTTAGGCTGTGTCTACTTCTTCACTCCCTCCACGATCAGCGCGCTCTCGCTCTTGCGCAGTTCCCCCGCAACGTCTTCCATCTGCCGCATGGCCCGCAGGTGATTGCGCCCGGCGATTTTCATAACATCTTCGTCCGTGTAGCCGCGCCGCAACAACTCCGCAAACAGATAGGGATACCTCGTCACATTCTCCAGTCCCGGCACCATGGAATCTCCGCCCGCCTGGTAAAAATCCGCGCCGATGCCGATGTGGTCAATCCCTGCGACTTTGCGGATGTGGTCAATGTGGTCGGCCACGTCGGCAACGCTGCCGCGCGGCACCGGGTTTTGCTTCTCCCATTCCCCAATGCCTTTCTCGATGGCCGCATCGGTGTCGAGTTGCGCATGCAGGGCTTCCAGCGCAGCAGTGCGCTTCCGGTCCCACTCCATGTGCCTCGCAGCCACAAAGTCGTGGATAAAGTTCACGTGCACTACGCCGCCGTTCTTCGTCACCATCTGCAACACGTCGTCGGGCACGCACCGGGGATGCGGATCAATCGCAAACGCGTTCGAGTGCGAAAACAACACCGGCGCCCGGGATACATGGATCGCGTCGCGCATGGTGTCGGCGCTCACATGGGAAAGATCAACGAACATGCCCAGCCGGTTCATTTCCCGCACTACCTGCTTGCCAAACTCAGTCAACCCGTAGTGCAGCGGACGGTCGGTCGCAGCGTCGGCCCAGGGAACATTGTCCCAATGCGTCAGCGTCATATAACGCGCTCCCAGCGTATGAAACACGCGCAGCGCCGCCGGCGAACTCTCGATCATGTGTCCGCCTTCCACGCCGATCAGGCAGGCAATGCGCCCAGCTTTGTGGATCTTTTCGATATCATCCGCCGTATACGCCTGCTCGAACTGCCCATTTCCTGCGATCATGCGCTGCACCACATCAAACTCGCGGATCGCTTCGTGCAGCGAGTTGTGCGTCGCCTGTGTCCCCGCGTCCACATACACCGACCAGTACTGCGCGCCTACGCATCCCTCCCGCAGCCTCGGAACGTCGGCGCACAGTTTCTCCTGCACTTTGTTGAAATCCACGCCGCTCAGGTCGCCGGCGGAAGTCTCGATCAGCATCGAGGGCAGATCGTTGTGCGTGTCAATCAGCGGCGCCTGCTGCAGAAGCACGCGGGCGCGGGCCAGCAGTTTGGCATCCGCGTCATCTGCCCCGCTGACGCTCGCAATGAACGCGCCCGGCAAAGCCGCAACCCCTGCCGCAAGGCCAGACTGACGAAGGAATCGACGGCGCGTCAACATTTCGTGTCTCCATGGTCGAGAAAGGATAAAAAGCCTTCGAAGTATAGCGCCCCCTACGCTTAAGCTGTCGAGCAGCCGCAATCGGCCCGGGCACACCATTTTCCCGGCAAGTAAATCGTTGCCTTGCGCCGGGTGTACACTCATCGGAAAAAGCGAGGTCGATACTCTCATTTCACGCACTGGTCATCCGAAGCTCGACGCTGCGGAAAGCGCAACCCTGGGTATGGAAACCTCCATAACGCGGCGCGACTTTCTCGGCTCCGCGCTGCTGGCTTCCGGGTCCGCGTTGCTGGCAGGCGTCACTCCCGCACAACTACTCGTGCAAGAAGACACCTTCACCGGTTACGGCGGCGTCGGCGAGTACAATGCCGCGAATGGCAACACTCTCGCGGTCCTCGAAGCAGGCCATGCCATTCGTGACCGCCTATACGATCCTCTCCCCATCGATGTCATCGATACGGGAGAGACTTACGACTGCGCAATCATTGGCGGCGGAATCAGCGGATTGGCTGCCGCCCTTTTCTTCCAGCGTGATGCCGGCCCGAAGTCGAAATGTCTGGTCCTCGAAAACCATCCCATCTTCGGCGGAGAGGCAAAGCAAAATGAGTTTTTGGTCGACGGCAAGCGGCTGATCGCGCACCAGGGGTCCGCGATTTATCAGATTCAATACCCGCACAGTTACCTCGCACAGTTCTATCAATCGATCGGGCTGCAGGCACCGAAGCTGACCTACCAACGCTGGGCGGGGCCCGGCCCGGAGTTCTCCCTCTCGACCACTCCTTATCAGGCAACGGGGTTGCAGCATGGGCAATACGGCTTCTGGTTTGGAGCGAAATTTGATCAGAAACCCGGAATGTGGCTGACAGATCCGCTGGGAAAAAACCTCGAAGGCGCACCCGTCGCAAACGCGACCCGGATCGAGTGGCTGCGCTGGTTGAAAGGCAAATCGGCGGAAGGCGCGAAGTTCGAACACCCCAGAGTCGAAGGCGACGCGATCTCCCGCTATCTCGATTCGATCACGCTCGAGCAGCATTACATGGAGCGCTCCGGCCTGAGCCGCGAGACCGTCCGCACGTTTCTCTCGCCGGTGGAAGGTGGCGGCTCAGGGCTGGGGCCAGATGCCCTGTCTGCATACTCCGACTACGCGTTTGAAATGCTTCATCCTCTGCCGGAAGAAGAAGGTGGTTCCGATCAGATGTTCCCCGGCGGCAACGCGACCATCGCGAGGCTGATGTTGAAAACTTTGATCCCCGCCGCCATCGATGGTCCCCATAGCGTCGAGGGAGTATGCCGGAACCGCGTAAACTTTCGGGCACTCGACGTCGCGGGAGCCGAGGCGAGAATTCGCCTGTCGTCCACCGTCGTCTATGTCGAGCACGACGGGGAACCGAGGAAAGCCGAGTCAGTCTCTATCGTTTATTCAAAGCAAGGCAAGTTATACCGCCTGAAAGCTCGCTCTGCCGTGATGGCGGGCGGGTGTTGGACCACCAAGCACATTGTGAAGGACCTCCCGGAAACGCATCGCCAGGCCTATGCGCAGTTCTACCGCTCGCCCTGCATGATGGTGAACGTTGCGGTGAGAAACTGGCGGTTCCTCCACAAGATGGGAATGAGCGGTTGCCGCTGGTTCGAAGGCCTGGGCAACTACATGGATGTTCGCAAGCTGGCGCTGACCGGCCTTGAAAGCCCAACCATCGGGCCCGACTCGCCAGTCGTGCTCACCGTGAAAGTTTTGTATTCCTATCCAGGGGCGTCAACCGAAGAGCAGGGCAAGAGCGGCCGCGGCGAGTTGCTTGGGACATCCTTCAAAGACTATGAGCGACAAATCCGTGAACAGTTCAGCGAGATGTTCGCGCGAAGCGGCTTCGACGCGCAGCGTGACATTGCCGGAATTATCTTAAATCGCTGGGGACACGCTTATCTCAGCCCGCAGCCCGGCTTCTTCTTTGGGCGCGATGGTCAACCGGCCCCCCGCGAGATTCTGCGCAACGCGCCGTTCGGGCGCATTGCCTTCGCAAACACCGATCTGGCTGGAGCGATGGACCATCGTTATTCGGTCCTCGAAGCAAAACGTGCGGTAGGCCAACTGCTGGACCAGGTCTTGAGCTGAAGCACAAATCTCGCGGGCTGCGCCATTCTTTCCAGTCGGCAATCCTCGCCATATATACTTCCCGTGCCGCTCCCGCGGCCTTTCCTGCAGCATGGCCGCTTCGCCCACATCCCGCCTTGCCTACATCGACTGGATGCGGGGCCTGGCCTGCCTGCTGATGTTTCAGACCCACTGTTACGACTCCTGGCTCTCGCCACAGGCGCGCCAGACTTCTTTTTTCGCCGGCTCACAACTCCTCGGCACGTTCCCGGCGCCGTTGTTTTTGTTCCTCACCGGCATCTCCTTTGCGCTGGTGACAGACCGCCTCTGGAGCAAGGATGTGCCCCCCGCCATCACCGCCCGCACCACCATTCTTCGTGGCGCGGAAATTTTCGCCCTCGGCCTGCTGTTTCGCCTGCAGGAATTTATCCTGGGCTGGGGATGGGCGCCGGTCACCGATCTCGCGCGCGTCGATGTGCTCAACACCATCGGACTCTCGATGATGCTCATGGGCATCGTGTGCTGGATGGCAGCCGTCACGCCTTCGTCGAAGAAGCGTGTCGGCCGGGTCATCGCCATCGCGGTTACGACTGCGTTGGCGATCACGCTGCTTACGCCCATGTTGTGGACCGTCTGGCGCCCCCGCGGACTGCCCTGGCCGATTGAGTCCTATTTCGACGGCGTGCATATTTTTGGCGTGCCCCAGCCGGGGCTGTTCCCCATCTTCCCCTGGACCGCGTTCGCCTTCGCGGGCCTCGCCATCGGCTTCTGGCTGCGCAGCGAAGGTGCGCAAGCCCACGAGTCACGCAGCTTCGCCATCACCGCGGCAGCAGGTTGCGGGCTCGCCGCGCTTGGCTACCTGCTCGACGCGCACGCGCCGAGCATTTATCCGGTCTACGATTTCTGGCATACCAGCCCGAACTTCTTTCTCATCCGCTGCGGATTCCTGCTTTTCATTTTGTCTTCCGCTTATGCATGGTGCCGCTGGGGAGCGGCGACAATCGGCTTCAGCCCGGCCCTGCTGCTGGGCCGCGCGTCGCTACTGGTTTACTGGGTACACATCGAACTGGTTTACGGCCGGCTGTCCATCCTGCACAAACGTCGCGAGACCGTTCCGATGGCTACCGTCGGTTTGCTGGTCGTTGTGCTTGCGATGCTGGGCTTGGCCTGGCTGCGCGTGAACTGGAAGAAGCTTCCGCTCTATAGCTTCTTCCCGATCAAGAACCCATTCCACACCCTGTCATCCCGACCGTAGCGCACCCTGGGCAGCAGGAAAAAACTCTGGCATGCCGACAGGAGCGCAGCGAAGTGGAGGGACCTGCTTTCTTGCTCCCCGGCAAAGAAGCCTCTTCTCAAAATTTCATTTCGCACGCTCCCGTGCAAACTCCACCACTTCCCGCTCCGCCCATCGCCCGTCATAACCTGCATCACTCACGCCGATGAACGCGCAATGTCCGCCGTCTTCACTCTCAACAAATTCAATATTCGGATTTCCCAGAGTCTTCGCAAGCGTCTCGGTTCGAAAACGCACGAAAGGATCCGATGCCGCGTGCAGAATCCGCGCCGGCACGGCAATCCGGTCCACCACATTCGACGCCGCGGCTCGCGCATAGTAATCGTCCGCGCCGGTATATCCACAATAAAAAGCCGTGACCCGGTCGTCGAACTGACGCAGCGTGCGCACGCCCCGCAGCCGCTCGGGATCGAACGTCTGCGGAAACAGCCGCACCTTGCGCCGGAACCGCCGCGTCAGGTTCACCAGAAAGTAGTACTCGTAGATGCGGTTCGCGGGCTCATGCAGCGCATCGGCGCCAACCGCCAAGTCCATCGCCGGACACACTCCCACTACCCCTCGAAACTCCGCCGGCGCAGCGCTTCCCCACTCCCCGGCAAGTTTCAGCACCAGGTTGCCGCCCATGGAAAACCCGGCCAGCACAAACTGCGAAATTCCGTCGCGCTCCAGAAAATGCTCCGCCACGGCCCGGATATCGCCTGACAGCCCCGAGTTATAAAGAGTCGGCGAGAAGCGGTCGGTGTTCCCGCAGTTCCGCTGGTTCACGCGGACCACATTCATCCCCGCGGCCAGCGCCTTCGCCGCAATACCGCGCATGTATTGCGAATCGCTCGATCCCTCCAGCCCATGCACCACAATCACCGTCATCGGGCCGCGCCGCTCCGTCTGCCAATGGCACATGCACAGCAGTTCCACGCCCGGCGCGACTTCCACCCGGCGCTCTTCCGCCGGCGGCAACGCAATATTGCGCGGCAGAAAAAAGCTGGCCAGCGTCTGCACGTGCCCGCCCCGTAGCCGGGGATGCGGCTCAAAAGGCCGCGGATAAGGCTTCGCCCGCGCTACATCTGCCGGGATCGCTTGCGTCGAATTCACAAATTGATTCTAATGGAGAATATTGTCCGCTCCCTTGAGGGAAACATGCCGATTTTTGAATACAGTTGCCAGCAATGCGATCACGATTTTGAAGCGCTGGTTTACGGCTCCCAGAAAGCCGAGTGCCCGAAGTGCCACAGCAAGAAGCTAAGCCCCAAGCTGTCGGTCTTCGCCGTCTCAGCCAAGGGATCGTCAGCCGGACCATCCGCGTCGCGGCCCTCCGCACCCGGCCCCTGCGGCAGTTGCGGCGACCCCCGCGGCCCCGGCTCCTGCTCCATGAATTGATTTACGTGAGGGCAGCCGCCCTCGGCGCTCGTCCTACTCTGTGTCATTCTGCTCTGTGTCATTCCGACCGGAGCATTCCATTTCCGCAAGGAAATGGAATGCGGAGTGGAAGAACCTGCTTTCTGCTCGTGTGGGCACAGCCGCCCTCGGCTGTCCGGCGGGCGTTGCCCGCGACCTCGACATTTCCCCCCAAGAAGTTTAGTAAACTCACCCACACCTCCGTGTGGTGACCTCGGTTACCTTTGCTTTCCAAGGGTTCGCTCCTACTCTGGCCTCTGCCGAGGCCTCTATGGACCGTCGCCAGCAACAGCGTGTTCCCGTCGACCTGCCCGTCATGATCTGGGGCATGGACGCCAATTCCCGCCCCTACACTCAGCCAGCCAGCCTGCGCACCATCAGCGGTGCCGGCGCCACCCTGCAATGCGTCGACGTGCGCCTCAAGCCCGGCGACATGGTTGACGTGCAGTACCAGGGCACGAAGGCGCAGTTCCGCGTAGTCTGGTGCGGACGCACCGGCACCGAAATGCAGGGGGAAATCGGCATCGAAAGCCTCACCGACGACAAAGTCCTGTGGGACGTGAACCCGAAATCCTGCGCTGCCTATGCCGGCAGTAGCTAGAATCAATCGCGTGAGGACAGCCGCGGTCGGCTGCCCGGCGGGCGAAGGTCAGTGGGTCTGGCAGTTTGGCCTTAGACACCTTGTCATCCTGAGCGCAGCCGTTTTTCAGGCGTAGCGAAGGATCTCCCGCTTAACCGCCCTAATGCGTAAGCCAAACAGCGCCACGGCCAAGCCCGCCACCCGGGTTGCAAATTCCCCGCATTTCGTCGAAAGTTTCTCTCACATGCTCGTGCACGTTCTAGGTTCGGCAGCCGGCGGCGGATTTCCCCAATGGAACTGCGCCTGCCCCAATTGCCGCGCTCTGCGCGAAGGAACCTTCCTCGGCAAGCCACGCACGCAAACTCAAGTCGCCATCAGCAATGTGAAAGACGGCCGCGACTGGTTTCTGCTGGGCGCATCTCCCGATCTGCGCGCGCAGATCGAGGCCACGCCCGCACTCCATCCCCGCGACGGCGTGCGCCAATCACCTATCGACGGCGTCGTGCTCGCTAACGCCGACGTGGACCACACTCTCGGCCTGCTCCTGCTTCGCGAGCTTCAGCCGCTGAACATTTATTCCACTCCGGCCGTCCGCCACATTCTTCGCAAAGATAATTCCATGTTCGCCATGCTTGAGCGCATACCGCAGCAAGCCGTCTGGAATGAATTCACTCCCGGCAAAGATTTCCCCTTGCGCTCGCCGTCGCGGAACAATGCCGGACTGCGTTGCGAAGCGCATTCTCTCGCACATCATTTTCCGGCCTATGTCTCGCCCGATCGTCAGCAACAACTCGCTGCCGGCGAATCCTCCTGCGGACTCGTCGTTTCATCTTCTGGAAAGCGGCTGGCATTCTTCCCCGCGGTCCCTGAAATCAACCAATCGCTGCTCAACATCCTGAACTCCGCAGACGTCCTGCTTTTCGACGGCACGTTCTGGTCCGACGACGAACTCATCCGCATCCAGGGCAGCGGCCAGACCGCCCGCCAGATGGGCCACGTGCCAGTGCAGGAAACTCTGGTCACGTTGGCGCAGCTCAGCCGACCGCGTAAAATATTTCTGCACATCAACAACACAAACCCCATGCTGAACGAATCGGGCCCGGAGTATCGCGCCGTGCGCGCCGCGGGCTGGGAGATCGCCGAGGACGGATGGCAACTCGAACTGTAAAACCCGCTCCCGGCAGTCCATCTGAGCCCATGCTCACCTTCGAAGAACTGCGCGCTACGCTGCAGGCCGTCGGCGAAGAGCGCTATCACCACCGGCATCCTTTTCATCTGCTCATGCACGAAGGCAAGCTCACCCGCGGCCAGCTCCAGGCGTGGGCGCTCAACCGCTACTACTACCAGAGCATGATCCCGATCAAAGACGCCATCATTCTTTCCCGCAGCACCGACCGCGACTTTCGCCGCGCCTGGCGCAAGCGCATTGTGGACCACGACGGCGACGATTCTTCCGAAGGCGGCATTCTGCGCTGGATCAAACTCGCCGAAGCCACAGGCCTCGATCCTGCGAAAGTCGAACGTGGCGAAGGTATCTTGCCTGCCACGCGCTTCGCGGTGAATGAATATCTCAACATCGTGCGCAGCCGCAGCTTGCTCGAAGCCGTGTCGTCATCGCTCACCGAAATGTTTTCGCCCACGCTCATCACCCTGCGTGTCGGAAAATTGCGCGAGCACTATCCCTGGCTCGCCGGCGGTCTCGACTATTTCAAAGCCCGCATGACCCAGGCCCCGGAAGATTCCGGCTTCGCCCTCCAATACGCTTTCAATCACGCGCGCAGCCGCGAAGAGCAGGAACTGACAATCCAGGCCCTGCGCGACAAATGCGATGTTCTTTGGGCCCAGCTAGACGCGCTCCATTACTCCTACGTGCAGCCAGGAACGCCCCCGCCCGGCGCATTCCGCATCGAGGGCGCGTGAACGAGAAAAACTCTGTCATTCCGACCGAAGCGCAGCGCAGCAAGCGGAGTGGAGGAACCTGCTGTTTCTCACCACGAGCAATACACTAAATCCTCATGCCGCCATCTGACGACTCCAAACCGCGCCTCGCCCCCGGATGCCGCTGGGCAGCCGAAACCAGGACCACGCCCCCCGAACGCGTCATTCTTTTCCCCGAAGGCGCAATCAAGCTCCAGGGCACAGGATTGCAAGTGCTCGAACGTTGCGACGGCCAGCGCACCTTCGGTGAAATCATCCAGGAACTACAAGCCGAATTCACCCAAGCCGATCCTGCCAAAATCCGCGCCGACATCGGCCAGTTCCTCGACCAACTCCGCAACAAACGTATCGTTGATTTCTAAGCTAACGAGCCTTCAGGCTTCCTTCTCAATCCCATCATCCTGCCACCGATATCCGCAGGCGTCGCAACTCCAGTTGAACTTCGACGCCGCCGATCCCGGCTCAGCACGATCGAGAAAAACGATGTCTGGCGAGTTGCACTTCGGACATCTCGCGACGAACCCATCAGAATCCGCCTCGGCCTCAGGCGGACTTGCCAGGAAAAGGGTTCGCTGGGCGCGCTGCAAGTCAATCTCTCGGACGTTCAAATCCGCTCCGTTCTCAAAGCCGGCGTGAAACGCATCCACACTTTCTGCGTTTTCGTCACCCAGATAACACGGAATGCCCGCTTCTTGAAGAATACCCATGGTCCTGCGTGCTTCGTCGGCATCTGTCACGCGGTCCACTGCGGTCAGATCCAAATCCGCAGGATCCAGGTCCCCATGCGGCTCTTCGCTCTCTGCCGCCGGCGGCAATGCCAGCACCAGCTTGATGTCTAGCCCACGGCGCAAAATCTCGGAATCCAGTGCCTCCCTCGCGGTGTCGGTCAGTTCATACGCATCGTCGGCGAGCCCCCGCAGCTCTCCCTCGGTCAGAGACTGGTAGTGTTCCTGCAGCCGACGGGATTCTTCAATGCCTTTGTTCATACGTTGGTTAATGATATCGCGCAGAGACGTGTCGTAGACTTGAGTCAGCTCGTGACCACCCTCCCCAACCCGCTGGCCCTGATCGCCGAACTCACCCACCGCTGCCCTCTGCACTGCACCTACTGCTCCAATCCGCTGGAACTGGCCAATACAAAGTCCGAACTCTCCACGGCCGCCTGGACTGGCGTGTTCCAGCAATGCGGCCAACTCGGCATGTTGCATGCGCACTTCACCGGCGGGGAGCCCCTCGCCCGCCTCGACATCGTCGAACTCATCTCCGCCGCCCGCGCCGCCGGGCTCTACACCAACCTCATCACTTCCGGCCTCGGCCTGAGCGAGGAGAAACTCCAAACTCTCATCTCCGCCGGGCTCGACCACATTCAGCTCAGCTTTCAGGATTCGCGTGAAGGCGCCGCCAACTGGATCGCCGGCGCGCGCGCCCATGCCCACAAGATCGAACTCTCGCGCATCATTCGCGCGCACAAGATCGCCTTCACCACCAACCTGGTCGTGCATCGCCAGAACCTCGACCATCTCGACGAGATGATCCGCTTCCTCGAGCAGCTCAGTCCCGACCGCATGGAGATCGCCCACACCCAGTATTACGGCTGGGCCCTGGCGAATCGCGCCGCGCTCATGCCCACCCCCGCGCAGCTTGAGAAAGCCGTCGCCATCGTGGCGGAAGCCGAGAAGCGCATGGCTGGTCGCATTCGCATCGACTCCGTCATTCCCGACTACTTCGCGCGCTATCCCAAAGCCTGCATGGGCGGCTGGGGACGCCGCCTGATGCTCATCAATCCCACGGGCAAAGTCCTGCCCTGCCATGCCGCGGAAGTCATCCCCGGCTTGAGCTTTGAGAATGTGCAGGAAAAATCTTTGGAATGGATCTGGCGTGAGTCGCCTTCATTTCAGAAGTTCCGCGGCGAAGACTGGATGCCCGAGCCTTGCCGCAGTTGCGACCGCCGCACCGAAGACTTCGGCGGCTGCCGCTGCCAGGCGTTTCTGCTCACAGGCAACGCCGCCGCCACCGATCCCGTTTGCACGCTCGCGCCTATGCACAATCTAGTGGAGGCAGCGAGGACACAAATCAATCTCCAAGCTGCGCAACCATCGCCGCCTTCGTCGTTTTCCATTCTGCAGCAATCCAACCGCGAACTCTGGCAATATCGCGCCTACCCGGAATCTACCAGCGAATCCCGATGGTGATCGGCCGCGTATCGGTCGTCACCTTGTTGTGCTTGCTGTGCTGGTAGCGCCAGTCGATGTAAAGCTCTTTGTGACCATTGCCAATCCTGCGCGCCACGCCCCCGCCCAGGTTCAGACCGAACTGGTTCTGGCTGGTGCTGGCAAAGCCCGCAGGCAGCGAAGTCGGACAATAAGTCCACCACTCGAAAAACGGGCTGCATGGCGATCCCGGAGGAACCGTGTCGCCGTTTAGCGTCCCATAGCGATGATAAAAGCCCGGCCCGATCGCAAAATATCCGCTGTATCGGCCGGTCACGGGAATATTGAAAATCGGGTCCAGCGCGATGCCATAGAGCCCGCTGCTGGCGCTGCTGGCCTGCGCCAGGCCCAGCGCGGAGTCGCGCAGTGGCAGGTTCTCCCACCAGAACTCCGCCCGCAACCCCACATACTTGTTCGCGTTACGGGTGACGCCACCCGTTGCAACTCCCCCACCACCCCTCACGAAGGTGCGGGTCGTTCCCGCGGGCAAATTCGCCCCGCCCCCCACGTTGAAGGTCCACTTCTCGTAGTCGCGCACCTTCACCTTCGGCTTGGCCGCAACGTCGGCGTCCGAGGCCTCCTGCTCCTGCGCCGTTGACGACGGAGCGGCCGGCGGAGTCGCCGGTGGCGCATCCTGCGCCCGCGCCATCATTGGCGCCGCCAGCGCCACGGCCCATACCCATGCTGTCTTACCTGTCATCCATTCGCCTCACTGTGGGGAAATCGCAGCCACGCACGCGGCAGGCTGCGCCGGATCCGCAAACATCGCTTAAAGGAACCAGTTATCTTACCAACTTCGATGCCGATTTGGCCGACTGAGTACTGTGGCGCCCGCGTAATTCCACCCAAACTGCGCGCAATCCGGGAATCGTAACAACCCAATGCTGCACGATGAGATGACCCAAAACGTTGATATAGTGCCGTTCTATGCCTTGCCTCAACGGCTCCCGCCGTCACTTACTGCCTGTATCGCGAGTAGCATTACTTCTCCTCGGGTTGACTGGGCCGGCGTTGCTTCGTTCTCAAACTATTTCCGGAACCGTTCAGGACACAGCGGGCGCCGTCATCGCCGGGGCCCGGATCGAGATCACTGGCGGCGACCTGGCACAACCGGTTGTGCTTTCTTCCGACGGAGTCGGCAAATTCGCATCCCCCACTCTGAAACCCGCGACCTATACATTGCGAGTCACGCAGGATGGATTCGAGCCTCTCACAAGAACTGTGGATCTGCGGGGACCAGTCGAGCTGCAGCTCACCCTTTCGGTGGCCGGACAGCGGGTGAACATCTCCGTCTCCGGAAAGAGTCTGGCTTTCGCCAATTCTGATCCAACCTACCGGAAACTCCGCGACTTGGAACTGGGCCAGACCTTCCGCTTCGATCACTTTACCTTCGCTCTGGACGCCGCCACTTTTGCATTTGAGAAAGGCACCCTCACCTTTCTGGCCCCGGTCGATGGCGTGGTGACAGGGGCCATCTTTATAGGACAGGGGCAATTCAACCTCAAGCCCGTGATCTCTCTGGACGCTCACGAGCTTCACAGGCGAATCAATGCCAAACAAGCGAATGAAGACTTCACCGAGGTGGTGTTTCGATTCACGGGAGAGGCGCGGCTGCAGTTAATGCCCGGATTGGGCGAGGCAACCGAACCAGCCGCCGATGCCGCCGCGGCCCTTAATCGCTGGAAGCAGCGCATGCGGCATCGGGAAGAATATCCCCATGGTTTTAGCCAGTCCCTGCTGCAGGGCGCGGAAATGGACAACGTGGACGCCGACGTACTGGCAGCCATCTACAATCCCTCGCATCCGCGGTTCTTCAACGCCTATCTCCGCGGCCAGAAACACAAAGACTTGCGCTTCTTTGCGAGGACGCGCGTGGGCGCCCTGCCCCAACTCGACTCCCCCGAGGAGGTCGCGCTTATCAACTTTGATCCGGATGGCATGGAAGATGGCGTCTGGTATCTGGCGCATTTCAAGTCTGAATACCTCAACCGCACCGCCGACTCTGCCGAGGACCGGCGTCTGTTCGCGACGCACCGCTACAAGATCGAGACCGTCATCGCCAAAAACGGCCATTTGTTCAGCGCCGCCGATATCGGCTTCGAACCCCTGGTTGCGGGCGAGCGGGTCATGAAGTTCGGCTTGTTGCCCAATCTTCGCGTCACCCGTGTCGCCGACGAGCAGGGCCAGGACCTTTACTTCATACAGGAGAGCCGCAAGGAAGACGGCTCGTTTTACGCCGTACTTCGTCAGGCGCCCCCGCTGGGCAAGGAGCAGACACTTCATGTTGAGTACGCGGGTGACAAAGTCCTGGAGGAAGCCGGCGAGGGAAGTTTCTACGTCGGCGCCCGGACCTCTTGGTATCCAAACCTGAACGGGTTCGGCGAGAAGGCGCTTTACGATCTTACGTTCAAGGTCCCGCGACGATACAAGGTGATCAGCGTCGGAAAACTGCAGGGGGAGTCGGTCGAACAGGATCTTGCGGTGAGCCACTGGGTCACGCCGGTGCCGGTGGCGGTCGCAGGCTTCAACTATGGAGACTATTCGAAGCTTGAGCTGCCCGACGACATCACCGGCTACAAAATCTCCGGCTACTACTTGACCGAGTTGCCCAACAACCTGCGCGGCTATCAGGCCCTGCAGTCCATGGCGCCGAAGAGCATGACGAAATATGCCCTCGAACAGACCCGGGCCCAGATGCAACTGTGCTCTTACTTCTTTGGCAAGAGCCCCTATCCGGACATCTCCATCACCGAGCAGCCAAACTTTAATTTTGGGCAATCCTGGCCCACCCTGGTCTACCTTCCGATCTCCGCCTATACCGACTCGACCCAGCGATGGATGCTGTTTGGAAACATCGACAATAAATTCACCGGCTTCGTCCGCGAGGTGACTCCGCATGAAGTCGCCCACCAATGGTGGGGCCACGCCGTGGGCTGGGCGTCTTATCACGATCAGTGGCTGTCGGAAGGCTTTGCAGAGTTTTCCGCGGGGCTCTTCCTGGAGCGCGCCGTGGCCGGAGACTGGCGGAAAGACCACAGTGACTTCTGGGAGCGCCTTCGCCAGCGCATTCTGGAGAAAAACAACTTTGGCATCGCGCCCAACGATGCCGGGCCGCTTTGGATGGGCTTGCGCCTGGTTTCGCCCCGCACTTTAGATGCCTACCAGAACGTTACCTACCCCAAAGGAGCCTACGTGCTGCAAATGCTGCGTTCCATGATGCACAACAATCAGGACGACGATCCGGACAAGGCCTTCATCGCCATGATGCATGAGTTTGTGGAGAGCCATCGCGACCGGCCAGCGTTCAAGGCGGTCGCGGAGAAACACATGTCCAAGGTCATGGACATCACGAAAAACGGACGCCTCGACTGGTTCTTCGATGAGTGGGTCTACGGCACCCAGGTACCGAAATATCATTTCGAATATCAGGTCACTCCGTCGGACGGCGGCAAGGTGAACCTGCATTTGACGATCACCCAGAGTGAAGTGGACGATCACTTCGCCATGCCCGTCCCGGTGTTCGCCGACTTCGGCAAGGGGATGGTTCGTCTTGGCCAGGTCGGAATCGCGGGCAGCACCACTCGCACGCTCGATATTCCCCTGCCCGGCGCGCCAAAAAAGGTCGCGCTGAATGCGTACAAAGAAATTCTGGAGCGATGATCCCGCAGCCCGAGTAGGAGCACACCTCCCGCCCCTTCGCACCCGCCGCCCTTCCAAGTATGATGAAAAGATATCTTGTCGCACTGAAGGAGTCAGAGAGTGCCCGGCCAGCCCAATCCGCGCAGCGTTTCCGGCGACGGCGTCTGCCGCGTCGCTCTCGCGGGCTTCGGGACCGTCGGACGCTCGGCCACGCGCATCCTTTGTTCCGGACTGCATCCCGGCCTGCGGCTCACCCACATCTTCAATCGCAACGTCGCCCGCAAGAAGCAGGATTGGGTCCCAGGCGACGTCATCTGGACGGAAAATTTTGGCGACCTACTCGCCTCCGGCGTTGACATCGTGGTCGAACTCATGGGTGGATTGCACCCGGCCGGCGACATGCTGCGCACCGCCCTGCGGGCTGGCAAGTCGGTGGTCACCGCCAACAAGCAACTGATTGCGCGCGAAGGCCCGGAGTTGATGGAACTCGCCTCATCTTGCGGAGCGCGTCTTGAGTACGGCGCATCGGTCGCCGGCGGCATTCCCATCTTGCCCGCCTTGCGCACCGGCCTCTGCGGAGACCAGTTGCACACCATCGCCGGCATTCTCAACGGGACCTGCAACTACATTCTCAGCCGCGTCGAGGCCGCGCGCATTCCTTTCAGCGAAGCGCTCGAAGAGGCCCAGGCGCGCGGCTTTGCCGAGGCCGACGCGTCTGAAGATCTCGACGGCGGCGATGCCCGCGCCAAGCTGGTCATCCTTGCCTTGGCCGGGCTCAACGCCTATATCACGCCGGAAAGCGTTCACGCCCGCACCATCCGCACCATCGACGCCGTCGACTTCGACTATGCCTCCGACATGGGTTGCACCATCCGCCAGGTTTCGCGCGCGGAAATTCAATCGGATGCGCTGCTGGCCGAAGTCGGACCCGCGCTCGTAACCGTCGGCTCGCCCTTCGGCCGCACTCGCTCGAATCAGAATCTGGTTCTCACGCGCGGCGAGTTCGCCGGAGAGATGGCGTTTCTCGGTGCCGGCGCCGGCGGCGATCCCACCGCAGTCGCGGTGGTTTCCGATGTGCTGTCTCTGTCTCGCAGCCTTCCGGCTCAATCCACGTCCGCCGCCTCGCCTCGCATCGCGCGCCCAGCGGTGAGTTCCGATTTCCTCTCGCCGCGCTACCTTCGTTTCTTTGTGAAAGACCAGCCCGGCATCGTCGCTCGCCTCGCGACGATTCTCTCCGCCCACGGGCTCAACATCGACGCACTGCTGCAGAAGCCCGGTTTCGACAAGAATTCCCTTCCCTTCGTCATCACACTCGAACCCTGCCGCGACTCGCAACTGCAACCCGTGCTCGAAGAAATGCGCGTGCTCGACTTCTCCCTCCGCGACCCGCTGGCGCTGCCGATTTTGTAGGCCTTGTGTAAAGACGGCCGCCTTCATCTGGACGCCTGTCATCCTGAGACCGCGCGCTTTCACCAGCGCGGCGAAGGATCTCCCGCTCCACCTAACAATCGCGCGAGCTCGGGGCGGGCGGCCGAGGGCGGTCGTCCCTCCACAATCATGCTCAAGCTGACCCCCCGCGCGCGCTTCGCTTACAATGTCGCATCCCATCGAGGATCCACTTCCATGAAATTCCGCACCTTCGGCCGCACCGGCTTTCAAATCGCAGACATCAGCTATGGCCTCTGGGGCATGAGCGGCTGGTCGGGCTCTGACGACTCCGAGTCGCTCACCTCGCTCCAGCTCTCCGTCGATCTGGGCTGCAATTTCTTCGACACTGCCTGGGCCTATGGCGGGGGCAAGAGTGACGGCATTCTCGGCGAGATTCTCACTCGCAATGCAGGCAAGCGCCTCTACGCTGCGTCGAAAATTCCTCCCGCCAATCTGAAGTGGCCCGCCCGCCCCAGCTACAAATATCAGGAAGTTTTCCCGCCCGCGCACGTCTTCAAGTATGCGGACTTGATCCGCAAAAAGCTCCGCCAGGATTCCATCGACCTGCTGCAGTTCCATGTCTGGGACGATTCCTGGGCCGATGACCCCGACTTCCGCTCCACCGTGGAGCAACTCAAGCGCGACGGCATCATCCGCTACTTCGGCCTGAGCCTGAACCGCTGGGAACCGGAAAACGGCATTCGCGCCATCCGTACCGGACTGGTCGACGCCGTGCAGGTCATCTACAACATTTTCGATCAGGCGCCGGAAGACGAACTGTTTCCCGTATGCCAGGAACTCAATGTCGGAGTGATCGCGCGCGTCCCCTTTGACGAAGGCAGCCTAGGTGGGAAGATGACGCTCGAAACCACTTTCCCCAAAAACGACTGGCGCTCCGGCTATTTCGGCCCGGAGAATTTGAAGAATACGATTCCGCGCGTGGAGGCTCTGAAGAAAATCCTGCCCGCAGGCATGACCCTGCCGGAAATGGCGCTGCGCTTCATCGTTTCGCATCCCGCGGTCAGCACCACCATCGCCGGAATGAGAAAAGAACAACACGTCCGCCAGAACCTGGCCGCCAGCGACGCCGGCCCGCTCGACTCCGCGCTGCTCGCCGAGTTAAAAAAGCACCGCTGGGACCGCAAGCCCGCACCCTGGTCGGACTAAAGATTCCTGTCATTCCGAACCGCTTTAGCGGTGAGGAACCTGCTTTCCCGCGCCGTCCCACTATGCATTTTCCTGCACTCTTTCTACGACGTATGGTAGTAATGCCCCTCCGCCACTACCCTCTTCTCCTTGGGCGAATGGCCGTCCGCCCGTGGGAGACCTGTCGTGAAAACCGCCTGCTCGCGCTCCATTCAACTGTTCACACTTGCCTGTCTGCTGGCCTGCGCGCTTTCCGCGCAGAGTCCGCGCGGTTCTCTGCGCGGGACCGTGCTGGACCCTACCGGCGCGCGCGTCGCGGACGCAAAGATTGTGCTCATCGCCACCGGCACTTCCATTCAGCGCGAAGCCTCCAGCGAAGACCGCGGCGAGTTCCGCATGGATGACCTGCTTCCCGGCGCTTACCGCGTCTCCGTCACTGCGACCGGATTTGCCCCGGCGCAAACCGACGTCGTCATCGCCATCAGCTCAGTGCGCGACATCACGGTCACTCTGAAAGCAACCGTCGCCGGCGAAACAGTCAGCGTCGCTGCGGAAGTTTCGTCCATCACTTCCCAGCCCATCGACTTGGCCAGTGTCGTTCACCAAGGTGTGATCAGCCGCCACGATCTCGAAACACTGCCACTGGCGGCACGCAGCTTCGCCAACATCGCGTATCTTGCTCCCGGTACAGAACCGGTCGAGCCTTCCGATCCCACAAAAGCACGCATCACGGCGGTCTCGACCGGCGGAAGTTCCGGACTCAACAACGATCTTTCGGTTGATGGCGGCGACAACTCCGACGACTGGATCGGCGGCTTCCTGCAAAATTTCTCGCCCGAAACCATCCAGGAATTCGCGATGCGCACCGCCAACGAAGACGCCGACACCGGCGGCACCACCGCCGGCTCCGTCGTCATCACCACACGCAGTGGCACCAACGTGTGGCACGGCAGCGGATCGTTTTATGACCGCGGCTCCGGGCTCAACGCGCGCTTCCCCATCGAGAATCCCGCGCCCAATCCCAAGCAGCCGTTTTCGCGCCAGAACTACATCGGCACGCTGGGCGGCCCCATCGCGCCCAACAAGCTCTGGATGTTCGCCTCGTTCGAGTATGTTCGCGAAAACGCCAGCATCGCCTACAGCCCCAATAGCCTCACCGAATTCAACGCCTTGTCGCAGATCGCCTCCGACGGCCTGATTCCCGGCGTCTCATCCATCGCAGTCCCGCAGAACGTGCCCGTGCCGTTCCGCGACTACATCGGGTCCCTGCGCTTTGACTGGGCGCAATCCAGCAAATCGCAGTGGTTCCTCCGCACTTCCGAAGACAGCTACCTCACGCACAACGCGCTGGTGGCGCAGGCCACCCTTCCTTCCACTGGACTGACCACGCACAACAACTACTCCAACACCGTTATCAGCAACACCTACGCCTTCAGCCCGCGGTGGCTCGGAACCTTCGTCTTCGACGCCAGCCTGCTGCACCTCACGCAGATACGCAATTCGACGCTTGGCTTCGCGCTGGCATTTCCCTTCAGCTCCACGACGCTCACCGTATCCGGCTTCGAAACCTACGGTGACAATCAGTTCGCCACGCCCATCACCCTGTTCCCGTCGCTGCGCAATCAGGAAAAGTATCAACTGCGCTACGACGTGGGGCACGCCACCGGCGATCACTCGTTCAAGTTCGGAGTGAATTTCATTCACGAGCCGGTGCTCAGCGGCGCGTTCCCGGGAAATCAGGAAACGCTTTATTCGTTCCCCAACAATCCGTCGTTCTACACGCTGAACGCGGCCAATCTCGCGCAGTTCCCCGTCGATTACGCCGCAGGCGCATCGATAACGCCTGCCAATGACGGGACCTTCTCGCAGAGTGTGCAGCGTCTGGGCCTTTTCGCGCAGGATTCCTGGCGCCTGTCGCGACACCTCACCTTCAATTACGGCCTGCGCTGGGAGACCACGTTCGGATTGTTCACCGGTTCCGGCCGCAGCCAGGCGCAGAACGCCGCCTTCCCCACTTTGCTGGGACTGCAGATTCCTCTACTGCCCAATCCGCCGCACGACTATCGCAGGCAGATCGCTCCTCGCATCGGCATCGCCTACTCTCCCGGCAGCAGCGGCAATACGGTGTTCCGCGCCGGCTTCGGTATGTTCTACAACGATCTCGCGCAAAATGGCTGGGGCACGGCGTTCCAGGCGGTCAACTCAACCAACGGGGTGAACGGCGCCTGTAGCCTCACCGGAACCAATGGCGCCTATTCACTCACCGGCCCGGGATGTCTGCAGGGCGGGGCCGCCGCGGTGGGCAACATCATCGACAGCAACTACAAAACCCCCTACGCCATTCACATCACCGGCGGCGTGCAGCACGCATTTAATCAGCATTGGACGGTCAGCGCCGATTTCACGCACGAGCAGGGCAATCACGGTTACCGTCCCTACGGCTACAGCAGCGACGTAAATCTGTTCACACCCCTGATTCCCGCTTCCGACCCAACCTATGACGCTGACCAGCAGAGCGTGGTTCCGAATGTGAACATCTTCAAGTCTGACAACCGCTCCAGCTACAACGCCCTGATGCTGCACCTGCAGGGCAACGTTTCCCGCCGCTTTAACTTGACCGCCAACTACACGCTCTCCAAAGCGCAAACCTGGGGATGCGTGCTCGGCGAATTGTTCGACTACGTCAACGGCGTCTGCAATCCGCTGAACGCATTCGGTCCGGGAGACTACGGCCCTTCAGGCGAAGACGTTCGCCATCGCTTCGTGCTGGCCGGCGTGGTGCACGCGCCCGGCGGCTTTGAACTGAGCACGCTGTTTCAGGCCGAGGCGGCGCGACCGTTCACCATCACCACCGCCGACAACAGTGGACGCATTTCCGTCAACGGAGTGCCCACCGCTCTCGACGCCTTCCGCGGCACGCCCTACATCCAAATGGACATGCGCGTCAGCCGTCCCATCAGAATCGGCGAGCGCCTCGAGATCAATCCCTTCGCCGAATTCTTCAACGTCTTCAATCGCAATAATCCCGGCGCCAATTTCATCGGCACCATCGCCGCTCTGCCGCTCATCCCGAACGACATCGCCACCAACAACGCCACCACCCTTTGCCTCGACTTCCCCACCTGCGCTCAATTGCAGCCCATCACCAGCCTCAAGCAGCTGGAGATCCCCGCCGGTGGCCTCGGTGACTTCTTCGGCCCCGGCACCACCGTCGGCATCCCCTTGGCCGCACAGTTGGGCGTGCGGGTCAGTTTCTAGGTCGAGGCATTTCAAGAGCCTCGTCATCTCAGGCGCGAGGCCTGACTGAGCGGGGAGGGAGGGTAAATGAGTTAAATGGCGATTTAACGACAGTCGTTCGATCTGCGCTTGCTCCGAGCGTTCCATTCTTCGGCGGTGATCTCCCAGATTTCGGTCGGTAGACGCCCGCAAACATAGTCACGCTCCTCCACGGCGACAATACGCATGCCGCCCTTTTCGGAGATTCGGCTGGATGCGACGTTCGCAACTGCTTTTGTAACGCGCAAGACTGGGAACTTGAGAGTGTTGAACCAAAAGTCTGTGACTGCGCCGCAAGCTTCAGTCATGAGGCCTTGCCTGTGCCAAGACAAGGCGAGCCAAAATCCACGATTAGTGTCTCCCCCTTTTCTCAGGTTTATGCTGCCGATGAGCCGCTCTGGGTCAGTCCTAAGCCTGAGGGTCCAATGCCATGCCTCTCCGCGCTCCATCGCCGGAAGTGCAGTGTCGCGATAGTGCGTATAGGCTCCGTCCGGCGGATAGGGCCAGGGGACGACATTCGAGAGATAGCGAACGATCTCCCAATGTGGAAACAGGAGCTGTGTCTGTTGGGCGTCTGCAAGCATTAGTGGACGCAAAAAGAGGCGCGGAGTTTGAAGCTCAGATATCACTTTTTGAAGATCATAACGCAGACATTCCCGGCCCGATCCTTTCAGCGCAAATCACTCAACTATTCAGATGGGGAAATCAGGGTACTCGCTGTCTCAGCACACGACGTCCGGATCGCGATGAGCCTTTAACGAAAGTAACGGTGTCTGTTGGGGCGAACAGCAATCCCCTCCGACAGCGAAAAGGTCGTTGAGGTGTATGTCGCGACCGGCGTTGTTCGCCACGTCAGCCGATGCTTCATCCGGTCGTGGCCCTTCAAAAGTCGCTGCTGGCGCCTCCGCCTCCCGATTGTCCCCCACCGAAGCGAAAGCCCGCACTGTCTGGCTGCGGGACTGGCGTGATTGCGTGGGGTAGCGGGCCGACTATGGCCGCCCCAAGGTTCATCCAGCGTTTGTCCCTTCCGGACAAGCGCGCAGCGGTAAAGCCGCGGCGATTTCCGCCCGGGCCACGGGCGAGCCAGCGTCGCATAAAGACCGCGACACCGGTTAACACGATGCCCAGAAGCATCGGATCCCAGGTATGCCGCGGCCAACCGAGATAAGGTTTATTGGAGACGAAAGTCAGGACGGCGATGATCGCACCGACCGCAATGATGAAGCGGTCCTTCTGGCGAATGCCGCGCGTGAGCACGATTGGCGGCAGGCACCAGATCAGCACCCACGTGGTCCAGTAGAACGACCTTGCGAACTCAGACGCGGTCCGAGTGCCGGCCCACCACTGCGCGGGCATGTCTAACGACGAAAGCTTGAGATTGATGGCCAGGTAGATACCGAGCCAGAGCAACGCTTCGACGAGCGAGTAAGCCTCATCGAGGTAGTCGAAGCGATGACGGGAGCGTACCCCGGCTACAGCGATCAGCCCCACTGCATAGAACCCGGCGACGATCAGATGCTGCGCCGAGTGCGACGAGGTCCAGTAGCCCGGCAGAAAGATGGCGAAGATCATCGCGGCGAGAAATGCATACCAGAGCCCGAAGCGGCGCCATATCCAGAGCGAAAAGACGGCGCCGGCTGCGGGAGCCAGGGACTCGACTGAGTAATGCTTGGGCGAATAAGGGCGGCCGCTGAAAAGAGTGGCCTGCATTCCCGCGCAGAGAAAACCAACCGAGCAAGCGGCGAGTGCTTCCTCGATGCCGTAGCGACAGAGCCTGGCTTGGGAAGCCGCGGCTTCGGCGGCCGCGTAGCAGACGGCAGCGAAGATCATGGAGAAAACGCCGGTCGTTTGCTCCGATGGCCGAAAAACCACGAGGAACAGGCCGAAGGCGGCACCCACGCTGATCAGGGCAAAGAAGAACAAGACCAGCCGCAGGAAAATGTTGGTGGTGCGGAGCTCAGAGACGGTCTCCTTTTCCAGAAGCTCGTACTGCTCTTTGGTGACGAAGCCCTCGCCGACCCAGTCTGTCAGGAGTTTGCGGGCGCGCAGAGTCTCTTCGCTGGATGCACTGTAGAGTCTCACTCCGACCTCCCGAAGCGACGCCCGATCTTCACCAGCACCACCAACATGGCCACTCCGCTAACGACGAAATAGCTCAAGAGAGCGGATTCATCATTGACGTTACGGAAGATCAGCGAGCTGACGCCGACGTAGCCGTAAACGGCCGCATAAGCAACGAAGGCAAACTGCCGGCGTGCCAGTCCCCAGGCGAGAGATGCGCCACAGGCGATCAGCAGAGCGAGAAACCATACACCGTAGGCCTGCTGGTTGAACACACCCGAGAGCAGGGCCCAAAAGAGAACGTTGGCCACGATGTTCAGATAAGTGCCGAAGAAATGCGCTTTCAGGCCGCGACGCTGAAGAAGTGCACCGCCGACGCCGACCAGCAGGCAGTAGAAAAGCGCAGATTTGCGATACGCAGCGTCCTCTTTGCCCGACCAGCGCGAGATGCTGAGCCCGAACCATCCGGCGAGTGAGGACAAAGCGAGCGACAACACGAAGCGATTGTCGAAACGATAAGCGAGGAAGTAGAAGAGGCCGGCGCTCGCCAGGAGATAGAGATCCCATTGCCCGGAGAGCACGTGCAAACGATTCTCCAGGTAAGCGAGTTCCAATGACCAGACGAGGGCACCGAGGTACAGCACGTAGTCGAAGATCGGACTCGGTGCAGGCGTTTCGCCGGGGGACCAGGCGGGCGCGCGGGAGAAGCAGTACCAAAAACAGGCGGCGAGGATGGCGGAGAGGACAGTCAGAACGAGGACGTCACCGAGTTGCTGTGACCAGGTCTTCACAGTCCAGCCGAGTCCGGCAACAAACGCCAGCACACCGGCGTAGAGGAGAATGTTCAGCTCAAGAAAAAGGGAGAAGGGTTCTCCACGGGAGAGGCCTGCCAAGTGGGCGTGTTGCTCGGGCGAAATTTTGCCCTGCTCCTTCCATTGCCCCAATCGGGTGAGGATGGTCACGAAACCTTCGTTCTCCTGGCGTGTGCCGGCATGTCCATAGCCCGGCATTTGGACTCCGGTGCTACCTGCCCGGCTCATGAGTTTACTCATCGTACATTCCGACAGGTTCAAGGCGCTGCAAAAAGCGAGAGAAGACGTGCCGGAATCGAGGCGATCCATAAAGTCGGCCTTTTGGAAAGCTGAGGTTCAAGTGGTCAGAATGACGGCAACCCGGAAGTCAACTGTTGCTAACAGGCGTTTACACTCATTGACCCCCAAGCTGAGAGAAGTCCGGGCGGAGTACTGCGAAGCTGACATAGCGCAACGGGCGGCCAACGATTTCTGGCGATGCCAGTGTTCGCGTTCTGTGGCCGCTGGACGCTTCGGCGTACGGCGGGTGAGGGTCAGGTGGCGAAGTTAGCGAACGTCGATCCTGGCGCGAGTTAACACGTTTTAATGACCATATCTAAGTCTATATTTATCAAGTACTTAGGCTCGATTTTTCCCACAGGGGCCGGTTTTCTATGTGACTGAAAAGGCAGCGGCTTACTTGCATGTTGCACAACTCATAGTGCAAAACATACCGCGATTCCTGCACCATCGATGGTGCATTTCGACTGCTCCCTAAGCCAGTTGGCCCGGCGCGAAGGGCTTTCGCGGTGGTGGAGTCTTGGAAGATGCGTTTTGGCTGGACGAGCGCGTTAGGCTGAGCTGGATCCTGCGCGGCGCGGCGGGTCGGAAGACATGCCACGACGCGAGACGCGATTTACGCGGCTTCTAGCGGACCAGCCACTCGGTCGCGGTGTGAACCTGCAGCAGAAGGTGGCTATGCACGACGGCCAGTCCTGCCAGGACTGCAAGACTCGCGGCCATCCCCGGCCACCAGGCGCGATGGGGCATTGTTTCCGGCCTCGTGCTCCAGGCCAGCAACCGCGCCACCCGCGCATTCAGGCATTTGGCCGGGCCATGCAGCAGACCGGTCATCAGCGGCGCGGGTTCCATCAGGTTCATGCGCGAGAGTTTGATCAGCGCCGCGGCCAGGTCGAGCGCTTCGGCTTCGCTGGCGACAGCAGCGTCGTCGGCCGCCATCTCGGAGGCTTCGCTCCACGCTGCTTCCAGCTCTGCCATGCCGGGGAACGCGACCGCACACAGCACAAGCTTCTTGATGTTGTCGCGGCGCCGTATGTGGCCCAGTTCGTGGCGCAGCGCGGTCTGCAGTTCGCGCGGGGTCAGCAGGAACTCGGCGGTCTCGGACAGCAAAACTTTCGGGTGCGCGATGCCGGCCGCCATGAGCGCGGGCTTGACGCCGGCGATGCGCACCACGGGCACTTCCCCGCTGCCATCGACGCGGGCTTCGCGCGTACAGGCTGCCATGGCCTGGTTGGTGCGGGCCAGCGCCGCTGAGGCGCGCCCAATGCCGGCCAGCAGAAACGCCAGGCCGACAGCGGCCAGGGCAAGCGGAATCAAGCCGAAATCTTCCTCGCCGCCGCGCGGCTCAAATCGCACAAAGCTGGGAACGATGAACAGCAGCGTCACCAGCATCGCGGCCAGCACCGGCAGCATGCGCACGACCAGAAAGCGGTCGGCCTGCGAAGCCGCGTTGCGGGCGCGCCAGCTCTGGGCGGCGAGCCTCCATGCCAGCGCGACCAGCGCCGACGCGAGGGCATAGACCAGCGTAAAGACTGCAAGGCTGAGCATCACTCCGCGGGCGGCAAACATTATTCGCGCTCCCTGGCACGCACGCTGTTCAGTTCCCGTTGCCGCAACTCGCGGCGTTTCTTTTCCACCAGGTCGCGCAGGTCGTCGAGCAGCTTCTGGTCCTGCTCACTCACAATTTCCACCAGGTACGAGAGCGGCAGCGCGGGCACTTCGCTGGCGGCCAGCAACTGGCGGAAGGCCTCGCCGGCAGTGCGGCTGTGCATCTGCTCACGGGTCATGGCCGGGGAGTAGCGGAAAGCGCGGCCTTCGGACTCGCGCGCCAGCAGGCCTTTCTTGTATAGGCGGTCGAGGGTCGTCATCAAGGTCGTGTAGGCGAGTTCAGGACAGCAGCCGGATTCCTGCACTTCACGCACGGTGGCGTTGCCGCGCTGCCAAAGCGCATCCATCAGGCGTTGCTCAAGCGGCCCCAAACGCCCGCCCTGAGCCGAAAACAGCTGGAACATCTTCATGACTTCCCCCTGAACCAGACGCGAATTTTACCTCAGAAATGGGGCTGGGTGGTAGTGCGAATTGATGATTGAGGATCGTTGATTGCTGGTTGAAAATCAGCCGCTGGTAAGGGTTTCAA
>Ga0075030_100000976_pt1 | contig 25649 bp, 25 predicted proteins | sample LitLauG_LLR_2012_FD_71393 | JGI IMG/M metagenome (GOLD analysis project Ga0075030, IMG submission 71393) | Freshwater sediment microbial communities from Pennsylvania, USA - Little Laurel Run_MetaG_LLR_2012 | ecosystem: Environmental > Aquatic > Freshwater > Creek > Sediment | place: USA...
CGACCTTCGGGGGGTGGCCACCCCCCGAAGGTCGACCCGCATATCAATCCGATTCGGGCCATTCCTTCATGCAAGGGGACTCCCCGAGCGAGAAACACATGACCTCCGAACGCCGCAAATTCGCCCGCGCCTTGCGCAAGCACTCGACGCGCGCTGAGGACGTGCTTTGGCAGCGCCTGCGCGGTTCGTGCTTTCATGGCGCGAAGTTCCGGCGTCAGGTTCCGTTCGACCGCTATGTCGTCGATTTCTATTGCCATGCGGCAAAGCTCGTCGTCGAGATCGACGGAAAGCAGCATGAGTGGTTTTCCGAATATGACAACGGTCGAACGGAAGTTCTGGAGCGGAAGTTCTGGAGCGCATGGGTGTGCGCGTGGTTCGCGTCACGAACGAGGAAGTATGTGGCGATCTCGACGTTGCGCCGGCGCGGATTTACACGGCTCTGCGACTGCCGTTCGAATGACGCCGCTGTCCCTCTCCTCTGCCCCTCTCCCGGAGGGAGAGGGATTTGTTCTGGTCACGCCGCCTGCTTCAATTGCCCGACCGTCGCGCGGATCGCCTCGCCGAGCGCCAGCGTCTCTTTTGACGCCAATCCCGGCGCCTGGATCAGGCCCATGCGCGAGAGCGGCAGTTTGGGCAGGCCATATTCCGCGCCGAGAATGCGCATGTCCGGACCCGCCATGCCGATCGGCAGGACGGTCGCCGCCAGACCGGCGCGAACGATGGCCGAAACCGCCGAATAGTTTTTTGAGAAGAACATGCCGCGGGTGGCGCGCGGACAGCCGGCAAGCGCGTCCTCCGCGATCCGCCGCCACTGGCATTTCGGGCTGCCGAGGGCCAGTGGAAGCGGCGCGGAGTCATCGACTTCGAAGGTCTTCAGCGCCACGAAGGCGAGCCGCTCCTCGCGAATGAGCTCCACCCCTTGCATGCCGTCGAAATCGGTGATCATCGCGATATCAAGCGCGCCGTCGCGCACTTGCGCCGCCAGTTCCACCGAACCCTCGCAGACGACAGTGATTTCGACCTGCGGGTGGCGCCGGCCAAAGCGGGTGAGAATGTCGGCGAGGAAGACTTCGGCGTAATCGTCGGGCATTCCGAGTTTCACGTGGCCTTTCAAGCCTTTGCGCGACAGCGCCGCCATCGCGCCGGCCTCGATCTGGATCATGCGGCGGGCAAAATCGATCAGCTTTTCGCCCTCGGCCGATAGCTTGGCGCCGCGTCCCTGCTTGACGAACAGGGGGCCGCCAAGCTGCTCCTCCAGGCGTCGCATCTGCATGGAGACGGCGGATTGCGTCTTGTTGATGCGCTCGGCGGCTCGGGTGAAGGAGCCAGTGTCGACGATGGCGAGGAAAGAGCGGAGCTGGTCGGTGTCGAGCATATGATTGATCCGAGTCTGTGATGAGTTACCATACAAACATTCGTTGGATCGATCAATCAGAATCGTCCATTCTGACGTCATCAACCCGCACAAACCCACCGCGCGACGCCCCTTGGCGGCGAACGGGAGCGGTTTGCCTGAATGGAGGTTTTGCGATGTACGACACTCTTGGACTACCCGCTTCGCGCTCCTGGCTGGCGCTTCTGGGCGCCAAGGCATTGCGCGTCCTGCTGTGGCCGGCGCGGGTGATCGAAGCGCGCGGCACGATGAACCAGCTGGCCGGTATGACCGACTTGGAACTGCGCGACATCGGTCTGACCCGGCAGGATCTGGCCGACGTGACCGCGCGCCCGCTCGATGAGGATCCGACACGCTATCTCGTATGCGCCCGCGCTGCGAGGCTGCACATGGACTCGGCGCGCGGACCGCGGATCTAGAGAGAGGTCTAGTCAAGCCAAGAGGGACTGTAAGGCGCTCAGCTCGGCGACTTTTTCCCGTGAGCGCTTTGCGAAGCTTCGGAGAGGTCGGTGCGAATCCTCTCCTCTATCCTTCTACAGAGGAGAGGGCTTTCTCAGGCCGCGCCGCCTTCCGGACCTATCCCGGCGATGCGCATGTTGTTGGTGCCGCCCGATTTGCCGAAAGGGACACCGGCAACGACGATGATGCGCTCGCCGGGATGGGCAAAACCCTCGATGAAGGCGTGCCGGCAGGCGCGGTCGGCCATGTCGCGTTCGTCGCGCGCGTCATCGGTGATAATCGGGTGCACGCCCCATGCAATTGTGAGCCGCCGCGCCGTGGCGACGACCGGCGTTAGCACCAGGACCGAAGCGCGCGGTCGCTCCCGCGCGATGCGCAGGCCAGTGGCCCCCGAGGCGGTCCAGGCGCAGATCACGCTGAGGCCGAGAATTTCCGAGACTTCGCGCGTCGCTTCGGCGATGGCGTCGGCGCCGGTGCGCTCGGGCGCCGCGCGCTGAGACGTGATGATCGAGGAATAGACCTCTTCGGACTCGACCTCCTCGCCAATGCGATTCATCGTCGCGACCGCCTCAAGCGGATATTGCCCCGACGCGCTCTCCGCCGACAGCATGACCGCGTCGGCGCCCTCGAACACAGCCGTCGCGACATCCGACACTTCGGCGCGTGTCGGCACGGGCGAGGTAATCATCGATTCCAGCATTTGCGTCGCCACGACGACCGGCTTGCCAAGCCGGCGCGCCAGCCGCGTGATGTGCTTTTGCAGGCCGGGCACGCGTTCGAGCGGCATTTCGACGCCGAGATCGCCGCGCGCCACCATCAGCGCGTCGGATACCGCGATGATCTCGTCGAGTCGTGCGATCGCCTGCGGCTTCTCGATTTTCGCCATTACGAGCGCGCGACCGTTGGCGATCTTCTGCACCTCGACGACGTCCTCGGGCCGCTGCACGAAGGACAGCGCAATCCAGTCAATTCCCTCCTCCAGCGCGGCATTGAGATCGGCGCGATCCTTATCGGTCATCGCGGATGTCGGCAGCGTCGTGTCGGGCAGGCTGACGCCCTTCTTGTTCGACACGCGGCCGGCGACTTCGACAACCGTTTCCGCCGATCCGGGCGCGACGCTGACCACTCTGAGCAGCACCTTGCCGTCGTCGATCAGCAGCCGATGTCCCGCCTCCAGCGATCCGAGGATTTCGGGGTGCGGCAGGCAAACGCGCAACTGCGTTCCTGGAATCCTGTCGGAATCGAGGGTGAAATGGTCGCCTTTGCGCAAGAGGACGGCGCCGGCCTCGAACTCGCCGACGCGCAGCTTTGGACCTTGCAGGTCGACTAGAATTCCGATGGGGCGGCCGAACTCTTCCTCCAGCGAGCGGATCATCGCCACCCGCTCGCGCATCGCATCGTGCGAGGCATGGCTCATGTTGATGCGAAAGACATCGGCGCCGGCCTTGAACAACTCCCCGATGACCGAGCGCTCACATGAGGCGGGCCCCAAGGTGGCGACAATCTTGATACGGCGACGGCGTCTCATCATAGAGTCCTTATAGCGAAGGCGTCACGCGCGGAGGCTGTCGCCGCCCTGCGGCCTTACAGAGATATTGTAACGTCATCTTGCCAGCGCCGCCGCGTTACGGATTGTTCGGATCGGTTAGCTGCACGGTCCAGTTCTTGGCTTCCTTGCCGGTGTCGACTTCGAAGAAGCCGGTGCGGTCGTAGCCGCGCACGAAGCAATCCTGGCGGCCCTCGATCTTGAATTCGCGATCGCTGGTGCACATGAACGCTTTCCCCTTCCACTCGCCGCCACGCTCGTCCATCGCATAGACGTAATAGTACTGCGCCGCCAGCGCGCCGCGCAGTAAGGTGTCGCAGTCGGTCGGCTTCAAATTCCACCAGCCCTCGCTGACCCAGCCTTTCGCGTCGACATAGGCAAGCGAGACGCTGACGCGATTAGCGGTGTTGTTGCACATGCGGAAATCCGCTTGCGCCGAGCCGCTCGCCGCCATCAGCGCGGCAATCGTCAGGATATACCTCACGTCTCTCGCCAAAAGGAAATCGCTCCCGTCAATTTGCGCGCCATATTCTTCGCTCGCATCCTGGTGTCAACGTGGGCGGGCTTCGGCATGCGAGCCTATCTGGGCCGCGCAACATAAATTCCCGCCAGGATCGCCAGACCGCCGGCCGCCTGAACGATGCTGACCGGCTCGCCCAGCAGCACCCAGGCGAACAGCGCGGCCGCGATCGCCTCGAGAAAAATCACCAGCGAGGAGAATGCCGCGGGCAGGCGGCCGAGCGCCACCGCAAGCAGGCCCTGCCCTCCGGCATGGCTGATCCACGCCAGCGCCACGAGATCGGCGATTCCTGTTGCGCTATGTGGCAGAATCGCGCCCTCCAGCGCCAGCGCCGCGATGAGCAGCAGCGCCGCTGTGACCAGGGTCGCTTCGAAGGTCACGCGGGCCGCTGAACTCGTGCGGCGCGCCGCTTGCACGGCGAGGAAGTACAGGCCGAAGAACACGCCAGTGATCAGGCCAAAGAAATCGCCCAGCGCGCCGGCGGGTTTCAAATGAAGGCTCTGCGCCAATAGAGCCACGCCGCCAATCATGCAGAGAGCGAGGCCCACGAGGACGCCGCCAGCCGGGCGCCACGAAAACAGCAGCCAGCCGAACAGCACCACCCAGATCGGCGCGGTCGTGGCAAAAAATGTCGCGTTGGCGACGCTCGTGGTGACGATCGACAGGTGCCAGAAGAACAAATCGCCAGCAAACGCCAAGCCTGCCAGGATCGTCGCCATGGGAAACGCCTTTGTGTGCTTTCCCGCGCGCTCGGATGCGAGCATCCACAGATACAGCACAGGCAGGGCCAGCAGCACCCGCCAGAAGGCGCTGGCGAACGGCCCAACATCGGCGAGGCGCACGAAGATCGGCGACATGCCCATCGCGGTGGCGCCGACAACCAGAGCGGCGATGGGCGCGGCAATGCTAAGCGGTCTTGGCGGGGCGGCGGCGGGCGGCGTCATCAAAACCCTGTGGACGGCCGGAGGGTCGGCGAACGCCCTTGGTCCCCAAGCAAGGCCTGTCCTTATTCTTGCCGCATCGCTCTCGCAAGGGGGCTCATGCACGCTTCCCTTCAGGGTGAAATCGCGAAATCGCAGGTCGTCTTTTCCCCCGTCGAGCGCCTCGACGGCCGCCTCGACTCGGGCGTCATCCTCGTCTGCGATCACGCATCAAACCAGCTTCCGCCCGGTTATGGTTCGCTCGGCCTGCCGCGCGAAACCCTCAAGCGCCATATTGCCTATGATATTGGCGCGGCCTGGCTGACCCGACGCCTCGCGCGGTTGCTCGACGCGCCGGCCATCCTCTCGACGTTCTCGCGCCTGCTGATCGACCCAAATCGCGGCGCCGACGATCCGACTCTGGTGATGCGCCTGTCCGACGGGGCTGTGGTTCCCGGCAACGCGCGCATCGATGCGGCGGAAATCGCGCGCCGCCGACAGCTCTACTGGGCCCCCTATCGCGCCGCGATCGCCCAGACTGTGGACGCGATGAACGCCGCTGGGATGGCGCCGGCGATCATATCCATCCATTCCTTCACGCCGAGGTGGCGCAGCTTCGCCCGGCCCTGGAAGGTCGGGGTGTTGTGGGATGCGGACCCGCGCCTCGCTGGTCCGCTTCTGCAGGCGCTGGCGCGGGAGGACGATCTGGCGCGCGATGAGATCGGCGACAACGAGCCGTATGACGGCGCTCTTGCCGGCGACACGATCGACGATATCGCGACCGCACGGGGTCTTGCCAACGCCCTTATCGAAGTGCGTCAGGATCTGATTGCCGATCAGGACGGCGCCGAGGCTTGGGCGGAGCGTCTCGCGCGCCTGCTCCAGCCGATACTGTCGCGGCCTGAAATGCGCGCGAGCGCCGATTGGGGGAGCCGGGCCATGCTCAAAGTGCATGGGCAGATCGGCGTCACCCGGACTTGACGCGAGCGACGCGGCCAGCCATGGCTCGCGCCTCCTTTTTCCTCCAGGATCATCCGGACCATCGCATGAGCACCGAACCCGTCATCGGCGGCAACGAAAACGTCAACGCCGGGCATTTGCGCGCCTTCATCGAGCGTATCGAACGTCTCGAAGAAGAAAAGAAAGCGCTTACGGACGACATCAAGGAGGTTTACGGCGAGGCCAAGGGTAACGGCTTCGACGTGAAAATTATCCGCAAGATCGTCTCGATCCGCAAACAGGATCGTGACAAACGGCGCGAGGAAGAAGAGATTCTCGACCTTTATCTGTCCGCCCTCGGCATGGCGTGACACTGGTTTTTCCGGCTGCCGCACGTTTCACTCTTGGCCAAGGTTCTCCCGATGACCGCACAGCCCCTCGCCGACGCCGCTCTCGCCAGCAAAAACCTGAGCCCGGAGGCCGCTCGCGTCGCCGACGCCTTCGCGGCCTCGATCGCAGCGCGCCGCGCGTTCGACAACCCTTACCGGCACTATCTCATCGAGAATGCGTTCCCCGCCGACGTCTTGGAGACGCTGGCCAACCTCCCCTTTGCCGCCCCGGTCCTCAACGGAGTCTCGGGAAAGCGCGAATTGCATAACGATCAGCGGTCTTATTTCGACGCGGCGGCGATGGTGCGGTTCCCCGTGATGCGCGCGGTCGCCGATGCGCTGCAATCGCGCGCGATCACGCGGCTGATTCATCAGACGTTCGACGCGCCAATCGACGACACGTTCCTGCGGCTCGAATATGCGCAGGACATCGATGGCTTCTGGCTGCAGCCGCATACCGACCTCGGCGTCAAGAAGTTCACCTGCCTGATCTATCTCTCGCAAGGCCTGGGGCATGAATCGCTTGGCACCGATATTTATTCGAGCAAGGGGCAGCACTTCGGCACGTCGCCGTTCAAGCGCGGCGGCGCAATGATTTTCGTGCCTGGCGACAATACCTGGCACGGCTTTGAGAAGCGCCCGATCGAAGGCGTGCGCCGCTCGGTGATTCTCAATTACGTCACGCACGAATGGAAAGCGCGCGAACAGCTTTCGTTTCCGCAGGAGACCGTGCGGGTATAGGGCTGCGGCGGGAGGCCCGGTCGCTGCGCTGATGTTTCGAGAGGTCGTAGGATCATGAGCGCACTGGAAAATAGAATTCCTCCCCCCTTCGTGTTTGTCCTCGTCGCAGTCGCGATGTGGGGAGGGGCTCATTTCTACCCGGCGACTGTTTTGAACGACTGGTCCCGTGCTCCGCTCGCCGGCATATTCGCGCTGTGCGGTTTCGTCATTCCGCTGTTAGCCGTCAGAACATTCCGCCGAGCGGGTACGACGCTCGATCCGATCAATATTGAAACGGCCTCATCGCTCGTCACCTCAGGCATCTTTCGCTATTCGCGCAATCCGATGTATGTCGGGTTGACAACGATGCTGCTCGGGTGGGCGATCTGGCTCGGCTCGCCGGTGACTGTTCTCGGGCCCATCGCGTTCGCCCTATTCATCAACCGGTTCCAGATCATCCCGGAGGAGCGCGTGCTGGGCGCCAAGTTCGGCGCGGCGTACGATGCCTATTGCCAAAGCGTGCGGCGATGGTTGTGACATCGCCCGGGCAACGCGTCGCTTGATCGAGGGCCCAAGCTGAAATTGCCGCGTGCGATTTTGTCCCCGCTAAAGCTCATCCACCCAGATCGGGTTGCTCCAAGCGCGGTGCCCGCTCGCATCGATCGCCGCGATGCGCAACCACCTCGGCGCCAATGTCTTCCCCCAGGCTTCGCGCTCGATCGTGGTCAGATCGAATGTGGCGCTGGTTATGTGGCGCCCGACTCGGGAGAGCGCGCGTGAGTTGCCGGTCAGCAGCGTGATCGCCCGCACCGGCGTGCAGGCGACGCTGACCTCCGTCTTGCTGACGCTGATGTCAAGAAAGCGCGGCCCCTGGCTGGAGTAGAAATGCCCGGCCTTCAGCGCGGCCAGCAATTCCTCTGGATCGAGGCTCGGCGCCTTCACTTCGACAAATCCGCCAAATGCGTCGTAGTCGCCATGTCTGAAATGCGCGTCGTCGGTAGCGACCGCGTTGAGTTTGGCGCCGTCGTTGAGCAGTTGATCGAGCAGGTAGAATCCGTCGCCGCGATCATTCTCGACCGCGCAGCCGTGGTTGTAGATTTCGACCGCATGGGCGGCCGTTAGCGCTCTGCCATCCTCGATCGTGAGCTGCGACCAGGCGGGATGCGCGACGGCGACGAACGCGCCGGCGGCGCGGGCGCGCGCGGCAAGGTCAGGCCCAGTTTCATCAGGCGAAGGCGCGGGAAACTCCAGCGGCAGGCCGGCGGCGAGAATGTGCCAGAGCTCGCCAACGCTCGTGCCCATCGCATGCAGTTCGGCGCCGATCAGCGTGGTGAAATCATTTGTGCGCCAACGCCGCGTATCAGCGATCGGCCAGTTGAAGCGGTCGAGAAAGTGCTCGGAAAGCTGCATGAAGTCGTAACCGGCATCGCGATAGGCGGCGATGACCTGCTCGGGATCCAAGGCGCCATCGGAAAGATTGGAATGCGTGTGAAGATTGCCGCGCCAAAACTGTCCGGGAGTGGAGAAAGGCGCGATGCTCACTCCATCCGCTCCACCGCCACCGCTGTCGCCTCGCCGCCGCCGATGCACAGAGCCGCGACGCCGCGCTTCATCCCGCGCGCCCGAAGCGCCGCAAGCAGCGTGACGATGATGCGTGCGCCCGAAGCGCCGATCGGGTGACCAAGGGCGCAGGCGCCGCCGTTGACGTTGACCTTCTCGTGCGGCAGCGCGAGATCGCGCATCGCCGCCATGGCGACCACAGCAAAGGCTTCGTTGATTTCGAACAGGTCGATGCTTTCCCTAGGCCAACCGGTCTTGGCAAACAGTTTTTCGAGTGCGCCGATCGGCGCCGTCGGGAACTTGCCGGGCTCGCCCGCATACGTCGCATGCGCGACAAATCGCGCCAGCGGCGTAGCGCCGCGCTTCTCCGCCGTCGACTGGCGCATCAGCGCGAGCGCCGCGGCGCCATCGGAAATCGAGCTGGAGTTGGCCGCAGTGACCGTCCCGTTCAGGCGAAAGGCTGGCTTCAGTGTCGGGATCTTGTCGAAGCGCGCCTTCGGCGGCTGTTCGTCCTCGAGGACGCGGCGCTCCTCCTTGCCGTTGCGCACACTGACCGGCGTGATCTCGCCGGCGAAAGCGCCCTCGCGCATAGCGCGCTGCGCCCGCTCGAGCGAGGCGACCGCGAACGCATCCTGCGCCTGTCGCGTGAACTGATACGCCTCAGCGCAATCTTCCGCGAAGGTCCCCATCAGCCGCCCCTTGTCGTAGGCGTCCTCCAGCCCGTCAAGAAACATGTGGTCGAGCAGTCTGCCGTGGCCCATGCGATAGCCGGAACGGGCGCGTTCAGCGAGATAGGGCGCGTTGCTCATGCTCTCCATGCCGCCAGCGATGACAACGTCCGCGGAACCAGCCCTGAGGGCGTCATGGGCGAGCATCGCGGCCTTCATGCCGGAGCCGCACATCTTGTTGATGGTGGTGCAGCCGACGCCGACCGGTAGGCCGGCGCCGAGCGCCGCTTGACGCCCCGGCGCCTGGCCCTGGCCGGCGGCGAGCACGCAGCCAAATATCACCTCGTCGACGTCCTCGGGTCTCAGTCCAGCTCGCTCCAACGTCGCCCCGATCGCCGCGGAGCCGAGCGACGGCGCCGTCACATCCTTGAAATCGCCGAGAAATCCGCCCATTGGCGTGCGCGCCGCGCCAACGATGACAATCGGGTCAGGGGTCATAGAGCTTCCCTCGTTCGGCGCGATTGCTTGAAGGGCGCCTTAGCCGATACATTGGCTCCAGCATGAAACTTTCAACCGAAGAAATCGAGCGCTATTCCCGCCAGATCGTTCTGCATGGCATCGGCGGTCCCGGACAGAACAGATTGAACCAGGCGCGCGTGCTGGTGATCGGCGCCGGCGGCTTGGGCTCGCCGGTGCTGCAATATCTCGCGGGCGCCGGCGTCGGGCGCATCGCGATTCTCGATGACGATGTCGTGGCTCTCTCCAACCTTCACCGCCAAGTTCTGCACGGCACCCATGATGTCGGCCGGCCGAAGGTCGAAAGCGCCGACGCGGCCTTGGCGCGGCTCAATCCGCATGTGCGCGTTGAACCCATCAATCGCCGGCTAAGTCCGGAGAACGCCCGCGAGATCGTCGCCGGCTATGATGTTGTCGTCGACGGCTCCGACAATTTCGCAACGCGCTATGCCGTGTCGGACGCCTGTTTTTATGAGAGGATAACCTTGGTGACCGGGGCAATCGGCGAGTTCGACGGCTCGCTGACGACGCTCAAGCCGTTCGCCCGCAATGTTGACGACGTTCCCAACCCGACCTATCGCTGCCTGTTTCCCGAAGCGCCGCCACCGGGAACCGCGCCGACCTGCGCCGAGGCCGGCGTGCTGGGCGCGATGGCCGGCGCGGTTGGCTCGCTGATGGCGCTCGAGGTGATCAGGGAGATCGTCGGGGGCTTCTTTGAGGGCGATACCGGATTAGTGGGCAAACTGCTGCTGGTCGACACACGCGCGATGCGATTCGAGACGCTCAGCTATGGCTGGGACGAGGCAAATGCGCTGAGCGGCCAGAGCGCTGTCCTTCAACCCGAATAGCTCAGCAACCCTTCCTTAGCCACTCCCGCCTAGACTCTGGGCCACCGCTCCAATCGGCGCGGCGCCTGGCTTTATCCGGGCCAGGGATCGCGCATGATTGTCGGGATTGCATTCGCGGCCAACGCGCTGTTCAATTTTCTGGTCGGGCTGCTCGTCGCCAGATTTCTGGGGCCGGCGGAGTTCGGGCGTTTCGCCATCGCCACGGCGAGCGCTGTCATCATCAACACCGCCGGTTTTGACTGGATCCGGCTTTCGGCGGTGCGTTTTTACTCCGCCCGCACGCGGATCGAGCGCCCGCACGTGCGGATGGCGCTCGATGCCTGCATCGGCGCTGGCGCGGCCGCCGTCAGCCTCGCCGTTGCGATCCTCGCTTTTTCCGGTCTCGATCTTCCGCTCACTCCCGGACTGATCCTCATGGCGGGGATCTGCGGCGTTGCGAACGGCCTCTATGATTATCGCACCGCTTTGGCGCGGGCGCGCTTTCTCGATGGCCCCTACATCCGGATCATTCTGGCCAAGAACGTGCTCGGGCTGATTTTCATTGTCGGCGGAGCGTGGTGGACTCAATCGGCGATCATCGCGCTGGCCGGTCTGGTGCTCAGCGTTGGCGGCGCGCTCGGCGCGACCTGGCGGAGCCTCAGCGATCAGCGCGCCGCCGCGAGCGGCCGCATGTCGCTCGCCCGCTCGTTTGCAGCCTATGGCGTACCGCTGATCGCCGGATCGGTGTTGTTTCAGCTCATTCCGCTCGGCAATCGCGCTCTGGTCAGCGCGCTTTACGGCTTCGATGAGACAGGCCAGTTCTCGCTCGCCAACGATATTGGCATCCGCATCTTCGCGGCGATCGCGGCGGCGATGGATGTACTGCTTTTTCAACTCGCGGTGCGCGCTGACGAGACGCACGGCGTTCACGCGGCGCGCGCGCAGCTCGCCAATAACATGACGATCCAGTTTGCTGTGCTTGCCCCGCTGGCGGCGGGAGTCTGGCTCACCTTGCCGAGCTTTGAGGCCCTGATCGTGCCGCAAGCCTTTCGCGGGCCGTTCGCGCTTTATCTGACCGCAATGCTGCCCGGTCTGCTGGCTTACGGGCTGATGTCCTATTCCATCGCGCCGATATTCCAGATCGCCAAGCGAACGCGACCGATGATCGTCGCGGCAATCGCTGCATGTCTTGCGGATGGCGCACTGATCCTGTTTGCGCCGCACGGCGCGGACGCGCTCTGGCTGGCGGTAGCGCAGTCGGTCTCCAGCCTCGTTGGGCTCGCTGTCGCCGTTGCTTTTGCGTTGGCGATTTCGCCGCAATGGCCGCGCCTTCGCGATGTCGCGATCGTCGGACTCGCAACAGGAGCGATGGCTCTCGCGCTCGCTCCGCTCCGCAACGCCGCCGGGTTGCCGACGCTGGTTGAACAAACGCTGCTCGGCGTTGCGATCTATGGCGGCATCGCGTTGCTGTTCGATCTTGGCGGATTGCGGGCGCTGCTTTCGCGACGCGCCATGCCAATTATGATTGATAACCATCGCGGATGAATCCGATTTTTCGAGCCGCCTAGTAGCGTATGATCGCCCCGAGCAATCATCGCCTTTGCGGGCGGTTCCGTATGGAGCGACAGATGCGGCGCGATCACGCAATGATTCTGGGATGCGGCCTTGCCTGCTCTGTGCTCGGGCTGGGCGTCTCGCCCGCCGCCGCGGCGCAGAGCGGTCCGCCGCCGGGCGCCTATGGCGGCGGGTTCATCGAATTCTTAATGCAACCCCGCCATGGCGCCGCGGCGCTTTACAACGAGCCGCCGCAAGCCTCCCCGACCTACGGAGTCTCGCCTTCCGCGACCTATTCAAACGCGCCAGGCGTCGCTTCGCTGGAGCCGCAGCGGGCCGATCTTGAACAGGGGCCGGCCGGCGAGTTTACCCGTCAAGAAGTCGCTTACGACGGCAATGAGCGCCCCGGCGTCATCATCATCGACACCCCCAGAAAATTCCTGTTTCTGGTGCTACCAAACAAGCGCGCTATTCGTTATGGGATCGGCGTCGGACGTCCTGGCTTTGAATGGTCCGGCGTGAAGACCGTCTCTCGCAAGGCCGAATGGCCGGGCTGGACGCCGCCACCGGAAATGCTGCTCCGGCGGCCCGATCTGCCCGACCATATGGATGGGGGCATGGGCAATCCGCTTGGCGCCCGGGCGCTCTATCTCGGCTCGTCGATGTATCGCATACACGGCACCAACGAGCCCGCGACGATTGGCACAAACGTTTCGTCCGGTTGCATCCGCATGATGAACAAGGACGTCATCGACCTTTACAATCGCGTGCCGGTGGGAACGCGCGTCATCGTGATTTAAGCGAGTGCAGTGGTCGCCAACCGCCCCGCCCCGCGTGCGTACGGGGAGAGGGGTATCTGGGGCCGATCTTCTCCTCTCCCCGTTTCTTACGGGGAGAAAGGGGGAGCGGCCGGGGGAGTAGGCCCGATGCGGCCCGGACTTACGTGTCGAAACTGCCGCCAGAATCGAACCCGCTGGAGTCGCTGCCCGGGTCATAGCCAGCATCCTGCGCGGCGTCCTGGTCCTGATCCTGATCCTGCAACACGTCCCGCGCATGCAGGCCCGCGGCGTCCGGCGCGGTCTCATAGAAATTGTTGATTGTTTCGCCGCCGCCCAAGCCGGGATTCATGCCTCCGCCGAACAAGCCGCTGGAGTGGCCGCCGAACAGTCCACCGAGCGCATTGGCGAGCACCATGCCGCCGGCGACGCCGGTCGCCGTCGTCAGCGCGCTCTGCAGGAAGCTGCCGCCGGCAGGCGCTTGCGGGGCGCCCCATGGACCCAGCTGCTGCGACGCGGCTTGCGGCCGTGCATAGCCGGGATCAGGCTGGCGCGCATAAGCGCTGGCGTCATAATTGGGACGCGGGGCCGCCGGCGCGCTGGCCCCGCCGCCAAACAGCGATTTGCCGAGATTGCCGAGAAAGCTTGTCTCCTCATGGGGCGCCTGGGCTTTGGCCTGCGCCTCGAGCTCCTGCACGCGGCGCGCGGCGTTTTCCAGCGCCTGCTGCTGCACCAATACGGTCTGTGACAGAACATACGCCGCGTGGGGCTGTGCGCGCACGCTGTCGTTGATGAAGGCCTCCGCCTCGGGATCCCTGGGGGTCGTGGCGGTCGAAGCGACGCGTTCGAACAAGCCCGCAAGCATCTGGCGTTCAACAGGGGTCATCGTTGTCTCCATACGACCTGATAGCCGCAGCCAGCATATGGGCGGGACTTGTGACCGTTCCAAGTCGAGGAACGTGAAATTTTGGCAATGCGAATGCCCGGAGTCGCTATTCCGCCGCAATCCGCATCGCGGGCGTGGGTTTCTCCCGCGCCCCGCGCAGATCCGCCGCACTCAATTCGGGGGCCTCGTCCCCAGGCTCGTCTTTGGCGCCCAGGAATCGTCCGAAGACCCACCAGAACACGCGCCCGAGATCATCCAGCAGCGTAAACACCGCCGGCACGAAGATGAGCGACAGTACGGTCGACATCATCAGCCCGCCCATGACCGCGATCGCCATCGGCGAGCGAAATTCGCCACCGTCGCCATAGGCCAGCGCGGAAGGAAACATGCCGGCGATCATCGCGATCGAGGTCATGATGATCGGGCGCGCGCGCTTGCGCCCCGCTTCGACAAGCGCTTCGAGACGCGGCGTGCCGCGCCCGATCTCTTCGACGGCGAAGTCGACGAGCATGATGGCGTTCTTGGTGACGATGCCCATCAGCATGAGAATGCCGATCACCACCGGCATCGAGATGGAGCGATGCGTCACCAGCAGCGCGATGATCGCGCCGCCGATCGACAGCGGCAGCGAGAAGAGGATCGTTACCGGCTGGACAAAGCTGGCGAACAGCAGGATCAGAACGGCATAGACCATCATCAGGCCCGCGCCCATCGCCGCGCCGAATGAGGCGAACACCTCGCCCATCACTTCCACGTCGCCCGACTGGCGGATTTCGACGCCGGGCGGCAGATGCTTGGCGGTCGGCAAGGCATTGATCGCGTCCGTCGCCTGACCCAGCGCGGTATCGCCCTTCAGATCGCCCTCGATTGTCACACGTCGCGAGCGATCGAAACGGTTGATCGCGGTCGGGCCCTTGCTCATGGTGAAATCGGCAACCGTTTCCAGCGGCACCGATCCGCCAGCGCCGGTCGCAACGCGCAACGAACGCAGCAAGGAAAGGTCGGCGCGCGCCTTCTCGCCGAGTTGCACGCGAATGGGCACCAGCCGGTCGCCCGCGTCGAATTTGGCGAGGTTGGCGTCCACATCGCCCAGCGTCGCCACGCGAATCGTCTCCGACAGCGCCTCGGTGGAGACGCCAAGATCGGCGGCGAGCTGCGGTTTTGGCGTGACGCGCAATTCGGGGCGGTCGAGCTCGGCGGTGGACATGGGATTTTCAATATAGGGAATGGTCCGCATCTCGCTGGCGAGCTGATTGGCAGTGTCGTTGATCACCTTGGTATCGGAGCCGGCGATGATCAGCGAAATGTCGCGCTGACCGTTGTCCTTGATGAACCAGAAGCGAATATCAGGCACTGACTGGATGGCGCGCGCGATGCGCACCTCCATTTGCTTCTGGGTGAGATCGCGCTTGCTCTTGTGCACGAGGTTGACGACGAAGGTCGCCTTGCGCACTTCGCCTGATCCTCCGATCGCGCCGCCCAGCAACTGCCCGCCATAGACCAGAACAGATTTGACCTCCGTCATCGGTTTCAGTTTGTCGGCGATCTCACGCGTGACCTTGTCGGTGTCGCTCAGCAGCGAGCCTGGCGGCAGCTCCACCGCCAGCAGGGCGCGCCCGACATCGTCCGCCGGCAGGAAGCCTGACGGCAGCAGAGTCGTGGACCACAGCGAAGCGGCGAACAGCGCCACGCCGACGAGCAGCGTCAGCCAGCGCCAGCGAACGGAAAAACGCACCACGCGCGTATAAAAGCGCATGACCGGGCCGTCCGGCTTTATCAGCGCATCGTGCGAGCGCAGGAAATAGGCGGCGACGACTGGCGTCACCAACCGCGCCACCAGCAGCGAGAACAGCACGGCGACCGCGACGGTCAGGCCGAACTGGCGAAAATACTGGCCGGCGATGCCCGACATGAAGCTCACCGGCGCGAATACCGCCACGATCGTCATCGAGATCGCGATCACGGCGAGACCGATTTCGTCGGCCGCCTCCAGCGCGGCGCGATAAGCGGATTTGCCCATCCGCATGTGCCGCACGATGTTCTCGATCTCGACGATCGCGTCATCGACGAGAATGCCTGTTACAACGGTGATCGCCAGCAGGCTAACCAGGTTAAGGGAAAAGCCGAGCGCATCCATCGCCCAAAATGTCGGGATGGCCGACAGCGGCAACGCGATGGCGGAAGCGATCGTGGCGCGAATGTCGCGCAGGAAGATCAGCACGACCAGCACGGACAGCAGCGCGCCCTCGATCAGCGTCTCCATCGCCGAATGATAGTTGCCGACCTCGTTGTCGACCTGAGTGTCGACCTTGGCGATCTGCACGTCGGGGTATTTTTCGCGCAGCGTCTGAACTTTTTTAGCGACGAAGTCGTCGACGCTGACGTCGCTCGCGCCCTTGGCGCGCGATACCGCAAATACGACCACCGGCTGGCCGTCGAGCCGGGCGAAGGTGCGCACCTCGGCGGCGGCGTCAGTCACGGCGCCGAGATCGTCGAGCCTCACAGTGCGACCGCCCGGCAGCCAGATCGGCAGCGCGGCAAGATCGGCGACGGTGCGCGCTCCGGCAATGGTGCGGATCGCCTGCTCCTGGCCCGACAATTCGCCGCGCCCGCCAGCGAGATCGACGTTGGTGGCGCGCAATTGCGCATTGACGTTGGCGGCGGTGACGCCAAGCGCCAGCAATTTGTCGGGATCGAGGGCGATGCGGATTTCGCGATCGACGCCGCCACTGCGCGCGACGCTGCCGACGCCTTTGATCGCCTGCAATTCGCGCCCGATCGTATCGTCCACGAACCATGACAATTGCTCGACCGACATCGCCGGCGCCGAGGCTGCGTAGGTGACGATCGGCAGCCCTTCGATATCGATGCGGCTGACGATCGGCTCGTTGATTGTGCGCGGCAGATCGGAGCGGATCTTGGCGATGGCGTCCTTGACGTCGTTGAGCGCGCGATCGACGTTGACCGAGCCGACATTGAACTGGATCACCGTTGTCGACGCGCCATCGGTCACCGTCGAGATGATGTGCCAGATGCCGTTAATGCTGGCGACGGCGTCCTCGATCTTCTTGGTCACTTGCGATTCAAGTTCGGCAGGCGCCGCGCCCGACTGGGTGACGCTGATCGAGACGATGGGAATGTCGATGTTAGGAAACTTGGTGATCGGCATGTGGCGGAAGCTGACAATCCCGAGCACCGTCAGCACGACGAACAGCACGATCGCCGGCATCGGCTGGCGGATCGACCAGGCAGAGATATTCAGTCTCATTTGGCCGCCTCTTGAATCTTAGCGGCCGCCTGCGAGGCCGCGCTCATCGGCCGCACGATGTCGCCCGGACGCAGGAACGCGGCCGCTCGGACCACCACATTGTCGCCGAGACTCAGCCCCTCGCGCGCCTCGGCATTCTCCTTGTCGACGATGCCGACGACGATTTTGCGGGCGGCAATATGGTCGTTCTCCACGACTTGCACATAGTCGCCGTCGTCAAGTCGCAGCAGAGCGCTGGTAGGAACGCTCAGTCCCTCGCGCTGATTGGCGATAACAATACCCGAAGCGAAAGCGCCGATGCGGGCGCGCGGATCGGCGGCAAGCGCAATACGCACCTTGCCGAGCCGCGTCGCTTTGTCGACCTCCTCGGAGATCAGCCGCACTTTGCCTTCCGTCGCGGCCGTTGCGCCGGGGAGCGTCACCATCCCCGGCATGCCAACGACAAAGCGTGACAGGGATTGCTCGGGCGCGTCGGCGTCGAGGTCGATTGCGCCATCGACGATGATCCGGAACAGTGGATCTCCCGCGCCGCTGGCGACGGCGCCGAGGCGCGCGGTGCGCCGGCTGATGGTTCCAGCCACCGGGGCCTTAACCTCCGCGCGGTCAATGCGCACCATCAGTTCGCGCCGCTCGGCCTGCCGGCTGGCCAGACTGGCCTCCGCTACGCGTAGCGCGTTTTTGCCGGCGTCGAGTTGCGACTGGGCGATGCGCGCGGCGGCGGTGCGCTGATCGAGCGCGGCTTCGGTCATGATCCCGGCGCCGAGTTTTTTGGCGCGCTCGAGGTCGGCGCTCGTCTGGGCAAGGCTCGCCTCGAACTGGCTGATCTGGCTCGTCGCTTGGGCGATCGCGGCTTCAGCGCTTTGCATCGCGGCATCGTTTTGCGCGAGCTGCGCATCAAGCTGGCTGCGATCGAGCCTCGCCAGCGCCTGACCCTTTTCCACCTTGTCGCCTTCATCGACGAGAATTTCCGTCAGCCGCAAGCCGTCAAGCTGGGCGCTGACCATCGCCTCCTCGCGCGGCGCCAGACTGCCCGATACGAACAGTTTTTCGACAAACAGCCGCTTGATCGCGGGCGCGACGGTTACGGCGGGGGCGAGCGGACGCGCCGGCTCGTTCTGCGCTACGGCGGCGGGCGCGCATTTGGTTGAGCCGCCGGGAACGTAACTGTCGGCCAGCGCGATTCCCGGCGAACAGGGCGCGACGGCGCGGCCAACAAACAGCGCGCCGCCCGCAAGGACCATGAGCCCGACCGTGGTGAGGAGAACGCGACGCATTATCTGGACTCCGGACGCGGCGCCAGGGAATAGGGCTCAATCGCTCCCTTGAAGAGCGCGCTCAGCACGCCGAGCGTCATGGCGGCTTCCGAGTCGACATCGAGCCCAGGTTCAAGCGCGCGACGCTTGAGCAAGCCGGAAACCATGGTGATCATCAGACGAGCGGCAAATTGTGGATCAACGCTCGCCGCGATCTCGCCGCGCGCCTTTGCGGCGGTGAATAGCGCGATGAGGCCGGCGCGGACGCTCTGGTCCATGGCGCGAGTGATGGCGGCAATTTTGGGATTATGCGCAGCTTCAGACCAGATTTCGATTATCATCCGGGTCTTCTCGATCGGGCGCCCGAGCAATTTCTCCCGAATGGCGAAGGCCGCCAGTCCGAGGACGTTTCCGTGCTCGGCGACTTCAGCGAAACTGCGCGCCCGCTCCTCGGCGTCGCAATTGCAGAGGGCTTCGACGATCGATTCCTTGGAGGGAAAATAGCGATAGAGATTTCCAGCGCTCATGCCGGCCTCCTCCGCCACATTCTGCATGCTTGACGCGTGGAAACCGAGCCGCACGAAAGCTCGCTCCGCGGCCGCGAGGATCATGGCGCGACGCTCGGGATCGGGAGGGCGTTTTTCGACGACGGGGGGGGAGAGGGACATTGGGGCCTATGAGAATGAACGTTCATTCTCATAGCGCGCGCTTTGTGGCGGCATTGCGGCGGCGCGTTTAAGAGCAGCGCCGCAACTGGGTCACGTGATCAACGCTTTCCTAACGAGACTAAGGTTCGCCGCCCAAGCCGGCGCGCTTTGGCGCCATTTCTACTGGCGCGACACTGTGCCGACGCGAATGATAAGGCCCGTCCGCGAGTGAACACGCCTCTCCCGCTGCTCGAGCGGGAGAGGCGCGGCGCTATCAGATCGTCTTCTTGCCCATCTCCCCGGCGATGTAGTCCGCTTGGCGGATCGCTAGCGCGACGATGGTCAGCGTCGGGTTCTCCGCGCCGCCCGTGGTGAACTGCGATCCATCCGAGACGAACAGGTTCTTGATGTCATGCGTCTGGCCGTGGGCGTTGACGACGCCATCGCGCGCCTTCTCCGACATGCGGTTGGTGCCAAGGTTGTGCGTCGAGGGATAGGGCGGCGTCGGGTAAATGTTGGTCGCTCCCGCCGCCTCGTAGATCGCTTTGCCGCGCGACCAGGCGTGGCTGCGCATCGCCGTATCATTGGCGTGATCGTCGAAATGCACGCTGGCGACCGGCATGCCGAACTTGTCTTTCGCGACCGGATCGAGCGTGACGCGGTTGGTCTCCTGCGGCATGTCCTCGCCGACGATCCACATGCCCGCCATATTCTCGTAGGAATCGATCGCCGAGGTGAACTCCCGGCCCCAGCCGCCCGGATTGAGGAACGCGGCCATGAACGGCAACCCAAGCGACAGGGTTTCGAGCTCGTACCCGCCGACAAACCCGCGCTTTGTGTCATGCGCCGCTTCATCGCGCACGATGCCGGCCATCGTGGTGCCGCGCCACATGCGCACCGGCCTGTCAAACACGCCATAGACCGATGCGGTCATGTGCCGCATGTAGTTGCGCCCGACCTGTCCGGAGGAATTGGCGAGGCCATCGGGGAACATGTTCGACGCGGAATTCAGCAGCAGGCGCGGGCTCTCCAGTGAATTGCCGGCGACCGCCACCACGCGGGCCTTCTGGCGCTGCATCTTGCCGTCCTTATCGGCATAGACGACGCCGGTGGCCTTGCCAGAAGCGTCGTGCTCGATCTGGATGACCTGGCTATTGGGCCGCACTTCGAGATTGCCCGTCGCCTCACCTTTGGGGATTTCGGCGTAGAGCGTCGACCATTTCGCGCCCGACTTGCATCCCTGGAAGCAGAACCCGATCTGCTGGCAGGCCCCGCGCCCGTCGCGCGGCTGCGAATTGATCGCCATGCGGCCGGTGTGCACTTCCTTGTAGCCAACCTTTTTGGCGCCGGCTTCAAGAACTTTGAAGTTATTGTTGCCGGGCAGGCCGGGGATGTTGTTGGTGCGGGTCACGCCCATCTTGTCTTCAGCCTTGGCGTAGTAGGGCTCCATGTCCGCAAGGGTGATCGGCCAGTCCAGCAGATTGGCGCCGCCGAGATTGCCGTAGGTCGTGCGCGTCTTGAATTCGTGCTCCTGAAAGCGCAACGAGGCGCCAGCCCAATGCACGGTGGAGCCGCCCACCGACTTGACGATCCAGGCCGGCAGATTGGCGAAATCCTTGTGCACGCGCCACGAGCCCGAAGTGGTGCGCATGTCGGTCCATGCGAGTTGCGAAAACGACGCCCATTCGTCGTTCACGAAATCCTCGATTTCATTGCGCCCGCCGGCTTCGAGGATGAGCGTCTTGACGCCTTTCAGCGCGAGTTCGGTTCCGAGCGTGCCCCCGCCCGCGCCCGAGCCGACGATGACGACGAGCGAATCGTCGTTGAGATCAAATTTTGCCATGGTCATTTCTCCCGCCGGCTGTCAGAGCCACTGGATGTCGTTGAAACCGCGATTGACGTAGCCGCCTTTCGAGGCGCTTTCGCCCTCGTAACCGAACAGCGGCCAGACCTCTTTCTGATTGTAGAGGCTGACGACAAGGTCGGAGCGGATGCCCTGGAAGAAACCGCCATCCTGGATCTGGCGCAGCAGCGCGACCCGGTCGGCCTCCCAGCCGATGTCCGCATAGGCGACCCCGTGCGCAGCTTTCGCCGCCGCATCGAGCGCCCCGACTCCGCCCTCGAATTTGGCGAGCGTCGCAGGATCCTTGCCGGATTTTTCGTCATAGCCCTTGACGGCGACGGCGTAGAATTTGTCGGCGAGCCGGTCGTGCGGATAAATATCCCGCGCCAGTTTGATCAGCGTGCGCGCTGTCTCCGGTTTAAGCGCCTTCACTTCGAGGCCCCAGGCTTCGCCAGCGCAGATCAGCGCGCCGCTCGAAATAGCGATGGCGGTCGCGGCGGTGCGCGTCAGGAACGCGCGCCGGTCGAGACCCGATGTCACTGGAATTGAGTTTTTCGACATGACGATTTCCTCCATTTTTTGCTTGTGTCGTTCGTGCTCCGCCTAGCGATAGCGGCCGTGGCTCTGCAACACTTCGATCTTATAACCGTCGGGGTCTTCGATGAAGAAGAACCGCGCCATCAGCGTCCCCTCGCGATGGAATTCCTTGATCGGATTGATTTTGATTCCGGCGGCGGTCATCCGCGCGTGTTCCGCGTCGAGGTTGGCCACCGCGAAGGCGACATGGCCGTAGCCGGTCCCCAGGTCGTAAGGTTCGATGCGGCCGTGGTTGATCGTCAGCTCGACCTCGAACGGCGATTCAGGGTTGCTGAGATAGACCAGCGTAAAGCCATCGAAGGCGTATCGATCGGCGATTTTGAGACCCAGCGCCTTGTCGTAGAACGCAACCGAGCGCGCTTCCTCGAGAACGCGGATCATCATGTGAATCGCCTTGGCCATCCCCGACTTTCCTATTGCGCCACCTTAAGCGTTTTCAGAAATTCGATGGCTTTTGCGCGCTTTGCGGGGTCGGCCTGGCGATAGGGCATGACGACTCCGGGTCGCATCGCCTGGGCGTTCTCGATCCATTGATCGAGATGCGATTCATCCCAGACCCAGTCGGCGCTCTTCAGCGCGTCGGAATATTTGAAGCCTTCGAGCGTTCCCGCCTTGCGACCGAAAACGCCGAGGAGATTGGGACCTTGTCGCGGCGCGGCGCCGGGCTCGACGGCATGGCACGTGCCGCAACTCGTGAGGAACTGGGCGCGGTTCGGATCATCGTCGGCGCGCGCGAGAGTCTGTGGAAAGAGCAGCCCAAGAAAAACGCCTGCGGCCGCGTAGCGCAAAGCCGAACGCAGTGGCATGACCAACACTCCCGTTCGAGGTCCCCGACAGGTTAGGTCGAGGTTTTATCGAGCGGGTAGTATCGGGCTACTACGCGGCGCGCGGCGGGCGGGGTCGCTCGACAAAAGTGAAGTCGCGGCGCGCCTGATCCCGCAGATTTTGCGAAAGCGTCACATTGTCGCGGACATCGCCGACGTATGTCAGGCAGGCGCAGCGCAGCAGCGAGGCGAAATTATTCACTTCGCCGTCAAAACGCAGAACCTCGTCATGCAGCTGCGTCAAGAGCCTGCCGACGCTGACATCCTGCGCGGCGGCGATCTCTTCCAGAATCTGCCAGAAGGCAGCTTCAAGCCGGATCGAGGTCGCATGGCCTCCAAGCCGCACCGATCGCGTCTCATAAGCGTATCGTGCGGGATTGACGTTGGAAAAAATGCTACACAATGCGCGGATCCTCCCATCGACGTTGCCAACCCTTGCCGAACCGGCGCCGTTGCGCTCGGAGCAGCTCATGATGCGCCATCGTGCGCTGCTTGTCACGCAAAAGGGACCGAGGATCGGCATGGCAAGGACTTAGCGTCCGCGCCTGACGATAAGGCCGACCGATGTGGCCGCGTAACCAGAAAGTTGCAATTTTAGGTGGGGTCTACTTTTGTAGGGGGGAAGGTCGACATAGCCATCGAGATAATGCGCATCAGGCGCGACGACAATATCGCCAACTTGGTGGCCGCGCTCGCGCAGCAGGACCACCAGAGCGTCCAGGTCGCGCTTTCGGTAAAGAACAGTGGCGCCGCTTTTCACCGTAGCGTCATTGGAACTGAGGTTGAACTCTGTCGTATGGCACGCGACCCCGCCGATCTTGAGAGTTTTCTCAACGCTGTTGATGATGAAATCAATTCCGCGCTGGAGCGATCCGAGATGTTCGAGGCAGCAGGAAGACCAGCAGAAATCGAAATCCCTCAGATCGTCGGCGATGTTATTCATATCCGCGGTGCGAAAGCGGACGCGGCGCATGAAGACGTCTTTGTCTAATATTCCCTCAAACCGAAGCGCTTCCGCGCTGTTGGCGAACTCGTTGTTCTTCGTCCAGCCATTTTCGACGCCGATCTCGTCAGGCGCGTCGGTAGCAACCACCTGCGCGCCAAGTTTCGCGAGGACAGCGGGGATCGGTTCGGCGCCCACGCCAAATCCAAGCGCAGTCTTGGATTGACCAATGTCGTTCAAAATCATGCAATTGATGATGAAGACCCATTCCCAGAATTTGCGATGGAAGATGGCGGGGCGATTGAAGAGAGCGCCGATTTCAGTGCAGCGAGGATGAAAAAGATCCGCCGCCGAACATGTCGAATAGCGCATGAAGGGCTCTGCCGCCGAGCGCAGCTGAATCGCGGGCAATGGAATATGAATGGCCTGATTTGATGGTTGATCGCCGCTCTTCTTCTCAAGAGCCTCCAATGCCGCGACTCGCTTGCGGAGCGCAGACAATTCGCTTTCAAGCGATGACGTTAGCGAAATGGCGTTCATTTCTACTCGCTTGACGCTCTCGTCCAGGAGCGCGCGCATTTCTTCTGCGAAGCGCGACACCAATGGCCGCGAGAATCGAGACGCGATATTGTTCCATTCGACAAGGCGGGCCATCGTCCGAATTCCTGTGGGGTCGGAGCCTCAATTGGCGCCCGTTTAGCATCTCAATCGGCGCGATGTTATCCCAAATATCGGCCGTGGACATTTGCGTATCGCCTCCGCGCGGACGATCGCCCGCCAACTCGATGTCAGTCAATCATTCGATACGCCGGCAGCGTTAGGAACTCCTCAAATGTCGGGCTCAGCGACATCTCGGCAAACAGCTTGATCGCCTCGGGAAAACGCCCGCCCTCAAAGGCGCGCGCGCCGACCCGCTGGCGCATCTTGTCCAGCTCCTCGGCATAGACCGCATTGAACAGGTCAGGCGTCACGACGCGGCCGTCGTCCAGCGCGGCCTTCTGGTAGAGCCACTGCCAGATCTGCGCGCGCGAGATTTCCGCCGTCGCGGCGTCCTCCATCAGATTGTACAGCGGCACTGCGCCGCGCCCGCGCAGCCATGCCTCGATGTACTGTACGCCGACGCGGATGTTTTCGCGCAGGCCCGCTTCCGTGCGCACGCCGTCGTGCACTTCGAGCAACGCGGCGCGGCTCGCCTGCACGTCCTCGCGCAGCACGCCGAGCTGGTTGGGGCCGGGCATCAGCCGGTCGAAGACTTGCATCGCCACCGGGACGAGATCGGGATGCGCGACCCAGGTGCCGTCATGGCCGTTTTTCGCCTCGCGCTCCTTGTCGGCGCGCACTTTGGCGAAAGCGGCTTCATTGGCGCCGGGGTCGCCCTTGACCGGGATTTGCGCGGCCATGCCGCCCATCGCGAACGCGCCGCGCCGGTGGCAGGTCTTGATGAGCAGCAGCGAATAGGCGGCGAGAAACGCCTTGCCCATCGTCATCGCGGCGCGGTCCGGAGTCAGGAAGCGCGGGTTCTTCCCCAGCCGCTTGATGTAGGAAAAGATGTAATCCCAGCGGCCGCAATTCAGGCCCGCCATATGCTCGCGCAGTTCGTAGATGATCTCGTCCATCTCGAACGCCGCCGGTAGCGTCTCGATCAGCACCGTCGCTTTCAAAGTCCCCGGGGGAACGCCCAGCCTCTCCTCGGTGAAAGAGAAGACCTCGTTCCACAGCCGCGCCTCGAGATGGCTCTCCATCTTCGGGAGGTAGAAGGCCGGCGTCGAACCCTTGGCCCGCTGCGCCCCCACATTGTGATGCGCGTAAAGGCCGAAATCAAACAGCGAGCCGGAGATTTCCTCGCCATCGATGAGAACATGGCGCTCATTGAGGTGCCAACCGCGCGGGCGCACCATCAGCTTGGCCGGATCGGCCCCGACCGCGTAACGCTTGCCAGTGCCGGCGTCGGTGAAATCGATGCGTCCCGCCCACAGGTCTTTCAGATTGGCCTGGCCCTCGATCATGTTGGCGAACACGGGCGAGGTCGCGTCCTCGAAATCCGCCATGAACACTTTCGCGCCGGAGTTGAGCGCGTTGACGATCATCTTGCGATCGACGGGGCCGGTAATTTCGACGCGGCGGTCCGTCAGGTCGGCCGGGACAGACGCCACCTTCCAGTCGCCGTCGCGGATCGCCTTCATCTCGGCGAGGAAGTCGGGCGTCTCTCCGGCGTCAAACAGTTTTTGCCGCGCCACGCGGCGGGCCAGCAGTTCAAGCCGGCGCGCATTGAAGCGGCGATGCAGCGCCGCCAGAAAATCCAACGCCTTCGCGTCGAGGATTTCGCCAAGGCGGCCGGCCGGCGCTGCGGCAATAGCAACGCCGGTAATGGCGGGAGTTTGGATCATCGCGAGCCTCGTGGCCGCATCCGTCGCGGCGTCGGCCCGTCGTATAAATGATTTTTCAGGGAAGGCGAGGCCAGAAATTGGGTACGAGGAAACGGGTTCTGTCGCAAACGGCTGGTTACCTTTTGTCAGGAATGATCCTCCGCTGAGTCTCGGGGGAGTTCAATGTTCAAGGGCCGCCATTTCGATCAATCCGTTATCCTGCTTTGCATGCGCT
>Ga0075030_100000977_pt1 | contig 25643 bp, 32 predicted proteins | sample LitLauG_LLR_2012_FD_71393 | JGI IMG/M metagenome (GOLD analysis project Ga0075030, IMG submission 71393) | Freshwater sediment microbial communities from Pennsylvania, USA - Little Laurel Run_MetaG_LLR_2012 | ecosystem: Environmental > Aquatic > Freshwater > Creek > Sediment | place: USA...
TTGCAGAACTGTGGAAAAAGCAGTCTCATTCAGGCGCTTGTTCACCAATTGACGGTAGCTCCAAGCAAAACCATAGAATTCGAAATTTTCCACTTGCAGACCGGGGCCGAGGCTGACCAAGGGCGCGGAACGCAGCCATACCATCTTTTCCTCGCAGATTATGTCGGCCAGAATCTCGGCGACCTTTTCAGCAATTTTATCGAAGCGCAATTTATAAGCTATTCGCCGATCGCCTTCGGTTATATCGATTCACTCATCTTTGTTGTTGATGTCTTCGATATGCCTGTGAACGGACAACCATATCCAGAGGCGCGAAGCTTAGAGGAGGTAGACGCTAAACGCGTAAAGCAACAACTCAACGAGTGGTCCCAAACTGCTATTAATGCGGTGTTCGGTTTATTAACCCACTCGGTTCGCTATGTATGTCTTTTCATCAACAAAGCGGATCTTTTGGGAGATGCTGCTGCCGATGAAGAAGTCTTAAAATTGGAGACTTTCGGGCCATTATGGAAGCGCTTAGAAGCGCGGGAAAAGGGCGCTAACGGCAGTTTTAAACTCGAATGCATTGTGGGCTCTTCAAATACTGGGGCCGGACTGAATCGATTGAGAACGTCGCTACGCGAACGCGCGGTGGCTGGCACAGGCACGACAACCGCAGTAACTCACACCTAAGAAATGCCTGAGATCCGTGACCCAACACCTGATGATTATCGGCTGCACCGCACAAAGCGAGTCGCAAATGAGTCTCTATTGACTCCAGAATCTCAAACTGTAGAACAAGAAAACGCAAAACAGCGCGCGTTCGAGCAGCAACTTACACGGCAGGCGCATTCTCTTTGGCTCATCGTCTTAGGTCTTTGCGTCGCCGTAGTTGTGTCCATAGCGGTCATTTTCTACCTTTTTGGAAAGCAAAAATATATTGAAGATTACCTGACTAGATTGCCTAAAGAGTTAAATCAAAATTTGGTCGGCATAGGTGGCGATCAAAAGACATTGGCAACAAGGTTAGATGCAATCGAAAAGACCATCGCTGAATTAGAACTTCAACTTGGTTTTAAGCCTGGACTGGAACCTCGGCCTGCTTCATCTAAACTTACGTTATTGGAGCGTGTTACTACGATTGAGCGGGATCTTGGAACGACTAAAGAAACAGTTTCTAGTAAGGGAACAACGGCCATATTGAAATCGCGGATTTCTGACCTAGAAGCTTCAGTGGAAAAGCATCAGACTGTTCTCGATGCATTGCGCGTGCAACTTACGAAAATCGAAAAAAGCATCAAAAATTGAAAACAAGGCAATAGTCCACGGTCTCTAAGCCCGAAGAATCTAGTTGAGCCAAATCAGTGACACCGCCTACCAGGCCTCCATACCGGACATTGAGCTTTTCCGTTTCATAAGACGTTCTTGTTGCCCGTCTAGATACTTTCTTCAGCGATTGATCCACAGAAGCCATCGCGGCATACAATGGCCTCATCTTCGGTGTTGTGAGCCTCAAAGCTGACGGAAAAATTGAAAGGATGGAGACAGTGCCGCCCAAGGATTACGATGAGCAGCAAATACCATGGGTGAAACGGCAACTCGAAAAATCTGCCGTGCATCTCGCTCAGCTCTTGAACAGTGTGAGGTCGGAATGAAGACGGCACTCAGTGGAAAAATCGCGGCACCCCAACACGGTCGGCAACGTACTACCGCACGAAATCAAACGCCTCCACGTTCTTCAATTTTTCTGTTGACTCGCCGCATCTGTTTGATGCAAAGTGATGCACTGTGCCGAATCACCCATGAACACGCGAATAACGGTGACCGTTGATCAACCTGTCTATGAACGACTTCGCGAACTGGCGCGCTCGAAACGCCTTTCTCTGTCTTGGTTAGTCCGCGATGCCCTGGAAGCATATGTGGTAGCCGACATACCGCTGCTTGCTCCAAGGAAAAAAAGTCCAGAGTCGGAAAAATAAGGCATCTTTACTACCACTTTTGTGACTAAAATCAATACCTCCCATGGGCGACGACAGATCCTTAAAACAATCGCTCCACCATTACGTGTTTCCGACAATCAACGCACCGCTCTTAATGACGAAGTGCTGCATCGTTTATCAAAGGGCATCCCATTGGAAAATGACCCTAGTCTCGCTCAGTTAGTAAGACCTTCAGATGGCTTTGAGCCAGTACAACGTTGGTTTACCTATCGGGAGGGGTACACTGTAGAATTATGCCGCCGATACTTTTCCCCTACGGACGATCTCGTTATCGATCCATTTTGCGGCTTCGGCACGACTCTCGTTGCCGCAAAAGCTGTTGGTTTGCAGTCGATAGGGCTCGATGTTAATCCTTTAGCTGTTTTTGTGAGTCGTGTAAAAACACGCTCCTATACAACTTACCAGTTACGTCTAATCAGACGAGCCATCGACGCATTGAGCTGCCTTAAGCGCAATGCGAATTGCCACCCGACCCCTGCCCTCAAGATATTGCCTCGACTTTTCCATGAAGAAATTTTAGATGCCTTATCACGATTTCGATTTGCGATTGAATCCATTGATAATGCAGTGGTTAAGGATTTTATTCTTCTGGCGTGGATCGCAATACTGGAAGATGTCTCAAACGTATATCGTGAAGGCAATGGCATAAAGTATCGAAATCGGCATCGCAAAGGAAACAATTACTCTGTAATTCCATACGCAGAGTGGGAGCAGGGGCAGTTTCCGTCTGATAAGTTTTTGTACGTAAAAGAACGATTAATTGGGCATCTAAATCTGATGATTGCAGAGGTCAACCATTATGAAGGGCCCGCCCCAGTCATTCATCAGGCCGATGCGGCACATTCACAGTTCGCCGTCCCGCCTAAAGGCGCTTCACTAGCGCTTTTTTCTCCGCCATATTGCAATTGTTTCAACTACATCAAAGCTTACAAACTCGAACTTTGGATGGCAGGATTCATTCAAACGTATCCTGATATCCGCCTATTGACGCAGATGGGAATGCGTTCAAGACTAGAGTCCCTGTTAGACCCTGTGAAAGAACCTTACCCTCAGATAATCGAAAATCTCGTCGCATTGATGAAGGCAAATGATTTGTGGAGTCCTCAACTGCCCGATATGATTCGAGGTTACTTTGCAGACATGCTTAGGACTTTAACTGCTATTTTCCTGTCGCTTCGGGAGGGTGGTAAATGTGTGGTTACAGTTGGCAATTCATGTTACGCGGGTGTGTTGATTCCATCGGACCTTCTTCTTTGTCAGGTTGCAAAAAGTGCAGGTTTTGTTGTTGAAAAATTGGTCGTCGCTCGTCATTTGACCACAAGCTCCCAACAAAAAAGAATGTTAGCGGATTCAACTAAAGTTTTTCTTCGTGAAAGCGTTCTTCATTTTAGAAAGCCGTAAATGGAGGAATCAATGGACCTAGCAATCGCACCGATCTCTTTGGGTGATGGACCTAGGGTCGTTGACGTTCTACCTATAGATGGTGTACTCGATGGAGAGACGTTTGTTATCAGGAACTACGAATCCCGCTATTTAACACACATTTTCCACAAATACGCTGGGAAATTCACCCCTGCCATTCCGCGATGGGCATTATCGCGATACGGAAGCTCAAGTAGGCAATGTGTTGTTTTAGACCCTTTTGTAGGTTCGGGAACATCAATGGTCGAATCTCTAGTGGATGGTCATTCGGCCTACGGTATTGATGTTGATCCACTTGCGAGATTAATCACAAGGGTAAAAACAAACATCTTACCTGACAAGACACGATCTCATTTGCTTAAAACAGTTTTAGAACGGTTAGTCGGTCAAACTGACGGTAATTGGATTCCATCAATCCCAACGTTGGCACATTGGTTTTCTCCGAAAGCCATTGACGAGCTATCCAGAATTCTCGCGGTCGTAGAATCGTTCAGAGAAGACCCTGGTATCTATGATTTTCTGACTATCTGCTTTTCGTCCGTTGTACGTAGAGCGTCAAATGCAGACAATCAAACGATGAAAACTTATGTGTCTCACACACATCAGAAACAGCCGGAGGAGGCCATTTTATTGTTTGAGCGCAATTTGCACTGTTATTTGGACCGATTGAATAAACTTGCCATGGTCTGTAAACCAGGTGGTGCGGTTAGAGTTATTGACGAGACTGACGCATGCTCGTTAAATGCATCGTGGATTCAACTAAACGGTGAACCCGTGGATCTTGTAGTCACATCGCCGCCGTACATCAAGAGCGTGGACTACATTTATAATCAAATGGTGGAACTGTTCTGGATCGGGCAGCGCTGGGGGCTTGAGACCCAACCCAAACAAAATGCTTTCAAAGCTCGATACATTGGTAACGAGCGTCCTTCGACCGAATCTCTCAACATATACAGGAATCAGCAAGGGCGTACCCACCAAACATTGGATCAGTTAGCGAGCAAGAACGCTCGTCTTGCCAGCATCGCCTATCGCTACTTTTCCAAAATGCAGCAGCACTTTAGGGCCACTTCAGAAGTTATGAAACCTGGAGCCCATTACATTTTAGTTGTAGGAGAGTCCACATTAGACGGCGTGCTAGTTCCCACTCCTGAAATCTTGCTTGAGTGTGCAGAGTCATGTGGGTTTCAATGTACCTTGCGTTTTGCTTATGAGATACGCAATAAGCATATGCGTTTTCCTCGCGGCGGTCGCGGTGGACAGATCTCCCATGACTACCTGCTGGATATGATATGGCACGGATAATTTAACGTTTCTTTCAAATGCCACAAGATCCAGTAGAATCGGACGAACCCGCTGACGAGCAACCTCCAGAACCGGGAAATCCCGACTTCTATTGGAAGCAGGGAAGAGAGAACCTTACCACGGAGGCAGGCTTGAAAATGTTTCAACTGACATACGCGCATAAGGACGAGCCTTACGACACGGCCAGAGCCACAATTGACGCAGAATACGAGGCACTTTCACCACGCCTACAACGCAAAGGGCGGCCTGGGCAAAGACATGGAGGTCCTTTAACAAATTACATCGTACTCTTTGAAGAGTTGGGATTGATGTATCGGGAAACCACTCCCGATGGCACTATTCTTCGGGCAACGCCTGCTGGTGACCAGGCGGCTATCTTATTGCACAAGGTGCCTGATTATTTGAAAGCAGTGCCTTATTTTCTCTCGCAGATACTTTGTCGTTATCGTTTCAACAATCCGTTAAATCGCAATGAAAAGAACCGTGCGTTAGCAAAAGAGAATGCGAATAGTGATATGTTTCCATACTGGACTCTATTTCACGTCATGAGGGAAAGCGGCGACTATATTACCAAGGATGAATTGGCGAGGTTCGTCTTTAAAACGAAACGGATGGAGGAGATTCCTACGCTGTTGCGAACAATTGATGCTTACCGTAGGGATATTATAGCGGGGTTAGAAGAATCTGCCTTAACAGAAAAATATGGAGCGCCACTTACGGGAGCTATAGCACAGCCGAAATACATCATGGGGCGCGCTGGGGTTCAGCAGGGGATAATTGAACAACAGGACGATATATATCGCATTAATCCTTCCTACCTGAACTTTGTCGATGAGCTGCTAAGCACTCCACCAACATTTGAAGACTTGGACGAGCAATCATGGATACGCGAATACGGACAAGCGCTAGATGTCAATGGAGATGCTTCAGAATGGCAAGAACCTCTAATTGATGACACCGATCCAATCTTTCATCAAGTTACGACTCTATTGCACAGTGACAAATTCGCAGGCGTTATACTCATAGGTCCGCCGGGGACTGGGAAATCATGGTATGCAAGGCAAATTGCCATAAAGCTTACTGCGGGTGATCCGGCTCGGCTACGGGAGGTTCAATTTCATCCCTCTTACCAATATGAGGATTTTGTGGAGGGTTACGTTCCCGATACTCAAGGCGGTTTCCGTCTCGATGATAAGCACTTGCTTTCTATGTGTACGAAAGCTTCTCAATCAAAAAGTGGGGCAGTTTGCGTCCTCGTTATCGACGAGTTGAGTAGAACAGATCCGGCGCGTGTAATGGGAGAGGCGATGACATACATGGAATCATCATTACGTGGAGTTTCATTTTCACTACCATCTGGAAGAAGGGCATTTATTCCTCCAAATCTCATCTTTCTTGCGACTATGAATCCAGAAGACAGATCGGTAGATGACATCGATGCAGCTATGGACAGACGATGGGGCAAAGTCTATCTAGCTCCAGATGTTGCGGTGCTTAGGTCTTTCCTAACCGAAGGCGGCATGTCTCCTGAGAGCATGGGGCAGATTGCAGACTTCTTTGTTTGGCTACAACCACACTTCAAGCTGGGTCATGCCTTTTTCCGTACGATACGGGATAATGATTCGCTCAAACGCTTATGGAATAATCAACTACAATTCACCTTCGGAAAAGCGTTTAAATATGATCCTGAAACGCTAAAGAAGATAAGCGATCGGTGGGCTGAGATGATGCAGAAGCTAGAAGGAGAGTCGGGGCCGGTCGTTGCGTAATACGACGAAGGGGTATCTCCGACGAATGACCTCCATTGGTAAAATCTCGATTGTCGCTTCACGTCAATCAATTGGTGTGGATTTGGCAGATTTGCTGGTTGATGGTAAGGTGCTAGTGTATCCCGAAGTAGAATCAAAGGGTTACTTCACGGTTCGTTTTTCGGGAAATAAGCTACAATTAACAGCCGGTCCTTTTGTCGGGTTGATTCCCATCAATCCTAATCTCACGTTGGACGTGCGACCAAAGGTACCAACAAAAAACTTAGGGCGTATAATAGCGCTATCGCAGGAGAGTATTCGTCCGATTGAGGCAATAGAGCGGCTGTATGCGACGGAAGATTCTCCAATGGGTAGCATTTTGGAACTTTTGACTCTCGGTTTGTTGCAAGCCGTACGTCCTATTCGATTATACGGGTTTCACAAGGAATATCGTGTGATCTCGCGCAATTCTTCCCATCCTAGAGGTAGGATTGATATGCTCGGTTCGATCAGGAATAAGAGTCGAGGAATTACCCATCGCCTCGTTGATCGCCGTTTTGAACATTCGATGGATACGGATTTGAATCGCATCGTGAAATATGCGCTTTGGTTCGCGGCGCAAAGATTGATGAGAAGCCCACGAACTAATCGTGCCCTTATGGCTGAAATCAACGATACATTGCTGGACATGGATAGCGTCCGGCTTGAGTGTGACTCTGGTCTCTGTCAAAGAGTGGACAAAAGCATTCGATTGGGCTGGATACCTGCTAATAGAGGGTACTACGCAAAGGCGCTCAAGATTGCACTTGCTCTCATCGCAGGAAAGGGTGTCTCTCTTATGCATGGCGGTAGAGACTTGGAGCTAGCTTCATATGTGGTGAATTTTGAAAACGTTTTTGAAAGCTATTTGTTGGCTGTGTTAAGGCAGAACCCCAATAGTTTCGGTTCGGGTTATGTTGTAAAGGACGGCAACGCTGAAGCGAAACAGGCGCTATTTGACGACCGGCCAGAGCCCCTAGCTCAACCTGATTTTGTTATCAGTTCTTTGGTCGGGAACTGCTTGGTGGGCGATGCCAAGTACAAAGATAAGTACGATCGCTCTGATTTGAACCAATTGATCACATATGCTGTGAGTTTTCGAGCCAATACAGCGCTCGTCATTCACGCTAAAGCCGTCAACGGTCCCGGTGGTCTTTCCCTGCTTGGTATGGTGAACTCTGTAGCGGTGTATGCTTATGTATTCGACCTAAGTGGAGACGACTTGCTTGTGGAGGAGCGCGCGTTTTGCAGGGCGGTTGCAAGCATCCTTTGAGGCATCATACACACCCTTTTTCTTTTTGGGGCGTTACTTCTCCGGGCTAAAAAAAGGCCGCGATTGAGTGCCGTTTGCTGAGGCTCGACGATTTTGGAGGGTTTTCCAGAACATGCAATAGTAGTATGCAGCTATAGCAACCTTTGTTTGGAAAGCACGCGAGTCACGGGTAGAACATGACTCACCTGCGTTTAGGGTTTTACCGTCGTCGTCTGTCAGCCCTACAAGCCGTCTTCTCTCTATCCACAGCAATTGAAGCCTTCCATTTCGGCGTTTGAACAGATTGGGCAACAGCGTCATCCCCCAAGTATTCACGAACGTCCTCAGCCAATCTATCCTTGAGGCCGTAGAGGCTTGCGTAGAGGTGTCCTGAGCGTTCTGCCGTGGCTTTCATCGTCTTTCCCTCTGCCATGCCCTTGATGATGACGCCATAACGGTAGTCGTGCGTAGCGATGAACATTTCCCAATCCACATTTCGGGCTGCTTCCATCGCTGGGTCTTCGTGTTCGGACGCCAGCAATTGTTCAAGCGTGATGGGTTCATCAAGTTCAGGGTCGTATCCCACTTCTTCTTCAAGGGATAACACCGCACTATTTCCATCGAGCTGTGTTCCTGCCGCCATTGTGTCCACACGGCTTGATCCCTGACTACGACGGCCGGATTTCATATGCAACACCGTGTAGAATGCGATGGTGCCGGCGGTGAACTTCTTTCCGCTCTCTTCTACTCTGTGGAGCATTTGAGCCGCGATGGTGATGGCATCTTGGAGCAGTTCTTGTTCATCTTCCGCTCCTACGGGTCTCACTGACTTCGGCACCAGGGTTCGAAGTCTTGGTGCGATTTGTTCAACAAGCAAATTTCCGGCTTGTTCGGTCATTGTGGTTTCCTCCTGTGGTTGAGGTAGCCGCATGAGCTCACCCCATGCAGCCACCAGGTGTTGTTTTTGCCGCATGGATTTACGGCGTTAAATCACTTGCCCGAATGGACGAGTGAAATTGGGAGAATCGGTCTCGGAGGTGTCTTGACGCGGTGAGAGCCTTGTTCCATTTTAGGTTTGTCAATGGCCACCGACAAGACAACGCTGGGTAAAGTGAGCTTGGGAACTTCAATCATCGGCGTGTTTTTGCCGATTCTGCTCGCTTACTTTATTGAGAAGTTTACCAATCCATCTCGCCACTACAATTGGGCTTACACTCTTTGCATTGTCCTATTCCTGTTGCTTGAAGAGATAGCTCTTTGCTGCGGAATTTCGGCGAAAATCACAAAAACGGGAAAGGCGGGTATGGTCCTATCAAGCTTATTACTTGGTTTGTGGTTGTGCTCACTTTCAATTTGGAGAGCTTAGTCCGGGACTTTCCTCTGCTCATTATTGTTCACGAATGAGCTGTGGAAAGTTTTACGCGAGGCTCTTTCGCTCTATTCCGGCTTCGTATAAAACGCACCTGAATTGCCAAAGTGTTCAGAGCCTCATGTCCTACTACTCATCCTCAAAATTCACTTTTACGCATGGTTGACATTCTTTTGGCCAGCCACGGGTTTTGAGTATCCAATCCCTCACAAACTCTTCCACCAATATCCTTGCTTCCTTACGTCCGAGTTCAATGTATTCCTTGGATTGCGCGAGGGATTCAAGCCTTGGCGATATTTCCCGTTGTAGTGCTTGAAGGTGTTCGTGCTTGTCAAATTTTAGGAAGCCCGAGAGCGACCATGTGGAAATTGTGCTTGTATCAATGGCGACTGGAAGGATTGGATGAAAAGCGGGAGCTGTGACGAAAGCGATGTGCCTGGTGTCGTCAATGTTCAGCGTCCATTTGTTGCGGAGTTCAATGAAATATCGGTATGTGGCCCTGACGCTAATTTCGGAAGATGTGGTCCCGAAGAAAGCACTGGTCTCTTTGTGGAATGTCTCTGTCCTTTGAAATCCGTGTGTTTGAAGTATTCCACCGGGTATCCTTATGGAAACGAATTCCGGTTTGGTCTGGGGTTTGAATGATGAATCTGCGCACTTTCCCAGGAATACGAGTGTGCCGATGATTGTTAAGGCCAAGAGCTTCATTATTCCCTCCTTTCTCTTGGATGTGAAAAGAGCCGACTCCTTTGTGGGAAGTCGGCTCTATGTTTCAGAAAAGCAGCCTTTGCTGGCTACTTCTCCGGCGATGTATTATACCAACAAATCAGGGATTGTTTGGGTAGGGGAGGAAGTAGCAAGAAGGCAGTGGACAATCATCATCCACAAGCTCGCCCGCATGGTCTATCACCTCCTAAAGTAAGGCCCCGCCTACGTTTACCTTAGCGAACAGGCCAGCGAGCAACATTTCAAGAACAGACGCCTGCGCAACCTCCAAAAACAAGCCGCCCACCTCGGCTATCCACTAATCCCCCAAACCGAAACCGTGAGTTAGTTTCTTAGGAGGCGTTTGGTTGTGCATCCTTCCCTGGTGTTGTTACATTTGTCTTGTCTGTCTTTTGCGTGTTTCCGAGTAAGTATCCTGCGATTGTGCCTAGCAATCCCATGACAGGGGCAATTTGCTCTTGGGTGTAGCCAGCGACTACCAAAAAAATGGCTGCGACAATAATCAGAATAAGTGCAAATGCTCGTATAAGTGCGTTAAGGTCCGTGCCGCGCATAACCAAGCGTGAGATTAACAGCATGACGAGAAGGCCAAATACCAAGATGGAAAAGCTGAGGGAAATGACCAGGGATGGAGTCCAGCCTGGATAAGGTGTGTGCTGTGCGCTGCCCTGTGATGGCGAAATCTGTAAGGCCTCGTCGGCTGCTTTGGCAGCCTTCGCTGCATCGTCGCGGAGCGTTTGGAGTTCTTTGTCGTTCATGGTTTGGGTTGTATAATGCTGTGCTTGCTTTCACACTCAGCCAATTTGGTTTCTAGCGCTCGGATGAGTTTCTCTTGGGCGGCAATGCGAGCTTCGAGCGCAGCGATCACTGCTTTAGATGGGTCTGTTCCTGTTGGCCCGGCCGGCACCCATGTATCTCCAGGCCGTCGTGGAAAAGTGCCACTAGGAAGTTTCGGCCCCGCCGGTATCTGATTGTCATCGGGGATACGGAGCTTGCGAATCTTGAATGTATCACCCTCCTCTATGGTTGCGCCGCCCGAATTAAATTTAAGCACAGGATTGCCACCTTCGGTGAGGCGTTTCTTGTAGATGTCATAGGCATTGGTGAGGTCTTTCGGAGTCGCCCCGGATGTGGGAACCCGATCGTCTTGCGCGAGGGCAGAAGTGAGGACAACAAGACTTGCTATTGCTATTGATACTGAATGGTATTTCATAGAGTGATTGTGCTTAGACGCCTAACGACCCCAAGCTCAGCGACGGCGGAGGCTGGCGCGGCCCGTGCATGGCGGGCGGAAAGGTGGCGGCGGAAGCAGGTGCCGTGACGCACGGAGCGGTTAGAGGCGCTGCAGCGCATGGTTAGGCCATTGTTGGTGTTTTGTGAGCATCTACTTGGATAGAATCCATGACATAAACCAGAAAAATGCGCAGATGAGAATAAAGGCAATGATGGCCCCGACCGCGTTTCTAACATCCCTTCTGGCTTTAATGAACTCCCGCATGTCTATTTCACTGTCGGGGTGATAATGGGTGGTCTCGACACGAATGTTTCCGCGATGCTCTACGTCCTCGCGAACAATGTGCCGCGAAATGTCGGGCTTGAGTATCTTGCAGGTCAGAAAGAAAGTGAACTTGTAAAGGCCGGATGCAATCGCAAAGCCGCCAATCACGCATGGCCAAAACTCATGAGTGACTACCCCGAGAATGAATCCTCCGACTCCGACTAGGACGGCCACAACCCTTGCGACGGTCGTAGCCTGTGCAGTTATGTCTTGCGATTGTGGTGCGTTACGCGTGCGAGACGCGGGATCAGGAATGTTGACTGGTTGTGTTGTGAATGAGGGATTGAGCGCGTTGGAAAGTGCTTCGGGGGAATCGAAACTCGGACGAGGCTCGCTAACTGAGTGCTGGGTTTTCTTTCGCTTTCGGCTCATGACGTGTGGCTAGTGGCCTAACAAGAAGTAGGCGAAATCCGGGTTCGCCTAAAACGGTTGCGGACAGAGGCGGGCTCGGGGTAAAGGGAATTCATGAGCGGGAGTCTTTCGCCGAATAACGCCTCGGGCAAGCCAAAATTGCTTGATGAAGTCAGGCACCCTCTGCTCACCACCGAATCTGATAACAAGAAAGCTCGGTCCGTTCATCCTCTGTATTTTTTCGCGTTCAATGTTCAGTGCTAGATTTTCCTCTTTCAACAAATCGCAAGTGAACATTCCCAGACCAACCTTTCCAGAATTGACGAATACTGGCTTGGACCCCTGAACAGTGATGCATTAAAATCCGTCTAAAAAGCCTGTTGCGACCTCTTTCTTCATGTTGGGCGTCCGAGCAGGCTATCGGCTAATTTGCTTCTGCTGTCGTTGCTTCCTGTAAACCGATGATTTCATACCATCCTTGTGTGTTTTTCTGTCTTGAACAAGAGCAACAGAGCATCACCTTAGGCCGTCTGGTGAAAGCGAGGAAAGGGTTGAAAGCAATTATGCAGGATGTTGTTTGGGGGAAAGGAGTGACAGTCCGACTGTTATTTTGTCATACCAGATTCGTTTTCATTTCAAAGTGGGTTCTTGATTGACGCCCTGCACAATCCGAATTTCGAACTCATGTTCTTCTTCCTTGAACGCCGCGAGTATATATGTCTCTTCTGAAGTATGTTGCTCAAAAATACGAATACCGTCTTCAAGTAGGCGCCACAGAACAGGGAGATTATTGCCATAGTTCTGAAAGACCATCACCTTAATCGGAGCCTTCGCCACCAATAGCTTTTCGAAGTCCTCTTGGATGTGCCAAGCATCTCTCGACCATTCGGACTCAAGAACCAGCGCAACTTCGCAAAGTTGGTGGTTTATTGGATCGTTTCGGAACCATATGAGGTCATAAAGCCATTCCTTGTTGTCGTCATCTGGACATGGGGATACCAAGTATCCATGCTTCTTACCGACTTTTCTGAGTTCACTCTTCAGAAATGAGGTCCATTTTGTGTCGCCTGCGGCACCGCGAGAGTGATGCTCAGGAATGCTTTTGATGGTGGCAATGATGTCTTTTATAAGGTCTGGTTTGATGGTGGCAGTGGGGTTCATTGATTGCTCTTCGGCATTTCCAGATGAGTTGTCAACACTTGTCATCTCCCCGCCAAACGCTACACACAAAACGATGACCACCGCACCCACACTCGAACAACTCACACACGCCGTTAAAATTGCCGAAAGCATTGCAGCACTTAAAGCAGAGCTGGCCGCTATTTTTGGCAATCACTCTGCGCCGGCAGTGAAAACATCAGCACCAGCGCCAGTGAAGAAGAAGGGCGGGATGTCGGCAGCAGGAAGGGCTCGTGTTGCTGCAACTCAGAAAGCGAGGTGGGCAAAGCTTAAAGGGATGAAGACACCGAAAAAGGCAAAGGTTGAGGCACCTGTGAAGAAGCGCACGATGTCACCGGAAGCTCGTGCGAAGATTGCTGCTGCACAAAAGGCACGGTGGGCTGCGGCAAAAGCTGGAAAGTGATGGCTCAAACATCGAAGAAGGGGTAATCGCTCCGTTCAGTGAAAGGCATCATGCGTTTCTCTTGAGTTAAATTCATTTTTTATGAAAAACATCATTCTTTGTTGCGACGGAACAAACAACCAGGTCTCCGGTTATCACACCAATGTGATCCGACTTTACAAGGTCGCAGAGAAAAGTTCTAAGCAGGTTGGCTTCTACGATCCTGGCGTGGGGACAATGCCTGAGCAGGGCTGGCGGACGCAGCTTGGCAAACGATGGTCCATGATCGAGGGGTTGGCGTTTGGCGTAGGCTTTTTCGACAACATTTCAAATGCCTATCGTTTCCTTATGAAAGAGTATGAGGCAGGCGATCAGGTATATATTTTCGGATTCAGTCGAGGGGCGTTTACCGCGCGCGCCGTCGCCGGTCTGCTCCATGCAATCGGTTTACTGCATCCGGGAACAGAAAATCTGCTTCCATACGCTCTTCGCTATTGGCAGCAAGCGAAAACGCAAGATGGCAGAGCCTTGTGTGCGGAGTTCAAAGCAACGCTCGCCCGCGAGTGCAAGCCGCGGTTTATCGGTGTCTGGGATACCGTTGGTTCCGTGGGTTTCATCAACCACTTCAAATCGTTCCCATACACGATGCACAACCCTGATATAATGACCGTCCGGCACGCGGTATCCATGGATGAGCGGCGATGCTGTTTCCGGGAAAACCTGATGGAACCCTGGCCTTCGGATTCCGGCCAGGATGTAAAAAACGTGTGGTTCCCCGGCGTCCACTCGGATGTCGGCGGGGGCTATCCTACAGATGAGAGCGGATTGGCAATGGTTGCCTTTGAGTGGATGGTCCGTGAAGCAAAGACGGCAAAATTATTGGTGGACACTCCTGCATACGACCACGAAATGACAAGATGTATGCCCGATCCATCTGGCCCGATCCATGACTCCCTGAGAGGAGGTTGGTGGATCGTGGAGATGCTACCACACCGCAGTTATTCATTTGCGGACAAAAAGCGCCACTGGCGCTTTGAGTGGAACAAGCCGCGGTTTATTAAGGATGGCTCTATCCTTCATGTCAGTGTGCTCGAACGACTGAAGCATAAAGGTGACTATGAACCCGTGAATATTGGAACACGGGATGAGATTGAACTGAGAAAGCGTTTCCGAATAGAAATCTGAGAAAGCCGATTTCAGTGTGCTTATGCCTTAAACCGGGTATGACTCTTGTGAAAGCTCAACAACAGCCTTCATACTTGTCCGGGTCAGCCTCGTAATTGAAATTCAATCGCGTTCCAGGAGTGCAAATCATAGAGTCACTTCAAATTTGTTTTCAGAAAGGAAATAATTCTTTCAAGCGCCGCCCTAGTAGGAGTTCCGACAGCGTCGTTGTAGTCATTCGTTAGAACAGCGTGTGCGCGGGGACGGATACCAAATTTGTTGCCGGGTGATGAATCGATCTCGATTCGTTCAAATTTGTTTCCAAATCTGGCGCAAAGTGTTGCAAAACGCAATTCAGGGCATATTTGATCGCCGGAAAACCGAAGTCCTAACAACGGTATTTCTCTGGCAACAGCAATATTAAGTTCTTCAGGATCGACTCCGAGCGCTGCTTTTGCTTCATCTGTGAATGCCAACAACGGCAGGGCCGGTTCACTTATGACTGGGGCCATTAAGTGCGGTTCAATCATGAGGGACAGGACGAATCCACCCGTAAGGCAAAGGCCAATCGCACCAACACCGCGAGCCCCCAAATTCTCGGAATCAATCCTCCGGCTCAATGCTCGCAGCCAGTGTGTGATTGGGCTGCTTTCATGGTTCGCCAAACATTTGAACTCCCGGCTGATACAAACATGGAACGTATCCGAAATTACCGCAGTTTCGTTCGGGTTGCCAAACAGCAATGGTAAAAACACAGTAAAGCCAGCGTCAAAAATACGCTTTGCTAACTTCAAAAACTCGGGCGTCATTCCGGGCAACTCATGCATTAAAAGAACACCAGGACCATTTGTGAGACTGCGAAACACTGAATGTTCGATATTGTCGCTTTGGAACGAAAATTCGGTGTAGCCGGGTAGATTCATACTAAGTAAAATGGATGAATTATCGAGATACTGCAACATCAAAAGCACTCACAACACACTAATCGACAACCCAGCAAACCAATAAAAACATTCATTATTAGGATTTTTTGAAAACACCAGCCTTCGCGAACAAGTGAGACACCAGCAAAGCGAATGTTCCCAACGTCACAATCTGATACGAAATCAGACTATCGTCGTATGACGCTGTCAGATTGCAGCAAAGCACCAAAGCTGATGGCTTCTGTGTGGAGTGACTATCCGATGCTAAGCAAAAAGAAACCAACTCATCAAATCATAGATTTCAGGCCGAAAGATGTCCGAATGGTGTCCAGAGGCCCCGCCATTAAACGTGTTTCGAGTGTCAGAGTGCACAGGTGTCAGATCCGCAACAACGAGCGTTGATGCACGGGATGGTGGAGTAATTGTGCCAACAAACGTGCTGCCAAAGTCAACGGAAACAGATTGAGAAGTTGCAAACGCTGCCACGGTTGCAGCAGTAGGACCTGTTGCTCCAAGACCAGTCCGAGACCCCCTACTGAAAAAATTAATAGTGTGAGCCAACGGAAACGCTTTGCCCACTGCGTCATCCTTCGCGGAATGGGAAATCAACATGCGCAGCGATGAGCCGAATGTTGAAATGACCTCGCCGTATCCGTTGCCAATATCCAAAGCATCAGTGGTAAAAGCCGCTTGAAGAAGGATGACATTGAACGAAATATTTGCAGGCAGCGAAATCTGGTTTTCGGCAAGTTTTTCAAGAGCGGCGCAAACAACCTTGCAGCCGAAACTGTGACCGAAAAGATTGATACGAATTGGCTTGTTTGATGGAGCGGATGACAGAAGTAGTCTCAAAATCGAGTAAAGTCCCTCTTCGCCAATGTCATCCGCACGTTTTTCCATCGTGTAGAAAGACAAAACCTCGATATTGTTGAGCACTGCGTTTGGGTCATCACTCAACATGGAGGGCCAGTGAATGCCGATCAAAAATGGCAATTGGGGCGGCGCTGTCAGATTTGTTGCATTGCTGCGGAGTGCATAGATGAAATCCGTGGTGGCAAAATTGTATTCCTTTAAGGCGGCGTCGGCACTTGTCCACCAGCCATGAGAATAAATGAAAACGTCCTGTGAACCGAAGGCGGGAGACATTGCCTTCGCAATAATGTCGTCAATCAGCTCATCGGGGTCTATAACACCGTTGGGATTGATTGGGATTGTGATGTAATGAGACATGGTGGACGGGAGCGGTTTGCTTTCAGTTGTTGTGCCGCTTATCTGCATTTCCCAAACCGTGGTCAACACACATTTTATAACCACCCAGCAATCGAACAGGAGCAGATGTAGAATGCATTTGTGTTCTACACAGTCAGGGTCTTCGTGTCTGTGTTAGCTGGTGGGTTTCCAAGCGAGGGAAGCAAAAGAACGTTGCCAGTAAAAGGGTCGGAAACGAGATCGCCGAAAGATGAAGAAGCGCGGAAAACACAATACACGAGAGCCAAGGCGTTCGTGTGTGGTGTTCATCGTGAATCGTTACATCGCCATCCCAAATTGCACCACTCCCTACAATGCCCCCAGAACGCGCTACAAAGGCCGTGGCGGGGCTTTTATTGTCGGGGTGATGGGCCTCGGATGTACTCGTTTTATATCTCAAGAGCAGGTTTTCCAATAGAAGCCCCAGCAGCCAGTTCAACACTTTTTGCGAGCGTCCATCCTTTATAGGCCAATCGCTTGCCCAACAGCACACCATGAAGGTTTTTAGTGGACAGACCGTGACGCCGGCAGAATGCTTTCACTGATTGGCCGACTATTGCAGTTTCGCCAGTGGTCATATTGTGAAGCTTTGTCGTGAACCGCCTTCTCACTCTTGCTGCCCGTTTATGAGTCGAGCACCAGCCCCTGCATCTTTTCGCAGCACCACATGCCAGTCTCCGAACGTTTGAATCCCTGATGCCCGTGATGCGAGCGAATTCCTTGATGCTGGTTGTAATGGTGTTGCCTTGGGAATCGATGAAGGAGGGCATGGTGAGCTTAATGTGTTCACATGAGAGTGATAGCTGCGCTGTTCACTTGGATGTGATGTTTGTATAGTATCAAAGATTGGGCAGTAAAGGCAAGTATTAGCTTACCGCCGCAAACGTTTATTCTTTCACAACATCCGCAGCACATAGTCCCAAGGTGTAATCAGAGAAATTTGCATGGTTATGGAAAAACTCTTCCATCTTGCTTTGGGTGAGCCTGCCGTCGCCAATGTAGTGACGCCTGATTTCCTTCGCAATTCGTAGCTGGTCGCAATTTGCCAGTGTGTGAGCCTCCACAAAGAAGCTTGCCGGATGATATGCTGTCCAAGAGCCACCCATGTATTCGCATTCGCTGCAATACAACCCCACCATGCCGAGATTGCCGTTGCGTTGCCATGTCAATCCAAGCCTGCTGATGGGACGTTCATTGCATCCTCGGCACTCTCCCGTTAAGCCGCAGGCCCGACGGTGAAGTGCTAGGAAACATTCTCCATCCATCCGCTCAGGCTGTTCATGGATTTCATTGTCGTAAATGTATTGTGCATACCAGGGAGCGTTGAAGAACAGCCATTCGTAGGTGTGTCCATCGTATTTGCCAAAAGTTAGTCTCATAATAGGAGGACTCAGTGGAGCAGTGGGGCAGATAGCGCAGGTTTATGCCGCAGATATCATATATTCTTTATTTTTTCTTTTCTCTATGAATAAATCACAACATCTGCTCCACTGCTCCACTGAATCTGGTTAGTTGTTGCCTGATTTCATGATTTGCCACACAGTATTACCATCAGTTGTTTTCACTTTGGCAACACGCTCTGGATTCTGCGAGGCCAGACGGCCGAGCAGGGTGCCGCAGGTGTTCTGATAGGTGAGTAGGTTGCGAGCCTGATGTCCCAACGACCAATCTTTGTCACTCAACAATGATTCGAGCTTGAGCGCTGTGCCTTGCCACTCTTTTGTTCCGAACCCAAAGAGATGTTGGCAATCGTCAATAAGGGACATCAACCGGTATTCGGGCTGAAGTTGTCCCACTTTTTCCAGCAAGTCGGGGTGATGGTATGTCTTTGTCGCAAACCGGCTATGTTTTAATTGGTGTGGTATCTGATATGCCTCCATTGTCGCCAGAAATGCGGGCACTTCGGATACCAATGCATTCCAATACGCTTTTCTTTCCGGCAGCGTTTCAGTAGGCATCGGCATCGTGACAGGTGACGCCTTGAGCAGCAGTATTTTTTCCTCCACACCATCATAGAATGGCGGCAGCACCATTAAATCCTCTGGTTCTTCGTTCATCGTGATGCTCAAGCGCCAGAATGGTGTCAGTGTGATTTCCTCGCCGTGCTTTGTGTAGCACGCTTGGGTTTCATTTACAGTGATGGCCTTGATCATGGCTCCGAGCGCCTTTCGATTCTCCATACGGGTCGAAGCTGCTTCATCCTCAATCATCAAATGTTCCGCCGCAAACATGCCACTGTTAAAACCGGTCTTGCCGGTCATGAAGTGGTATGGTTTCGCAACACGACCGCCAATCATCTCGGTAATAAGGTTTTGTAGCAGTGACTTGCCTGAATTCTTCGGTCCGGCAATGGCCAATGCTTGTGCCGGGGCAACGTAGCCGGATTTTAGTGCCTCGTAAGCCCGGTGAATCCATCCGTAAAAATATGGACTTTGATCCACCTCATCAGTTTTTAACAAGCCTTCAACAAGATGCGTTATGAGCGGATGCGGTCCTGGCTGCGGAACAATGATGGTGGGTCCCTCGGTGACAAGGATGTTGCGACCGAACATCTTTAACGGCCCAGGCTGATATCCTGCCAATCGTGCAGCATACGCCAGATTGTTATGCAACTGGATATCCCGTTTAATTCGGTCCTTCTCACACAAAAGCTCACCGGGTTCTTCCTCCGATGAATACCCTTGTGCCTTCAGTTCAACATCGAGTGCTTTTTCATTGATCCTCTGCCAATTGCCCAGTGCGGTTTGACGCCAGAACACTTGAGAGAAATCGGCGAAATACAAATCCGGCAACGGCAGCACATCAGATGGCTTTTTAACCGTCGCTGTCTTCTTTGCTTTGTCGAGGTAAAGAAGTGTTTGATACCGGCCATCACGCAATGCACCTGGAATACGGCACGGTTGAGATGCACGAAATAGACCCTTGTCACACGCGAGCTGCGGCAGGATGATTTCCAATTCTTCAACCACGGATTTCTTCGGATAGTCGAACCAGCCGTGTAATGATTTGCCGGCAGTGTCCACAATAGCACGGAGCCTCAACCCCACCTTGTCTCTGAGCCATTTGAATACAGCGCCGATTTCATCCTTTGAGAGCACATCAGATTCAACCACCAGAAAACGGCGCTGGAGAACGTTTTCATTACTACGCGAGAACGAACCCACTTTGAACGTAGCCGGGCATGTGAGCTGCCCTGCTACACCGGAGCCATTCAACCATGTCTTCACACACTGAAAATGCCCCTGTTTCTCTGTGGAGCCTGAATCCCATTTGTCCCCAATCCACACAACATCATCATCCTCAAACAGTCGAACGATGTCCTTCCACTGATTTTCCGCTGATGTTTCTGGTGCATCTGGTGAATCTCCCGTTATTGTTTCGAGTGTCCACCTCTGGCCTTTTAGGATTTGCGGCAGTGCTGTGCGTGACCGTTGCTCAAGACGCACACGACGCATTTCTGCTTTCGTATGTTCTTTCAGTTCACGCTTGGATGCAGTCGCAGGCAATATCCCTGCATTGATGCTACGGCGAAGTTCCTTGTTCGCTTCCTGCACCTCGCTGATGCACGACTGGTGGAGACAGAAGATCGTGGGCGCACCCTCTAAGTAGATGATGCATTCACGGTCTCCCGTTTTACCCGTGTGTTTGTTTATTCCGGGGCATTGACAATATCCGGTGAAGTCTGTGGCCCATTTGATTGTTCCCAATAGTTCTTCTGCGACATGTTTAGGATCGACATGCGCTTGTTCTTCTTTTATACTCATCCTTGTTATTTGTGTTCATGTTATTTAATTTGCCCGGTAGTTGATGCTGCCGGGCTTTTGTTTTGTTTTAACGCCAGGGACATCCATGATAGACTTCTCCGACGAAAAAAGTGGTTAGACACAGACAAGCTGCGTCTTTAATGTCGCCTTCTTCCCACTGCCAAGTGTGAGTGTAACATCCTGCTCGTGTTCATCACCGGCAACATTGCAATCGAAAATGGATTCCGCACGGATTCCAGCCCGATGAAGCTGCAATGCGACGAGGTTCAACAGGCGTGACGGGTAGGGTTTCGCATCAGTCAAGATTTTCTCTGTGCACGTATTTACAGCCGAATAAACGAAGTCTTCCAATGCTTCACCTGTAAGCTTCAATGCCTTGCCAATCTTACGCGCCTGGTATTCCCCCACACGGCGACGGTTGTTCTGTAGGCCCGATATAAGTGACTCTGGGACATCCGCCAGACACGCAAGCTCATAGTTAGTCAGCTTGGCGGTGGCGCGGAGTGTTTGTAATGTCTGGGAGAAAGAGTTCATGCTATTAGTCTATCAAAAATAGCTATTATTAAGCAAGCTATTTCTATCTTCGGTCTATTAGTTGCAATAATAATGCTCTGCTGCGTGTCTGCTAGCGTCCAGGATAATTTGCGGTTGATTCCAATGCGCGGCGACTGTTCGAAGTGAATCCGCAGGAAATGAGTATTGTCGATGATGTTCGCAATCCTCATTAATACAGAAGACACGAAGCCTTCCGTTAAAATGAAAAGCAGCGTTACAGGAACGGCTTGCGTCGCACGGGATAGTGCAAAAGCCAAAGTGTTCGTTTTGCCACTCCATTGAGTCGAGAAATTCCGCGGCTAGTGTGTGTGCGGTAAGTTGCTTTTGGTTTGTATTTAGTTTCATATTGTATATCGGAGGTGTCCAACCGTTTTGGTGAACACGTCATGCTGGAGGATAAACAGGTGCCTATTGTGACGCCTGGTGGAATGCAAAATGTCCGTTACTGCTCTTCCGCATTTTGCGAACCGAGAGAATTGCCTGCGAGCACAACCTTTTAGGTGTTAGCTGCGACTCCGGGAACATAACACATCGTGGATGGATGTCAACGGCTAGTTAACGGCGAATAACGAATAGTTACATGCGGTGTTATGCATTTAACACTTTGGCATACACTAAGGCGGATAAGGCGAATCGGGTTATTCAACACGCCAACGCTTGCATGTTCAGATGTTGTTTCAGCATTCACGCTCGGATGTATACCAGTGCGCCTAGCGGTGCTGAACATGCGCCCGTATCCGCCTGGCTCCCGTCTCGCCGCTGCTGTTTGTTTTCTCTGTAAGACGCTCAGGAGCGGAAATGCCCGAAGCTCGGCGTATCGACGTGCCGTCGGCTGCGTGGACTGCGGCTCCAGCGAATTTGTCTCGTCCGTCGCATGCCCCCGCCGGTCATGTTTTGCGGGCGTCTCGGATGCTTGAAACAGCCCGGTATTTTCGTTGAGTGAAATTGAAGAGGAGCGCAGCCAACGACGCTCCGCTAACACGGTATGCGCGGAACCGCTCCTTCATATTCGTGCACGGAACCGACCGCGGAATTTGTGGTTTCGAGCATTGTATCCGGGGGCCGCTTTTAGTCTAAACACCCACGTTAGCACCGCCACACTTTGATATGAAATTCGATGCCGCTTTGCATACGATTCGGACTCCGGACGCCCGCGTAGGCACTGTTTGCGGCATCGTCAGCGGGCTTTGCGGGATCACTGGGTCAGGACAAAAAGAAAGACCGCCAGCCTTGCGACTGGCGGCCTTTTGTATCTTTGGGCGGGATGTAGGCTATGCTTCTGCGACTGCCCGCGTGTAGTGTGTCATGGCTTGTTGAAGGCGAGAGTCGCGTCCGGAGTTATGGCTGCCGGACGCGACTAGTTGCACTTACTTCGCGGCCTCCGTCACCGGCTTCAACACGACGTCATCGCCACGCTTGCCGATCTGTTTGATCAGACCTTTTGCCACGAGCGAAGTGCGAGCCGTCGCGAGTTCGGACTCGGGAAAGACCATCTTGAGGTGGTCGTAGCGGACTCCGTCGGGGAACTTGCCGGCTACGATGAGCAGGCTGTCCTCGATGTTTTCATTTCCACCGATGCCCTCAAAATCCTTGTATTGCTGGATTTGGGTGCAGCGGGTGTCGTTTATCCCGGCGAGCTGTTCCGCCTGAGCCTGTTTGACGAGGTCAAACTTTGTTGTTTTGGAAGCCGTAGCTTCGGTTTGTGTGTGTGTTTCCATTTTTCGGTCTTGTGTGTTTATTGTTATATTCTGAGAGGGACGGTGAAATCGCTGCGGTATGTGCGATGAGGTGGACCGCGTGAGTAGTTCGTGCTCATACTCACGCCTTGCCTCCGTCTTTCCCGGCCTCCCGTTCAGCCTCTTGCTCACGCGCCAACGACAAAAGATGTGCGACGAGGCTGTCCAAAAAAATGAGGCGCACGCCCCGAGCAGCGTATTTTTTCCGAACGCTGACACTACGGACGGCCGGATTTTTACCGAGGATGAGCGCATTCAGCGCGCTCCGGCTCATTCCAGTTACGCTGCAAAGCGTGCCGGGCTTGGGCAGACGAATCGTGAATGTCGTCGGGATCGAATTAACAAACGTCCCATCATTCCGCAGAGCAGCGGAAATGTATGCGGCGAGTGACTGCTGCCTTTTGTTTTGCGACTGCTTGGTGTTGGACACCCAAAAACATCGCAAAAAATCTTTGGATTTACTTACCCATCAAATCCAAATCCCAAGGTTAGCCTCGCCTTTCAAAAAGACGAGGTTAGGTCATTTTTCCTCTGTTGGAGGCTTCAATTTCTGAAGGTGCTTGGCGATCTTCAAAATTTCGTCAAAAATATTTACACGCACCTCACGGGCGATGTTTTTCCGCTGCTTATCAGGATCTACGAGCAACTCAAGTAGGTCGGGCCGTGTCGTCTTTTTCGGGACCTGCTGGTAGCGTCGGTGTTCGCCAATGGCGCATAATTCGGGAATGTGCTCCGGGTGATCGTTGGTATTCAACAGGAGTAGTTTCCAGGCTGCTTTTTGCCATGCCTGTATGCTCTTTTCGTTCGGCGCAAACTCAGGAAGTTTACCGATTTCGAATACAGTCTGCCAGTTCACCTTCACCGCGGGGAAGAGTGGTTGAGGGGGCGGCGCCAGCATGTAGCGGAACAATCGATTCTTATGCTCATCTGTCATTTGATTCGGTTTCCCCTCCGATATGACTCCCGCGCCCGCGGCGACGCCGCGGATCTGTGCGACGACTTGGAGCAATTCGAGTGTCCATTTCTTTGCCGGTGTGAGATTGATTGGAATTTCGCTGAAATTAAAAAGAAATCTCGGGTTTCCTCCGCTCCCAAGACCAATTTGATCGAACAACGCCTCATTCTTTTTATTTAAAGCCGAGTGCCGTCCAGCCAACACCGGCCACGTTACGCGCCGAGCAGCCACCTCATTAACTCGAATCGGGTCATTTTTGGTCAGACGTTCTAGTTCACGAATAATCATGACGGCGAGATTCACAAGTGTGCTCGCTTTCAAGCAGCTAGGGGCGTCATAGTATCTATTTAGCTCCCCGATGGTATATTCTCGGTGGAGGACATAGTCCCGCTGGTCATTTGCAGACGACCAACCGCAATAGGGAGGAAACTCAAAGACAATCAGCTCGCTGTTTGCACTGGGCTTCGTTGGCGGAGTCTTCTTTACATTCTCCTCCACCGGCGCAGCCTCCGTCTTCGATTTCGTGAGCTTTTTCTTCTGGGATTTCATCGTGGTAAACAGTATTTTCTCCACGGTAGGTGCAGCAATTCAAGCCGGTTCAGTGGCAATGAACATCCGAATGTCACTGTTCTGCTTTTCGTTTGATGGGACTCGGGATGGAATTGATGGCCGCGCGCAACGGTTCGATCTCATGGTGCGTGTAGCCCTTGTTTGTTGCAGCGTCGGAGTGGCCGGTCAGCTTCATTCGGATTTCTTGAGAGACGCCGGCATTTGCCATCGCACTGTTGAAGCTGTGTCTGAGTGAATGGAAAGAGAGAGCGTAAACTGTGCGCCCTTTGCTACCCCGCGCTGCCGTGAGCACGGGATTTTCAATGTTCGCCCGGTTCATGACTGCGGCGAATTTTCTGGAGAGTTTTGTCGTTGCTTTTCTTGCGAGCTTCGGGAAGACAAAAGCCCTGCCGCTGTCAGGTGAGGACATGTCAAGAAGATGGGCTTCAAGTTCTGGGTGAATGGGAATCTTCACTTCCTTTTTCGTTTTTTGAGGTCGGAACGTTAGGAGCTTCGATGGCAAATCGATGGAGCTCCATGTGATGTTTGCCGTGTCCGTAATCCGTGCGCCGGTGTAATACGCAAAAAGAATTGCACCCTGCCAGTCCTTGCCATCATCGAAGACCGGTTTGCTATTCTCGCGAGCAATTGCCGCGCTCAAAAGTGCTTCGATTTGCTCGGGTGTGAAGATGTGTCTTGATGCTTCACTGCCGTCTTCGTTCCTGCTTGCAGTGGGCAGTTCAACTGCTTCAGCGGGGTTCGTAATGATGATGCCTTGCCGTCGTGCCGCATTGAACGGCACCCGCAAATGCTTCAGGGCCACCCGGACTGAGTTCGGGTTCTTGCCGCTGGCGATTTGGACATCCCGAAAAGTCGAGACGTCTTTTGGGGTGATTGCCGCAATACTCAGCTTTGCCCGCTTGCCAAGATGAGCGAGGAAACTGTTAACCGTTTGCGAGTAGTTGATGAACGTGCTTGCAGCCTTCGACACCTCCTTGCCGTTCAACCAATCACGAAGAAATCCTTCAACCGTAAAAAATGGTAGCGTTTCGCCCGTGGTGCGTTCGAGCACTTCGGCGAGAAGTTCCCTCGTCCGCGTTTCCGTGAGTGTTCCTTTTTTGGCCATTTCTTCCGCACGTTCGAGAGCGAGACTCACTTCGAGAGCTTTTTTCCTGTCGGTTTGCTTCGTGGATTTTTTGAGCTGCCTTCCATCCGCTGCCGTGTAGCATGCAATCCAATATGGACTTCGTCCTTTTGAGTCTTTCGTCAGTGATGCCATCCTCAGAATTTTAGTCAGAATGATTGCGGGTGTCCAACGATGTTTTCAGATGTCTCAAAAAGCTATTTTTCATAGGTAAATGCGATGTTTCGCTCTGGATTTTGCATACTACTCTACATCCCGAAGAAATAGCCTGCGAGCCGCGCAAGGCGCGACCCCG